>Ga0207873_1003660_pt1 | contig 10950 bp, 13 predicted proteins | sample BGWIniCompost_FD_187373 | JGI IMG/M metagenome (GOLD analysis project Ga0207873, IMG submission 187373) | Cellulose adapted compost microbial communities from Newby Island Compost Facility, Milpitas, CA, USA - BGW Initial Compost (SPAdes)... ... | reverse complement strand
GAGAGATCTAGGCCCGAGACGACTGCGCCGATGGCGTCCAGAGTCGCCGCGCGCTTGCCAGAGTCATCTCCCATGGCGCCGCCAAGGCTCGCGCCTCCCACGGCCTTCTGGAGCGGCAGAATAACCTTCCTCCCGAGGAGCAGGAGAGTCGCCCGACTCTTCTTGAACGGCAACCGCGTGATACGGAACGTAACGCCGTCGATCTCTCGCGTCTCGGTGTGCAGCTCGTACGTCATACGCTACCTCAGCCCGGGATCATCGGAGGTTGGGGAGTCATGCGCACCTGCGCATTGGAGAGCCGGATGACCCACGCGCGCGCGCTCGCCTCCGCCGCGATGTCGATCTGCGGCATGGCCTGAACCCAGCACCACTCGGAGAACACCGCGAGCTCTCCGGTGCGGATGTTCCTCAACTCAAACGGCCCCTTGATGCCGAACCGGGCGCGGGCGTTGAGCGCGGCGTTCGATGCACTCGTTGCAAGGAGCGTGATGGTGACGGTCGCTCGGCGGTCGTTGAGATCGCTCACCACAACGTCGCCGTTCATTCCGGCCTGGTCCGAGGTGAGGTCGGACTCCCAAGTGACCGAGATACCCGTGCCTTCGGCGAAGCCTTCGATCGCGTCCGTGCCGACGATGCAAGTGTAGTCGCGAGAGTTGTAGCTGGTCGTGCTGATCGGCATTGGTCGACTCTCCTCAGACGCTCACGGCGCCGCTGACGGTGACATAGTGGACGGCTCCAGCGAGACGCGCGGTCCACCGGATCGTCTTGAAGTGCCGCGCGGCGCGGTCCGGCGCGGGGATGGTCTCGACGGGCGGAACGATGACCTCTGAACTCCCCGCCTCGAGGATGCGCCGGTCGGCGCTCTCGGCCTGGAGGAGCACGCCGCGCACGACGTTGCCGATGAGCGCGCCGCCCTCGTCGGTGTAGGGGACCTTCGGCTTCTGCAAGAGCAGCGCAAAAATCCCTTCGGCCTGCCGCGCTCGGATCCAGTCGATCCCCTCGATCACGTCGAGGTATTCGCCGTCCGCCGTGTAGCCCTCGGAAGTGTGCGAGCGCCCCGCCGTCTCGATGTACATCACGACGTTGTTCGTCTTGAACGCCGCGCGCTGGGTCGAGCTCCAGGCGTCCGCCGTGACTCCAGCGAGAGACTTGAACGCGTACGTGGCCGAGCCGGGTTCGAACGATCGCATGTAGGCTGCGAGAGCCGCCGCCGCGTACTCGTTCTTGCCCGCGCGCTTCACGAGGGACAACACGCGCGTGTTGCTCGCGCTCTTGAGCGCCGAAGCGGTCGCCGCGTAGTCGGCCGGGTCGAGCACCTCGGGGCCAGCGTAGAAAACGCGCTCATTCGCGAGCGCCCACGCCGCCACGGCCGCGATGTTCGCCGGGCTGTTGACGTCGATGCAGACGCCGTAGAACTCGACCTCGTCAGCCAGCTCCGAGAGCGCGTCGTCGTAGCCGAGGTCCGCCGTCTCATCGATGACGCTCGCGATGTTCACGAAGTCCTTGAGCCTCCACACGGTGTTGTCCGCGTCGACTTCAACGACAACGGCACCGGAGTCCACGGAGGCGCCGATTCCGGAGACCGCGTCGAGATTTGAGGCGAAGTCCGTGAGAGCGTCGGCCGGGTCCGCCACATCCGAGCCAGTGATCACCGTCTCGGTGCCGTTCGGCGCGATGAGAGTGACGCTCATGGACAGCGCGCCGCTCACCGGGGTGAGTCGATACGTCACCTTGCCGGCCGCCTTCGTGTTCGGCGCGACGATGATCCTCGGCACGTGCTGCTCCTGCGCGAACGCGGCCCGGAGCATCGCCTTGGCGACGGGGCCGAGGTCAGAGTCATCCTGGGCCTCGGCGTCGCTCGAGTAGATGCGGAACTTCTCGCCGGGATCGAACGAGGCGTCGAGCACGCAGAAGAGCAGAGTGTCGAACGACGCAGAACGCGGGAAGGTCGTCTCCCGAGTAATCGTGGTCGTGACGTATTCGCGAATGGACATAGGGCGTCACTCCTTGGCTGGCCGAACTGTCCCCCGTCCTCTGCCGTGCGTCCCCGCTCAGTTGTGCGCGTCGATCTCCCCCTCGACGACGAGGCGCGGCGGGTCTTCGCCGACCACGGCGCCCGGATCGTAGACCTCGCCGCGTACGGATACGGAGTCGATGTAGTCGGTGAGCACGGAGGCCACTTCGTCCGAGGTCACGTTGAGGCGCAGGTCGAACGTGGCGCGGGAGACGTGGCGACCCACGTCACTCGGATCGACGTAGGACGTATTCACGATCGTGCCAGCCGTGGCGACCGCGAGGCCTGCGTCTTCGATGAGCGCGCGCACCTCGGCAAGCGCGAGGCGAGAGCGGACTCTCGACGCGATGGCGAGCGCGGTGTCCGCAAGCTCCTGGCTCTGCGACTCGGCCGATACCTGCACGACGAGCACATGGAGGTTGCGCGCCACCTCGACGAGTTTGTCCTCGTCTGAGTCGTAGACGCGGAGGATCTCGGTGTGCCCCACGCGCTCGATGTTGAGCACGTCGAGCTTGATAAACTTCTTCGCGCGCCACGCGGATTCGCGGCGGTTCCACGAGGCCTTGATGCCACCTCCCGCCGCCATCTCCATCGCCTCGACGAGGCGCGTCTGGATGTCGCTCCACCTCATCGCTCCACGACCTCGTAGGAGATAGACGAAGCGAGCTGCCCCGTGTCGAACAGCGGGATGGCGACCTTGCCGCGTCGTCGCCTCTTCGTTGCTTCGGCGAGCGGCGCGACGGGGAGCCCCTTCCGGATGCCATTGGCCAGAAGAGATGCCACCCACGCCCCGACGAACTCCATCGCCTTCTCCGGCGCAGCTCCGCCTTCGACGGAGCGATGTGCGTACTTCACGAGTTGCTCTCGTATGAGCGGCCGGATGGAGTCGACTGGAACGCGGATGAACGAGCGCGCCGGGATCGTAGCCGTGCCGAACTCATGAATGACGGCAAGCTCCGCCACGGTGATAGGAGTGGGCTCTCCGGCCTCATCCTTGTGTCGCTCCTCCGCCTTCGAGCCGAGGATGCCGACGCGAACAGAGCGGCGCGAGAGCGCCTCCAGCGTCTGCCGATACTTCGGGAGGCGGTCCTTGACGACGCGAACCCGGACGCCCATCAGCTCAACCCCACGACCATCGGGCCGGTGTAGACGATGCGCTCCAGTTCCTCCCGACGCATCTGATAGAGCGTGTGCCCCACCGCATCGATGCGCATCTCCTTGGCGTGCGGATGGATCGTGATGAGATGCGCCGCGAGCCACAGGATTCCGTCGCTCTGACGCGCGAGCCATACGCGCTCGGGCGTCTGGAGCTCCGCCTCGCTGAGACACGCTTGCACGATCGCATCGGGCGCGTCGTCGAACTCGGGGAAGCGGACGCGGAAGTCAGCGAGCGACGGGATGGCCACGTGTCACCCCACGATCTCAAGCTCGAGCGCGAGCGGATTCAGCGCGGGGTGGTCTGCGCGAAGCTCGCCCACGGCGCCGGGCGCGATGCCATTGCAGACGGCGGACGAGATGTTGCGCACCTTCAGTCGATCGTGCTCCACGGGAGCCTCGTATCGCTTCACCGGCTCCGGCTGCGCCTCGATTGCGATGGGATCTTCCGTCATCGCTTCAAGCACATCGGGCGCGCTCTCAACTTCGGCTGCCTTCTTGGCGGGTTGGGTGGTGCGCTTCTTCGCCATGCTGGGCCTCCTACCGCCTCAGCCCGCCGAGGCACGTGGCCAGGGCGGGCGAGGCAGCTAGATGGGTCGCTCAGAGATCAGGGCGTCTTCGGCGCGATGTCGACGTAGTAGACGCCAACCGGCCGGTGGATGACGGTGCCCGCGAGCCGGAAGTGGCACGGCACGTTGAAGCCGAAGCCCTCAGGCTGGACGGGGAGCATCTCGAACGGCACCGAGATCTTCGCGCGGAGCACGTCCGTGCTGTAGCGGTAGAGGATCGAGCGGTGACGCGACCCGCCGGGCTCCGCGAGCGTGCAGTACCGCCAGTACTGGAACTCGAAGTCCGGCACGATGCGGCGGAGCTGGTTCGTCGCGACGTCGAGGACGCTGCGGTCCGTGACGAGCGTGCCGCCAGCCACCGACATCGGGAGGCCGGCCGCGTGGAAGTACGCCGAGGGCGGCAGCACCCAGCGGTTCGGGTAGAGTTCCTCGGCCCCGCCCAACGCGCTGATGCGCTTCATGAACGTGCCGACGATGGCCGCGAGGAGCGTCTCGCCGTCCGTCTCGTCCTCCCAGGACGCGACGTCCTCAGAACCGACGCCCGAGTAGTTGAGGAGCGGCTGGAGGTCGGTCCCCGAGTACCCGTTCGCGATGATCTTCTCCTGGAGCTCCTCGGCAGTTCGACGAGCGAGGAGAGCACGCTCGACCTCGAGCGCGAGCGCGGGCCCATTGCGCGAAGCGAGAGCAGCGCGGCGGAGGTCGTTGATCGTGTACGAGAACGCGTGCGCGAAGGAATAGTAGCGGAACACGTCCTTCGTACGCGTGATCTCCTGCGAGGGCGCGTCGTTGCCGCGCGCGTCGTCCGCGAGCAGACCCCACTTCGCGACGCCGTCCTGGTTGCCGAAAGCGTAGGTCTCGGCACCTGGATCGCCGCTCGCGTCGATCGGGATGATCTGCGGCGTCTTGATCGTCGGATAGATCGCGCGGAAGACCTCGGCCTCCATCTCCTCGAGCTGCTGCTGGAGGATCATGGTGTCGACGCCGTCCTGGCGGAACTGGTGAGCGATGACCGGATCCGCGAACACGCGGCTCAGGCCATGCCACGACTGGAGAGCGCCGGAACCGCCCGGAGCGCCATCATGTCGAATCTGCCAAATGTTTCCCATGGTCGTTTCTCCGTGATTCCGTGATCAGCTCGAGACTGCGTCCGGCTGCGAAGTGCGGGTGTCGATGAGGATCTTGGCGATCCCGGCGGCAGACGTGGCGCTCAGGAACTGCGCGCCGGGGTACTGCACCATGCCGGTGCCCGCCTCGTCGTCGATGTTGCCGAGTTGCGCCGTCAGGTTGCCGACGTAGACGGGCGCCATCGCGGCGACGGCTGCGCTGGTCTGCACGTACATGATGCCCTTGCGGATGACGGTGACGGTGCGGCCCGCGCCGTAGCCCGTGTTGTTCTCGTTCTCGCGCAGCGTGTCGAGCGCGACGAACCCGAGCACCGTGGTCTCGTCGATCGTGTCGCTGTTCTCGATCGCGCGGACGACGAGGGTGCCGTCACCCGTCACGCTGGAGACGATGACGGGCTGCCCAGGGGTGACGCTCTTGCCCGACGCCACGACGGCGGAGAACTTGAGCCCCTCCCAGAGCACGGCGCCGATCTGCCCCTTCATCGCGCCGTCATGGGTATTTTTGATGGTGGTCTGTGCCATGATGGTTTCCTCCGAAGGCGATCAGCTCGCCGTCTTCTTCCCGGTGAGCCGGGCGTAGTAGTCGGCCTTCGCCTGAGCGGCCTTGCTCACAGCGGGCTTCGCTGCGCTCTCACGAGAGTCGAGCACCGCGCGCGCGATCGGATCCTGCGCCGGGGCGGCAACCTGCGTGCCGCGGCTCATCTCGTAGTCGTAGACGACGGCGAGTCGCTCCGCGTCGTAGCTGTCGAGCTTCACTGAGGGCGCGACCTTCGCGAGAACGGCGCGACGGATCTCATCGTCCGACGCATCAGCCCGCACCTCGACGCCGCGCTTATGAGCAGCGAAGAGGAGATCGGCGCGAACACGGGCGCGCTCCTCGACGAGCGAGTCGGCCTTCTTGTCGGCCTTTTCTCTCTCGCTCTCCGAGTCCTTGAGCTTCTCGGTCAGCTCGTCGAGCTTCTCCTTGAGCTTCTCGTTCTCATCGCGGAGTTTCTGCATCTCCTCGTCGCGCTTCTCTTCCTCCGAGTCACGACGTCGCACGGCCTCGCGATGCGCGGCAGTGCCGACCTCGTACTCGACACCATTGACCAGTTCGAATTTCTTGGCGTCCATGTGCATCTCCGGCGCCGCGAGGCGCGCTTGTTCGCCGTCATCCTCTGCGCACGGCGGGATTGCGTCCCCACGCGAATCGAGGCGCAGTGCCACTTTGCTCCCCGCGCGGCCCCAGTTCTTCGGCCCCAGCGCGGCGTGGTTGTAGACGATCGACCGCTGCACCGCGTCGTAGGGCTGCCCCTCCCAGACGCCGGGCGTCTCGTCCATGATCGCCTGGTAACCAAGCGAAATCTCGACCAACTCCCCGCGCTCGATCATCTCGACGATGCGCGCGTCCTGGATGACGAGGTCAGCAGCCACGAAGTCGCCATCGCGTCGCACGCTGTCATCGGCGACGTGGCCCTTGGTGTGGAGCTGCCAGTTCTTCGCGTCGATCTCAGCGACGTGCAGATGCGTCACCGGCGCCCCGCGGAGCGTCGCCAGCGACTCGGCGGCGAACACCTCATCGGGCGGCCGAAGCTCACGCCGGATGGACCCGTCAGGGTTGCGGTACTCGAACACCCCCACCCGCGTCAGGTAGGCGGGCGCGCGGATGCCGCCCTGGGGCGTCCTCTCGGCCCGCTCCAGGCGTCCGGCGTCGTATCGTCGCGTGACCTTCTGCACGGCCGCAGCATCGCCCCACAGGGCCGCCGCGTCCCCGCGCTAGGCCACGCCACGGATTGCGGCCATGGCGCGCCTGGTGATGTCGTCCGCTTCCTCGTCGCCCGGCATGAGCGGGATGGCTCCGCACCGGCACTGGTAGTCCTGCCCCGGATGATTCCGGTCGCCCTGCGGGTTCGTGATGGGCGGGTCATCCCACCGGAAAGTCTTGCCGTCGAGGTCACGGTGCATCGGCCGCACGCGGTCATCGGCACCAGCGCTCCAGATGTACCGCTCGACGCCGGCCTCCTTCTGCCGGTCCTCGTTGAGCTTGGCGTTCGCCTTGAGCACCTGGTCTCGCGCGATTAGCTCGGCTCTCCTCTTGGCGATGCCCTCCTCGGCCTGGAGGCGCTTCTGGAGCGTCTCGACGCGCATCCCCGTCGTCTGCGCCTGCGTCACGAGGTTCGCGATGCGCTCGGCCTGCTGGATGGGGATGTCTTTGATGAGCCGCGCCGTCGCCCGCCGAAACTCACGGAGCGCCGCTAGGTCAGGCGCCACCGAGTCCACGTCGATCGCGAGATACCGCGCCACATCCTGGCGGTTCCAGTCGTCGAGCTGCCTCGCGATGGCGGCCAGTTCCAACTCGTATCCAAGAGCGCTCGCGTACCGATCTGCGACCTTGCGGATGCGCGCTAGCACGCGGCGAACCTCGGCCTCTTCGCCCTCGAAATCGTCCTCCGCGTCAGCGCGCTTCGCGGCTGCTTCGGCGCGCCCGAGGATGCCTTCAAGCTGCGCCACCGCGAAGGCGTGGAACCGCATCGCGATGTAGCGCGTCAGCGTCGCGAGACGCGCCTCGACCTCACGAGGTTGCCCCGGCGTCCTGGCTGCGAGCCTGGAGCGCCTGTACGCGCCAGAAAGCTCGCGCATCGCCAACGTGCGGACGAGCGCGCCACGCGAGGCCATCACGCGACCTCGTTGCCGCTATCCTCCGGCGCAGGCTCTCCTGGGAGTTCGCCGCGCTCCATGAGGTCCGCCAGGCGTTCCTCCTCGAGCTTCCGCATCTCCTCGCGGAAGTTCTCGTCGATCGCGGTCTCCATGCTCCACTCGCCTTGACCCCACCGCGAGAGCGCCACGTCCGCGCCGAGCAGCACGCCGTTCTGGATGTAGATCGCATCCGTCTCAGCCACCATCTTGCGCAGCTCCGCCGTCTCCTTGGGGTCGAGTTGCCAGAGCGAGGGGAACGTGACGTCCAACTCGTCGACGTTGATGTTCGGCAAGCCCTCCGAGAGCGCAATCGCTCGGATGATGGTGCGCAAAGCAGGCAGGATCTCGCGTTCGCCGTAGGCCTCGACGACGCTATACCAGTTCGCGAGATCGCTCTCTCCCGTCGCGTTGAGCCCAGCGGGCGACATGCCCATCAAGCGCGTGAGAGGCATCCCAGCTGCCGAGGCGAGGCGCATCCACGTCTGCTGGAGGATGTCGGGGATCGCAGTGACGTTCGCCGTCGGGATGCTGGCCACATCCTCATGCTGCGCGTCGATCATGAGCCCACGGAACACCGAGCGCCGCATGTCCGTGTCCTCCATGAGTTGCTGGAGTCGCTCGCGCTCGCCCGCCGCCACCATCTTCGCCAGGTCTTTCACCTTGTAGACCCACTGGCTCAGGTTCTTCATGAGGTGGACGGCGCTCTGCCAGTTCTCTCCCACGTCGCGCAGCACGGTCCAGCATCGCTGGAGCACCGAGTCATCCCAGCCTTGGCGGCGGTTGCGGACGCGCCTGGTGGTCACAGCGCCACCGAACATGACGAGGCGCGACGCGTGAATCACGGGCGTGATGAGCGAGCCGCCGGAGTGCGAGAGCGTGAGCAGATACTTCTCGGGCTCACCGAACCGAGGGTCCGCGAAATCCGTCACCCACGACTGCGGCGTCAGCTCGGTTTTGTCGAACGTCATGAGCCGCGTGAGCGACCCAGGCCGGATGTCTTCCTCGCGCAGCGGCGTGGCGTGGTCGTGCCCCTCGAACCACAAGAACACTGCGCCCCCGCCAAAAAGCCGCCCCCAATACGCCGCCTCGGTCACGCGCTTCGAGACGCAGTAGCGGTCCACCGCAGCCGCGAGTTCTCCATCAGGGTCGCCTGCGAGCTTGAACCCCTGTCGCATCCGCTCGTCTACAACCTCGCTCACGATGCGCGCGGCCAGGTCGTCGCTTCTGTAAAGCTCCTCTAGCTCTCGATCCGACAGCTCACGCGGCGACAAGAACACGCTGCGTTCCCGCACGAACGCGGCGCTCCCCATCGTCGTCTTGTTGACCCACCCGTCCGAGCGGTCCTCGACGTCTCTAGCTCGTGCCCGAGCGAGCTTGACGACATCGACGCCCACGGGGCGCGGCGGGACCTTTCGGCGTTTGGCCACGAGGCGAGATTCTCCTGAGCGGCGCACTGCGTCCCCTGTCACCAGAACACCGACCGGCCTCGGGTGGTCATCGCATCCAAGAACCGAGCGCCGCTCACCATGTCGAGGAGACTCACGACGGCGCGGCTCACGGCGTCCACCTGGTCGTCATGGCCCTTGCCCTTGTCACCCTCGAACGCCTCGGCCTCCTGGAGAAACTCACGATTCCACGGGCCGCGCACGAGGAGCACTTCGCCCCGCTCCGCCTTGGGCGACCACAGCTTCGCGAGCGTCTCCTTGTTGGTCGTCGCCGGTTTGAAGTCGACCACATAGCCGGAGAGGAGATTTTGATAGTGCTCCACCTGCGCCTTTCCGGCCTGCGCCGGGTCCTGCCAGAGCCCGATTTCGACTCCGCGCCCATCTTGCTGCGCTGTCGCCAGGACGAGTCTCTCCACGGCGCCAGGGGAGCCGCGCAGACTCGCCATGTCAGCGATGACGAGCTTCTCGTCTCGTGTGATCCCCACGAGCGCCCCGCGCGTCCAGTCGGGATCTGGCCGCTCCGGCGTCGGCTCGGTCGCTGCGAGGTCCCAGCCGCGCATCCACGCGATGCACTCGGGCGGCTCGTCGACGACGGGGAACCAGTCGCGCCGGAAGAACATGCCCGCCGATGCACGCACGTTCCAGTTGCCCCCGAGCAGCCGCTCCCGATCTACCTTCGGAAGCGCCATGAGGCGGTCGCGATAGGTAGGGTCGCCCTTCGGGTTGTCGGCCAAACTTGCCGGAATGAAGGTGAATGAGAGCGGGCGACGGTCCGGGTACTGCGAGAGCGCCTCGGCCTCGGTGCCGAACCACACCATGTCGTCGCCATCTCGCACAAACCACCGAAGCACGCCGGACCGAGACTGGATGGGGAGCCCATCCTCCCCAATCCACCAGTCGATCCACCGGCGCACCCACGAATCAGGGTCCGGGTTGCACGTGCCTCGGACATACGGGCGGATGCCGCACGTCGTCCGGAGACGGCTCAGAAGATAGAGGAACTGCGACTCCTCGAACTCGGTGACCTCGTCGAAGTACTCCGCCGCGTACTGCTTGCCCTGGTGCGCGTGCTTGTCCTTCTCGTGCTGGAGATGGCGCATCTCGATCGCCGCACCGGACGGCCAGCGCCACTCGAGCACGGGGCTCTGGCGGCTCGTCGCACCCGTCAGCGGGTAGATGCCCTGCGACTCCTCCCAGAGCGAGCCAGAGCCAACGAGGCGCGTCATCTCGCGGCGGAACATCACCGCCCTGAACCCCTTGCGGTGCATGTGCCTCAGCGGGTCCAGGATGGTCGCGAACGACTTTCCGGCGCCTGCCGCGCCGCCGTAGAAGGCGATGTCGGCAGGCGTCGAGAGGAACCGCTCCTGCGGGCCGGGGTTGGGACGGATCTCGATTCGGCTCATTTCGGATCGCGGCCGTTGTCCGGGATGTAGATCGAAACAGACGCGCCCCCGGCGTGCTCAATGCGGTGCTCCGACTTCGGGCCCCATCGGTCAGGGAAGCGCCGTTCGAGAAACGCAAGCGTCGCCTTCCACTCGGATGAGCCCCACTCTCGAAGCTGCTCCTTGGCGCGCTCCTCCGCCTCCGCCTCGGCCTGCCGGAAGTCCTGCGCGAACGACGCATAGGGCTCCCGCGCGTCTTCAGCGTCTCCTGCTTCGAGCCACCGCCACACCGTGACGGGGTGAACGCCGACAGAGCGGGCGGCTTGCTCAAGGAACGACCCGTTCCGCATCTTCTCGACGATCGCCTCGTGAACCTCCGGCGTCAGCTTCGTCGGGCGGCCTCCGCGCCTGGGTTTTGCATCCCCGCGCGAGCCTTGCGTTTCTTCTTTGCCTTTCACCTCGATTCCCATGATGCCAGCCTCCCGGGTCACGTCCCCGTCATCTCCTCCCAAGCCGACGACTGCGACGCCATCTCTCGGAGTTGCTCTCGGATTTCGTCTGCATCCTTGCCGAGCGCGCGGAGCA
>Ga0207873_1003659_pt1 | contig 10951 bp, 9 predicted proteins | sample BGWIniCompost_FD_187373 | JGI IMG/M metagenome (GOLD analysis project Ga0207873, IMG submission 187373) | Cellulose adapted compost microbial communities from Newby Island Compost Facility, Milpitas, CA, USA - BGW Initial Compost (SPAdes)... ... | reverse complement strand
CGCGTCAGCTGCCGCTCCCCAGTGGCTCCTTGCTCGCCTGCCGACTTCCGACTTCCGACTTCCGACTTCTGACTTGCGCGACTTCCGACTTCCGACTTCCGACTTTCCTACTTGCCTGAGCCGGAAATGAGCCCGGCGACCACGTACTTCTCGACGCGCGTGTAGACGAGCACGAACGGCAACACGGTGAGGATCGTGAACGCCGCCTCGGCCGGGAAGTTGGCGATCCCCTCGATGCCCTGCATCAGATAGAGCTCGAACGGCAACGTCCGTTTCCCGGGTGTCGTCGTCAGCACCAGGACCAGCGTGAACTCGTTCCACGCCTCCCGGAACGCCAGGACGCCGATCGTGATCATGGCCGGCGCCGCGAGCGGGGCCACGATGTATCTCAGGCGGCCCCACAGGCTGGCGCCGTCGACGTTGGCCGCTTCCTCGATCTCCTTGGGGATCTGCTGGAAGAAGCCGACCATCAGCCACACGGCCAGCGGGAGCAGCATGCCCGTGTACACCACGATCAGGGTCAGCCGGTTGTCGAGCGCCCCCAGAGCCACCGCCAGGCGGTAGATCGGGACCATCAAGCCCAGGCTGGGAACGAGGCGGGGGAGGAGCGTGAACAGCAGCAGGAGGTGGCGGCCGCGGAAGTTGAACCGGGCGAAGGCGTAGGCAGCGGGGACCCCGATGAGCAGGGTGAGGACAGTCGTTCCGAAGCCGATGATCACACTGTTGAGGAACGAGCTCGTGAAGCTGTCGCTGGTGAGGACCTCCCGGTAGGCCTCGAAGTTGGGGCTGGATGGGATCAGTCCGGGGTCGGCGAACACCTCGGCGCGGTGCTTGAAAGAGACAGAGAGCGTCACGAGGAACGGGGCCAGCGTCCACACGACCAGGGCCACGAGAGGCAGCGAGAGCAGCGCAGTGCGCAGCGCCCGCCGCAGCCGCGAGCCGGCCGTGCGGGGCGGCTCCGGGGGAGTTCCCGTGACTGCCCGCGTCGCCTTGGCGGTAGGGACGCTCAGGGGCGGGTCGTCGGGGACGATTCGATCGGTCATCGCTCGTAGTCGTAACGTCGGCCGATCGCCACATAGGCGAGGGTGAGGACGGCGTTGAGGATGAGGATGAAGGTGGCGATGGCCAGCGCCTGGTTGAACTCGAGGTTGCGAAAGGCCACCGTGTACATCTCCATCGCCAGCGTCTGCGTGGCCCGCAACGGCCCGCCGCCGGTGAGGGCCAGGACCACCCCGAGGCCGGTGAGGGTCGAATACGACAGCCAGACCGTGCTGATCAGGAGCTGGGGAACGAGGAGGGGGATGGTGATGTATCTCGCCCTCGTCCAGCCCGAGGCGCCGTCGACGAGGCTGGCGTCCAGGTAGGACTGGTCGATCGTCATGAGACCGCCCAGCAGGAGGAGGATGGACAGCGGCAGGTCGGTCCACACCTGTGTGAATATCACCACCAACATCGCCATGTTCGGGTCGGCGAGCCAGGAGGGCCCATCGATCCCGAACCAGCCCAGGAACTGGTTGACGAGACCGAACTGGCTGTTGAAGAGGATCCGGAACATGACGGCGGCCGCCACGTTGGAGATGATGTAGGGGGCGACGGTCACCGCCCGGAGGAACCTCAGCCCTTCGACGACCCGGAACAGGGCGAAGGCGAAGAACAGGCCGAGGACGGTGCCGACGACCAACGAGCCGAACACGAAGATCGCGGTCCGACCCATGGACTGCCAGAAGGTGTCCGCCTGGAACATCTCGATGTAGTTGGCGAAACCCACGAACTCCGGGTCGGACACCAGGCGTTCCCGGTCGTAGAGGCTCTGCCACACCCCGTACAGGACCGGGAAGCCGAGAACCGCTGCGACCAGGATGATCGAGGGCAGACTGAACAGATACGGCGTGGCGCGGTGGTGGCCGAGTTGGAGTTGATGGCTGGTGTCGGGGCGCTGCGGCGGGCGCTGCCACCAACGCCGCCGGGTGCGGGCGGTGGCGGCAGTCATGACGCGCCTGGGTCAGAGCGCTCCTGGCCTCTGAGGGCGGAGCGCTCTGACCTCGGTCGGCTCATGTCTCGGTGACGTACTGGCCGCTCACGACTTGGTCGCATCCAGCTGGGGCTGGTATTCGGCGGCCAGCTCTTCGGCCGTCTTGTCGGTGCCTTGGACGATCTCCCCGAACATCTGCTCGAGGATCGCCGTCGTCTCGCCGGCGTTGGGGCCAGCGGGGAACGGCTGGCTGTTCAGATAGGCCTCCTTCAGATCCTCATTGAAGAAGGGCCAGATCTCCTGCAGCTCAGGCGAGTTGAGCGCCTCGGATTGACGCATCGGCACGGAGCCGTTGCCGGCGGCTTCGATGAGGTTCTGGGTCTCGGCGATGTATCGGATCACCAGCGCCGCCTCTTCTGGATGTTCGGTTCCCTCGACCACCGCCCAGGTCCGGGCCTGGGAGAGAGCGACACCGTCGGCGCCGCCACCGGACTGGGACAACGGCATCGGAGTGAGGTCCCAGTCCTCGCCGAAGTCGAAATCGGGCGCCTCGTTGAAGTCGCCGGCGGACGTGAACCCGTCCAGGATCAGCCCGGCGCTGCCGGAGACGAACGCCCCTCGGGACTCGTCTTCGCCCCAGGCGATCGCCTCGGGAGGCAACAGCCCTTCGTTGGCGGCGGTGATGAACCAGTTCAGCGTGTACTGGCCGCCATCAGAGGTCAGATCGGGCACGGGCCCGTCGAACGGGGTGCCGGCTGCGGCCAGCATGGTCATAAGTGTCGTGACGCCCTGGCCGGCCTGCGCTTGCACCGTCATCGGGATGGAGTCTGGCCGGGCCGCCTTCATCGCTCTCAGACCCTCGAGCACGGCATCGAGGGAGTCGAACGGCACCGTCACGCCGGCCTCTTCCAGCCAGGCCGGGTTGTAGTAGAGGGCGTCGAAGTTGGCGGTGATCGAGGCGCCGTGCGGGACTCCGTCGACCGCCGTCTCCTCCCACACCAGGGGGAGCAGGAGGTCGTACAACTCGGGGTCTTCTTCCTGCCAGGCGGCGAAGATCTCGTCGTGGGGTGGGATGAGCCCAGCCTCGACGTACGTCTCGATCAGGAAGGAGTCCTCGGCGCCCAGCACGTCGGGCAGCTTCTGGCCGGCGTCCGCCATCCGCAGGAATTGCTGGAGGATGTCGTCGTTCGCCTGGACGTCGTAGGTGACGCGGATGTTGGGGTGTTCGGCATGGAAGCTCTCGAAGTCGTCCGGCGGGATGTAGTACTGGCGGGTCACCCACACGAGCAACTCGACTTGCTCGCCGTCGCCGCCCTCGGCGGTGGTGTCGTCCGTCCCATCGGCGGCGGGATCGGTGTCATCCGTGGCCTGATTGCCACAGGCTGCGATGAGAGCGATGACCAATGAAAGGATCAGGGTCCGAACGAGGCGGCCACCTCCAGGACCTCCATCGGACTCGGAAACCCACCACAAACGACGTGCTCTATGCACCTCTCCGTCCTCCCGTCCGGGGACGTCACCCTCCTCTGACGTCCGGCCTTGCAGTCGGGCTTGAGGTCCCTTTACTGCACTATGTAAAATACCGACTATCACCGGCACGGTCAAGGAGAGGAGGAGCGGATGCAGCCGTTGCGGGTGGCTTCGGTGGGTCTGGGGTGGTGGGGACGGAACTTGGCCGAGAAGGCCCGGGCTGCCGGTATGGAAGTCGTCCGATGCTTCGCCCGCTCCTCCGAGACACGGACGCAGTTCTCCTCCGATTTCGGGGCCCGACCGACGGACTCACTCGACGACGTGTTGAGCGATCCCGAGGTGGAAGCCATCCTGGTGGCGACTCCCCATTCGACCCATGCGGACATCGTGGTGGAAGCGGCCGAGGCCAACAAACACGTCTTCGTCGAGAAGCCGTTCACGCTCACGGTCGCCGAAGGGAAGCGGGCGATGAAGGCGGCCGAAGCGGCACAGATCGTCCTCCAGGTCGGCCACAATCGGCGCCGCCAACCAGCGAACCGCCGTCTGAAAGAGCTCGTGGAGAGCGGTCACCTCGGTGTCATCCACTACGCAGAGGCGAACCTGTCATACCCGAAAGGGCTCAACCCCCGCACCGGGTGGAGAGGGGACCCGGCCGAGAGCCCAGCCGGGGGGATGACCGGCCTCGGCGTGCACATGGCCGACAATCTCAACTATCTCCTCGGTCGGCCCGCCCGCGTGGCCGCTTTCAGCAAGCAGATCATCGCCGTCGGGAGACTGGACGACGTCACGACCGCCACGATCGAGTACCACGAGGGCCCGCTCGCGTTCCTCGGGACGTCGATGGTGATCCCAGACATCGCCCGTACCGCGGTCTGGGGGACACGAGCCGCAGCGCGCAACGAAAACGACGGCGAGCGATTCTTCGTGCAGGAGGTGGGCGAGAAGGAGTGGGAGGAGCAGCCGATCGAGACTCTCGACACCATTCGCGACGAACTCGAAGAGTTCGTCCGCAACGTCCGTACCGGTGGCCGTCCCGAGACCGGTGCCCCCGAGGCGCTGGAAGCGACCGCGGTCCTGGAGGGGATCGTGGAGAGTGCCACGACCGGAAAGGTCGTGGACCTGGACGAGGTGAGGGCGCGGGAGTGAGGGACTCGACCGGGATGGTGCCCGTCCGCTCGATGCTGTTCACACCCGGTGATCGCCTCGACATGATCGAAAAGGCGACACGCTCTGGAACCGACGCGGTGATCGTCGACCTGGAAGACGCCGTGGCCGGTGAGCGAAAGCCGGTCGCCAGAGAGAACCTGGGCTCGTTGCCGCCGTCTCCGGTTCCGTACTACGTCCGGACCAACGGACCGGAGACTCCGCACCTGTGGGACGACGTGGTCGCGGCCTGCGGCGCCGACATCGTGGGGATCATCGTTCCCAAGGCCGAGTATTCCGACACGATCGCGCGCCTGGACGGCGCCATCACCGTTCTCGAGTTGAAGACAGGCAAACCCGTCGGTTCGATCGGCCTCATCCCTCTGATCGAGTCGGCGATCGGGGTGCGCAACACCTACGACATGGCCCGGGCGAGCGACCGGGTGGAATGCGTGATGTTCGGGGGAGGCGAACAGGGCGACCTGGTTGCGGATCTCGGAGCCGAGTGGACACCGGACGGGCTCGGGTTGATCCACGCTCGATCCGAGGTGCTGATGGCGGCCCGCGCCGCCGGGATCCCCTATCCGATGGAGGCGGTTTACATGGACTATCGCAATCTCGAGGGTCTACGCCGCGAGTGCGAGATCGCCCGGACACTCGGCTACGTGGGAAAGGTCGCCATTCACCCCGCCCAGGTCCCGGTGATCAACGACGTGTTCACCCCCTCACCGGAGGTGGTGGAGTCCCACCGGCGGATCCTCGAGGCATTCGAGGAGGCCGAAGCGGAGGGGAAGGCGTCGATCGGGGTGGACGGAAGGATGGTCGATTACGCCGTTGCCCGGGTGGCCCGCGCCGTGATCGCCCGGGCCGAGGCGGCGGCGGCAGCGGATCGGCGAAGTGTCGACCCCGGATGACGTGCCGGCGATGAGCGGGCTGCTGTCGGGGATCACGGTCATCGAGCTCGGCCAGGTGATCGCCGGCACATTCGGTGGGGTGATCCTCGCCGACCTCGGCGCAGAGGTGATCAAGGTCGAACCTCCGCGCGGAGACACCGCCCGCAATCCCAACATCGCCCCTCTCGAGGGAGAGAGCGCCATCCATCTGTTCATGAATCGCGGGAAGAAGAGCGTGGTGCTCGACCTCAAGGACTCCCGGGGGCGAGAGCTCTTCTACCGGCTGGTGACGCAAGCCGACGCCGTGATCGACAACTTCCGGCCCGGCGTGATGGAGCGCCTCGGCCTCGACCATGCGACGCTCACGTCGATCAAGCCCGATCTGGTCACGGTGTCGGTGACTGGCTTCGGAGAGTACGGGCCGCTCCGCAACAAGGCCGCCTTCGACCTCGTCGTCCAGGCGTACAGTGGCCACGTCCACATCACCGGACCCGAGGATGGCGACCCGGCCCGGGTGGGGATACCGATCGCCGACATAGCCGCCGGCATCTATTCGTGCTTGTCGGTCCTGGCCGGGTTGGTCGGCCGCTCCCTCCACGGGTCGGGCACTCATGCCGACGTTGCCATGCTCGACACCCTCGTCTCACTGCTCTCGTACGACGCCGTGGACTTCCTGAACTCGGGTCGGAAGCTGACCCGGCGAGGCACTTCCCACGCCCACATCGTGCCGTGGCAGGCCTTCCGGACCAGCGACGGCTACGTGGTGGTCGCCTGCCGCGACGAGAAGTTCTGGCAGAACCTGTGTGACGCCATCGGCCGTCCCGACCTCAAGGACGACCCGCGCACCCGGGACAACGCCGCCCGCGTCGAAAACCGGCGCTTCGTGGTCGACACCCTCGAGGCGATCTTTCCCACGCGCACCCGGGACGAGTGGCTTGCGGTGCTCGACGAGTACGACATACCCAACGCCCCGGTCAACGACCTCGAGGATGTCTTCACCGACGAACACGTCCTCGCCCGGGGAATGGTGGCGAGCTACGACCACCCGACGGTGGGGGAGGTTCGTTATCCGCCCACACCGATCAAGTTCGCCGACGGCGGCGGAACCGACCGTCCCGCGCCGATGCTCGGCCAGCACACCCAAGAGATCCTCACGGAGCGCCTCGGCCTCTCGGCCGGGGAGGTGGAGGATCTGTGCGCCCAGGGCGTCGCCGCCCAGTGGTCTGGGGCGAGATCTCCTCGATGAACCAAGGCGACCTGGCTGATCGGCTTCTGTCGCCAGCCAACGTGGCGATCGTCGGTCTCTCGTCCGATCCCACCAAACACGGCGGTCGACTTTTGGCGAACCTGCGCCGCCTCGGCTTCGGTGGGGATATCTGGGGCGTCAATCCCCGGCGGCCCCACATCGACGGCGTCGACGTCTTTCCCACCGTCGCTGACCTCCCGATCGCGCCCGACCTCGTCGTGGCCGCGGTCCCCGCCTCGGCCGTGGAATCCGTCGTGATGGAGTGCGCCGGTGTCGGGGCGGTGATCGTGTTCGGCGCGGGGTTCGCCGAGGCGGGGCCTGAGGGGAAGGCCTCCCAGGATCGTCTCGCGCTCCTGGCGGCTCGGGTGGGAACCCGGCTCATCGGGCCCAACAGCGGCGGTGTGATCCGCCCGGCGATCGGGCTGGGGGCGAGCTTCCTCACCTGCCTCGACCGGCCCCCGGAACAGATCCGATCCGGGCCGGTGGGCTTGGTGACCCAGAGCGGAGGGACCGGGAGCTTCCTCCACAACCTGGCTGCCGCCAGAGGACAGGGCCTGGGCGCCAGCGTCTCGACCGGCAACGAGGCCGACGTGGGTCTCGGCGAGGCATTGGAGGCCGTGGCGAGCCTCGAAGAGGTGCGGGTAGTCCTCGTCGTTCTCGAAACCATTCGCGACGGGAGGTCGTTCGTCACCGCGGTCCGGAAGGCTCATCGGCTCGGGAAGAGGGTGGTGGCCTGTCGCCTGGGTGTCGGCGAGACCGGCTCTCGAATGACGGTCTCCCACACGGGTGCGATCGCTGTTCCCGGTGCCGTGACGGATGGATTCTTCCGATCGCTGGGTGCTGCGTCGGCCGAGACGCCTGCCGAGGCGTTCGATGTGGCCTCCCTCTTGGCGGCAGCCGAGCCAGCGGCGGGCTCCCGAGCGGGGATCGTGACCCACTCGGGAGGTGCTGCCATCCTCCTCGCCGATCTGGCCGATCGTCTCGACGTCGACCTTCCGCCGCCGGGGGAGCAACTCCGGGCTTCGTTGGAACCGCTCCTCGACCACGGGATCGCCGCCAACCCCGTCGATATGGGAGGCATCATCGGCGGCCCCGGCCGTTTCGCCGAAGTCGTGGACCTCGTGGCTCGCTCTGGCGATTACGACATGGTCCTCGCCGTGTCCACCGCGCATCCGCCGGCTCATACCGCACAGCGCGTCGCCGGCCTCATCGGGCTCGACTCTCCCGTTCCTGTCCTGCATCTGTGGATGGCCGGAGATCAGGGAGCGGCTGGTTTGGAGCAGCTGCGCGGGTCGGGGCAGCCCGTCACCGAAGAACCGCGGGCGGCGATGAGAGCGCTCCATGCCTTGGGGACGGTCCCGGACTCCGGCGTCGAGCTTCCGGCACTCACCGGCGGTCTCGAAGAGTGGGGAATCCCTCTCGAAACGGGTGTGGTGGCGGCCGACTTCGACGGGGTCGTGCATGCTGCCGAGCAGATCGGATATCCCGTGGTGCTCAAGCTCGAAGCCCCCGGCCTGCATCACCGATCCGAGTTGGGCGCGGTGCGTGTCGACCTCCGGGGCCGGGCCGAGGTCGAGGAGGCGTTCGGTGCGCTCGCGGCAATCGCCGCCGACATAGGCGCCGTCGGCGCAGGCTTCCGAGTGCAGAGGTACCGGCCGGGCGTCGAGATCATCGTGGGAGCGATAGACCACGAAGCTCTCGGTCCGACAGTCACGGTGGGAATGGGTGGCGTCTTCGCCGAAGTGCTCCGCGACGTGGTCTTCGCCCCGGCTCCGGTCACCGAGGACCAGGCGAGGCGCCTGATCGACCAGTTGCGTGGCCGCCCCCTCCTCGACGGCTTCCGGGGCGCCCCACCTGCGGATGTCGACGCACTCGCCGGCTTCGTCTCGAAGGTCAGCCGGGCGGTGATCGGGCCGGTCCGGGAGGTGGAGATCAACCCTCTCATCTGGGACGGGGAGTCGTGGGTGGGAGTCGACTGGCTCGTTCGATAGGTCGGCTCAGCCCTCTGCTGCCAGCCGGTCGAGAGCTTCGATGTCGTCTGGCGTCGGCTCCCAGTCGGCCGCCGAGGCGTTGACCACGACGTGTTCCGGACGCGTCGCTCCAGGAGTCACGGTCCGCACCCCCGGGCGATTCAGCAGCCACGCCAGCGCCACCTGTGAAGGCGTGAGCTGACGGCTGGCGGCGAAGGCCTCGACACGCTCGGCGATGTCGAAGTTCTCGTCGGTGAGGAAGCGCTTGTACCGCTCTCCGGCCAGCCGACCGGTCGGCTGTTCCCCGCGGCGCACCTTGCCGGTCAGCAGGCCACTGCCCAACGGGTAGTACGGGAGCAGGGTGACGTCACGGGTCAGACACAGGTCGACCAGGCCATCTTCTTCCGGATGTCGGTGGATGAGGCTGTAGTGGACCTGATTGGAGACGAACCGCGGCCAACCATTGGCATCCGAGGCATCGAGTGCTTCCTCGAGTTGGGAGGCGCCGAAGTTGGCGCATCCGATCTCGCGCACCTTTCCTTCTGCAACCAGTTCGGAGAGGACGCCGAGCGTCTCGGTGATCGGCACGTCCGGATCCGGGAAATGGAGTTGGTACAGGTCGATGTAGTCGGTGCCTAGAGCCGCCAAGCTCTCCTCGACCGTCCGTCGCACGTCCTCGCGTCCCGCCCCGGCGATGTCCCGGAGCCTGGGTATCCGCCCGAACTTCGTGGCGATGACCACTTCGTCGCGATGTCGGCCGAGCCCGGCGGCGAGGAATGATTCGGATCGACCCTCGCCATAGGTCCGGGCGGTGTCGAAGTAGGTGATGCCTGCTTCCAGGGCGGCGTGCACTATCTGCTTGGACTGCTCGAGGTCGAGGTTGCGGCCGAAGTTGTTGCAGCCGAGGCCGATGACCGATACCTCGAGTTGGCCCAGTTGGGTGGTCCGCACCGTCCCGCCTCTCTTCAGAACACTTCCGGGCACCACGGCTGTGGTGCCCAGTTGAACGCGGCATCCAGCGCCCGCAGGGTGTGGAACTCGCCGCCGACTCGCCCCGCCGCGCCGAGTGCCACGAATCTGGAGAGGCCCATGAAACAGGCTGCCAAGTCCTCCATGTCCATCTCCACCTGGGGCTCGTCGGAGGTGGCGCTGATCGAGGCGCCGTCGGGAGCGAGGTCGAGGCGCCAGGTCGACGTGGTGGCGTCGGTGGGATCGTGGAGACGGACCACGGCAGAGACGTTCGCCGCGTACTCACGTCCCTCCAGCGCCTTCTCGACATCGAGGATCTTGATCCACAGGCTGTCGTCGACGGTGGTGCGCGCTCGCCGCGGGGCGCCGAGTAGGCCGAAAAGCGGATCGTCGATACTTCGATTGTTGGCCTCGATGCTCTCCGTGAGGTCGTGGTTGAGTACCAGGCTCCACAGTCCGGCCCACGACTCTGGCGTGCTTCCGAGGAGTTCGTGGACGATCACGGTTCCCCGCCCGTGTCCTTCGTCCCATTTCTCCTTGAAGCGGTACTGGACGAAGCCTGTCACGTCTCCGTTCTCCTCTGTCACGGCGTAGCGGTAGGCGGTGGCCCCGCCCCGGTCCGACTCGGCGTCGTGGAAGCGGCGGAACTCCCACCAGTTGGGGGATCGGGCGAAGAATCCGGGGCGCTTGGTGCGCTCCTGTTCGTAGAAGGGTGGGAGAAGCTCTCTCGCCTCCTCCCTCGAGACGAGCCGGCTTGGCGCCGGCATCGCCGCCAGCCGATGAAAGTCGACGTGGGCCCGGCTCACCTCCACGTCGAGCCCTACTGCGGCCAACCCGTAGCCGAACCTGCCGTAGATGCTGGATTCCGACGCCCACAGGCCGGCGAGGGGCTCCTCGCGGGCGCGCACGTCCTCGAAGTGGGCATCCATCAGCTGTCTCAGGATTCCTCGCCTGCGGTGCGTCGGCAGGACCGAGACCACGGTGGTGCCGCCACACGGCAACGTCCCTCCGGGCACCGTCAGGTCCAGCGAGAAGGCGCCGAGCGTCCCGACGATGCGGTCACCGTCGTAGGCGGCCCGAGCCCGATCCCACTCGAAATACTTCGAGAAGCGCTCTTGCAGGTCCTGGCTGGTGTCGAAGCCGAAGGCCTGCCCCATCGCCGTGAGGAAATCGGCGGCCCGTTCTTCGTCCACGGGCCCGACCGCTACGCCCATCAGGCGTCCCCAGCGGCCTCGGTGGTGTCAGTCGTCCCGCTGGGAGCCGTTGTGGCGGGGGCGGCCAGCCCCGC
>Ga0207873_1003658_pt1 | contig 10952 bp, 11 predicted proteins | sample BGWIniCompost_FD_187373 | JGI IMG/M metagenome (GOLD analysis project Ga0207873, IMG submission 187373) | Cellulose adapted compost microbial communities from Newby Island Compost Facility, Milpitas, CA, USA - BGW Initial Compost (SPAdes)... ... | reverse complement strand
GCCGCCAGAGCGTAGTTGTCGTCGTTCGCAACTAACTTTGTTGCAGACGGATTTACGAGGAAGCCTGCATCCTCGGCATGCACCTCGGGATTCACTATCCGCGTCGAAGCCAAATCACCCCCGAAGTCGAAAGCATTGTACGGCAATCCTGGAGCGGGGGACAGGAGTTCAAGCCCTCAGCCGGCCAGCTGCCTGTTGCCGTGCAGCCATTGCAACGCGGAATGGCCGTGATGTGCAAGCAGCGCCGTGCCGAGAATCCGCGCCATCGCGAAGGCAAGGCGGCGCGCGTTGCGTTCCGGTGCATCCGCCAGCAGCCCGGGCAGGTTCTCGAGTTCCTGCGACAGTGCCTCATCAACCTTCCCTTTTCCCGTGACCCGCTCACGTACGAATGCCGCGAACAGCGGCAGCGAGTCGTCCTTGCCCAGCGCGCGCAGCAGGTCCAGCGCGAGTACGTTCGTGGTGCCTTCCCAGATCGCCAGCACCTGCGCGTTGCGCAGCAGCACGGGTAGGCCGGTGTCTTCGATGTAACCGGCGCCGCCGAAGGCTTCCAGCGCCTCGCTGCATACCGCGACAGCCTGTTTCGCCGTGTAGAGCTTGACGAGAGGCGTCATCAGCCGCAGCAGCTTGCGTTCATCCTCGCTTGCCTTGCCGGTTTCGTCGCGGCCAAGCAGGGCGGCGGCATGGAAGATCATCAGAGTCGCCACGCGGGTTTCCTGCTCCATCGCGCGCAGGGTTTCGGCATGCAAGGGCTGTTCGATGAGCGGACGGCCGAAGGCGATGCGCCTGCGCGCGTAATCCTCGGCCAGCATCACCGCGCGACGCATCTGCGCGGCCGCGCAGCAGGCGTTGTAGAGGCGGGTGATGTTGAGCATGGTCGCGATGGTGCGGATTCCCTTGCCGGGTTCGCCGACGAGACGTGCCGGCGTGCCGCGCAGGCTGAGTTCCGCGGTAGGCAGCGCACGCGTGCCGAGCTTGTCCTTGAGGCGATGCACCTCGATGTCGTTCAGCCGCCCGCTGGCGTCGCGCAGCTCCAGCTGAAAAAGACTCAACGCCTCGCTTGAGCCGATGCGCGCGAGCGCGAGCGCCATCTCCGAGGTCGTGGCCGAGGTGAACCACTTGGTGCCGTGGAGGCGGAAATTGCCATCCGCGTCGGGCTCGGCAATGGTGGATGTGCCCGAGACATCCGAGCCGCCGGTGCGCTCCGTCATCCACTGGCCCGAGGTCCAGAAATTGCGCGGATCCCGGCTGGTGAGCCTTTCGAAGGCGGAGCGAAATTCCTCGCCGCCGTGCAGTTCGAGGACGCGCGCGGCGCCGTCGGTCATGGCCAGCGGACAGGAACAGATCGCGGAAGACGGGTGGTAGAGATACAGCCGCGCGAACTGGTGAATGCGGGAATGCTCGCCGTGGGCGCGCTCGTAGGCGGTCGCCACCACGCCTTCCTCGGCGGCGATGCGATGCAGCTGCTTCCAGCCATCGGCCACGCGAATTTCATCGATGCGCCGACCCCAGGGATCGTAGGGCACATGCACGGGCGGGTGGCGTTCCGCGTCAGCGGCGTAGTCGAGCATCTCGCCCGCGGCGCGTTCGCCGAAGGCGTCGAGCCCGGGCGCGATTCCCGCGAAGACTTCGGCGGGAAGCAGCCGCTTCAGCGTGTCCTGGAGGAAGCTGTCATTGCGCCAGGTGTTGGCGAGTTGCGGGCCCTGCTGGAAAAAGTCGCGGTTCGCCATGTTCGCCTCCGTGGAAACTGCAGCCCGACTTTGCCCCGGCGCAGTTCCCGCCGCAAGCTCACTGGTGCCGCATGAGGCGTTCCTTCTGGCGCTGCCAGTCCTGTTCCTTCTTGGTGGCGCGCTTGTCGTACTGCTTCTTGCCCTTGGCCAGCCCGATCTCGGCCTTCACGTTCGGGCCTTTCCAGTAGAGGGCGAGCGGGATGAGCGTGTAACCCTCGCGCTCGACGCTGCCGATCAAATGATTCAGCTCGCGGCGATGGAGCAGCAGCTTGCGGGTGCGCAGCGGATCGGCGACGACGTGCGTGGAGGCCTGCGGCAGCGGCGTGATCTGCGCGCCGAACAGGAAGGCCTCGCCGTTCTTGATCGTGACATACGCCTCGGTGATGCTGGCGCGCCCCGCGCGCAGGGATTTCACTTCCCAGCCCTGCAGCGCAATGCCGGCTTCGAAACGTTCCTCGATGAAGTAGTCGTGGCGCGCCTTCTTGTTGAGGGCGATGGTGCCGCCCGTGTTTTTCTTGTCCTTGGCCATGCGCGCCATTATACCAGCGGTGCTTGAGCCGCCGGTGGAATTGGCGGAGAATCGCGCCCTTTTCGATCTGCCGGAAGCAAGCAAGGGGAGAACCTGATGGTCCGTCGCCAGTCACTGCACGGGCAGTGGTCGTCCCGGCTCGCCTTCGTGCTTGCCGCCACGGGCGCGGCCGTGGGCCTGGGAAACATCTGGAGATTTCCCTACGTGGCGGGCGAGCACGGCGGCGGTGCGTTCGTCATCATCTATCTCGCCTGCGTGTTCGCCATCGGCCTGCCGCTGTTCATGGCGGAGGCCATGCTCGGCCGCCGCGGCCGGCGCAATCCCATCAATGCCATGCAGCTGCTTTCGCAGGAGGAAGCGGGACATTCCGGCTGGCAGGTCGCCGGCTGGATCGGCGTCGCGACCGGCATCCTGATCCTTTCCTATTACAGCGTCGTCGCCGGCCTCACCTTCAGTTACGCGATCGATATCGCCGCCGGCTCGCTGAATCACGCGCGCCCAATGGACATCACCGCGCATTACCGCGAACTCATGAACAGCCCCTTCGAACTGCTGTTCTGGCACACCCTGTTCCTGGCGTTCGCGGTATTCGTGGTCGCGCGCGGCGTGGAGCAGGGCCTGGAACGGGTGGTGAAGTTCGTGATGCCGGTGCTGTTCCTCATGCTGGTCGTGGTGGTCGTGTATGCGGGCGCGAAATTCGCCTTCGGCCAGGCGGTGCAATACCTGTTCGACGCCGATTTCAGCCGCGTCGACGGCGACACCCTGCTGACCGCGCTGGGGCAGGCGTTCTTCTCGCTGTCGCTGGGCATGGGCGCGATCATGGCCTACGGCGCCTACCTGCCGGATGATGCCTCCATCCCCGGAACCTCGTTCGCCATCGTGCTGGTCGACACGGTCGTGGCCCTGCTGGCGGGGCTGGCGATATTTTCCGTGGCGCTCGGCAGCGGCCTGGACCCCGCCACCGGCCCCGGCCTGATGTTCCACGCCCTGCCACTGACATTTGCCGATATGCCGGGCGGGGTGTTTTTCGGTACGCTTTTCTTCCTGTTGCTGATCCTGGCCGCATGGTCATCGTCCATCGGCCTGATCGAACCGGCGGTGGCACGCATGGTGGAGCGTCACGGCTTCTCGCGCCGCAACGCCGCGCTGGCGATCGGCGCGCTGGCCTGGCTGCTGGGCGTGCTGACCTTGCTTTCCTTCAACGCGTTCTCGGGCGTGCGTTTCCTTGCCGGCAGTCTGTTCGAGAACCTGGATTACCTTGCGGCGAACATCCTGCTGCCGCTGGGCGGATTGCTGGTCGCGCTGTTCGCCGGCTGGGCGATGTCGAAGGCATCGAGCGTCGACGAGTTCGAGATCGGCACCGGCCTGCGTTACACGCTGTGGCGATCGTTCACGCGCTTCGTCGTGCCGCTAGGCGTGGCCGGCATTTTCTGCCGCGCGCTTGGCTGGTTGCCGTAACTGGGAGATTCAAGTGCGAGAGATCAAGCGCCAGGCACTCGTGCCGTACTCGGCCGAGGCGATGTTCGACCTGGTCAATGACGTCGATTCCTACCCGGAATTCCTGCCCTGGTGCCGTGCCGCTCGCGTGGAAGAAGAAGGCGAGGGCTTCCGCGTCGCCAGCATCGACATCGCCAAGGGCGGCGTGTCGCGCAGCTTCACAACGCGCAACGCGCTCGACCGGCCGCGCTCGCTCAGGCTGGAACTCGTCAACGGGCCGTTCCGCCACCTGGAAGGCGAATGGCGTTTCGACGCGCTCAGCGAGGCGGCCTGCAAGGTGGAGCTGCACCTGCGCTTCGAGTTCGCCAGCTCGATCATGAATCTCGTCTTCGGCCCCGTGTTCAACCAGATCGGCGAAACCATGCTCGACGCCTTCGTGCGCCGGGCGAAGGCATTGCATGACAGCTGAATTCGAAATCGAAGTGGTCTACGCGCTGCCGTCGACGCAGGCGCTGGTGCCGCTCAAGGTCGCGCCGGGCACCACCGTGGAAGAGGCGATTCGCCGCTCGGGCCTGCTGGAACGTTTCCCGGAGATCGATCTCGCGGTCAACAAGGTGGGCGTGTTCGGGCGGCTCGCGCCGCTGTCGCGGCCGCTGGAAGCCGGCGACCGGGTGGAGATCTACCGGCCGCTGCTGGCCGATCCGAAGGAAGTGCGGCGGCGGCTTGCCGCGGAAGGCCGCACCATGGGCAGGAAACGCGGCGCGGAAGACTGATCAGTCGTCGGTGACGATGCCTTCGTCACCCACGGTGACATTGTCTTCGATGCCGGTCTTCTCGATGCGGGAGACGATGTCGCCTTCGAAGTACACGGTCACGCGCTGGTGGCGGCTGCGCAGCTCTTCCTGCGAATCCACGTAAAGCACGTAATCCCAGCGGTTCGGATGAAACGGATCGCGGATCATCGGCGTGCCCATCACGAACAGCACCTGATCGCGCGTCATGCCCGTGGTCAGCCTGGCGACGTCTTCGGCCTTGTAGAAGTTGCCCTGAGGGATGTCCTGGCGGTATACGCAGGCAGCAAGAAGCAGCGGAAGGATCAGCAACAGGCGCGCAAGGCGAATCATCGGGACTCCGTCGATTGGTCAAGGCTCGCCCGGTGGGCGATAATAGGGATGGCGCAGCGATCTTACTGCAAAGCCTCGTTTCAAGACCAGTTGGAGTGCGACAAGTGGAAAGCCAGGAACTCAGGAAAGCCGGCCTGAAGGTCACGCTGCCGCGAATGAAGATCCTCGAGATTCTCGCCAGCAGCACCCAACGGCACATGAGCGCGGAAGACATGTACAAGGCACTGCTGGAGTCGGGCGAGGAGATCGGCCTTGCCACGGTCTACCGCGTGCTCACGCAGTTCGAGGACGCCGGCCTCGTCACGCGGCATCACTTCGAGGGCGGTCACTCGATGTTCGAGCTGAACGAGGGCGACCACCATGACCACATCGTCTGCGTGAAGTGCGACCGCGTCGACGAATTCGTCGATGAAACCATCGAGAAGCGCCAGGAGCAGATTGCCAGGGAGGCGGGCTACGAGATGACGGACCACTCGCTCTATATCTATGGCATCTGCCCGAAATGCAGGCAGGCCAACAAGTGATGCGATGAAAAAGCCGGCGCAAGCCGGCTTTTTCGTCCCTGCGCCGCCTCCTCAGGCGTCCGCGGCGGCGATCATTTCGCGGGCGTGCTCCCGGGTCGTGTCGGTGATCGTCATGCCGCCCAGCATGCGCGCCAGTTCCTCGATGCGCGCGCCATCCTCCAGCCGGGTGATGGTCGTGCGCGTGCTGTCACGGCCCGCGATCTTCTCCACCTTGAAATGATGATGCGCCTGCGAGGCCACCTGCGGCAGGTGAGTGACGCACAGCACCTGCCGGCTGCGCCCCAGCGCCCGCATGCGCCGGCCGATGAGCTCGGCGATGCCGCCGCCTACGCCTGCATCGACTTCATCGAACACCATCACGGGCATGTCGGAGGCGTCGGAAGCGATCACCTGGATGGCCAGCGAAATGCGCGACAGCTCGCCGCCGGAGGCGACCCTGGCGAGCGGGGCGGGCGGCTGGCCGGGGTTGGCGGAGACCAGGAACTCGACCTGGTCCATGCCCAGGGCGCCGAACCTGTCCCTGGCATCCGCTTCCACGGCGATCTCGAAGCGTCCCCCCGGCATGCCCAGCTCCTGCATGACCTCGGTGACGCCCTTGGCGAGCCGCGCGGCGGTCTCGCGGCGGCGTTTCGAGAGCTGCTCCGCCGCTTCGCGATAGCCTTTCTCCAGCGCCGCCAGCCGTGCCTCGAGCTCGGCGGTGCGCTCCTCGGAATGCTCCAGGTTGTCCAGTTCCTCGCGGAGCCGGATGGCAAGCGCGGGCAGCTCCTCGGCGGCGACGCGGTGCTTGCGCGCCAGCTGTTCGATGGCGGCGAGGCGGTTTTCCACGAAATCACGCCGCTCCGGGTCCATTTCCAGCTTGCCGGCGTAGTCGCGCAGGTCCTCCGCTCCCTCCTGCAGGTGGATGAGCGCGGTGTTCAGGGTCTCCGTGATCGGCGCGAGCGCGGCATCGAACTCGGTGAGCTGGTTGAGCTGCTCGACGGCGTGGCTGAGCAGCGAGTAGGCGGAGGCCTCGTCGTTCTCGTAGGCGGCGTCCAGCGCCGCCTGTGCGCCTTCGGCCAGCCGGCCGGCGTGAGCGAGGCGCTGGCGTTCGTTGACGAGTTCCGGCAGTTCCTCGGCCGTCATCTGCAGGGTTTCAAGCTCGCTCACCTGGAAGCGCAGCAGGTCGCGGCGATGGTCGGCGTCCTGCTGGGCCTGACGCAGCGATTCGAGCTGGTCGCGCACGCTGCGCCATTCGCGGAAGGCGGCGCCGACCTTGTCCAGCAGGTCGCGATGGTCGCCATAGGCATCCAGCAGCTCGCGCTGCGCGTCGCGGCGCATCAGCGACTGGTGCTCGTGCTGGCCGTGGATGTCGACCAGCCTTTCGCCCAGCTCGCGCAGCATCTGCACCGGCACCGAGCGGCCGTTGATCCAGGCCTTGCTGCGGCCCTCGGCGGTGATGATTCGCCGCACCAGGCATTCGCCGGCTTCGTCGTCCAGTTCATGCTCCGCCAGCCAGGTCTGCACCGCCGGCTGGTCGGAGAGGTCAAAGCCGATGGAAATCTCCGCGCGTTCCGCGCCATGGCGCACCCAGCCGGCGTCGGCACGATCGCCAAGCGCGAGGCCCATGGCATCGACGAGAATCGACTTGCCCGCGCCGGTCTCGCCGGTGAGCACGGTCATGCCCTGGTCAAAATCCAGCTCCAGTGAATCGATGATGGCGAAATCGACGATGTGCGCGTGGGTGAGCATCTGGGCGTCTCTAGGCGGAATTCACAAGGCTCAACAGGATTTTTCAGGATTCTCGGGATTCGTCTTTATTAATCGGGTTTCCGCATCAGTGCGTTGCCTCGGCACCGCGACGGATGAACAGGAATCCTGTTAATCCTGAGGAATCCTGTAGATCCTGTCCATTTTGCTTTTTCATCTTTCAAGGCCGGATTCGTGATCGCGGCCCCAGTGCAGTTTCTGGCGCAGCACCTGGTAGTAGTCATGGCCGGCGGGGTGCAGCAGCCGCGCGGGCACGCCGTCGCGCTGGATGCGCACCCGGTCGCCGGGAGCGAGCAGGCAGTGATCCTGGCCGTCGAGGATGACCTGGGCGGCGGGATTCTCGGTCTCGCGCAGCTTGATCTCCACGCAGGACTTGCCGTCGACGACGATGGGCCGGTCGGAGAGCGTGTGCGGGCAGATCGGCACCACCGCGATCGCGTCCAGGCGGGGATGCAGGATGGGGCCGCCGGCAGACAGCGCGTAGGCCGTCGAGCCCGTCGGTGTCGTCACGATGATGCCGTCGGCGCGCTGCTGGGACACGTGGCTGCCGTCGATGCGCGTCTCGAACTCGATCAGCCGGCCGGCGTCGCATTTCTGCACCACCACCTCGTTCAGCGCGGTGGCGTGCCATACGGATTCTTCGCCGCGCAGCACCTCGCCGCGCACCAGCCAGCGCGGCTCCTCGGTGTAATCGCCGGCGAGCAGCGCATCCAGGCTCTGCTGCAGCGCGGATTCCGGGATGTCGGCGAGAAAGCCGAGCCGCCCGGCGTTTACGCCGACCAGCGGCACGTTGCGCGGCGCCAGCATGCGCGCCGCATGCAGCATGGTGCCGTCGCCGCCGATCACGATCACCGCTTCCGCTTCGTCGAGCCTGCCCAGGGCAATTTCAGGAAACTCGCCGGCGAGCGGGTCTTCGGCGAGCAGTCGCACGCCGCGCGGCGCAAGATGCCCGACCACCGCGCGCAGGGTCGCGGCCGCACGGGGATCGTCGCGCTTCGCCAGGATGCCGAGTTTGTGGAGTTGCTTGGCCATTCGCGCGGGATGGTAGCAGATGGGCTGGCTTGACAGTGTCCGGCCGGACCGCATAATTCGCTCTGGCACTCTCCGGCGGCGAGTGCCAGAAACCCACCTTCCAGGTCTCGTCATGGCCCGAATTCGACAGGATGCAAACTCCCCGCAGGGTGAAGTGCAGCTTTCCGAGCGCGCGCAGCAGCTGCTGAAGACGCTCGTGGAGCTCTACATCCGCGACGGCGAGCCGGTCGGCTCGCGCACCCTGTCGCGGGATTCGGGCCTGGACCTCAGCCCCGCGACGGTCCGCAACATCATGGCGGACCTCGAGGAGATGGGCATGGTGCGCTCGCCGCACACCTCGGCGGGCCGGGTGCCCACCGCGCGGGGTTACCGCCTGTTCGTGGACGCGCTGCTGACGGCCAAGCCCATGGACAGCCCGGAGGTGCAGCGGCTGCAGCGGGAGATGCTGAGCAAGCTGAACGACGTGCAGGGCGACGCCCAGGCGCTGATGACCACGACCTCGAACCTGCTCTCCGGCGTGACGCACATGGCCGGCCTCGTGACCATCCCGAAGCGCGAGTTCGGCGCCTGGCGGCATGTCGAGTTCCTGCCGCTGTCGGACCAGCGCGTGCTCGCCATCCTGGTGGTCAACGAGCGCGAGGTGCAGAACCGCATCCTGGACGTGGATCGCGCCTACACCCAGGCGGAGCTGCAGCAGTTCGCCAACTACCTGAATTCGCATTTCGCCGGCAAGGACGTCGGCCAGGTCCGCCAGCAGCTGCTCCGCGAGTTGAGCCGCACCCGCGAAACCATGAACGACATGATGAGCTCGGCCATCCAGGTGGCCGAGCGCATGTTCACGGTGAGCGAGAGCGACACCGCGGACTACGTGCTGGCCGGCGAGACCAACCTGATGGAATTCGCCGAGCTGTCCAACGTCGACAAGCTGCGCCAGCTGTTCGAGGCCTTCGGCCGCAAGCGCGACATCCTGCACCTGCTGGACCAGTGCGTCGTCGCGGAGGGCGTGCAGATCTTCATCGGCGAGGAGTCCGGCTACGAGGTGCTGGACGAGTGCTCGGTGGTCACGGCTCCGTATCGCGTCAACGACGAGCTCGTCGGCGTGCTGGGCGTCATCGGCCCGACGCGGATGGCCTATGAGCGCGTCATCCCCATCGTCGACATCACCGCAAAACTGCTCAGCGCGGCCTTGAACCCGCGCAAGTGATCCCCAAATGACAATAACCCGCGCCGCCGAAGTCTGGCGGCGCAAGTCTATTTACCTGCAGATCCCGGCCGCAGGGGTTCCGGGATGGAGAGAGAAATGTCGGAAACGGGAGCAGAGAAGGAAAACGCAGAACTCAGGCAGGAACAGCAGGCCGCCGCGCCGGAAGCCGAGACCGTGGAAAGCCTGAAGGCGGCCCTGGAGGAGGCTCGCGCCAAGGCGGACGAGAACTGGAACCAGTACCTGCGGGCGCTCGCGGAGCTTGAAAACACCCGCAAGCGGGCGCAGCGCGATGTCGAGCAGACCCAGCGCTACGCGCTCGAGCGCTTTGCCGGCGAGCTGCTGGCGGTCAAGGACAGCCTGGAAATGGGCCTGGACGCGGCGGCCGATGCCACCGACCGGACCGATGCGCTGATCGAGGGCACGGCGATGACGCTGAAGCTGCTCGGCCAGGTGTTCGAGAAGTTCGGCATCGTCGAGGTCGACCCGCAGGGCCAGGCCTTCAACCCTGAGCACCACGAGGCCATGGCCACGCAGCCGTCCGCGGAAGCCGAGCCCGGCACGGTGCTGACGGTGGTGCAGAAGGGCTACCTGCTGAACGGCCGCGTGCTGCGCCCTGCACGAGTGCTGGTCGCGCGCAAGCCGGAAGAAGACGGAGGCGAGAGCGCCTAAAGTCTTGGCTTGAAAGAATGGGCGCGACCCCCAACTAACGCGACCAGGCGAACAAAGAATTCATTACTCGAAGACTGAGCTTACGGAGACTTGATCATGGGCAGAATCATCGGCATTGACCTCGGAACGACGAACTCCTGCGTCGCCATCATGGAAGGCGGCAACGCGAAGGTGATCGAGAATTCCGAGGGCGATCGCACCACGCCGTCGATCGTTGCCTTCAACAAGGAAGGCGAGGTGCTGGTCGGCGCCTCGGCGAAGCGCCAGGCGGTGACCAACCCGAACAACACCCTGTTCGCGGTGAAGCGACTGATCGGCCGGCGCTTCGACGACGCGGTGGTCCAGAAGGACATCGACATGGTGCCGTACCGGATCGTCAAGGCGGACAACGGCGACGCCTGGGTCGAGGTGAACGGCAAGAAGATGGCGCCGCCGGAGATTTCCGCGCGCGTGCTGCAGAAGATGAAGAAGACGGCGGAGGACTACCTCGGCGAGGAAGTGACCGAGGCCGTGATCACCGTGCCCGCCTACTTCAACGACTCGCAGCGCCAGGCCACCAAGGACGCAGGCCGCATCGCCGGCCTCGAGGTCAAGCGCATCATCAACGAGCCGACCGCGGCGGCACTGGCCTATGGCCTGGACAAGAAGAAGGGCGACCGCAAGATCGCCGTCTACGACCTCGGCGGCGGCACCTTCGACGTGTCCATCATCGAGATCGCGGAAGTCGACGGCGAGCACCAGTTCGAGGTGCTCTCGACCAACGGCGACACCTTCCTGGGCGGCGAGGACTTCGACAAGCGCATCATCGATTACCTCGCTGAGGAATTTAAGAAGGAACAGGGCATCGACATCCGCAAGGACCCGCTGGCGATGCAGCGCCTGAAGGAAGCCGCGGAGAAGGCCAAGATCGAGCTCAGCTCGTCCTCGCAGACCGAGGTCAACCTGCCGTACATCACGGCG
>Ga0207873_1003657_pt1 | contig 10955 bp, 6 predicted proteins | sample BGWIniCompost_FD_187373 | JGI IMG/M metagenome (GOLD analysis project Ga0207873, IMG submission 187373) | Cellulose adapted compost microbial communities from Newby Island Compost Facility, Milpitas, CA, USA - BGW Initial Compost (SPAdes)... ... | reverse complement strand
GCCGGGGCTGGAGCCGCAGGAAGGGCTGGGGCTGGAAGTGCGGCCGAACCCGTCCTCCGGCGAGGTCGTCGTCGAGGTCACGCTGGCCGCGCCGAGCGCCGTCCGTCTCACCGTCCACGACGCGCTCGGGCGGGAGGTCGCCGTCGTCCACAACGGCCAGCTCCCTGCGGGCGCCCGCACGTTCGCCTTCGACGGCGCTGCGCTCCCCTCCGGCGTCTACGTCGTGCAGATGGAGGCGAAGGGGGCCTCGGTGAGCCGCCGCTTCACGCTCGTGCGCTGAGCGCACGAAGGGGAAAAACGAAAGGCGCGGAGACGGCCTCCGCGCCCTTCAGAGGAGTGCACGCGCTCCGGTCAGCGGCCGGAGCCGAGCGCGCTCGTGTCGAACGCGGCGAGGGCCACCTCGTGCGCGAACGTCTCCCCGGTGACCTGGAGCGTGTACGTGTCCGAGGGGAGCCCCTCGCCGAAGACCTCGAACGCCTCGGCCGTCCCGGCGTCGAGCGTCCCGTCGAAGACGGTCTTGACGCGGCGGCCGTCGCCGTCGACGACGTCGAGGCGGACCTGCTGCCCCTGGGCCACGGTCACGGCCACGCGGAGGGTGCCGCCGCGCTCACCCGGGTAGGGCTGCGAGACGCGGAAGTTCTCGGGCGCGGCGACGACGGCCTCGGCGGCGGCGCTCACCTGGATCCGCCCGTCGGCGCCCAGCTGGACGAGGCGGAAGGCGTGGCGGCCGGGGCTGAGCCCCTCGACGTGGTACTCCGGCGCGGCCGTGGCCGGGAGCGTGGCTACGGTGAGGAAGGGGCCGCCCTCGTGGCTGCGCTGGAGGGTGAGGGGCTCGCCGGAGTTCCGCTCCACCACCCACGTCACGTCCGCCGCCCCCTCCTCGACGGTGACGTCGAAGCGGGAGAGGTTGAGCGACGTCGTGGCCGTGGGGCGGACGACGAACAGCCCGCCCTCGATCCCGCTGACGACGATGGACCCGCTCGCGAAGTAGGGGTAGACGCTCCACGCGCCGTTGAACTGGGCGTCGTCGGTCTCGGGGTAGATGTCGAAGAAGGCGACCTGCCGGATCTGGCCGGCCTCGATCCCGCTGATGTCGAGGACGCGGAGGCCGGAGGCGTAGTTGGCCTGGTAGACGCGGTCGCCGAGGACGTAGAGGTTGTGGTCGGCGCTGCCGACGGGGGCCTCGAAGATCGTGAGGAGCTCGGGGCTGTCGAGGTCCTCGAGGTCGAAGGCCATCGTGCGCGTGCGCTCGGAGAACCCCTGGATCTCGTCGAGCTCGTCGTCGGCGAGGAAGTAGCGGTGGTCCTCGGTGAACCACCCCTGGTGGGTGTACCCCGGCGTGGGGTAGGTGCCCTGGGCGATCTGGACGGGGTTCGCCTTGTCCGTCACGTCCACGATGGTGATGGTGTCCTCGTTGGAGCCGACGCAGATCTCGCGGCCCTGGTAGTCGGGGTCGGGGCCGCGGTAGATCACGCACTGGGCGTCGTGCGAGTAGCCGTCCTCGTCGAAGCACCCGGCGAACTGGGGGTTCAGCGGCTCCCGGATGTCGATCATGTAGAGGCCGCCGGCGCACTCCTGCGCGCCGATGGGGTAGGCGAACCCGGACTCCTCGTTGATGGCGATGTTGTGGGCGCTGCCGAGGGGGGTCTCGTCGGGGCCGGTGTACGTGACGTCGGCCTCGAACGTGCGGGCGGGGTCGTGGTCGAGGCCGCGGAGGCGGGTGAGGTCGAACACCTGCATCCCGTGGGCCGGCGCCTCGCTGACGACGAAGGCGTGGTCGCGGTAGACCTTGATGTCGCGCCAGATCGAGGGCTCGGTGGCGGTGGGGAGCTTCCCGAGGTTGATCGGGTGGGCGGGGTCGGTGACGTCGACGAACCCGGTGCCGTCGTTGAGCCCGACGAGGGCGTACTCGCGGCCGGTCTCGGGGTCGGTCCACCCCCAGATGTCGTTGCCGGAGCCGGAGCCGAAGTCCTCGAGCGAGACGTGGCTGATGAGGTCCATGCCGTCGCAGGCGTACGCGCCGGCGTGGCCGTCGGTGCAGGGGAGGGGCTGGGCCGAGGCGGCGCTGGCGAGGCCGAGGGCCAGCACGGCGGCGCCGAGGGCCAGCCCGGAGGCGGGGCGTGTGGTCATGGTATGACGGACGAGTAGGGCCGCGGTGGGGGCCGGGTGGAGGGGGCGGCGAGCGCCGGGGCCGATCCAACGGCCGGGCCGGCGCCGCTGTTGCGTGGTCCTGGCGAGAGAGCCCGCGTGCGGACCCCGGCCAGCGACGTTCGAGCGGCGGCTAGTGTACGAGCGAGAGGCGGCGGGTTGCGGTGAAGTCCGGGCCCGTGACGCGGACGAGGTAGAGCCCGGCGGGGAGGTCGGCCCCGTCCACCGCCAGCACCAGCGGCGCCGACGGCGCGGCCGGCCCCTCGTAGAGGAGGGCGACGCGGCGGCCACGGAGGTCGAGCACCTCGGCGACGACCTCGACCGGCTCCGGCACCGTGAGCGTGAGCGTGCTCCGGCCGTCGGCCGGGTTCGGCACCGGCGCGCTGAGGACGGTGTGGGCCTGCGGGGCCGACGGCTCGGCGGCCGAGGGGAGGAGGTCCGTCTGTAGCACGAACAGCCCGTTGTCGCGGTCGTTGGCGATGATGGTCCCGCTCGCGAAGAACGGGTAGTTGCTCCACTGCCCGTCGTACGACTCCCCGTTGCCCTGGGGGTACGTGTCGAAGCTGCCCACCTCGACGAGCGTGCCGTCGTCGATGCCGGAGAGGTCGAGGATGCGGAGGCCGCCCTCGTAGTTGGAGAGGAAGGCGTGGTTGCCGCGGATGTAGAGGTTGTGGTCGGTGGTCTCGATGGGACCGAAGTAAGTGAATGCGAACTCGGGGTTGTCGAGGTCCTCCACGTTGAAGATGAGCGTCCGCGTCGTCGGGGAGACGGAGTCGTCGAGCTCGTCGTCGACGAGGAAGTAGCGGAAGTCCTCGGTGAACCACCCCTGGTGGGTGTACCAGGGCTCCGGGTAGAACCCCCGGCTGATGGGCTCGGGGTTCGCCTTGTCCTCCACGTCCACGATCACGATGTGGTTCTCGTTCGAGCCGACGCAGATCTCCTTCCCCTGGTGGTCGGGGTCCGGCCCGGCGTAGGTGACGCACTGGGCGTCGTGGGAGTACCCGTCGTCCGGGTAGCAGCCGGCTTCGACGGGGTTCAGCGGGTCCCGGACGTCCACGATGTAGAGGCCGCCCGAGCACTGGAACGAGCCGACGACGTAGGCGAACCCACTCTCGGTGTCGATGGCGACGTTGTGGGCGCTGCCGAACCCGGTGAACCGGGCGTCGTGGGTGAACGTGACCGGCGGGCTCGCCACGTCGCGGAGCCGCGTGAGGTCGAAGACCTGGAGGCCGTGGCTGCCGGCGTTGTCGGCGACGACGAAGGCGTGGTCGGCGTAGACCTTGATGTCGCGCCAGGTGGAGGCGTCGGTGGCGGTGGGGAGCTTGCCGAGGTAGACCGGCGCCGTGGGCTCGGTCACGTCCACGAACGCGGTGCCGTTGGTGAGGCCGACGAGGGCGTATTCCCGCCCGGTCTGGGGATCGGTCCACCCCCAGATGTCGTTGCCGCGGGAGGGGACGACGGGGCCGAAGGTCGAGAGCGGGAGGTTGGCCAGGAGGTCCACGCCCTCGCACGGGTAGTTGCCCGCGAAGCCCCCCTCGCAGGGGGTCTGTGCCCGCGCGGGGACGGCGGTGAAGACGCAGAGGGCGAGCGCCGCGAGGAAGGCGGCGCCGCTGAAGGCCGGGAGAGGGCGGGAGGGCATCGGGGCCGAAGGCGGGGTCAGTGGACGAGGGCGGCGCGGCGGGTGGCGGTGAAGTCCTCGCCGACGACGCGGACGAGGTAGAGGCCGGCTGGGAGCGCCGTCGCATCGAGGATCAGAGTTAGGGGGGCGCCGGCGGCGACGGGGCCGTCGTGGAGGACGGCGACGCGGCGGCCGGCCACGTCGAGCACCTCGGCCGTGACCGCCTGCGTCCGCGCGACCGAGAGCCGGAGGGTGATCCTCGAACGGAACGGGTTGGGCACCGGGGCGCTCAGGGCGAAGCCGGCGTCGCCGGGCGCCTCCGGCTCCGCCGCCGTCGTCGGCAGGTTCGGCCGCAGGACGAACAGGCCGTAGTCCGTGTCGTTGGCGACGACGGTGCCGCTCGGGAAGAACGGGTAGTTGCTCCACTGCCCCATCGTCCCGCTCGCGTCGGTGTCCCAGTACGTGTCGAAGTAGGCGACCTCGGTGACGAGGTCGTCGTCGATGCCGGAGAGGTCGAGGATGCGGAGGCCGGTGGTGTAGTTGGAGAGGTAGGCGTAGTGGCCGCGGATGTAGAGGTTGTGGTCCGACGACGGGAGCTCGCTGAAGTAGAAGAAGTCGAACTCGGGGTCGTCGAGGTCGGTGAGGTCGAAGACGATGGTGCGGGTGTTCGACGTGAGCCCGGTGATCTCGTCGAGCTCGTCGTCGACGAGGAAGTAGCGCTGGTCCTCGGTGAACCACCCCTGGTGGGTGTAGGCGGGATTCGGGTAGAACCCCCGGCTGATGAGGACGGGGTTCGCCTTGTCCGTCACGTCGGTGAGGGTGAGGGTGTCCTCGTTCGAGGAGACGCAGACCTGTCGGCCCTGGTAGTCGGGGTCGGGGCCGCGGTAGACCACGCACTGCGTGTCGTGGGTGTAGCCGTCCTCACCGAAGCAGCCGGCCTGCGTGGGGTTCAGCGGGTCCCGGATGTCCACGATGTAGAGCCCGCCCTCGCATTCGCCGGAGCCGACGGCGTAGGCGAACCCGCTCTCGGTATCGATGGCGATGTTGTGGGCGCTGCCGAGGGGGGCGTCGTCGGGGCCGGTGAAGTGGGCGTCGGCCTCGAACGTGACCGGCGGGCTCGCCACATCGAGGAGCCGCGTGAGGTCGAACACCTGCATCCCGTGCTCGGAGGCCTCGCTGACGACGAAGGCGTAGTGACCGTACGTCTTGATGTCGCGCCAGAACGAGGACTCGGTGGCGGTGGGGAGCTTCCCGAGGTAGACGGGGTTCACGGGGTCGGTGACCTCGACGAAGGCGGTGCCGTCGAGGAGGCCGACGAGGGCGAACTCCCGCCCGCTGTCGGGGTCGGTCCAGCCCCAGATGTCGTTGCCGTAGAACGTGCCGAACGTGCCGTGCGGGAGGTGCGCGTAGAGGTCCACGCTCCCACAGGGGAAGTTGTTGAAGGATGTGCCGGGGTTGCCGTCCTCGTCGGCGACGCCGCTCTGGCAGGTGACGAGGCCCTGGGCGCGGGGAGTCGCAGCGAGGGCGAGGAGGGCGAACACAACGGCGAAGGCGGCGCGCATGGCGGGGCGATCAGTGGACGAGGGAAGCGCGGCGGGCGGCGGTGAAGTCCTCGCCGACGACGCGGACGAGGTAGAGCCCCGACGGGAGCGCACGCCCGTCGAGCCGGAGCACGAGCGGGGCGCCGGCCGCGACGGGCGCGTCGTGGAGGACGGCGACGACGCGCCCGGCGGCGTCGAGGGCCTCGGCGCGGACGCGCTGCGAGCGGGCGACGGTGAGGCGGAGGGTGGCCTCGCCGCGGGACGGGTTGGGCACCGGGGCGCTCAGGGCGAAGCCGGCGTCGCCGGGCGCCTCGGGCTCCGCCGCCGTCGTCGGCAGGTTCGGCCGCAGGACGAACAGCCCGTTGTTCTGGTCGTTGGCCACGACGGTCCCGCTCGGGAAGAACGGGTAGTTGCTCCACTGCCCGTCCCACCCCTCGGGCGACTGGCGCGTCGGCTCGCTGTCGAAGTAGGCGGCCTCGGCGAGGGTGCCGTCCTCGATCCCGGAGAGGTCGAGGATGCGGAGGCCGCCGTCGTAGTTGCTCTGATACGCGTACTGGCCCTTCACGTAGAGGTTGTGGTCGCGGGTCGGGACCTCCCCGAGGTGCGCGAAGGCGAACTCGGGGTTGTCGAGGTCCGAGACGTCCATGACGAGGGTGCGCGTCCCGCCCGAAGAGGAGTCGAGCTCGTCGTCGGCGAGGATGTAGCGGAAGTCGTCGGTGAACCAGCTCTGGTGCGCGTAACCGGGGTTGGGGTAGTAGACGCGGCTGATGAGGACGGGGCTCGCCTTGTCCGTCACGTCCACGAACACGAAGTGGTCGCCGCTGCCGAACGAGCTGCCCTGGGAGCCGACGCAGATCTGGCGGCCGGCGTAGTCGGCGTCGGGCCCCTCGTAGACGAGGCACTGCGCGTCGTGGGTGTACCCGTCGGAGCCGAAGCAGCCGGCCTGCGTGGGGTTCAGCGGGTCCCGGACGTCCACGATGTAGAGGCCACCCGAGCACTCGTCGGAGCCGACGGCGTAGGCGAACCCGCTCTCGGGGTCGACGGCGACGTTGTGGGCGCTGCCGAACCCGGTGAACCGGGCGTCGTGCGTGAACGTGACCGGCGGGCTCGCCACGTCGAGCAACCGGGTGAGGTCGAAGATCTGGAGGCCGTGGTTGTTCGCCTCGCTGACGACGAAGGCGTGGTCGGCGTACGTCTTGATGTCGCGCCAGGTCGAACTCGACGTGGCGGTGGGAAGCTTGCCGAGGTAGACGGGGGCGTTGGGGTCGGTGACCTCGACGAAGGCGGTGCCGTTGTCGAGGCCGACGAGGGCGAACTCCCGCCCGCTCGGGGCGTGGGTCCAACCCCAGATGTCGTTGCCGTAGTTGGTGCCGAACGTGCCGTGCGGGAGGTGCGCGTAGAGGTCGACGCTCCCACAGGGGAAGTTGTTGAAGGGCGTGCCGGGGTTGCCGTCCTCGTCGGCGACGCCGCTCTGGCAGGTGACGAGGCCCTGGGCGTGGAGGGCCGGGGCGAAGACGAGGGCGGCGAAGGCGGCGAGGAGGAACGGCAGGCGCATGCGGAAACCGGGTGTGGTGTGAGGCGAGGGCAAGCAGCGGAAGCTAAACAATTAGCAGGCGCGCGTGCGGGGAGAAAAAGTGGACCTGCCGGACCGTCGGCGGCCAGCCCGCCGTCACGGCCGCGTCGGGTCTCCGACGGCCTCGAACCGGTTCCGCTCCCGGTTCTTCCGCACGGCCTCCGGCCGGAACACGCACCCGTTCATCGTCACGTAGACGCCGGGCGGGAGCGTCTGCACGGCCGCCGCCGCGAAGCCCACGTTGAACTCGGCGTCGGTGGCCTTGAACCGGGCCGGGGTGAGGGAGCCGACGAGGACGACGGTCTTCGAGGGCGCGGGGCCGAGCGCCTCGGCCACGGCCTTCGCCGTCTCCACCATCGTGTCGGTGCCGTGGGTGAGGATGACGCGGTCGGCCTCGGCCCTCGCCACGCGCTCGGCGATGAAGGCGCGGTCGGCGTCGGTGAGGTCGAGGCTGTCCTTCTGCATGAGCGCCTCGACGGCGTACGTGAACGCGACGCCGGCGGCCCGGAGGATCTCGGTGACCTGGGGCTCGCCGACCTCGTACTCGCTCCGGGCGTCGAAGTACACCTTGTCGATGGTGCCGCCGGTGGTGAAGATCTGGACGTGCATCGGTCAGTGGTCCGTGGTCAGTGGTCAGTGGTCCGTGGTCAGTGGTCAGTGGTCAGTGGTCAGTGGTCAGTGGTCAGTGGTCAGTGGAGCGAGGGCGGAGGTCGGAGAAGTTCCCCTGCCTTCTGCCCCCTGACCCCTGCCTTCTGACCCCTGCCTCCCGTCATCACGGGAGAGAAACGGCGCCCGGGTCGCCTGAGAGCCTTGCGGGGGGCGGCGGAAGCGGCTAGGTTCCGGCGCCTCCGACACCCCCCGCATCCATGCGCCGTCCCCTGCGCCCCCTCCTCGGCCTCCTCGCCGCCGTCCTCCTCGTGGCCTCGCCCGCACGCGGGCAGCACCGCGAGGTGCGCTCCGAGCAGCCGTTCTTCCAGTGCCGGATGCCGCTGCCGGGGCCCTCCGACGGGGCCGGCGCCGGCGCGGCGCACTGGGCGCCGCCCGCAGCCCCCATCCTCGCCCGGGGAAGCGGGCAGCAGGCGGCCGACTTCGAGGTGACCTACGAGGGGTTCTCGGACGAGGCGCGGGCCGCGTTCCAGGCCGCCGTGGACGTGTGGGCGCAGCACGTCACCTCCCCCGTCCCCATCCGCATCCGCGCCCAATGCACGGACCTCGGCGGGAACCTCCTCGGCAGCGCAGGGCCCTACCTCATCAGCGGGTTCCAGGGGGCGCCCGTGTCGGCGACGTGGTTCCCGTACCCCCTCGCCGACGCCATCGCGGGGCGGGACCTGGATGCGACCCGGCCCGACATCGAGGCGCGCTTCAACTCCGGCTACGAGAACTGGTACCTCGGCACGGACGGGGGTGGGCCGCCGGGCCAGGTCGAGCTCTTCACGGTCGTCCTCCACGAGCTCGGGCACGGCCTCGGCTTCATCGGCTCGGCCACGGTCGAGGGCGGGCAGGGCGACCTCGGCCTGACGGGCAACACGGGCGCCGAGTACCCCTTCCTCTTCGACCGATTCACCGAGGACGACGAGGGCCGCGCCCTCCTCGACTACCCCCAGCCCTCGGCCGCGCTGGCGGACGTCCTCACGTCGGCCGTGTTCTTCGGCGGCAGCGCCGTCGAGGCCACCTACGGGCAGCCCGCCCCGCTCTACGCCCCGGGGTCCTGGAACGAGGGCTCCTCGTACTCCCACTTCGACGAGGCCACGTTCCCGCCAGACATCCCCGACGGCCTGATGACGCCGCGCATCGCGCCCGGCGAGCGGAAGACCAGCCCCGGCCCGCTCCTGTGCGCCGCGCTCGACGACCTCGGCTGGCCGCTCGCCGAGGCCTGCACCGCGCTGATCGCCGGGGGATCGGCACAGCCCCCGCCGCCCGTGCTCGCCTCGCCCGCGTCGGCCTCCCGAGGGAGGGTCGGCTCCTGTGCCGGATCGACCACGTCCCCGCCGCCCGAGGAGGCGTACGTGCTTGAGATCGAAGGGGAGAACCCCTTCTCCGGGCAGACCTCGTTGAGCCTGAGCGTGCGGGACGGCCAGCGCGTGCAGGCGTGGCTCTTCGACGCCGCCGGCCGCCGCCTCGCCACCCTCCTCGATGAGACGTTCTCGGACGGCGAGTCGCTGCCCCTCTTCGTGGACGGCACGGACCTCCCCTCCGGCGTCTACTTCGTCCGCGTCGTCGGTGAGGCATTCGAGGATACGGTGACGCTCACCAGCATCCGGTGACGGCATCGGGGAGGCCCTACTGCTCGGATGCGCTCCCCACGAGCACCGGGGCGCCGCGCCCTCGCGTGAAGTCGAACAGCGACGGCCGCTGCGTGCCGTCGGCCTCCGGCGGCGCGCCGAGCACCTCCGAGCGCCCCGCCCCGAACGTCTCCACCGCCCCCGCGCGCACCTCCTCGTAGAGCGCCGGCACCCGGCCCACCCCGTAGCGCAGCCACTCCCCCAGCTCGATCCGCCCGTCGGCCGGGTCGCCGTCGGCCTGCCCGGCCGCGAGCCCGTTGCGGACGAGCGCGAACGAGAGGAGCCCCTGCGCGAGCGCCTCGCTCTCCAGCGCCACGTCGTCCGACTGCGTCGCCGTCAGCACGCGCATGCCCTTGTCGAAGGCGAGCTGGCCGAGCCCGCGGCTCCCCATCGGGCCGGGCTTGAACCCGCTCCCCTCCACGGCCGCCGCGGCGTGGCACGCGTCGACGACGAGGGCGAGCGTCCCGGCGTCCACCCCGCGGAGCCACCGGCCCAGCTCGTCCGATGAGATCGCGGAGGCGAGGAGCGCCGGCGTGATGGTGCGGCCGCCCTGCGGCGGGACGTCCTCGGGGAGGACGTAGAAGACGCCGGCCGCGTCGACGTAGCCGTGGGAGGAGGCCGTGATGAGGACGAGGTCGTCGGGGGTCGCCTGCGCCAGCCGGTCGGCCTGCGGGATCCGGGCGCGGAGACTGTCGGGGACGGGGCGGCCGGCGAGGAGGTCGAGGACGGCGCGGAGCGTGGCCTTCCGCGCGTCGGCGGCCCCGGCTCCCTGCCCGTCGTGGGCGGCGAGGAGGGGGACGGCGACGACGGCGTCGAACTGCCCGCTCGCGGCGAGGCGCGGGGGGAGGGCGGCCTGGAACTGCCGGGCGTCGTTGGCGGCGAAGCGGAGGTCCCACGCGGGGTCGGCGAAGGCGTCGACGCCGAGGGAGACGACGTACGCGCGGCGTTCCCGCACGGGCACGGCGCCCTCGGGCACCGTCAGCCCGGCGTAGGTCGTGCGGCTCTTCACGCGGTCGGCGTTGAAGGCGTAGGCGGAGAACGTGAGGGTGTCGGCATCGGAGGGGAGGGCGAGGCCGTCGAAGGTGAGCGTGGCCGTGCCGGCGCCTTCCACGAGCACGCCGTCGCGCCAGGCGACGAGCTGGCCGTCGCGGAAGAGGCGGAGGTCGTGGGCGCCGCTCACGTGGGTCGCCCCGCCGTACGCCCGCTCCAGCCCCTCGACCGAGACGGTGACCGAGGCCGTCCCGTCGGCGGCGAGGGTGACGTCCGTGATCGCGACGACGGGCTGGACGCGGTTGCGCTCGAGGAGGCCGCGGACGTCGGGGAAGGCCTCGCCGGCGAGGAGGCGGGGGAGGAGGCGCGGCTCGTAGAGGTCGGCCATGAACGCCTCGATGGGCAGCGGCGTGAGGGGGTCGTCCGGGGCGACCCAGTGGAGGCCCTCGACGGCCTCGAGGTCGTTCGTGTCGAACCGCCCGTCGGGCGCGACGACGGCCCAGGTGCCGTCGGTGAAGGAGACGAGGCTGGCGACGCGCTCGCCGGTGGCGGCGTCGAAGAGGTGCGTCTGCGTGTCGCCTGCAGCCAAGACGTACTGCCCGTCGGAGAAGAAGGTGACGGCGGTGACCCAGGTGGCTGGGACGTCGAAGCGGCGGCGCTCCTCGCCCGTCTCGACGTCGTACAGCCGAATCGTGCCGTCGTCGCTCCCCGTGAGGAGGAGGCGGCCGTCGGCCGAGAAGGTGGCGGCCTTCACGCGCTCCGAGTGGCCCTCGAAGTACCGGAGCCGCGCGCCCGTCTCGAGG
>Ga0207873_1003656_pt1 | contig 10958 bp, 14 predicted proteins | sample BGWIniCompost_FD_187373 | JGI IMG/M metagenome (GOLD analysis project Ga0207873, IMG submission 187373) | Cellulose adapted compost microbial communities from Newby Island Compost Facility, Milpitas, CA, USA - BGW Initial Compost (SPAdes)... ... | reverse complement strand
CGACCACCGCCCCGCGGGCCTCCCACCCCACCAGCCGCTCCAGCACGCGCCCGGCGGCGGCCTCCACATCCAAGGGGTCTCCGCAGAAGATGACACCGTCGCGCAGCAGGGCGTTGGAGCCCTTGGTCGCCTCGTCGAAGGGTCGACCCGGCATCGCCATGGCCTCCCGACCGCACTCGATCGCCCGCTCGGCGGTGGAGATGGCGCCGCTCTTCTCCCGAGCCTCGGCCACCACGACGACCAGGCTGAGGCCGGCGATGATCCGGTTGCGCACCGAAAACCGCCACCGCTCCACGTCGGTGCCCGGCGGGTACTCGCTGACGAGCGCCCCGTGCTCCGTGATGGCCCGGGCGAGCCTGGCGTGCTCCGGAGGGTAGACCCGGTCGATGCCGCAGGGCAACACCGCGATGGTGCGGCCCCCGGCCCGGATGGCCCCGGTGTGGGCGGCGGCGTCGATGCCGCGCGCCAGCCCGCTCACCACGGTGTAGCCTCGGGAGGCCAGCTCGCCTGCCATCAGGCCGGCCACCATGCGCCCGCCGGGCGAGGCCTGGCGGGAGCCCACGATGGCCACCGCGAACCGGTCCTCCAGGCGAAGGGACCCGCGCACGTAGAGCACCGGCGGCACGTCATCTAAGTGGCGCAGGTTGAGGGGAAACAGCCCGCCGCCCGGCTCCCAGGGCGTCAGCGCGGTCGCCCCGCACGCCTGCAGCCGACGTCGTAGCTCCGCCAGCGCCTCCTGACCCCTGCCCGTGGCCAGCGCGGCCATGGCCTGCTCGGAGAGGCGGCCATCCATGACGTCGAGCCAGGCGCTGGCGGGGGCCTCCCATGCGGCCTCGAGCCCACCCAATCCCTCGACGGCCCGGCGGATGGCCACGGGACCCAGGCCGGGCAGGCTGGCCAGCACCCCGGCCACCAGCGCGGCCTGCGACGGGGGCGGCCCGCTCACGGCTGTGAGCGGGCGCCCGGCCGACTGGTGTCCACGGGCACCAGCGACACCAGCCCGCAGACCGTGCAGACCCACGCCTCCATGCCTCCCCGGCGCACCCGCCGTTCATGGGGCGTCGCCTTGCCGCACGAGGGACACTCGTGGCGTCGCTCCGGCTCAGCCCTCTCTCGCTGTATCCCGGACATGGAGCCCGTGCTCCCCCCTCCTGGTCTGCCCGGTCGCCCTCTACATCAACCGTAAAAGGCGCGGATGGCCGCGACGACCTCGTCGACCTCCTCCGGCGCGAGCTCCGGAAACATGGGCAACGACAGCACCTCGTCCGCCGCCCGCTCGGCCTGCGGGGCGCCCGCCGGCACCAGCGACACGGCCGCCAGTCCGGGCTGGCGGTGCAACGGCACCGGGTAGTAGACGGTGCTGCCGATGCCCTGCTCGGCCAGATGGCGCGCCAGCTCGTCTCGTCGCCGCGCTCTCACCGTAAACTGGTGATAGACCGCCCGTCCGCGCTCCGTCTCCGCCACCGGCTCCACCGGAAGGCCCGCCAGACCCTCGATGTAGCGGCGCGCCAGCTCCCGGCGGCGCTCGGTCCACCGCTCCAGGTGCCGGAGCTTGACACCCAGCAGCGCGGCCTGCAACTCGTCGAGCCGGCTGTTGATGCCCCAGGCATCCTCGCAGACGTAGCGGCGCCGCTGCCCCGAGTTTCGAAGCATGCGGAGCCGCTCGGCCACCTCGGCCGACGACGTGACCACCATGCCGCCGTCGCCGCAGCCTCCCAGGTTCTTGGTGGGGTAGAAGCTGATGACGGCCGCGTCTCCGAAGCTGCCCACGGGCCGCCCCTCGTAGGAGGCGCCGATGGCCTGCGCCATGTCCTCGATGACCCACAGCCCCCGCCGGCGTGCCAGCTCCATGATGGGTCCCATGGGGGCCGGGTTGCCGTACAGGTGCACCACCACCACGGCGCGGGTGGCCGGGGTGAGGGCAGCCTCGATCTGCTCGGGTCCCACGTTGAGGGTCCGGGCGTCGACGTCCGCGAAGACCGGCCGTGCCCCGGCCCGCACGATGCTGGTGGCCGTGGCCACGAAGGAGAAGGAGGTCGTGACCACGTCGTCGCCCCGTCCCACCCCCAGAGCCCGCAACGCCAGGTACAGGCCATCGGTGCCGTTGGCCACGCCGACGCCGAAGGCCGTCCCGCACAGACGCGCGACGTCCCTCTCCAGCGCCTCGACCCGGGGGCCGAGGATCATCTGACCGCTACGGAGCACCTCGGCGGCCGCCTCCGCCAGATCTCCCGCCAGCTCCGCGTGCTGGCGGCTCAGGTCGAAGGCGGGGATGCGAAACGATGTCAGTGCCCTTCAGCTCCTCTCTCATGGGGCCTCCTCCGGCGAGCCGTAGCGGCGCAAGAACGCCAGCAGGAGGTCCAGCTCGGGCCACTCGGCCCGCTCGGCCGTCAGCCGCCGCTCCGCCTCGTCCAGGGACAGCCCACTTCTAAACAACAACCGAAAGGCCCGTTGCAGCGCCAGCCTCGCGTCGGGACCGGCGCCCGAACGGCGCAGTCCTACCACGTTGAGTCCGATGGGACGGGCAGGGTTGCCGTGCACCAGGACGAAGGGCGGCACCGGCCGGACGACCCGGCTCATCGCCGCCACCATGGCCCCCTTGCCCACCACCACTCCCGGCTCCACCAGGGCCAGACCGCCTATGATGGCGCCCGCCTCCAGGCAGACCTCCGCCCCCAGGATGGAGCCGTGGGTGACGACAGCCCTCTCGCCGATGCGGCTGCCGGGCCCGATCCGGGTCCGGCCCATGACGAATGCGAAGTCACCGATGCACGTCGGCGTCGTGTGGCCAGGCTCCACCACAGCATACTCTCGCACCTGCGCGCCTCTGCCGATCTGCACGGACGGCTCCGCGCTCGGCTCTCCGGCGCGCCTGCCCACCACGGCGCCCGTGTCGACCAGGCTGGCCTCGCCGACCCGGACCCCCGGGCCCACCACAGCCCGCGGCCCGATCCGCGCGCCGGCCTCGATCACGGCGCCCGACGCGACCCAGGCCATGGGCCCCACGACGGCGTCGGGGTGCACCCGCGCCCCCTCCTCCACCAGGGCTGTCGGGTGGATGCCACCGTCGCCGGCCGATTCGCGCATCTCAGGCGCCTCCGTCTCGTCTGCGGTATTGCATCGCTTCGTGGACGTGCTCCGGGGCGATCCTATCCGATCCAGCCAGATCGGCGATAGTCCGGGCTACGGCCAGGATGCGGACCAACCCCCGGGCGCTGACCCGCAACTGGCGTGCCAGGGCGGCCGTCTCCCGCTCCAGCTCTGGGTCGAGCCGGCAGACCCGCCGCACCTCCTCCGGGCTCATCCGGCCGTTGACGGGCGAGCGCCCGAACGGCACCGGACGCCACCCCTCCCGGCGAAACCGGTGCAGCTGGCGAAGCCGCGCCTCCATGACGCGCTCGCGCACCACCTGGGACGGCTCCGAGGGCAGGCCCCGCAGGAGCTCCATCTCGCCGACGGGCCGGGTCTGGACCCACAGGTCGAAGCGGTCGGCGACGGGGCCATCCAGCCGGCGCCGGTAGCGGCGGATGTCCGCGTCGCGGCAGCGGCAGGTACCCTCCGGGCTGCCCAGCCGGCCGCACGGGCACGGGTTGGCCGCGCCCACGATCAGGGTCTCGGCCGGCAAGCGTGCCGACGCCTGGGCACGCGTCAGCGTCACCCATCCCTCCTCCATCGGCTCTCGCAGGGCATCGACGGCCTCCTTGGACAACTCGGCAAACTCGTCGAGAAACAGAAGACCCCGATGGGCCAGGGTCAGCTCGCCCGGGGCCAGCCGCGTGCCTCCGCCGATCAAGCCGGCCGCCGTGACGCTGTGATGGGGCGCACGAAAAGGGCGGGGCATCCAGGGTTGCCAGGACCCGCTCCCCTGCTCCTGGGGCAGGGGCTGTCCGGCGGCGCTGTGCGTCTGGAGCACCTCCAGCCACTCCTGCCGCGACAGGGGCGGCAGGATGCCCCGAAGCCGCCGCGCCAGCATGGTCTTGCCCGATCCCGGCGGTCCCAGCAGCATCACCGGGTGCCAGCCCGCCGCGGCGATCTCCATGGCCCGACGCGCCAGACTCTGTCCCTTGACGTCGGCCATGTCCTCGCCGCCCGCGACGGGCACGGCCCGTCCGCTGGCAGGAGGCGGCAGGTCGAAGGACGGGGCCGTGGCACGGCCGGCACCGCTTCGGGGGGTGGGGATGCCCTGGAGCAACCGCTCGAGCACGGCTCCCAGATCGGGCAGGGCGACATGATGGACCTGCCCCAGCATCCGCGCCACCGCCGCATCGGCCTCGGGCAGCACCACCGTCACGGCAGGGAGGCGGGCTGCGGCCACCAGCAACGGTACGATCCCCTCCACCGCCCGCAACTCGCCGGCCAACGACAGCTCCCCCACCAGCAAGAGGCCCTGGAGGCGCTGGGGAGGCACCTTGCCGGCAGCGGCCAGCACGGCGCAGGCGATGGGCAGGTCGAGCGAGTTGCCCGCCTTGCGCAAGCGGGCCGGTGCCAGGTTGACGGTGATGCGGCCCGCCGGCATGGTGAAGCCGACGTGACGCAGCGCCGAACGCACCCGGTCCCGGCTCTCCCGCACCGCCGCGTCGGGCAGGCCCACCAGGCGAAACTCGGGCAGCCCGCCTCCGACGTGGGCCTCGACGTCGATGACGTGGCCCTCGATGCCGACGACCACGGCACCCCAGGTCCTGGCATAGCCCACGAAGAACGACACCTCCGACCGCCAAACGGCAGGCGGCCGGAAGGTGTCGCGCGAAAGACGGCACGCGAGCCATTCGTGGCGGACCACCCCTGTCCCTGCCGGGACGCCGTGCTCCCGGCACCGGGGGTGAGCGGCCGCAGACTGAGATGGGGCCCCGCGAGGCGGGCCCTGGAGAGGACGGCGAAGGCGTGGAGTACGTCTGGCGAGAGCGTCGGGTGGAGGTCGGCGGGCGCAGTCGCGTCTACAAGGTCTTCGAGCACCCCGGCTCCGTGGTGATCGTGCCGGAGCAAGACGGCAAGCTGGCCCTGGTGCGGCAGTACCGCCCGGCCGTCGACGCCTGGCTGTGGGAGTTGCCGGCGGGGACGTTGGAGCCCGGCGAGGAGCCGCTGGATGCGGCCCGGCGAGAGCTCGAGGAGGAGACGGGGCTCTCGGCCCGTCGCCTGGAGGTGGTCGCCTCCTTCTTCCTGGCCCCCGGCTACTCCACCGAGCGGATGACGCTCGTGAGGGCCCTGGAGCTGACGCCGGTCGGCGCGCACCCCGACGAGGGCGAGATGATCGGTGAGGTGCGCTGGTTCGAGCCGGAAGAGCTGCTGCAGATGGCCGAGTCCGGCCAGTTGCTCGACGCCAAGACGCTGGCGGCGCTCCTCCTGGTCATCCTAGGTCGAAGGCCCCGATGAGGTGCTCGAACTCGCCGGGCTGACCGGATGGGGCGGTCTCGACCGCCACGACGTCGAAGCGCGCCGGCAGGTCCAGCAGCTCGGGGCGGCACGCCAGGAACGCCCGGGCCGCATGGATCAGCCGGCGCCGCTTGCGCTCGTCCACACTTTCGGCGGCTCGGTCTCGGCCGCTGTCGGGGCCCCAGGCCCGACGGGCCCGCACCTCCACGAAGACCAGGACCCCGTGAGGGTCCACGGCCACGAGGTCGATCTCGCCGGTCCGCCGACGAGCATTGCGCGCCAGGATGCGCCACCCCCTGGCCGCCAGGTAACGGGCGGCCGCCGCCTCGGCGGCCCTGCCCAGATCGCCCGCGGCGTGACTCATGCCGGGGCGGGCGGCGCCGCGGCCACCGGGCGATAGGAGCGGCGGTGCAGGGGCGACGGTCCCAGTCTGTGCAGCGCCTCCAGGTGCTCGGGGGTGGGGTAGCCCTTGTGTCGGGCGAAGCCGTACCCGGGCCAGACCCGGTCCGCCTCCTCCATGAGGCGATCCCGCACGACCTTGGCCACCACAGAGGCCGCCATCACGCAGGCGACGCGGGCGTCCGCATCCACCAGCGGCATCTGCGCGACCTGCCGCCTCATCGGCACCGGCATCGGCCCGTCCACCACCAGGGTCCGGTACGGCACCCGCAGGTCCGACGCCGAGGCGGCCATGGCGCGAAGCGACGCCTGCAACACGTTGAGCCGGTCCACCATCCGGTGGGAGACGATGGCCACCCGGGCGTCCAGCGCCTGTGCGAGGATGGGGGCGATCAGTGCCTGGCGAGCCGCCGGCGTCAGCGCCTTGGAGTCGCGCAAGCCGGGGATCCGGGCACCCGGGGCCAGCACCACGGCGCAAGCGACCACCGGCCCTGCCAGGGGTCCCCGCCCCACCTCGTCGACGCCGGCCCACGGCTGCGGAGCCGACTGGAGCACGACGGCCTCGTCGACGTCGGGCTCGACGACCTCCCGCACCGAGCCGCCCTCGCCGCCCCCGTCGAGCGCACCGCCCAGACCCATCACCTCACCGACCTCCGCAGGGCCCAGGACGAGCAGGTCGGGCCCGTCCCCGCTGGCCCACTGGCCGATGAGCTGCGCAAGGCCCTCCATGGCGCCGTCTCCTCACGGTGCCTAGGGCTGGCTGGCGAAGATGGCAGGCACGTGCACCAGGCCCGCCCGGTCGACCGGCCAGTAGACGAAGACGGCTCGCCCCACGATCAGCTCGCGTGGGACGAAGCCGACCTCGGCGAAACGGCTGTCCTCGCTGTTGGCGCGGTTGTCGCCCAGGACGAAGTACCGCCCCGGGGGCACGGTCTGACGGGTACGGCCCGACAGCGTGGGGCCCAGCACGTAGCTCTCGCGCAACACCCGTCCGTTGAGCACGACCCGCCCGTCTTGAAACTCGATGACGTCCCCCGGTACGCCGATGATGCGCTTGATGAAGCGCCGGCTGGGGTCCGACGGGACGCGAAAGACGACGACCTCACCGCGTTGAGGGTCGCGCAGGCGGTACGTCAGCTTGTCGACCAGCAGACGCTCGCCATCGTACAGGGTCGGCTCCATGGACTGCCCCTGCACGAGGAAGGACTGGGCCACGAAGGCGATGATGATCACCGCCAGGATGACCGCCAGCCCCACGGCCTCGGCCAGCTCCAGCAGAGCCTCCCGGTGGGCTCCCCACACGGCTCGCCGCCGTCCCGTCAGCGCAACCGCTCAGTCTCTGCGCTCCGCGACGCGAGCCTGCCGGCCCATCCGGCCACGCAGGTAGTAGAGCTTGGCGCGGCGCACCCGGCCCCGGCGTACCACCTCGATGCGCTCGATGGAGGGGGAGTGCACGGGGAAGATGCGCTCCACCCCGACCCCCGAGGAGATCTTGCGCACGGTGAAGGTCTCCCGGCTCCCGCCATGATCCCGAGCGATGACGGTGCCCTCGAAGACCTGGATGCGCTCCCGATCGCCCTCCTTGACCTTCACGTGGACCCGGACCGTATCACCCGGCGCGAAGTCGGGGATGTCCGTGCGAAGATGCGGAGCCTCCACTGCGTGTCGCCAATCCACGTCGCTTCCGTCCCTCCAGGGCGACTGAGCCGCCCGGCATTCTAACACGAGCGCCCGTTCAAGACAACGCTCGTCGCCAATCCTCCACCAGCGCCCGTTCCTCGTCGCTCAAGCTGGCCACATCCAACAGCTCGGGGCGCCGCTCCAGCGTCAGCCGCAGCGACTGCAGCCGCCGCCAGCGGGCGATGGCCCCGTGATCGCCGCTCAAGAGCACCTCGGGCACGTCCAGGCCCCGAAAGCGCCGCGGCCGAGTGTACTGGGGAAACTCGAGCCCGCCTCGGGTCAGCGCGGCGTCGCGCTCGAAGGACTCCTCGCCCGCCGACTCGGGATCGCCCAGCACCCCCGGCAGTAGCCTCACCACGGCGTCGACGATGACGAGGGCCGCCGGCTCGCCCCCGCTCAGGACGTAGTCGCCGATGGAGACCTCCTCCGCCCCCAGCAGGGGAGCCACCCGGGCGTCGATCCCCTCGTAGCGCCCGCAGATCACCACCAGCCCGCCCGGATGGCGGGCCAGCTCCCGAGCCATCTCCTGACGGAAGAGCCGCCCGTTGGCCGCCGTGACCAACACCCGGGGCGGCGGCCCCTCCTGACGGGCCTCGATGGCGTGCTCGGCGGCGGCCACCACCGGCGGCGCCATCAGCACCATGCCACTGCCACTGCCGAACGGCGTGTCGTCCACCTTGCGGTGGGGGTCCCGGGAGAACTCCCGCAGGTCCCACACCCGCAGGCGGACCAGCTGTCGCTGTCGGGCCCGTCCCACCACGCCCTCCTGCAGGGCCCGGTCCACGGCCTCGGGCGACAGGGTGACGACGTCGACGACGTACATCCGCTAGGGCACCAGGCCCTCCGGCAGGCGCACGAGGATCCGGCCGGCCTCGCGGTCCACCCGCTCGACGAAGGATCGCACCGCCGGGATGAGCACCGGCTCGCCCTTCGCCGGCGGCGTCACCTCCCACAGGTCGTGGGCCCGGCTGCGCAACACGCCGCTGACGCGCCCCAGGTAGCGGCCGTCGTGCGTCCAGACCTCCAGACCCATCAGCTCGAAGAGGTAGAAGTGCCCCTCCGGCAGGGGGCGCACCTGGTCCCTGGGGATCTCCACCCACGCGCCGCGGAGCCCCTCGGCCTGGTCGCGGTCCGTCACGCCCTCGAAGGCGACGATGACACTGCCCCTGGGCCCGGGCCGGGCCGAGACCACCGTGGCGGGGCGCACCTGGTCGCCGAGCCGAAGCCAGCACGCCCGCACCGAGCCGAGGCGGCCGGGGTCGTCGCTCAGCACCGCGACCCGCACCTCGCCTCGCACGCCGTGCGGAGCCAGTACCTGCGCCACCGCTACCCTTTGAGGGCTCGCCGAGCCCACGGTCACGGCCCGGTCCTCTGCTTCAGTCGAGGATCTCCACGTGGACGGTCTTGCCCTCCTTGAGGGCAGCCGCCTTGGCGACGGTGCGGATGGCCTGGGCGATGCGCCCTTGCTTGCCGATGACCTTGCCCATGTCCTCGGGAGCGACCTTGAGCTCCAGGATGATCGAACGCTCGCCCTCGACCTGACGCACCTGGACCTGGTCCGGGTGATCCACCAGCGCGCGTGCGATGTATTCGACGAGCTCCTTCACCTTCACCCTCCTCCTACGCCTCCGTCATGGCCGAGGCGGGCTCGTGGTCGCCGTCGGGCGCAGGCGAGGTGCCGGCGGCTTGCGCTCCTCTCTGTCGGCGCTGCTGCCACTGCTGCCAGACGCCGCTCTGCTCCAGGATCTGGCGGACCGAGTCCGAGGGCTGTGCCCCCTTGCTGAGCCACTCCAGGGTCCGCTCGGCATCCACCTTGATGGCAGGGGGATCCCGCAGGGGATCGTAGTAGCCCAGCTGCTCCACGTACCGCCCGTCGCGGGCCGCGCGGGCGTCGGCCACCACGATCCGGTAAAACGGCTGCTTCTTGGCTCCCATCCGCTTCAGTCGAATCCTGACTGCCAAGTCAGCATCGGCCTCCTTCTGTGATCCGGATGCACGGGCTGCTGAGCCCGCCTCAGAGGCTCCCCCGCATCCACCCCGCCCGCGGCCCCTGCCCACGGGCCAGATGCCGGAGCATGCGTCGAGCCTCTTCGTACTGCTTCAAAAGGCGGTTGACGTCCTGCACGGTGGTGCCGCTGCCCGCCGCGATGCGCCGCCGACGGCTCCCGTCGATGATGGAGGGCTGCCGACGCTCCTGGGGCGTCATGGACTGGATGATGGCCTCGATGCGGCTCAGCTCCCGCTCGTCGACCTTGAGCCCTGCCGGCAACCGTCCCCCCAGACCGGGGATCATGGCCAGCACCTGGTCCAGTGGCCCCATCCGCCGCACCTGTCGCAGCTGCTCCAGGAAGTCGTCGAGCCCGAAGGCGTCCTCGCGCAGCCGCTTGACCATCTCGCGGGCACGCTCGGCCTCGACGGCCTGCTCGGCCCGCTCGATGAGCGTCAGGACGTCGCCCATCCCGAGGATGCGCCCCGCCATCCGGTCCGGGTGGAAGGGTTCGAGGCCGTCCAGCCGCTCGCCTGTGCCGGCGAAGAGGATGGGGGCCCCCGTCACCTCCCGCACGGAGAGGGCGGCGCCGCCCCGGGCGTCCCCGTCCAGCTTGGTCAGGACGATGCCGTCGATGCGCATGCGGGAGACGAAGGCCTGGGCCACGTTGACCGCGTCCTGGCCCGTCATGGCATCGACCACCAGCAGCACCTGGCGGGCCTGGACCGCCTCGACGATGCGGCGGGCCTCCTCCATCAGGGCCTCGTCCACGTGCTGGCGGCCCGCCGTGTCGACGATGACCACCTCGTGGCCGCCGCGCCGGGCATGGGCCACGCCGGCCTTGGCGACGTCGGGCGGCGACATCCCGCCGGGCACCCCGAAGAAGTCGGCCCCCGCCTGGCGCGCCAGCACCTCCAGCTGCTGGACGGCCGCAGGCCGCTGCAGGTCGCAGGCCACCAGGAGCACCCGCCGTCCCTGACGGCGCAGGAGGTGGGCCAGCTTGCCCGCCGCCGTCGTCTTGCCCGAACCCTGCAGGCCGACCATGACGAAGACGGCGGGCCACGGGGGATCGACCCGCAGGGGCTCGGTCCGTCCCCCCAGGAGCTGGGTCAGCTCGTCTCGGACGATCCGCACCACCTGGTGCGCGGGGGCGAGCCCCTCCAGCACCTCGGCGCCCATGGCGCGGGCCCGGACGCGCTCGATGAAGGCCTTGACGACGCGGTAGTGGACGTCGGCCTCCAGCAGCGCGAGGCGCACCTCCCGCAGGGCCTCGTCCACGTCGCGCTCGGAGAGCCGGCCCCGGCCCGAGAGCCGCCGAAACACCTGGCCCAGTCGCTCGGTCAGCGCCTCGAACACGCCCGGCTCTCCCCCTCCCTCATAGCTCCCGGCGCAACGCGACCAGGGCACGCCGGATGGCCCGTGCCGCCTGCACGAGCTCCTCCGAGGGCGCCGGCTCGCGCCGCACGCACGCCGCCAGCCGGCGTGACTGGCGCAGCGCCTGCTCGACGATGGCTCGCTGGCG
>Ga0207873_1003654_pt1 | contig 10959 bp, 6 predicted proteins | sample BGWIniCompost_FD_187373 | JGI IMG/M metagenome (GOLD analysis project Ga0207873, IMG submission 187373) | Cellulose adapted compost microbial communities from Newby Island Compost Facility, Milpitas, CA, USA - BGW Initial Compost (SPAdes)... ... | reverse complement strand
GCGGCGGGGCTCGTATCCCCGCCATTGCCGACGTCCTCCCACGGACGCCAGCCGAATCTCACAACGTCATGTGTCCCGGCGAGCGTCGACCCAGCACCATGCACCGGGTCGCGTCGCTGGTCTTCCCAGCGATCCCGCACCCTTCCCGGTTCCTCCCCCGATGTCGCGTGCGGTCGCCTGCGCCGGCATCTCCCCCCGAGCCGGCACGTCCCCCAGAATGCGACCGCACCAGCGCGGGGCCAGGATAGCAGCCGCTTTCCACGGCTGTCAACCCAGGAACCCGCGTACGTGCGCACCCTTGCGGCGGTGCGGTACAGTGTGACCGGTCGCGGTCGGCGGCGGAACCGACCGATTCGACGCGGAATCCACGGGTAGGGAGCAGGCGAGGGAGAGACGACGGTGGCAGCAAACTACGTCATCCACGACGTGGCGATCTTCGACGGCGAGCGGCTCCTGGACGGCCGCCACACGGTGGTCATCGACGCCGGCCGCATCGCGGACATCCTGCCGGCGGGTGCGGTGCCGGCCAGCCTCCTGGGCGAGGCACGGAGCAGCGGACGGCTGGTCGCGGGGGATGGCCGCACGCTGCTCCCCGGGCTGATCGACCTGCACGTCCACCTGACCTGGAGCGCGGGCGCCGATCCGGTCGCGACCCTGGCGCTGGAGACACCGGAGCAGACGTTGCTCCGGAGTGTGGGCCACGGGCTGGCGCAGCGCGACGCGGGTATCACCACGGTGCGCGACCTGGGCTCGCCTCACGACCTGGCGATCCGCCTGGCGGAAGCGGTCGCGGCCGGGTGGGTGCCCGGCCCGCGCATCGTCGCCTCCGGCCGCACCTTGATCATGACCGGCGGCCACGATCCCTTCTGGGGGCTCATGGTGGATGGCCCGGCCGAGGCGCTGAAGGGAGTTCGCACCCAGCTCTTCGCCGGAGCCCAGGTCATCAAGGTCTCCGCCACCGGCGGGGTCTATGGCCGCGCGGCCGGAGAGGCGGTTGACGACGTGGAGCTGCTGCCGGAGGAGCTGGCGATCATCACCCAGCAGGCCCACCGGCGTGGGGTGAAGGTCGCGGCGCACGCCATCGGTGAGGAGGGGATCACCAACTGCCTCGACGCCGGGGTCGATACCATCGAGCACGGCCACTTCCTGACCCGCGAGCAGGCCAGGCGCATGGCCGATGCGGGCACCATCCTGGTGCCGACGCTCTTCGTCTACCAGCAGGTCGCGGGCGCGGCCGGGGTGCCGGAGTACGCCAGCGCCAAGGCCCGGGCCATCGTCGAGCGGCACCGGGAGGCGGTCGCCATCGCGCGCGACGCCGGGGTGCGCATCGGCGCGGGGTCGGATGCCGGGTCGCCGGGCACCCCGCACCCGTCGCTGGTGGAAGAGATCGAGTGCCTGGTCGGGGCAGGGCTGCCGCCGACAGAAGCGCTCGCGGCGGCCACCAGCATCGCAGCCGAGGCCCTGGGTCTGGAGGGCGAGATCGGCCGGGTGCGCGCCGGGCTGGCGGCCGACCTGATCCTGGTCGAGGGAGACCCCACCACCAGCGTCGCCGCCCTGCGACACGTGACCCACGTCTGGCAGAGCGGCCGGCTCACCGTGCGGCCCATGTAGGGACGGCCGGTTGGGCGCCGAGGAGGGCAGCGTCGCGCCGTGTTCCTGTTCCAGCGTGGCGATGTGAAGATCCGAGCGCCGTGGCGCGTGCCCGGGGGTAAACCCCCGGGCACCGACCGGCATTGGACACCCCGGCCGACGCAGACCCCGCCCCTTCCGCGGGAAGGGACATTCCCGATATACTCAGCCCGCGTCGTCCACCCGTCTCGAACGTGCGCGTAGGGGCGGGTTCGGAGCCCGCGCGATCCGACCCGCGCCAGCACTCGAGGCGCCCGACTACGAGCCGGGCGGTAGACGCGTGCCGCCATTACACACATGCATACACGAGGGAGCCGGATGATCCAGGAGGTCGACGCCATCATCAACCCCGCCTCAGGGAACGGCCGCACCCAGCGGGTCTGGCCGGGCGTGGCTGGGCGCCTCCGCGCCCGGGGCATCACCGTCCGAGAACACCTGACGAGCGCCCCCGGCGACGCGACTCGCCTGGCACGCGACCTCGTCCTCGGCGGCGCACGCGAGATCCTGGTGGCGGGCGGCGACGGCACGCTGAACGAGGTGGTCAACGGTCTCTTCGACGACGGCCGACCGCTCGCGCCCGACGTCGTCGTCTCCGTCGTCCCCTGCGGCACAGGGCGCGACTTCTCCCGCTCCCTCGGCATCCGCAACACCGACCATGCCCTGTCGGTTCTGACCGACGGGAAGGTCTACACGGTGGACGTCGGGCGGATCACCTATCAGGAGGACGGCGCCGCCCGCAACCGCTACTTCCTGAACGTGGCCGATGTCGGCCTCGGCGCGGAAACCGCCGCACTGCTCAACCGCTCGTCCAAGGCCCTCGGCCCGTTCCTTGCCTACTTCCTGGGCGCGGCACGGACGATCCTCACCTTCCGCGGCCACGTCGCGCGCGTCGTGGTCGACGGCCAGACGATATTCCACGGGCCGATCGGGATGGTGGTGCTTGCCAACGGCCGCTATCACGCGGGCGGCATGGACATGGCCCCGATGGCCTCGCTGACTGACGGGCTGTTCGAGGTGCTGGTGCTGCGGGAGGTCCCGCGCCGGATCCTGCTCGGGTCGCTCCTGCCGCGGGTTTACCGGGGGCGGCACATCGGGCACGCGGCGGTGCTCCACCTGACTGGCCGGGAGGTCATGGTCGAGGCAGAGGGTACATTGCTCTTCGAGTGCGACGGTGAGCAGCCTGGGGCGACCGATATCCGCGCCGTCGTCTTGCCCCGTTCCCTCCGTGTGCGAGCCGCAAACGACCTGACCATGCCGGTTGCGGCAACTTCGCGCCGTTGACCCGGGGCGCAGTATCTGCAAGAATCCCAGCGGGCGCCGCGACCGCGGCGCCGGGACGTCGCTCGTGGCGGACCCGATCCAGCCCGCGAGTGCAGGGAGTTGGTGACAATACCATGACTGTCGAAACCGGGTACTCTCTTCTGAACGCCAACCAGGCAGCCGCACCGGATTTCTCCGTGATCGGCGAGCTGCGGACCGAGACCCAGCGCTGGTTCGCCGAAGGGCTGAAGCGGGAACTGCTGCGCCGGGGCCACACCTACCACGAAAAGCCAGTCCCGGACATCCGGCTCGTGCTCAACGTCGTTGACCCGGACAACCCGCAGCCGTACCGGCGGAAGGCGCAGGCGACGTTCGTCACGGCCATCGTCGATCTGGACTACTACCCCGAGGACTTCATCCGGACCGGCTACCCGTACCTGGTTCGAGCGCTCTCGAACCTCGGCATCCTCCTGGCGCGGGGCGAAAACGGGCTGGAAGCCCACTTCCTGACCATGGAGCAAGGGCACTACGTCGTCACGTACACCCCGGGGGAGGATGACGAGTTCTTCGCCCGCATCTACGATCGCATCCAGCCGCTGGCCTCGTCGCAACTGGTGATCAACAACATCTTCAAGACCGACCTGGAAGAGGAACTCTGGAACGGCGACGAGATCACGCAGCAGCTCACCCGGGCCGGGCAGAAGCTGGACGCCATGAACCTCTTGCCGGCTCCGTTCCCGATCCACGAGATCCTCGGCCCGCGTGACCTGCGCCATGTGATGCGCCTCTACGGCATCGGCGGGCTCAGCTACGGCAACCTCAGTGCGCGCAAGGACGAGAAGCGTTTCTGGATGAGCGCCAGCGGTGTCGACAAGAGCAAGCTGGAGGTGATCGGGCGGGATATCCTGCTCGTCTCCGACTTCGACCCGGAGACGCCGGCCATGATCCTGAGCGTGCCACCCAACGTGCAGCCGCGCCGGGTCTCCGTCGACGCCATCGAGCACTGGATGATCTACCGCGAGCACCCGGAAGTCGGGGCCATCGTGCACGTCCACGCCTGGATGGACGGCATTCGCTCGACCGAGATCAACTACCCCTGCGGCACGATCCAGCTCGCGACCGCCGTGGCCGAGCTGGTCCGCCAGGAGCCGGACCCGAGCCGCGCCGTGATCGGGCTCAAGAACCACGGTGTGACGATCACCGGGCACAGCCTGGACGAGATCTTCGAGCGCATCGAGGGCAAGATCATCCCCCAGGTGCCGATGTCGTAGCCGTCGTGCGGCACCACTGCCCGAGCGGCGTGGCAGGCACCGCGCCGACGGCCACGGGACACGCATGACGCATCGATCGAGCGAACACGGAACGGGCCGCCCCGGCTGGGCGGCCCGTCGTCATGCTGGGGTGGGCTCCGCGCCTAGCGGATCGCCCGCTCCGCGTTGACCCGGCCCTTGCCATAGAAGGGGTCGTTCCCGGGCTGGCCCAGGTCGTCCGCCGCGGCGCGCAGGTCGCGCTCCACATGCTGCGGCTTCATCGAGCCACCGTTCTGGCTGATGATCAGCGCCGCGACGCCGGAGACGTGCGGTGCGGCCATGCTGGTCCCGGCGGCCCAGCCGTAGCCGCCATCCTCAATCGTGCTGAAGACCAGATCGAACACCCAGCACGGGGCAAGGGCCCCGGCGACGAAGCACAACAGGCCGGACTCCTCGAGCGCGAAGTCGACGTTGCCGCCGGGAGCCGCGAAGTCGATCACCGAGCGGCCATAGTTGGTGTAGAACGCCGGAACGTCGAGGTCGGTCGACGGGTCGAGGGCCCAGCCGAGCGGCCCGGTGGCCGAGATCGAGAGGACATGTGGGGCATCCGACGGCACATGGAGGCCGTCCTTGTCCTTGTCGCCGTTGATGGCGTCGTTGCCGGCCGAGGCGATGATCGTAGTGCCCTGCTGGTACGCGTAGGTGGTAGCGCGCCCGAGCGCGGTCATCAACTCCTGCACCTCTCGGGCGCTGACGCAGCCCTCCTCATCACAGTAGCCGCTGCGGGCGAGCACGGCGCCGAGGCTCATGTTGATGATGTCGGCGTCGATGTTGGCGGCGTAGACGATCCCGGCGATGACCGCCTCGAACGTGCCGGTGCCTTCCGCATCCGACAGGACCTTCACCCCGACCAGCTCCGCCTCAGGGGCGATCCCGACCGCACCACTCCCGTCCGCCGCGGCCGCAATCGTGCCGGCGACGTGGGTCCCGTGGCTGAAGCCGGTGCCCGGGGTATGGGTCCAGTCCTCACCCGGGACGAACGAGATGCTCAACTCCTGGTTGACCTGCCCGGCAAGGTCGGGGTGGGAGGCGTCGATACCGGTGTCGAGCACTGCCACCCGGACCCCGGCGCCCCGTACGCCCTTGGCCCATGCCTCCTGTGCTTTGACCGCCGTGTGGCCCCACTGCAGCGCGAGGAACGGGTCGGTCACGCCGTCGGCTTCAATCGCGGCCGCCTCGGCGGCGCTCAGGGTGACCGGGGCCACCGGCTGCGTCCATCGGAGCTTCACGTTGGGGACGACCGAGCGCACCCCTCCGAGGCGCGCGGCCTTTGAAGCGAACCCGGCATCGGCGCTCTGGGCCACGAGGACGCCTACCTCCGGGATCGCGCGTGTGACCGTGCCGCCCTGGGACTCCACCTGGCTCGCGAGACCGGGCGGGATGTTGTTCCCCTGAGTGAGGATCAGATAGGAGCGAGCCGGACCCGCAGCGCTGGCCGGCAAGGCAAGCTGGCTCAGCGTGAGAGCAAGCAACACCGCGAGCGTGAGAATGCGTCGCATCGTGGGATCCTTCCCCTTCACCTGGCAGCAGCCCCCGCCACACGGCGGGGCGCTGCGACCTGAAGACCTGACCAACGGCACGACGGCACGGCGACAAGAGACGCCTGGTCCGTCGGCCGCTCCCCCACGGCTGGTCTCCGGCCACACCTCCTCTCCCGACCGACAGCGAACCGCATGACCGATCCGCTGCCAGCGCCACTCCCTGGCTCAGCCCCGTGCGGCTTCACCCGTCACCACGACCATGTACGGGAGATCCCCCGTTCTCGTCCCTTCGTCACCCTGAGCGGTTCCGGACGGGCCTAATGAACGTTGACGGATGAATCTCGTCCCCCCGTTCCCGCGCCGTCATCCTGAGCGGAGCAGTCCGCGGCGAGAGCCGCGGGCGGCGGCTCCGTCCGAGCCGAAGGATCTCGCGTCGGCTCAGCGACGCAGCGGAGGAATCCTTCGCTACACTGGGGCCGGCTGGCCGCCGCCCCCGGCTGCGCTCGGGATGACAGCGATCGAGCGACAGTGGCGACTCCGGTGGATCACGGTAATTCCTCAAACTCCATCCAGCTGGCCCCGCCGGGCTTGGAAGTGGTGCCGACGCGAGATCCAGTGATTCGAAGGGAGCCGGCTACGGGGCGATCGACGGCTCCACTCAGGATGACCGGGACACAAACGTCTAGCCAAATCGGTGACACTCGCGTGACGCGAGTATCGCATCTTTCATTCCATGTTTCGATGTTGCGTTGTAGTCGTATCCGCCCGTTCGGGCGAAGTGGCACGAGGCACCTCAGTCAGAGGCTTGCCAACGCTGCGACGTCGCACGGCGGGATGAGGTGGACTTGATAGTTCGATGGGGTTTTGTGTGCTGCGTGTCCCCTGCTCCGTGCCCTTGGAGATGAGGGACACAACACCGAACACGGAAGCCGGGACACGCAGGAGGCTTCAGTCGAACGCGAACACTGCCTTGATCACGCCGCTGCGGCCCTTGCGGGTGACGGTGTCCAGCGCCTCGCGGTAGTCCTCGAGCCGGAAGCGGTGGGTGACGAGCGGCGCCAGGTCGAGTTTCCCCTCGGCCATCAGACGCACCGTCAGCGCCATGGTCGAGATGCGCTCGCCGTTGATCTCTTCGATCGCGTAGCAGTAGGTGCCGCGGACGGTGATCTCCTTCATCCAGATGGTGGACCAGTCCACCCCGCTCGGCACCGCCGCCAGCCCCACCAGTACCAGCCTGCCGCCCGGGCCGGTCAGGCGTAGGCCGTCGTCGAGCGTCTCGTCCGACCCCACACAGTCGAAGACCAGGTCGGCACCGCCCCGCACGACGTGCTTGCCGATCACGGGCTTGTGCACGTCGCCGCCCGTCTCACGGGCGACCGCGCGGTAGAGATCGACGCCGCGTGTCTCGCGCAGGATCACATCGGCCCCGTAGCGCGCGGCCATCTCCCGCTGGAGCGGGTGGCGCGCCGCGACGATGATCCGCGCGCGCGAGCCAATGGCGCGGATGGCGGCGATGGTGCAGAGGCCGAGCACCCCGGCACCCAGGATCAACACCGTCTGATCGTCCTCCGGCCGGTTGCGCAGGACGGCATGCAGCGCCCCGGCGAACGGCTCGGCCATCAGCGCGTTCTCATCGGAGACGCTATCCGGCACCGGGACGAGCTGTGACCGGTGGGCGACGAAGTTGGGGCTCCAGCTCCCGCCGGTGTCCCGGCAGAAACCGGTGAGCATCCCGGGGGCGATGGTCCCTTCGCGGAAGCGCAGGCAGAGGTTGCGATCACCTCGCGCGCAGGCCGGGCACAGGTCGCGGAAGCCGCGCACCTCGCAGCCGAGGACCGGATCGACCACGACCCGCTGCCCGACGGCGAACCCTTCGACGGCGCTCCCGATCTCCTCGATCGTGCCCACGTTCTCGTGGCCGAGCGTGAAGGGGAAGGACACGAACGGAGTGGTGGCGGTGCTGGTGTGGAGGAGGATCGTCCCCAGGTCGCTACCGCAGATGCCACCGTAGCGCGTCTTGACGCGCACCCACTCCGGGGTCGGCAGCCGGGGCGGCGGAACGTCGCGCAACTGCAAGCAGGCGAGGTCGCTCCAGAACACCTTCCGATAGCCTCGCCCGACGACCTTCGACAGTACATAGCGAGGGATGTTATCGCTGAACTGCAGCGCCTGCACCGCACCCTCCTCTCCGGCCGCACCGGAGTGCCACCGCTCCAGCTCGGCTCAGTGTACGGGGATCCCACCGCGTCGTCCAAGACATTGCGCATCACGATGGCGTGTCTTCGGCACGGGGCGTACTGGTGCTTTCGTCCTGTGCCGATAGCCCATCTTTGCTATGTCAACCACGAGTCGGAGAGCGTATGATCGCCCCATCAATACCGTATCGTCAGGATTCGATACTGATACTGTGCGACTAACAGTTCGCATCATCACCATACTCATCGCTCTCACGGCCGCCTTCGCTTTCAGTGAGGACGCGGAGGCCAGCGGGCTGCTCGGCGACCTCACCAACACCCTCACCGACGTGGTCGAGACCACCACGGGCGCGGTCACCGACATTGTGTCGACGGTGATCCCGGCGGCGGCGCCGGTGACGGATGCCGTCGACACAACGGTCGGCGCAACGACTACCGGCGTGAACCAGACCGTCGGGAACCTGACCAACCCCTCGACCGTGCCGTCGGTGGTTGACGCGACCGTCAATACCGTGGAAGGAACGACGCAGGCCGTAGGCGACATCGTCGACGCGGCTGTCACGTCGCTCCAGCAGTCACCCGAGACACTCGTTCCGAACCTTCTCCAGCAAACCACGACCAGTGTCGAGCAGACGGCACAGTCGGCGGCCGGCCTCGTCAACGCCGTCACCGAGCCGGTTGCGCCGCTCGTGGACATGACCGGCACCATCGTCGATACGACCGTCCCGCTGGTCGATGAGACGTTGACCACCGTTCCCTCCGACCTCATCGATACGGTCGGGAACACGCTGCCGGCGACCCAACCGGTGCTGGATCCGGTTCAGCAGATCCTGCCGTCAGAGCCGGTGCTGGCCCCGATCCTGGGTGGCACCGCCGACACCGTGAATACGGTGGTGAACGACGTGGTCGCCCCGATTACCGAACCCATCCTGGGGAACACGGTGCCGGTCTTGACTGATCCGATTCTCAACCCGGTAACCGATGCGCTGACGCCGCCGAACGGGTCGACGACGCCCGCGCCGGGTAACCCGGGCGCGCCGCTGCCCGATCCCGACAATCCGGGCACACCGGAGGCGCCGGTGCCGACGCCGGAGAAGCCGATTCCCTCGGTGCCGGGCGGTCCGGGTGCTCCGGTTCCGGGCCTGCCGGGTAATCCCGCAGTGCCGGGTGCGCCCGCGTGGCCGGTCATTCCGGCTCAGCCAGGAAACCCTGTGCAACCGGGTCTGACACCGCCACATCGCACCGCGCCGATCGTGCCGGTGCCGGGCGACACCATCACGCAGCCCACCCCAAGCCCGCGAACGCCAGCACTGCCGACCGGTGGCGCGACGCCGGCGCCGGTCACAACCCGCCCGAGTACGGCGAATCCAGCCGACCTGGGCGCGGCGTCGCCGACCACGACGGGCCAGTCGCTGGTCGTAGTCCCCTTCGAGGTGATGCGCGCGCATCCGGCGGCCAATCCGGTCGGTCCGCAGCAGCTCGACCGCATCCTGCGCGGCGCGCCCTCGTCGCCGGTGCCATCCACGCCGCTGCCGGCGAATGGCCCGACGGCTCCTGCGCCGGCGCCTACGTCACCGGTGAGCTCGTCGGCGTCCAGCAACAGCAGCGCGTCCGCCGGTGACTTCCAGGGCCCGCTGGCGGCCATCCTCCTGTTGACCATACTGAGCCTCATTGCGGGTCACAAAGCCCAACAGTGGGTTCGGAGCGGCATCCCCAGCGGCATCCTGCAAACCATCCCGACTCCTCCCGGCTAGACCGGTGCACCGCGTGGTGAATCGCGCCGTGTGATTCGCCATGCAGCCACTGCATCGGACTATGCCGACAGATCGCCCAGGCCACACAGCCAGGGAGGTCTGGATACGAGGAGTACGCCGAAATGCGAACGTTCTTTGCCGGCCTCGGCATGGTCGTGGCCCTGGTCTTCGGCCTGCTGGTCGCGGACGCCATGACGGCCGAAACCGCGCAGGCTCAGGAAGTCTTGGGACTGGACCTGGACGCGACCATCGAGGCAGTCAACCAGACCGTTACCGCCGTCACGGATGGAACCGTCACGGTTGTCACGAATACCACTGAGTCGCTGGTGCAGGAGAACGCCGCCGGGAACACTGAGACCACCACCGCCGTGAACGGACTCACCGGCATGGCGATCAACACGCTCGACGGCGTTCTCGGCCAGACTGGCCAGAACACCGAGAACGCCATCACCGGGCTGGTCGACAACGTGGTCGACATCGTCGATGACGTCGTCGATCAGGTCGTCGGTGATGGGACGCCGACGATCGATGTGCCCGGCGTGATCACCGTCGCGCCGACCGTCGATCTCAGCACGAACCTGTCCGACCCGACGGCGGGCCCCATCGTCGACATCGACGTGTGCGGCACCGTGGACGTGCTCGGGGCTCAGGTGAGCGCTGACTGCACGCCGTCCGACGCTCCCGACGCGGGCCTGCTCGATAGCGACATCGATCTCAACATCGGCATCGATCTGCCGCTGGGGCCCAACTCGTCGAGCGTGAACGCCGATATCTGCCTCGACGTTGGAGCGCTGATCGACGGCACCGATAGCTGCACCGATCAGCCGGGCTCGGGGCTGCTCGATGGTACGGCCCAGGTCGGCCTCGATATCGATCTGCCGCTCGGTCCCGACTCGGAGCAGCCGGATGTGGACGCCGATCTGTGCCTCGATCTCGGGGCGCTGGTCAACGGCACCGACAACTGTGCCGACGAGCCAGGTTCGGGTCAGAGCGGGCTCATCGGCGCCGTCGTGGACCTCGACCTCGACACGAACATCGGGCTGGTCGACGGGCTACCGCCCATCGATCTGGACACTGACGTGTGCCTGGATGCCGTCGTCCTGGGCACCCAGGATGACCGCTGCGGCTCGGGTCCAGGCGGAGGTCTGCTCGACCTGGTCGTTGACGCCGGGATCGACGCCGGCGTTGGCGACATCGGTGTCGGCGCGGACGTCTGCCTGAACCTGGGGCTGCTCCCGACCGAGTCGGGGGACGGGTGCGTCACGCCGGACGACCCGGGCAACGGGGATGATCCTGGTAACGGGGATGACCCCGGGAATGGCGACGACCC
>Ga0207873_1003653_pt1 | contig 10960 bp, 11 predicted proteins | sample BGWIniCompost_FD_187373 | JGI IMG/M metagenome (GOLD analysis project Ga0207873, IMG submission 187373) | Cellulose adapted compost microbial communities from Newby Island Compost Facility, Milpitas, CA, USA - BGW Initial Compost (SPAdes)... ... | reverse complement strand
TCACACCAGGGCTCGCCGCACGACATGAGCCGCACCTGGCAGCCGCCTAGCGACATGCCCAGACAGTTCCCCCTCCTTCGCCTGGAGCGAACGGGGGACACGACTTCCATCCAACTCCTCCCCGGTTATCCCGGCATCCAAATCCAACGATGAACAAGCCCCTGTTCGCCCCTAAGTGGTTCCAGGAGGCCCCTCCGAAGGAGGTCCGGCTGGAGGTTCTGAACATCTACAAGGTGCTCCAGGACCTTCGCGAAGCCGTGACCGAGCTGGAGGCCAAGGTCAAAGCCCTGGAGGAGAGCGTGGGGCCTTGATGACACCTGATGAACGACACCGAACTCAAGGCTCTTCAGGCCGAGATAGCGGCCAAGTACGCGACCAAGGCTGAACTGGCGGCGGTCAAGGACATCGCTGATAGGGCTAGGGAACAGCTCGCCGTCGCCATCGAACGACTCGACGCCATCTCCAAGTCCCTAGAGAAGATGGACGGCCACATGACATGGTTCGTCCGCACCACGCTCGGGGCGGTGCTGATGGCGCTGCTCGCGCTGGTACTGAAAGGATGACGTGACCAAGTTCGACAGAGTCATGGACTTCGTCCTCTCGTGGGAGGGCGGGTACGTCAACGACCCGCGTGACCCTGGAGGCGAGACCAAGTACGGCATCTCCAAGCGAGCCCACCCAGACGTCGACATCAAGAACCTCACGATCGAGCAGGCCAAGGCCATCTACCGCGAGGAGTATTGGAACCGCATCAACGGGGACGAGCTGACTTTCCCGGAAGCTCTCGCGCTGATGGACTTCGCCGTCCACTCTGGCGTGCCCACCGCCTTGTCGTACTGGAGGCAGTCGGAGGACGTGTGGCAGCTCCAGAAGTTCCGTCGTGAACACCTCCGCAGCCTCAAGTCGTTCAATGACTACGGGCGAGGGTGGATGCGGCGAGTGGACGCCGTAGACGCCGTACTCGACAAGGAGGTGACCCCCACCGACTTCGAGCTGGTGCAGCTCTTTGTGGGGGACCAGGTCTACACGTTTCGACCCAGAGCCGTCTCTGTTGGCCGTACAAACAACGGTCGCAGAAAGCTCATGGCTCGGCTCGTTTGAAGGAGGCGTATGCTCCGTTTCTTCAAGTTCATCGGACTGGCTGTTCGCTTTGCCCCTACTGTTGTTGCTGTTGTTACGCTCATTGAGGGGCTTGTTTCCAAGGACACTCCTGGCTCGGCTAAGAAGGCTCTTGCCATGACGACCCTCAAGGACATCCTCGGCACCCTCGGTATCTCCTTGAGGCCCGAGGTCGAGGAGTTCATCAGTCTGCTCATCGACACGGTCGTCTCGCTCCTCAACCTGCTGGGCGTGTTCAAGCGTAAGGACGAGGTCACTGAGGCCGAGGAACTGGTGGCTGTTGTCGACGTCCCCACCGTGGCCGCGGCTGCGGCTAAGGTCTCGGAGGCCGTGACGGTCAAGGCCCTGCCGGATGACGAGCAGGAAGCCATCGACAGGAGGCTGAAGGAGCTGGAAGAAGCGCTGATGCGCTAAGCGATGCGGTACAAGCTCGTCCCCATCGAACGCTTGACGGATGAGCAGTGGAGGCAGGCGTGGGACGTCATGTACTCGCTCAAGCTGGCGAGGCACATGGGCAGCAACCCCGAGCACATCGTCAAGCCTCCGCTGCTCACCTTCTACTGCAACATCATGGACGCCGTCGAAGCTGGCCGGTTCAAGGCGTGGGCGCTACTCGACGAGCACGGCACCTACCTCGGTCACACCGTTCTGGACAAGTCAACCGGTGAGTGGGAGCTGGGCGTCGTCATCGCCAACGAAGAGCTGTGGTCCAGCGGTCTCGGCGTGAAGATGGCCCTCTACGGTCTCAGGCATGTGTTCGACGTGGAGGGCTCCGACTGGGCGGTCGTGTTCACGAACGGTCGTGACCCGAGGGTCCACGACATGGTCGAACGCGGCGGCTTCCAGCGGTTCATGCACTTCCGCGTCATGTCCCGCGAGACGTGGGAGCGGAAGTGGAAGGACCGCGCCCCCCGCATCCTGCGGGACTTCGACGCACAGGAGGAATGAGTGGCTAACCCGGCAGCCGCAGTGGGCGCTGGGCTTCAGCTCGGCCAGGGCATCTACTCTGGCGTCCAGGGCAAGCAGGCCGAACAGCGCCTTGCGCGGCAGATAAACCAGCAGAACGAAATCTTCAGGGGCCTGCTCGACCGGGGCACCGGCATCCTGGACCAGATAGGCTCCAACCTCGGCCAGTTCCAGAACCCCGTCCTCATGCAGGACGTCACCGATGCCGCCAGGAACCTTACCGGCAACCTGACGCAGAACGTCCAGGACGCCATGGCCCGCGTGGGGCAGGGTGGAGGGGCTGACCTGGCTCGCTCCAGCATTGAGGGCCTGAACTACGACTTCGGCCAGGTCGGCAGTCAGCTCCAGCAGGCCAGCGACTTCGCCCGCCAGATGGGCGACATCGCCCGGACCAGGGCTCGTGACGAGGCTGCCCTGGCGATGCAGCAGGGACTCGCAGCCATTGACTCCGCGATGGCGGCTCGTGGCTTCAGCCGCAACTCCGGGGCCGCAGCTGCCGGGCTGGCGCAGCTTGGCACGCAGCAGGCGCTCGCCAGGAGCCAGCTCGAAGGCCAGCTCGCGCAGCAGGCTGGGCAGCTCGGGCTCCAGGCGGCGCAGATGGACACGCAGAACCAGCTCGCCCTCAGTCAGATGGCTTCGCAGTTCCAGCTCGGCAGGGGCCAGCTCGGTGCCCAGGTTGGGCTCGACCTCCAGCGCCTCAACGACCAGAACGCTTGGATGGGGGCCAGCCTCCTCAACGACGCCGCCCTCAGCGGCTTCAATGCCCTCCAGAGCACCTACCAGCAGAACTACCTCCTGCCCCAGCTCCAGCTCACGAACGTGCTGGGCGGGCTCGCAGGGCAGCTCGCTGGTATCGCCACGAGCGGCCTCGCCGCGAACACCGGCATCATGGCTCGCGGTGCCGAGACGGCAGGCTCAGGCAAGGGTGCCGCCATCGGCACGGCCACGGACATCCTCCGGTTGGCCTTCCCGACCAAGCAGCAGAGCACCGGCTAAGGAGATAAAGCATGGCACTTGGTCTATTCGCCGGAGCTTCAGCCGAGGCGACCAGCAGACAGCTCCTGGAGCTTCGCAGGCAGCGCCTCGCTGAGGAGCAGGCGCAGCGCCAGTACGAACTCCAGCAGCGCCAGCTCCAGCTTCAGGAACAGCAGCTCGAATGGGAGAAGGAGAGCCAGCGGCTCTACGAGCAGTTCCAGCTCGGCGTCATCGACCGCCAGGAGCGGGAGCGCTTCGCTCTCAAGACCATCGAGCTGATGCGGGAGACGGCTGATCCGCAGAGGCGTCTCATCATGTGGCAGTCCCTCGACCGTATGGGCAGCCCCTACGCTGGCCTGGCCGAGGGCCTGCTGTCCGACAGCCTCGTCGACGACCCACAGCAGGCGTTCGCGTACCTCCAGAGCCTCGCCAACGCCGAACCGGGGCAGGGCTTCGACGTCAACGTCACCCGCGTCTACGCCAAGTCTGCGGCTGACTTCATGGGCCTGTCCGGCCAGGAGGCGGACGATTTCGTCCAGTCCTACGTGGACCTGGCGAACGACCTCAACGCTAACAAGGAGACCGTCGACCAGGCCAAGCTCGACATGGCCCGCCTCGGGGTCCAGAACTTAGCTGCGGAAATTGAGCAGAAGCAGACGCAGACTGCCAGGCTCAGGCAGGAGATGGACCACGCCGACCAGCGGCTCGCCATGGAACTTGAGATGTTCCCCATCGTCAGGGACCAGGCGCTCGCCATGCGGGACATTTACAGGGCCGAGGCGGTCCAGGCGGAACTCATCGCCGGGAACATGCCCTACCAGATTCAGCTTCAGAACCGGCTGATGTGGGAGCAGATTCGCGGCGAGGAGAACCGCAATAAATTGTTCGAGGCCACCTTCGACTACCAGGTGTCAATCATGGAGTCGGAGATGAACATCAAGAAGGAGGAGGCACGTCACCTTCTCGCCACCTCCCACATCCGGGACGCCCTGGTGCAGGGTGACCTCGACCGCGTCCAGGCGACGGTCGACCTCCTCAAGGCCCAGACCGCCACGGAACAGGCCCAAGCCGCTCACCTCGGGGTCCAGACCGAGGCCACGCGCATCGCCAACCGCAACGCTCTCATCGGCTCGGTCCTCGAACTGGTTAGGACCGGCGGTGGGGCGATGGTCGAGCAATTCGCCCCCCAGCTCCTCGAAGGGCTGGTGCCTCCAGACCTCCTGCCGTCCCTCGTCGACGACCTGAAGCGCATCGCTGACCTGCGGCTCGACGCGGACCTGAAGGCCGTGGAAGCCTCCACCCGTATCGCCCTGGTCGAAGCCGACGTGGCCGAGCAGACGGCACCGTTCGCCGTCCAGCAGGCGCAGGCTCAGGCCCAGGAGGCCACGCAGCGGGCTCGCATCGCCGGAGCCCAGGCCGACGTTGCCGAGGCCACGGTCGGGGACGAGATTGCCTCCCGGCAGGCTCAGGCCGACCTCCTCACCATGCAGGCGGCGACCTACATGGAGGACCGGGAACGGGCGTGGCAGGTCCAGCAGCACAACATGCTGATGGACGAGCGGCGCACGGCAGCCTACGTTGCGCAGGCCCAGGCCTCTGCCGCTGCCAGGGGCGCTCCTGAGGTGGTCTCACGGAACGACATCCTTGAGAGTGCCGAGAAGGGCAGCGGCTACAAGTTGTCGAAGCTCGGGGAACAGCGCATGGAGCTGGCCGAGCTGGAGCGCGACATCGCTATGCTCCAGACTGCCATCGCCAATAACGACGGGCAGACCATCATGGGCATCCAGAACAGGTACAGCCTCATCGGGGGCGACCCGGTCTCCCTGCTCGCGGGCCTGGAGACGGAGTACGAGACCAAGTCGCAGATGATCATCAACGGCTACCAGGCCATCATCGACTGGGGCCTGATGTACGGGCACGAGTTCACGCCGCAGGAGCTTGGCCTGCGGGACGACGACCCGATGTTCTGGAGTGCCGTCGAGCGCTACCCGTTCTTCCGGGCTCGCAACCAGGCCGTCAGCGAAAATCTCGACGCCGTCAACCACGACGTCGACATGACCATCGACGACGCCGTCAAGGCTATGACCGCCGACGCCTTCATGTTCGCTGACTCGGTGGACGTGAACGGCGTGACGATGGCCGGATCGAGGGCCACCTACGACAAGCTGGTCGACGAGCACGGGGCCGAGGCTCTGGCTGCCATCGGCATCAATGGCCCAGAGGACTTGTGGGCCAGGTTCCAGCAGCGGCAGGCCGAGTACGAGACGCACGCCCAGTCGCTCGCCATCCTCGGTAATCGTTTCGGCGTGGACATCTCCAGCCGCGTTGGACGCGACCAGCTTAGGCAGGGGCTCCAGACCCTCAGCGAGACCCTGGACATGGTCGAGGACCGACTGATGGCCGCGGCCCAGAACCCTGCCGGGGCGAGCATAAGCGAGCAGCGGGCCATCTACGACCAGCTCGGCAGCTTGCTCAACGCCTACGACGGCAGGATTCCCGGCGACATCTTCAACCCCTTCACCGGGGAGTTGAACTACCAGGCAGCCCTCCAGGCCGTGAGAGGCCGTAAAGCTGCCATCCAGCAGGACATCGCGACCATTTGGTACATCAACGCACGCCACTGAGGAGCTAAATGGCTGACTTCTTCGAGCGGTTCCAGGAGCGCTACCAGCAGCACGTAGCCGCACGGGAACCCGAGTACCGGCGCAGCTTCTTCGAGCGGGTGTTCGCCCCGTTCCAGGCTCCCCAGGAGGCCCTGTTCAAGTTCACGCTAGAGGTGGCGGACGACGGGTTCCAGATTCGGGACCTGTGGTCCGCCATCTCGCATGGGGCTCGCTACTTCAACCCGTTCTCGAACGAGAAGCCCACCGACCCCGACGAGGTCAGGCGGGTGTTCTTCGGGGACGAGGCGAGCGACGGGGTCAAACTGGCGCAGAACCTCGCCATCAGCCTGCTCTACGACCCGCTCCTGGTGGGTGGGTTCACGAAGGCGCTGGGCTTGGCCGGTCGCACGGCGAACACCATCGACAAGCTGATGAACCCGGCCTCCTTGGTGATCGACGGCATGAAGGTGGCATCTGAGCGTGTCGTCGGCCCCCTGGCCCGCACGGCTGCGGTCCGCATCCTGGGCGAGGAGAAGGCTACCGACCTTGCCATCAGGTTCACCCAGAACTTCGTCAACCGCTACGCGGGCATCGACCCCGAGCTGGTGAGGGAGGCGATGGCGAAGGACTCGCGCATCCACAGGTGGCGCGAGGAAGGCTTCCGCCTCATCAAGAAGTCCCAGCAACTCGGGGGTGCCGAGGCTCACCGGCTATTGGCCGAGGCGCTACAGCTCGACGCCGCCTGGATGAGGCACATAGGCGAGGAGCTGACGCCACGCATGGCGAAGGACCTCGACCTCATCGAGCGCCGCATCGAGAGGCTGGGCATAGACCGGGACCTGTTCTGGCAGACCTGGGAGCAGTTCCGCAACCTCGACGACAGGATAGGCAGGGAGCTGATGAACCTTGGCCTTATCTCGGAGACCGCCTACAAGGAGATGCGGGGCACGCACCTGCGCCGCATCTATATGGCCTACGAGAACCCCCTGGAGTACGCCAAGCGCATCGAGGACCTGCCCATCCCTGACGAGCTGCGCGTCAACCGCAAACTCCTCTACAAGAACCTCAACCAGTTCCGGGACGACGTCTCGAAGTGGCATGGCGGCGGCCCCCTGTTCAGTCTTTCGGAGATGGTGGGAGGAGGCCCCGCCGCCCAGCGCTACTTTAGCGACTCCAACCGCTTCAACGTAAGGGCTTTCGTCGACGACTTCGACACCTACCTGCGCGAGAACAGCACCGCCTCCATCGACGAGGTCCTGGACCACGTCAAGAACAACATGATGGGAGGCGTCCAGCTCCCTGACGAGTTCCTAGCCACCCTCGCCAACTACGTCTCCAACGCCCTCTACAACCCGAGGGAGGCGGCGAACACGATGGCGTCGTTCCTCCGCAACCGCGCCTACAACACCGGCTACATATTCCGCCCCCTCAAGGAGCGGATCGAAGTGGTGGCCAACCGCATGGACATCCCCGAGGAGGTCCGGCAGGCGATGGGCGAGATTCTGGAGGCTGCCCCCCGCATGGCCTCCCAGGTCTCCGAGACGAGCCTGCTCATGGAGACGCGACGCTTCTTCGACACGATGGCCGGGGTCAAGCGCATCGACGACCAGGCTGCCGACCTCATCCGTAGGGCCGAGCAGCTTGGCTTCAGCGGTGCCGAGGCCGAGGCGTTGATGCGCCAGGCAGCCGAGCGGGTGGGCGTGAGCCTCGATGAGCTAGTCGCTGCCATCCCCACCTTCCAGAAGGAGGGCGTGGGCACGGTGGTCGTGAAGCGCGGCACCGGCTGGGCGTCGTTCGGTGAGATGCCCAACCGCGCCAAGGGCCACACTGTCCAACTCCGGGGCGAGGACTACGGGGAGCTTGACGGGGCCTGGGTCTCGCCAGCCGTGGCGACCATGCTCAGGCACGTCGAGGGCATCGCCATCGGTGACCCCGTGAACCGCATGGCGCACAAGACCCTGGAGCTGCTGGCTAGGGGCGTGAGCCACTTCAAGGTCATGAAGGTGGTCCTCGACCCCGTGGCTCAGGTCCGCAACTTCATCGGCAACGCCGTCCTCATGGACATCTCGGGCACGTCACCGCTGCGTGTCGACCTGCTGAAGCTGGCGGCGAACGAGCTGCGGCAGTACGCCCGCACCGGCGAGATGGGACGCTACCTGAAGCTGGCGGACGAGGCGGGCGTCTACATGTTCCAGACGACCTTCAGCCGCAACGAGCTTAGGGACATCGCCCAGGTCGCCATCGCCCCCGACCGCATTACGAACTGGCGCGACTTCTTCACGCACGTCCACGCCGTCATCCAGAAGAACCGGCTCGACCCGGTCGAGAAGATGGCCGGGGCGTTCGAGTTCAACGAGCGCCTGTTCAAGATGACGGTGTTCATCGACAGGATGCAGCGCCTGGAGTCGGCTGCGGCCAAGGCGGGCAAGGTCATCACGGACGACATGCGCCGCGCCTTCGCTCGCCAGGCTGGCTCCATCGCTGAGCAGGCGCTTTTCAACTACGCGGACGTCCCCTACATGGTGGACTTCGCCCGCAAGTACGGCCTCGCGCCGTTCATCACCTTCCCGTTCAAGGCCATCCCGTTCGTGGCCGAGACCCTGTACCAGCACCCGCACCGGGTCCTGCGGTACGAGCGGGCGACGGAGGCTTGGAACGAGCACTGGGCTGGCTCCAGCATCGACGTAGCCCGCGAGATTGAGGGCTTGCCGGAGCACATCAGGGAACACCTGGTGCTGAGGATGCCGTTCAACGACAACGCCGGTCGGCCCCTCTACCTCGACCTCAGCTACTTCATGCCGTGGACGGTCCTGAAGGACCTGGTCGACAGCTTCAAGCCCTCCGAGGACAGGGGAGGCGGTGCCGGGTTCCGGGAGGGGTTCCTGAACCCACCGGCCATGGCTATCATCGACGCCATCCGGTTCAATAGGGACTCCTCGGGCAACCCCATCGTCGACCCGAACCGGAGCCCGACTGACAACTTCATGGCGCTCGGGTCGTTCTTGTGGAAGTTCATCGCCCCGCCCTCGGTGCCGGGCGGCTCGCGTGGTGAGTCCATCGGCAGGGCGATGATGGCGATGGCTACCAACCACCCCGAGCCGCAGTCGTGGGAGGCCAGGATAGCGAGGGCGGTGGGCGAGGCGTACCGGGGCAGCATCCCCAGCGAGTCGCCCATCCTGCCTGGCTTCGGCTTCCCTGAAGCCGATGAGCAGGTCATGGTTGGCCCGAACAGGGCCTACCTGCCGCAGACGCAGGCTCAGCTCCAGTCCGAGGGCATCCTTCAGGCTCTCGGCCTGGCTCAGGGCGTGCTCATGGGCGGGCTGGTGGCCTCGGACGTGCCTCAGCAGATGCACCGGGAGGCGGTGAACGTGAGCGTGAACCGCTCCGAAGCCTTCCGGCAGATTGCGGCCATCCGCGCCGACCCGGCCCTGTCGATCAGCGAGAAGAACAGGCGCATCCAACTCATCCTCCAGCGGCTCCAGCAGTCGCAGCAGCAGTCGGCTGAGAGGTTCGCCACGCTCGGCAGACGCTAAAATAGAAGCCCCCGGTTCCTTCATGAGAAGGGAGCCGGGGGCTTTCTCATTTGGCTGATAGGTGCCTAGAAGCGGCTGAAACAAAAAATAAGGCCCCTCCAAGAACCGGCCCAATGTTGGACACTGGGCTGGCTCCTGGAGGGGCCTTATCGTTCGTTTTATGCGGTCCTCAGCCCTGGGGCGTCTCTCCAGACCTCCTTCACGCCACGTCTTCGATGACTTTCTCTAGGAACTCCTGGAGTCTTTCTATCTGGTAGAAGGCAGGATGCGGATGTTCGCTGGGCACCTCGATACCACGCTCCACCAGCTCCTCCTCGACTTCGTGGAGGGCGACGTGGGAGACGGCGGTGTAGAGGGCAATGGCCTCCTCGATGGACTCAACCGTGATGATGACCGGCTGGAAGTTGGCTCTGCCGTACTTCATTCACTCCTCCTTCTTCATGACGGGACGTCTCGCCCCTCACCCGCGCGAGGGCCTGTCTCAGTTCGGTGGTGTCGTCGGTGTGAGGCGTGATGGCTATGCTCGTGGTGTTCACGCCGACCGCGCTGTTGATGCAATTGCACGACGGCACCCACGGTGCGTAGTTCCTCCTGCACGTGGGGCAGGTCCAGCCTTCACACCATGCGCGACGGGTCACTTGTCCGCGTCCTCTCGGTGTAGCTCAAGCAGGTCAAGCACCTCAAGACTGGTGTACGTCTGCTTCTCGCTCGTGGCGATGTGCTCCATCGCGCTTCTGAGACCATCGTTCCATCCGTCCCAGTAGTGGTCCTCAGGCGGTGGGCCGGTGAGGCGGAGGCGGAGGTTCGAGAGGCGCATCTTGGCCCTGGCCATCCATCGTGCGGGACGGCCCCACCACGAGGTCGTGAAGTCGAGGCGGCTCATGCTCCCTCCTTCCAGTGGCGCTCCCAGGCCTCGACGGAGACGGGAGCGACCTCCCTGGCGAACTCCAGGAGGAGACCGGCGTACTCGCGGATGTTGTCCTGGGCGTGCGGGTCCAGCCTCAGCTCCAGGAAGTGCAGCAAGTTCCGCAGATTGACCGTCCAGTAGAACTCGGTGTAGAGCGAGACGGGCAGGACCATGCGGGCCTCTTCGCGGCTCACGCCCAGGTCAAGCAGCCTCTCGTAGCACTCGTAGGCTTCCCGGATGGCACGCTTATAAACGGTCGTGGCGACCGGCTGTAGGCTGTCCTTCAACGGGGTCCCACTGCCCTGCTTGTTCCTCTCGTGCTGCATGTGGAACGTGACTGGGACGTGGAACTCGTTCTTCATCTCCGAGTACCGGGCCGAGACCTCGTTGTAGCTGCCGGTGCGGTGGCGCATCCACTGGCGAGCCGTGAAGATGGGGGCCTTGACGTGGAACTCGAACACGACCTTCTCGAAGGGGCTAGTGTGCCGGTTCCGCATCAGGTAGTCGATGAGCTTGTCATCCTGCCGCTTGGTCTTGGTGCCGGGGCCGTAGGACACTCGGGCGGCTTGCACCACCCGAGCGTCCGAGCCCATGCTGTCAACGAGACGGACGAAGCCTATGCCGTCCGTGACGTATTTCGTGGGGGTCTGACGAGTCATTCTGTGGACCTGCCCTCAGCCTTGCCGACGAAGTAGGTGATGGCGCAACCGAGGCCGATGACAACACCGCTGATGAAGCTCGCGTAGAGAGGGTCGACGTAGTGGTCGACGAGGCCGGTGATGAAGGCGGTGGCTATCACGGTCAGCAGGCAGAGGGGATTCATACCCACCTCCTTCCGAAGCGGCGCTTGGCAGCCC
>Ga0207873_1003652_pt1 | contig 10962 bp, 7 predicted proteins | sample BGWIniCompost_FD_187373 | JGI IMG/M metagenome (GOLD analysis project Ga0207873, IMG submission 187373) | Cellulose adapted compost microbial communities from Newby Island Compost Facility, Milpitas, CA, USA - BGW Initial Compost (SPAdes)... ... | reverse complement strand
GGCTGAGGATGACATGGTCACACGACCGATCGCCGCGGTCGCGAGACAGCGCAGGCGATGCGGCACGAAACGATGTGGCCGCGCGGGAACCGGCGCGGCCACGGGTGCTCCATCGATCGGTGCCTGTGTGCGCGTCAGTCCTGAGTCACGAGGCGGCGCAGCACCATCGGCAAGATCCCGCCGTGGCGGTAGTACTCGACCTCGGTCGGGCTGTCGATTCGCACGAGCACCTGGAACTCGAACGTGCTGCCGTCCTCGCGGGTGGCGCGCACGGGGAGCGTCTGGCCCGGCTTCAGCCCGTCGGCGATGCCGCGGATCTCGTACACCTCGCGCCCGGTCAGGCCGAGCCCCTCGGCGCTCTGCCCCGGCAAGAACTGGAGCGGGAGGACACCCATCCCGATCAGGTTGCTCCGGTGGATGCGCTCGTAGCCTTCGGCGATGACGGCACGGACGCCGAGCAGTCGCGTGCCCTTCGCGGCCCAGTCGCGCGAGCTGCCGGAGCCGTACTCCTTGCCGGCCAGCACGAGGAGCGGCGTCCCCTCCTCCTGGTAGCGCATGGCTGCGTCGTAGACCGACATCACCTCGCCCGTGGGCAGGTGCGTCGTCCAGTTGCCCTCCCGGCCGTCGGCCAGCTTGTTGCGCAGCCGGATATTGGCGAAGGTGCCCCGCACCATCACCTCGTGGTTGCCGCGGCGCGAGCCGTAGCTGTTGAAGTTCCGCGGCTGCACATCGTTGAGGATCAGGTAGCGCCCGGCCGGGCTGTTGACCGGGATCGACCCGGCGGGAGAGATGTGGTCGGTCGTGACCGAGTCACCCAGATAGCACAGCACGCGCGCCCCGGTGATATCGGTCGGCGGCTCCGGCTCCAGCGTGAGGTCTTGGAAGAAGGTTGGCTCGCGGACGTAGGTCGACTCGGGATCCCACTCGAACAGGTCACCCTGCTCAGGGAGCGGGAGTGCCTGCCAGTGCTCGTCGCCGGTGAAGACGTCGGCGTAGCGCTCACGGAACAGCTCCGGCGTGATGGCGCGCTCGATCGTCTCCTGGATCTCCTCACGAGACGGCCAGATATCACGCAGGTAGACCGGTTCACCGTTCGGGTCGTAGCCGATCGGGTCGCGGGTCAGATCGATGTTCAGTGTCCCGGCGAGGGCGTAGGCCACGACGAGCGGCGGCGACGCCAGGTAGCTCGCGCGGGCCTGCGGGTGGATACGGCCCTCGAAGTTGCGGTTCCCGCTGAGGACCGCGGCGACCACCAGGTCATGCTCCTGCACCGCCTCGGCCACGGGCTCGGGCAGCGGACCGCTGTTCCCGATGCAGGTGGTGCAGCCGTAGCCGACGAGGTGGAAGCGGAGCGCCTCGAGGTACGGCGTCAGCCCGGCGCGGTCGAGGTAGGCGGTGACGACGCGTGAACCGGGCGCAAGGCTCGTCTTGACCGCCGGGTTGACGTCGAGGCCGCGCTCGACCGCCTTCTTGGCCAGCAGCCCGGCAGCGATCATCACCTCCGGGTTCGAGGTGTTGGTGCAGCTCGTGATCGCGGCAATCACCACCGAGCCGTGGTTCAACTCCACAACCTGGTCGTCGATGCGGACGGGCACGCCGCCGGACGGCGGTGCGGCGGTAGCCACCGCCGCCGTCTCCTCGGCGACTGCCTCCAGCGGCTGCGTCGAGGCGGTGCCGCCGGCCGCCGCTTCCCAGGCGCCGATGCGATCCTTGAAGGCCTCGCGCAGGCTCTCGCTGACGCGGGACAGAGGAACGCGGTCCTGGGGCCGGCGCGGTCCGGCCACGCTCGGCTCCAGGGTGGAGAGATCGAGCTCGACGATCTGGTCGAACACCGGCTCGGGCGAGTCGTCGGTGCGGAAGAGGCCCTGCTCCTTGGCATAGCGCTCGACCAGGTCCACCAGCTCCTCGCTCCGGCCGGTGAAGCGCAGGTAGTGGAGCGTCTCGTCGTCGATCGGGAACATCGTGGCAGTCGCACCGTACTCGGGCGACATGTTGGAGATCGTTGCCCGATCGGGCAGGCTCAGGTGGCGCACGCTCGGGCCGAAGAACTCCACGAACCGGCCGACCACCCCGGTCTGGCGCAGGAGCTGGGTGACCGTCAGCACTAGGTCGGTTGCAGTAACACCCTCGGGCGGCTCACCCACGAGGCGGAAGCCAACGACCTCAGGAGTGAGCAGGTAGATCGGCTGGCCCAGCAGGACCGCCTCGGCTTCGATCCCGCCGACGCCCCAGCCCAGCACGCCAAGCGAGTTCACCATCGGGGTGTGGGAATCGGTGCCGACCAGTGTGTCGGGGAATGCCACCGTCTCGGAGTCGATCTCACGCGCGGTTACCACAGTGGCCAGGTACTCCAGGTTCACCTGGTGCACGATGCCGGTGCCGGGTGGGACGACGCGGAAGTTACGGAAGGCGCTCTGTGCCCAGCGCAGGAGGGCGTATCGCTCGCGGTTGCGCTCGTACTCACGCTCGACATTGCGCCGGAAGGCGAAGCGGGAGCCGAACACGTCGACCTGGACCGAGTGGTCGATCACCAGGTCAGCCGGGACGAGCGGGTTGATGCGTTTCGGATCGCCGCCGAGGCGCTTGACCGCGTCGCGCATCGCCGCGAGGTCCACCACGGCGGGGACGCCGGTGAAGTCCTGCAGGAGCACGCGGCCGGGGAGGAATGGGAACTCACGAACCTCCCGCTCCCCCGGTCTCCACTGGGCGAGCGTCGTGACGTCCTCCGCGCTGAAGGGTTCATTGCCCGCGTTGCGCAGCGCGTTCTCCAGCAGCACCTTGATCGTGTACGGCAGGCGGTCGAGTCCAACAGCGACCTGATCCGCGATGGCGTCGAGGCGGTAGTAGGTCACGGTCTGGTGCGGTGTAGAGAGTTCCGCGCGTGCGCCGAAGGGGTCACGGGTGACTGCCATCTAGTCCTCCCTCTCGTACCGTGAGAGCGACGGCCGGTCGTCCAGTACTCGTCACGCATCGCAAGTGCCCGTCTCGGGCGCGGGCGCGACAAGTCCCATATCCGGCTCGCGCGCCCTGTGTCTCCAGAATACCATGCCTTTCGCAGCAGGGCTGCCGAACGTTGCTGGCCCAGCGGCATGGATCGATGGATCAGGGCACGTCCGGGTTCGGCGGGGCGCGCATGCCACACCGGGCGCGGGCGGCATTCGCAGCCCGCTCCCCGCAGGTTGTTGCCATGCACTATCATGGCACTGCACCGCGGTGGTACTAGCGTGGCATCATGTGGTGACGCCAGCCCGTGCGGAACAGGCATGCGTACCTCACAGATGGGACGACGAGGTAGTGACATGAAGCCACAAGCCGATGGGCACGCTCGCCAGCCGTGGCACCCTCCCGACCCGCTCGCGGGCGCCCAGGGGGATACGCAGGCACGGTCCGATATGCGGAAGCGCCACCGGCGGATCGCAACGATTCTTCTCCTGCTGCTGGAAGCGGCGGGCCTGATCGCGACCGTGGTCGTGCTCGGGCAGAGCGTGGACTGGACGCTGGAGGAGCAACGCTCGGAACCCTCGGTCCTGGCAACGGACTGGGTCTTTCTCGCGGGGACGGGCGTTCCGGTCGCGATCCTGGCGGTGCTGGCGGCGGTGGCGCTGGCGCTGCGCTTCTCGCCAGGGTGGACGCTGGCGATGTTGGCTCAGGGACTCCTGTTGTTCAACTGCCTGGTGACGTACTTTGGGCAACGGCTGGACGTGGTCTATCCGCTGATGGTGGTTGGCATCCTGCTAGTCCTCTACCTGAACTCGTATGCCGTGCGGACGGCCCTGCAGCCTCAACAACCCGCGCCCGAACCTCGGGATGGAGCATGAGCGCTGAGACCGATCTGGCTTTGCTCCGGCGCTTCGAGCCGATCGCCCGCTACACGCGTGGCGAGCAGTTCTACCCACTCTACGTCGAGCCGTATGTGCGCCGGTCCGGACTCTGGGTACGCCACCGGAACGGCGACTCCGTGTTGCTGGTGCCACCAGGCGAGTTGACGCTCGATCTCCTGGGGCAGCAGCGCGCCAACGGGTTCCATTCAGTCCAGTTCCTCAAGCTGACCGATCCGCTCACCGTCGCGGAGCTCGCGACCTACCGGCTTGAGCGCCTCCGGGAGCGGAAAGAGCCGTCCGAGGTGTTCCACGCAGGGCAGGGGCGGCTGGCGCGCGTCGGCTACATCTCACGTCTCGGCGCTGCGGCCTTCTCCCTCTCCCTCCTGGCGCGGGGGCGCGTGCCCGGTGACACGGCCGCGGCCGCGGCGCTCGTGTACGAGGCAATCCGGCGGGAGCACCCGGAGTTCCGCTACCACGGCCGGGTCGTGCGGCAGGCGGGATGGGTCGTCCTCCAGTACTGGTTCTTCTACGTCTTCAACGACTGGCGCACCGGGTTCTTCGGCGCCAACGACCACGAAGCCGACTGGGAGATGATCAGCATCTACCTGGCCGAATCCCCAGACGGCGAGCTGGCGCCGCAGTGGGTCGCCTACGCCAGCCATGACTATCACGGCGACGACCTACGCCGGCGCTGGGATGATCCCGAGTTGGAGAAGATCGGCGAGCATCCGGTGATCTACGTCGGCGCCGGGTCACATGCATCCTACTTCGCACCCGGTGAATACCTCACCGAGCTCGAGGTGCCCTACCTCAACCGGGTGTCGCGAGTCGTCGAGCGGGTCCAGACGGTCTGGTACGAACGGTTGCGGCAATACCGGGCCAACACCGACTCGGACGAGCGGCGGCGCGGTGTGAACCTGCGTATCCCGTTTGTTGACTATGCCCGCGGCGACGGGTTGGCCATCGGCCCAGGCCAGGAGGCGGAGTGGGGCGAACCAGTGCTGATTGAGCCGCCACCCTCCTGGGTGTCCGGCTACCGCGGGCTCTGGGGCTACCACGCGCGTGACCCCTTCGCTGGGGAGGATGCCCCGGCCGGGCCCATGTACAACCGCGATGGCACCCAGCGTCGCTCGTGGTACGACCCCGTCGGCTGGGCAGGGCTCGATAAGGTCCCGACTCCGCGTGACTTGCTCCCGACCATCTATGGCCGCATCTCCACCATCCGCGGGCGCCAGCAGGAGGCCCTGGCGGCGATCGAGACCAAGCAGCGTGAGCTGCAGGGGATCGGCGTTGAGATCGCCGCGATGGAGGGGCAGCCGCACCTGCGTGTTGCCCACGAAGCGGCGAGCCGCCGCCTCGCGTCTCTCTCCGACGAGGTGGCCCGCCTTCGGGCGCAGGTAGCAGCCGATGAGGCGCTGCTGGAGGCGCTCACCAACCATGCGAAGGACCTTGAGTCCGGCATGCCCACGGACCCGCGGGCACACATCCGTCGGGCTGCCCGCCCCGTGTCGGAGCAACAGCTCCGTGCGGCGCGCTTGGCCGAGATCTGGGCGGCCGTCAGCATCGGCATTCTGCTCATCGGCGTCGTCGCGCTGGCCTACTTCGAGCGGCAGTACCTCTTCATCGGACTCGTCTACGCGGTGGCACTCTTCGTCCTGATCGAGGCGGCCTTCCGCGGTCAGATTGGCCGGCTCATCACCGGGCTGACGGTCGTCCTGGCGCTCGTGTCGACCGGCGTGCTCATCTTCGAGTTCTTCTGGCAGATCGCGCTTGGCCTCGTCGTACTGGTCGGCCTCTACATCCTCACCGTGAACCTGCGCGAGCTGCGCCGGTAGCGACGGTGGCTGACGTTCACGGCAGCGACGCAGAGCGTGGTAGGCGCTCTCGCGTGTCCTCCGGAGCGATGCGAAGGATCTCTTCGTGGGGCCGCACTGGCCGGAGAATCTCCGCTCCGCTCAGGAGGACACGGCAACAAACGCTAACCCGCACACAGATGCAGCCCTGAGGAGAAATGCCGGGCGTCCGCAGTGTTCGAGAGAGTAGGGGGCGCAACCCGAGCCGCGTTCAGCCAACTGCGGGGTGTAATACGACATATCCCATTAGCACACACGAACCTCCCAACACCACTAGCCGCGACTGTCAGCCACCCCGCACCGCACGGTGGCTTGCGGGGCGGACTCCGGAGACCGCGGCCTAGTACGTGGGTGTTAACGGGACAGGTACCGCTCCGGATCGGCGGCGAACTGGCGGCGGCATGAGGGACAGCAGAAGTAGTAACGCGTCCCCTGGTAGTCGTAGGTATGGCGAGCGGTCGCGATCTCGACCGCCATGCCGCAGACTGGGTCGATCGCCTGGGTTTCCGCGGGGTCTGCCTGGATGATCGGCATTGCAACAGTTGGGGTAGCGTCCTTGGGCACCAACTCGGCGCGCTTGGCGATGATCTCGGCCAGGATGCTGACCGCGATCTCCTCCGGCGCGGTGGCGGCGATGTCAAAGCCGGCCGGCGCCTTGACCCGCGCGAGCAGGTCATCGGGGATGCCGCTGGTCCGCAGGGCGTCACGCATGGTTTCGAAGCGCCGGCTGCTTGCGACCAGGGCGACGAAACCCACACCCGCCCGCAGCGCCTGCTCGACCGCGTCTTCGTCGTAGACTCCCATCGTCGCCACAACCGCGACGGCGGGACCGCCCGCAGCTGCTGACGCAACGTCGAGGCTGTCGAGGACGACGTCCGCTTCGGCCGGAGCGCTCTCCGGCCCGCCGGGCCGGGAGGCGATCACGCGGTATCCCATGACGTGGCCAAGGCGTATCAGCGCGTCGGCGACCGGGCTCTCGCCGAAGACGATCAGCCGCAGCGGGGGCAGGAACGGTTCCAGGAAGACCTCCAGCGCGCCGCCGCTGTGGCACGTGAGCGGCGCGACGACAACCTCCGGCCGGTCGGCCGGACCGCGGCCGTCCGGACTGAGGCGGAGCGTCCGTGGCCGCCCTTCGGCCAGGGCTTCCAGTGCCTGACGCACGACCGTCGGCTGCGCACAGCTCCCGCCGACCCAGCCGAAGAGGGCGCCGTCCGGCGTGACAATACCCTTCGCGCCCGGCCGCGCCGAGGTAGGACGCTGGCTCCAGACGACAGTGGCCAGCACGAAGGGCTCGCCCGCCTGTTTGAGCGCCGCGGCGCGGGCGAAGATGTCCTCACTGACCCTCCCCAGCGCAGGTTGCGTCGTGGTACCGGACCGCTCGCCGTGTTCCGTCATCGGGGTTCCGTACCTTCGGTGGTGTGAGGGCGTCGCGACTCGGGTCGCGACGCCCCAGAGTATCCAGTGCTACTCGGCGACACCCTTCTCCTCGAGGATCTGATAGACCTTCCAGGGCGTGATCGGGATGTCGATGTGGCGGACGCCGAGGTGGCTGAGCGCGTCCACGACGGCGTTCACGATCGCCGGGGGTGCACCAACCGTCGGGCTCTCGCCCACGCCCTTTGCCCCGATCGGGTGATGGGGCGACGGCGTCACGGTCTTCTCGGTCCGCCAGTTCGGCGTCTCCATCGCCGTCGGGACCAGGTAGTCCATCAGCGTGCCGGTGAGCATCGTGCCGTTGTCGTCGTACACGATCTCCTCATACAGCGCCGGCGCCAGCCCCATCGTCAGCCCGCCGTGGATCTGCCCCTCCACGATCATCGGGTTGATGATCGTGCCGCAGTCGTCCAGCGCCAGGAACTCGCGCACCGTCGGCTGACCGGTGCCGCGGTCGATGTCGACCACGCAGACATAGGCACCGAACGGGAAGGTCAGGTTGGGCGGGTCATAGTAGGTGACCGCCTCCAGCCCGCCCTCGAGCCCCTGCGGGAAATTCGTGTAGGCGGCGAAGGCGATCTCGCTCATCGTTTTGGCACGCTCGGGCGAGCCCTTGACGCGGAAGGCGTAGTCGCGCCACTCCAGATCGTCCGGATCGACTTCCAGCAAGTGCGCGGCGATCAGCCGTGCCTTCTCCCGGATCTTCCGCGCCGCAACGGCCGTCGCCGCGCCCGCGGTCGGCGTGCTCCGGCTGGCGTAGGTGCCCAGTCCATAGGGAGCGGTGTCGGTGTCACCGTGCTCGACCACAATGTTCTCAACCGGCAGCCCCAGCTCCTCCGCCACGATCTGAGCGAAGGTCGTCTCGTGTCCCTGCCCCTGGGTCTGGACGCCGATGCGGACGATCGCGGAGCCGGTCGGGTGGACCCGGATCTCGGCGCTGTCGAACATCTTGATCCCGAGGATGTCGAAGGTATGCGACGGCCCGGCGCCGACGATCTCGGTGAAGGTCGAGATGCCGATCCCCATCAACTCCCCGCGCGCTCGCTTCTCGGCCTGCTCGCGGCGCAGTTCCTGGTAGCCGATCGTATCGAGCGCCTTCCGGAGCGCCGCCGGGTAATTGCCGCTGTCGTACTCCCAGCCGGTCGGCGACTTGTAGGGGAACTGCTCCGGCTGGATGAAGTTCTTGAACCGGATCTCCGCCGGGTCCATGTTCAGCTCGTCGGCCAGGATGTCGACCATGCGCTCGATCATGTGGACCGCTTCCGTCACCCGGAACGAGCAGCGGTAGGCGATCCCGCCCGGCGCCTTGTTGGTGTAGACACCGTCGACGCTGAAGTGCGCCGCTTCCAGGTCGTACGACCCGGTGCCGATGCTGAAGAGCCCCGCCGGGAACTTCGACGGGTTGGCCGCCGCGTCGAACGCACCGTGGTCGGCCACGGTATGCACCCGCAGGGCGCGCATCTTGCCGTCCCGCGTCGCCGCGATCTCGGCGTGGATGTGGTAGTCGCGCGCGAACGAGTCGGCCTGGAGGTTCTCGGAGCGGTCCTCGATCCACTTGACCGGCCGCCCGGTCTGGAGCGAGGCCACGATCGCCAGCACGTAACCCGGGTAGACCGGCACCTTGCCGCCAAACCCGCCGCCGATGTCGGGCGAGATGACCCGGATCTTCGTCTCAGGGATGCCGGAGACGAGCGAGAAGACGGTGCGGTGGGCGTGCGGCGCCTGGCTGGTCAGCCAGACGGTCAGCTTGCCCGACACCTTGTCGAACGACGCGACACAGCCACAGGTCTCGATCGAGGAGACATGGATCCGCGGGATGTACATCTTCTGCGAGACGACGACCTCAGCTTCCTCGAAGATCCGGTCCGTCGCCTCCTTGTCGCCCGCCTGCCAGTTCCAGATGTGGTTGGTCTTCTGCTCCCGGTCGGGCCGGACCAGCGGCGCGTCCGGCTCGAGCGCGCGGAACGGGTCGACGACCGGCTCCAGCGGCTCGTACTCGACATCGATCGCCAGCACGGCGTCCGCCGCCGTGTAGCGGTCCTCGGCGATGACGGCGGCGACCTCCTGCGCGTAGTAGACGACCCGGTCGGTGGGCAGCACCATCTGCCGGTCACTCATCAGGGTCGGCATCCAGGCCAGCCCGGCCGCTTCCAGGTCCTTGCCGGTGATAACCGCGACGACGCCCGGCATGGCAAGCGCCTTGGAGGTGTCGAGCTTGGTGATGCGCGCATGAGCGTACGGGCTCCGCAGGATGTCGAGGTAGAGCATCCCTGGGAGTTTGACGTCGTCGACGTACGTTCCCTTGCCGCGGATGAAGCGCGGGTCCTCCTTGCGCTTGACCGAGTGGCCGAGCCCACCGATTGCTGCACGCTCAGTGGCAGTCATCGGCTAGTCCTCCCCTCCACCAGCCGGCACGCCGGACGGCGCCGCGGCTTCGTTCGCCTGCTGCATCTTCTTGGCCGCGTACTGGATCGACTTGACGATGTTCACGTAGCCGGTGCACCGGCAGAGGTTGCCGGAGATCGCCTGCCGGATCTCCGCTTCCGTCGGGTTCGGGTTACGCTCCAGCAGGGCAACCGCCGTCATCATCATGCCCGGCGTGCAGAAGCCGCACTGGAGCCCGTGCTCCTGCCAGAAGCCCTCCTGCACCGGGTGGAGTTCGCCGTTCTGCTCAAGCCCCTCGACGGTACGGATCTCGCCGCCGTCGGCCTGCACCGCGAAGACGGTGCACGACTTGACCGGTACTCCGTTGAGATGGATGGTGCAGGCACCGCAACTGGTGGTGTCGCAGCCGATGTGCGTGCCGGTCAGCCCGAGGGTCTCGCGGATGAAGTGGACCAGCAACAGGCGCGGCTCCACCTCGGCCTGCCGCACCTCGCCGTTGACCGTGACCGTGATCGGAACGGTGCGCGTCTTCGTGCTCATGGGTCACCTCTCCTCCGGCTACGCCGCGGCCGCGCCCGCGCGCTCCAGGGCCCGCCGCAGCGCGCGAGCGGTCACCGTGCGCGTCACGGCCCGCTTGTAGTCCGCCGGCCCGCGCAGGTCACTCGATGGATCGCACTCCTCGCCTGCCAGGCGCGCCGCCTCGCGGATCGCCTCCTCGGTCGGTTCCTTCCCCAGGAGCGCCGCCTCGGCCTGCTTCGCCCGCATCGGCATGTAGTTCACGTTGGTCAGGCCGATCCGGACCGAAGTCACCTGCCCAGCTTCATCGAGCGTGAGCTGAACCGCGGCGCCTGCGATGGCGTAGTCGCCAGCCTTGCGCTCGAACTTGACATACGCCCCACCCGAGCGCGGGCCGGGAATCGGGATGCGGATGGCCGTGAGGACTTCATCCGCGGCGAGGGCAGTGGTGAAGGTGTCGACGAAGAACTCATCGATAGGAATGGTGCGCTCGCCGTTGGGGCCGGTCGCGACGATCTCCGCACCCAGCGCCAGCATCGTCGCGGGGTGATCGTTGGCCGGATCGGCATGAGCCAGGTTCCCCCCGACGGTCGCCAGGTTGCGCACCAGCGGGTCGGCGATCACGACCGCCGTGTCGAGGATGATCGGGAACTCAGTGCGGACGGCCTCGTCGTCCTCCAGCTCGGCCTCACGGGTGAGAGCCCCGAGAACAAGGTGGCCGTTCTCGCGCCGGATCCCTCCGAGGCCCGGGATTCGGTTCAGGTCGACGATGACCGCCGGCTCGACGAAGCGGAACTTCATCAGCGGGATCAGACTCTGCCCGCCGGCCAGCAGCTTGGCGTCGAGGCCGTGCTCAGAGAGCAGGGCGACGGCTTCGGAGAGCGAAGCCGGAGCATGGTACTCGAAAGGTCCAGGAATCATGCGAAGCCGACTCCTCTCGCCGGTCGGCGCCC
>Ga0207873_1003651_pt1 | contig 10965 bp, 8 predicted proteins | sample BGWIniCompost_FD_187373 | JGI IMG/M metagenome (GOLD analysis project Ga0207873, IMG submission 187373) | Cellulose adapted compost microbial communities from Newby Island Compost Facility, Milpitas, CA, USA - BGW Initial Compost (SPAdes)... ... | reverse complement strand
CCGGCCCGCGGGCGCCTTGCCGGCTCGCTCAGCGGATGTCCATCAGCTCGATGTCGAAGACCAGCGTCTCGCCCGCGAGCGGATGGTTCAGGTCCAGCGTGACCGTCTCGTCATCCACGGCCGCGATCGTGGCCAGCGCATCCTGCCCGGGCGCGACCTGCACGGCCAGCGTGCGGCCGACCTCCGGCTGCACGCCCGGAGGGAACTGGTCACGCGGAACCGGCACCCGCAGGTCCTCCCGCCGATGGCCGTACGCGTCCTCGGGCGCGATCCGGACCTCCCGCTGCTCGCCCACCGCCATGCCCTGCACGGCGTTGTCGAAGCCCGGGATCACCATGCCGCTGCCCAGCTCGAATTCGATCGGCGCGCCGTCCCGCGAGCTGTCGAACACGGTCCCGTCTTCGAGTCTGCCCGTGTAGTGCACGCTGACGTGGTCGCCATTCTTCGCCCGCTGTGTCATTGGCTCTCCTAGCTCGGGGTCCGGTTGCTGACACGAAACGATCGCCCTGCACCGATCGTGCTAGGGCTTCGCGGGGGCACCGCGGCCTGCGGCCGCTGGGCACCGCTGCGCTGGGCACCGCGGCTGCGCCGGGTCCGGGCACCGCTGCGCTGGGCACCGCTCCCGCTGCGCGGGAGCTGGGCACCGCCGCGGCTGCGCCGCGGCTGGGCTCCGCGCCGGCTGCGCCGGCGCTGGAGGTGGCACCTCCACGCGGGCAGATCATCGCCCAGCGGGCAGCCTCGCCCCTCCAGCGGCGCCGCAGGCGCCGCGGAGCCCAGGCCCGAAGGGCCGGAGCCCAGGCGGCGCGAAGCGCCGCCGGTGCCCAGCGCGCGCCGTCAGGCGCGCGCGGTGCCCGGCGAAGCCGCGGTGAAACCGCGGCGAAGCCCACCTCGTACCGTCAAGACGCAACCTAACCCTTCTTCCCACTATCCAACAGGAGCCGGCCGGCTTCCGCATCCCCTGCGCATCCCGGGAGATCCCATGGCAGAATTGCTCCAGGACGTCCGCTACGCTCTGCGCGCGCTGCGCAAGAGCCCTGGCCTCGCGGCCGCGGCGATCCTCACGCTCGCGCTGGGCATCGGCGCGAACTCCGCGATCTTCAGCGTCGTCAACGGCGTGCTGCTGAAGCCGCTGCCGTACGCCCAGCCGGAGCGGCTGGTCATGGTGGTGAGCCAGTTCCCCACGCTGGGGTTCGACCGGTTCTGGATCTCGCCGCCCGAGTACATGGAGCTCCAGGAGCGCAGCCGCTCGTACGCCGCGATCGGCGCGTACCGCACGGGCGCGGCGAGCGTGAGCACCGCGGGCGACCCTGTGCGCGTCACGTCCGCGATCGCGACGGCCGAGCTGTTCCAGGCGCTTGGCGTGCCGCCGTTGCTGGGCCGCACGTTCGGCCCGGACGAGGACGTGCCGAACGGCGAGCCGGTCGTGGTCCTCTCGCACGGGCTGTGGCAGCGCGCGTTCGGCGCGGATCCGGCGCTGGTCGGGCAGGCGATCGATGTGAACGGCGTCCGGCGCACGGTGGTGGGCATCATGCCGCCGGGCTTCGACGTGGCGGACGCGGGCGTCGAGGTGTGGCTGCCGGCGGCGCTGGACCGCGCGAACCGGACCAACCGCGGCAGCCACTACCTCGAGGTGGTGGCGCGGCTCGCGCCGGGCGTGACGCTCGAGCAGGCGCGCGCGGAGATGCGGGCGCTCGTCGCGCGCTGGGGCGAGGAGGTGGGCGCGGGCTACCACTCGCCGCATCCCGAAAACCATCCCCTGTTGATCCACGACCTCCAGGAGCAGCTCGTGGGCGACGCGCGCACCGCGCTGCTGCTGTTGCTGGGCGCGGTCGGCTTCGTGTTGCTGATCGCGTGCGCGAACGTCGCGAACCTGCTGCTGGCGAAGGCGGAGGCGCGGCAGAAGGAGATCGCGGTGCGCGCTGCGCTCGGTGCGGGACGCCTGCGTCTGCTCCGGCAGTTCCTCACGGAGAGCGTGACGTTGGCAGCGATCGGCGGCGCGTTGGGCCTCGCGTTCGGCTACGCCGGCCTGCGGCTGCTGCTCGCGGGCGCGATCGGCATCCCGCGTGCGGACGAGATCGTTCTGGACGTCACCGTCATCGGGTTCACCGCCGCCGTGTCTCTGGCGACGGGGCTGCTGTTCGGGCTGGCGCCGCTCCAGCACCTGTCCCACCGCGCCGTCGGGCTCGCGATCCGGCAGGGGAGTCAGCGCACCACGGCGGCGTCCGGCCGGCTGCGCCGGCTGCTCGTCGTGATGGAGGTTGCGCTGGCGATGGTGCTGGTGGTGGGCTCGGGGCTGATGCTGCGCAGCCTGGCCGAGCTCCAGCGGGTGGACGTTGGCTTCGAGCCCGAGGGCCTGATCACGTTCCAGCTCTACCTGCCGCCGGCCGGCTACCCGGACGCCCCGGCGCAGGTCGGGTTCTACGAGCGCCTGGCGCGCCGGGTCGCGGCGCTTCCCGGCGTGCAGGGTTTTGCCGCGATGAGCGGACTGCCGCCGCGCCGCGACCTCAACGCGAACGACATGGAGTTCGAGGGCGTGCCGCAGGTCCCGGGCGGCCCCGCCCACAACATCGACTACTGGCAGTTCGTGACGGCGGACTACTTCGCCACCATGGGCATCCCGATCGTGGACGGCCGCGCGTTCACCGCGAGCGACGATGGTGCCGCGGCCCCCGTCGCGCTGATCAACGAGACGGCTGCGCGGCTGTTCTGGCCGGGGCAGAACCCGATCGGCCGCCGGCTGAGGCCGGGGTTCGGCGACCCCGAGCCGCCCTGGTTCACGATCATCGGCATCGTGAAGGACGTGAAGCAGGGCGGCATCGAATCCGAGACAGGCACCGAGGTCTACTGGCACTACCCGCAGATCGCGCAGGTCTTCGGCTCCGTGCCGCGCACGATGAACGTGGTCGTCCGGACGGCCGGCGAGCCGCTCGCGCTGGCGCCGCTGCTGCGCCAGGAGGTCCGCGCCATGGACCCGAGCCTGCCGCTCGCGGATCTGCGAACGATGGAAGAGAACATCGGCCTCGCGCTGAGCCGACCGCGCTTCATCGCGCGGCTGCTCACCGCGTTCGCCGTGCTCGCGCTCACGCTGGCAGCGCTGGGGACCTACGGGGTGATGTCCTACTCCGTGGCGGAGCGCCAGCGCGAGCTGGGCATCCGCATGGCGATCGGCGCGGCGCCGGGCCGGCTGCTCCGCCAGGTCCTGCGCGAAGGGCTCGGCCTCGCCGCGGCCGGTCTCGCGCTCGGCGTCGGCGGCGCGCTGCTGCTCACGCGGCTGCTCTCCTCGCTGCTCTACGGCGTGAGCAGCACGGACCCGGCATCCTTCGCCCTGGCCCCGCTGATCCTGACGCTGGTCGCCGCCGCGGCCTGCTACCTCCCGGCCCGTCGGGCGACGAGAGTCGATCCGGCCAGCGTGCTGCGGGAGGAGTAGGGGCACCGCTGCGCTGGGCACCACTTCGTTGGGCACCGCGGCTTCGCCGGGTTCCGCTTCGCTGGGCTCCGCCGCGGCTGCGCCGCGGCTAGGCTCCGCGCGTCCTTCGGACGCGCTAGGCTCCGGCCCTTCGGGCCTGGGCTCCGCGCCGGCTGCGCCGGCGCTGGAGGTTGCGATGCCGGGAGCCCGGATCAGGCACCAGCGGGCGGCCTCACCCCTCCAGCGGCGCCGCAGGCGCCGCGGAGCCCAGGCGGCGCGCAGCGCCAGCCGGAGCCTAGGGCCGCAAGGCCCGGAGCCCAGGCGGGCCGCAGGCCCGCCGGAGCCCAGCGCAGCGGTGCCCCGCGAAGCCGCGGTGCCCAGCGCGCGCCGCTAGGCGCGCGCGGCCTCCCTCAACGAGTACCAGAGATAAACCGCGGCGTAGCTCCGCCAGCCTGCCCAGCGCTCACCGATGCGGCGCACCTCCGCCTCCGTCGGGACGCTCGGCAGCTGGTACAGGTGGGCGACGGCCTTGCGGACGCCCAGGTCGTTTGCGGGCAGGACGTCGCGCTCGCCGAGCCCGAAGATCGCGGCGCACTCGGCGGTCCAGCGCCCCACGCCGCGCAGGTCGACGAGCGCGGCCGTCGCCGCTTCCGGCGTCATGCGCAGCAGCCGTTCGCGGCTCACGGCGCCGGAGACGAACGCCTCCGCGATCTCGCGCGTGTACTCCGCCTTCCGTCCGGAGAGCCCTGCCTCCGCGAGCCGGTGCACGGGCAGCCGCGCTACCGTCTCGGCGTCCGGCAGCACGTGCACCGTAGTGCCGTCCAGCTCGATCCGCTCGCCGAACCGCTCCGCCAGCCGCCGCTCGATCGCCCGCGCCGCCGCGCCGCTGATCTGCTGCGACACGAGCGCGCGCAGCAGCGCGGTCCAGAGATCCAGGACCCGCAGCGGCTTGAGCCCCGGGAACCGGTCCGCGAGCGCGGCCATGGGCGGATCGCCGGCCACCGCGCGGCGGAACTCGGTCAGCGCGTCGTCCGCGCAGGCCATGTGGCGCGCCGCCTCGCGCACCACGTCCGCGACCGGCGTGAGCGGTGCGGTGCTCGCCACGTGCGCGGTAACGGGCCCGTCGTCGTCTTCCTGCTGGAGCCGGATGGCGACGGGCCGGGCATGCAACCACATGCCACGGACGGGGCCGTCGCCGTGCTCGTGCCAGCGGAGCCGGTAGGGCGGGACGATGTCGATCTCGAAGCGTAGCTCGGGCATAGCGGGTTCCGACGCGACGGGACGAGCGGATTGCCGGAGCAGCCACTATAATGCCTGCATGATGATCCTGTCGAACGCGTGGGTGTGAGTCCCGAGAGCCTGCCGCTGCTGCGGGCGGCGATCTTCTTCGCCGCCTACATCCTGATCTCGTTCCAGCGCCTGCCCGGCGTCCCGCTGAGCCGGCCGGCGGCATCGCTGCTGGGCGCGGTCGCCATGGTCTCGATCGGCCGCCTGCCTCTCGCCGAGGCCTACGCGGCGATCGACATGGACGTCATCGTCTTCCTGCTCGGGCTCATGCTCGTGGTCGGGTACCTCGAGGAGGCGCGCTTCTTCGAGTGGGTCGCCGAGCGCATCGTCGAGCGGGCGACGACGCCGCGCATGCTGCTCGCTGCCGTCGTCCTCATCTCCGGCGTGCTGTCCGCGCTCTTCGTCAACGACACCGTCTGCCTGGTGCTCACGCCGCTGCTGCTCGAGGTGCTGCGCCCGCTCGGCGTACGGCCCGCGCCGTACCTGATCGCGCTGGCCACGGCCTCCAACTCGGGGTCCGTGCTGACGTTGACCGGCAACCCGCAGAACATGCTGATCGGGCTCCGCGGCGGCTTCACCTTCGGCGACTTCTTCCTCGCCATGCTGCCCGTGGGCGCCGGCGCGCTGCTCCTCAACTACGCGGTCCTCGCCTGGCTGTACCGCGACGAGCTCGACCGCCCCTTCGGCGCGCCGGTGCACGGCCCGCCCGTCTCGATGGACTGGCCGCTCGCGCGCAGCGGGCTCGCCATCTTCGCGCTCGCGCTCGTGGGCTGGCTGGCGGGGCTCTCGCTGCCGCTCGTCGCCATCTCCGCCGGCGCGCTGATGGTCGCCGTGGCGCGCCGCGACCCCGCACCCGCGCTGGCGCGCATCGAGTGGCCTCTGCTCCTGTTCTTCGCCGCGCTCTTCGTGCTCATGCGCGGGCTCGAGACGACGGGCGTGGTGGACGCGCTCACGGCGGCCGCCGCGCCGCGCCTGCAAGGCAACGGCCTCGAGCGCGCGGCCGCCGTGAGCGGCGTCATGCTGGTGCTCTCGAACCTGGTGTCCAACGTGCCGGCTGTGCTGCTGTGGGCGCCCGTGGTGCCCTCACTGCCGGACGCGCGCGAGCTGTGGCTGCTCCTCGCCATGAGCGCCACGTTCGCCGGCAACCTCATCCTGATCGGATCCATGGCCAACCTGATCGTCGCCGAGCGCGCGGCCGCACGCGGCGTGCGGCTCGGCTTCATCGAATACGCGCGGGTCGGCGTCCCCCTCGCGCTGTTGTCCACGCTCTGGGGCGCGCTGGTGCTGTCCCGATGAGTGCAGTCACTGAAACGGGCAACGCCACGCGGCAACCCCTGGTCGTGGGGATCGCGGGCGGCAGCGGCTCGGGCAAGACGACCGTCGTCGCGGAGATCGTGCGCGCGATCGGTGCGGATCGCGTGACCGTGCTGCACCAGGACGCGTACTACCGGGACAACTCGCACCTCTCCGCCGAGGAACGCGCGCGCCTGAACTACGACCACCCGGACGCGTTCGACACGCCGCTGCTGGTCCAGCACATCGAGGCGCTGCGCCGAGGCGAGGCGGTGGAGAGTCCCGTGTACGACTTCGCCGCGCACGCGCGCCTGCTCGAGACCGAGCACAAGCCGGCGCGCGCGGTGATCGTCGTCGAGGGGATCCTGATCCTGTACGAGCCCGAGCTCCGCCAGCTGATGGACATCCGCATCTTCGTGGACACGGACGCGGACGTGCGGCTGATCCGCCGCCTCCAGCGCGATGTCGCCGAGCGCGGCCGGACCGTCGAGTCCGTGATCCGCCAGTACGTCGCGACCGTGCGGCCGATGCACCTGGAGTTCGTGCAGCCCAGCATGCGCTACGCGGACGTGATCATCCCGGAAGGCGGGTACAACCGCGTGGCGGTCGAGATGGTCGTGGCAAGGGTGAAGGCGGCCGTGGGGTGAGGTGGAGCGCGGCGAGTCAGGTGCGCGCCGTGGCCCGGCCATGGTGCGCAACACGCGGGAGCGCCGTCCTCGCGCTCCCGCTGGCGTGCGTCCTCGTCGCCGCGCCTGCCGCGGCGCAGGCGCAGGGCGACACGGCTGGCGCCCCGCCCACGGCCGCGGCGCCGGTCTTCGACGGCGCGTACGTCCTCGTCCCCGAGGCCAGCGACACGGTGCGGCACGCGATCGACCGCGCGGTCCGCCAGTTCTTCTTCCTGGTCCGCCCCATCGCGCGCAGCCGGCTCGAGCGCGTGAACCCGGTCCACGCCCGCTTCACCATCGAGGAGACGGCCGCCGGCTTCCGCATCGATTTCGGCGAGGGCGAGCCGGTGGTGGCGCCGGCGGACGGCTCGCCCATCCCCTGGACCCGGCCGGACGGCGAGCGGCTGCTGCTCAGCGTGGCGCGCGACGGCGGCGACCTGGTCCAGACGTTCGTCGCGGAGGATGGCCGGCGCGAGAACCGGTTCCGCTTCCAGCCCGACGGCACGCTCGCGCTGTACGTCACCGTCGAGAGTTCGCGGCTGGCCGCGCCGGTCACCTACACGTTGATCTATCGCCGCGCGTCTCCCGGGCAGATCTAGCCCATTTGGCGGCGATTCGCGCCCCGCCTTGCGCATTGCCCGCTCCCGGATAGCTTCCCCTCCATGACCCTGACCGACATTCGCATCCGGGCGCTGGGCCGGGCCGCCGCGCTCCTCGGCGCGGTGCTCCTCAGCGCTGCCCCGCCCGCGCAGGCCCAAACGGCGGAATCCGAGTACCAGGGTGCGACCGCGCTGGGACTGGCGCTGCGCCGCCTGGGCAACACGGCGCGCGTGCTGGTGATCGCGGCGCACCCCGATGACGAGAACACGCCCCTGCTCAGCGCGCTCGCGCTGGGCCGCGGCGCCGACGTCGCCTACCTCTCGCTCACGCGGGGCGAGGGCGGGCAGAACGCGATCGGGCCGGAGCTCCAGGAGGCGCTCGGGCTGCTCCGCAGCGAAGAGCTGCTCGCGGCCCGGCGGCTGGACGGCCCGGCCCAGTTCTTCACGCGCGCCTACGACTACGGCTTCTCGAAGAGCGCGGACGAGGCGTTCAACCACTGGCCGCGGGACTCGGTCCTCGCCGACGTGGTGCGGATCATCCGCGTGTTCAGACCCGACGTCGTCGTCTCCATCTTCAGCGGCACGCCGCGCGACGGGCACGGCCAGCACCAGGCCGCGGGCATCCTGGCGCGCGCCGCGTTCGAGGCGGCGGGCAACCCTGCGCGGTTCCCGGAGCAGATCTCGGAAGGGCTGCTGCCGCACTCGCCGCGCAAGCTGTACCAGGCGCCCTGGCGCGGCGCGGACCGGTCCACCGTGCGGCTCTCGACCGGGACCCTCGACCCGCTGCTCGGCCGCTCGCACTACCAGGTCGCGATGGCGAGCCGCAGCCGGCACCGCTCGCAGGTGATGGGGCAGCTCGAACGCCTCGGGCCCGCATCCCTCGACCTGGTCCGGGTCGGGCCGGACGGCGCGGCGCTGCCGGGCGAGGAGGCCACGCCGTTCGAAGGCATCGACACGACGTTGACGCAGCGCGCCGCCGCGCTCGGCGCCGCCGGTGCGCCCGTCGCCCGCCTCCTCGCGGCGTACGACAGCGCGGTGCTCGCGCTGCGGCGCGCGTTCAACCCGTACGATCCGCAGCGCATCGTTCCGGGCCTTGCGCGCGCCGCCGAACTGCTCGCGAGCGCGGACTCCTTCCTCGAGGCGAAGCCGCTCCGCGGCGCCGCTGCCCGCGAGCTGCGCTTCCACCTGGCGCGCGAGGTGGAGGACGCGAACCGGGCCCTCGCGCTCGCCGGCGGGCTCGTGCTGGACGCCGTGGCGGACCACGAGCGGGTGGTCCCCGGGCAGACGTTCCGCCTCGAGCTCACCGTGTGGAACGGCGGCGCCGCGCCCGTGCGGGTGCGGTCTCTCTCGCCCGTCTTGCCGGATGGCTGGGAAGCGCGGCTCGTCGCCACCTGTGCGGCGGCGACCGGCCGGGACTGCCCGGAGCCCGGCCCCGGCGACACGCTCGCGCCCGGCGCGCTGCTGGTGCAGCGCTACGAGGTCAGCGTGCCGGCGGATGCGCCCGCAACGGAGCCGTACTACCTGCGCAAGCCGCGCCACGGTGACATGTACCGCTGGACCGGCGACGAGGCCATCGATGGACTCCCGTTCCAGCCGGCCGATGTCCGCGCCCGCGCCAAGCTGACCGTCGCCGGCGCGCGCGTGATGCTCGAGCGCGACGCGCAGCACCGCGTCGTGGACGGCGTGCTCGGCGAGATCCGGCGGCCCGTGATGGTCGTGCCCGCGGTCTCCGTGGCGCTGGAGCCGGGCACGGCGATCCTGCCGCTCGGCGCCACGGCCACGGTGGGGGCCCGCGACAACGGCGGGTCCGCAGCGCGCCTGGCCTTCCGCGTGCGCCTCGCCAGCGACGCGCCGGACGGCATCGCGGGCACGCTGCGCCTCGAGCTGCCCGCCGGCTGGCGCGCGGAGCCGGACGCGGTGCCCGTCCGCTTCGCCGCGCCGGGCGAGACGCAGGTGGTCGAGCTCACGGTCCACCCGCCGGCCGGCACTGCCGCCGGCGACTTCCCCGTCCGCGCCGTGTTCACGGCCGAGGATGGCCGCCAGTACAGCCGCGGCTTCCAGCTCGTGGACTACGAGCACATCCGGCCGCGGCCCCTGTACCGCGATGCGGCCGCGACCGTGCGCGCCTTCGACGTCCGCGTCCCCTCCGGCCTGCGCGTCGGCTACATCGCGGGCCCCGGCGACGGCGTGCCCGAGGCGCTCGCGCAGCTCGGCATCGCCGTCGACGTGCTGGACGCGGCGGCGTTGAACGGCGCGGGCGCGACGGGCCTCGCACGCTACGACGTGGTGATCGTCGGTATTCGCGCGTACGAGTCGCGCCCGGACCTGCGGGCGAACAACGCGCGGCTGCTCGACTACGTCCGCGGCGGCGGCACGCTGATCGTGCAGTACAACCAGTACGAGTGGTCCGAAGGCGGCTACGCGCCGTACCCGCTCTCGATCGGCAGGCCCCACGACCGCGTGACGGACGAGACCGCGCCCGTCACGCTGCTCGACCCGTCGCACCCCATCCTCAGCTACCCGAACCGCATCACCGACGCGGACTTCGAGGGCTGGGTCCAGGAACGCGGGCTCTACTTCCCACGTACCTGGGACGAGCGTTACACGCCGCTGCTCGAGATGGCGGATCCGGGCGAGGAACCGAAGCGCGGGGCGCTGCTGGTCGCGAAGGTCGGCAACGGCACCTACGTGTACACCGGCCTCGCTTTGTTCCGCCAGCTCCCGGCAGGCGTGCCGGGCGCGTACCGCCTGCTCGCGAACCTGCTCGCGCTCGGCGAACGGAAGACGCAGTGAACTCCACACGGGCCGCGCCATGAGCGAAACGCCGACCAACCCGCCCGCACCCGGGGCGCCCGCCGCACCCGAAGAGGACCGCCGCCGGCTGCGGCGCATCACACTGCGGGTCCTGATCGTACAGGCCCTGACGCTGCTCGTGCTGTGGCTGCTCCAGGCCCGCTATCACAGCACGCCGTGACCACCCCCGCGCGGTAGGACCATGCACCTCGTCAACTGGATCATCGTCGTCGCGTACCTCGCCTACGTCATCCTGGACGGCATCCGGCGAGCGAAGGGCACGCGCGAGATCGAGGGCTACTTCCTCGCCAACCGCAGCCTGCCGTGGTGGGCCGTGGGCCTGTCCGTCATGGCGACGCAGCTCAGCGCCATCACGCTCGTGGGCACGACCGGCCAGGGCGCGTCCGACGGCATGCGGTTCATCCAGTTCTACTTCGGCCTGCCCGTCGCGATGCTGATCCTCGGCGTCACGCTCGTGCCGCTGCTGCACCGCGCCGGCGTCTTCACCGCGTACGAGTTCCTCGAGCGGCGCTTCGACTCGCGCACCCGCACCTTCGCCAGCGCGCTGTTCCTGCTCTCGCGCGGCATGTCCTGCGGCGTGATCATCTCCGCGCCCGCGGTCATCCTGTCCGTGATCCTGGGGCTGAGCATGCCCGTCTGCGTGGCGATCATCGGGCTGCCCACCGTGGTCTACACGATGATCGGCGGCGTGCAGGCCGTGACGTGGGTGGACGTGAAGCAGATGATCGTGATCGTCGGCGGGCTCGTCGCCCTGCTCGCCGCGCTGCTGCTCGGGCTGCCGGATGGCGTGCGCGTCGACGACGCGCTCCACGTCGCCGGCGCGGCCGGCCGGCTCCGCACCTTCGACTTCGACTTCTCGCTCACCGAGACCTACACCTTCTGGTCCGGCCTGATCGGCGGG
>Ga0207873_1003648_pt1 | contig 10976 bp, 6 predicted proteins | sample BGWIniCompost_FD_187373 | JGI IMG/M metagenome (GOLD analysis project Ga0207873, IMG submission 187373) | Cellulose adapted compost microbial communities from Newby Island Compost Facility, Milpitas, CA, USA - BGW Initial Compost (SPAdes)... ... | reverse complement strand
GACATTCGTTCCGCCGCTTATATTTTCAGTCCGCCTGATCAATTTGAGGTTTGATTGTGAGGAGTTGACAAAATCCCCATTGATTAACGCCGTCTGCATTGTCATAAAAAGAGATGCGTTCATTAAGAAAACTGACAAAAAGTCCTGATTAAAAATCTGGCATTTAATTAGATATGGCGGAGTTGTCAGAAGTTTTTTCATGCACTATTCTCTAACCTTAAACAAATTGTACTAAATATGGGAAAAATTAAGATTCAACCCCTGGCTGACAGAGTTCTGGTTGAACCTGCGCCGGCTGAAGAGAAAACGGCATCTGGTCTGATCATACCTGATACGGCCAAAGAAAAACCACAAAAAGGAACAGTGATTGCCGTGGGCAAAGGCACCAAAGACGAACCGATGACAGTGAAAGAAGGCGACGTCGTTTTATACGGCAAATACGCTGGAACGGAAATTAAAATAGACGGGAAGGATTATCTCATCATGAGGGAATCTGACATTTATGCAGTGATTTAATTTTTTGGAATTAAAGCAAAAATCAATTATGGCAAAAAGCATCATATTTAGTCTTGAATCGCGCAATGCGTTGAAAAGCGGCGTTGATCAACTCGCAAACGCTGTAAAAGTCACACTCGGACCAAAAGGAAGGAATGTTGTTCTGGGTAAAACCTATGGCGCGCCGCGCGTTACCAAAGACGGCGTGACGGTGGCCAAGGAAATTGAATTGAAAGACCCCGTAGCAAACATGGGCGCTCAGATGGTGAAGGAAGTAGCTTCTAAGACGGGAAAAGTGGCCGGCGACGGAACAACCACCGCAACGGTGCTCGCTCAAGCTATTTTTAATGCGGGATTGAAAAACCTTGCGTCAGGAGCAAACGCAATGGATCTAAAAAGGGGCATCGATAAAGCGGTCGCAGCCGTTGTCGAAAGCCTTAAATCCCAATCTACTCCCGTCGGAACCGACCATAACAAGATCAAACAAGTGGCCGCAATATCCGGCAACAATGACGAGGCGATTGGCGAACTGATCGCTGAAGCCATGGAGAAGGTTGGAAAAGACGGCGTAGTCACAATTGAAGAAGCCAAAGGCACCGACACTTATGTCGACGTGGTGGAAGGAATGCAGTTTGACCGCGGATATCTCTCGCCATATTTTGTGACGGACTCCAAAAAGATGTCGGCCGAGCTGGAGAATCCCTATATCCTGATCCACGACAAGAAAATCTCTACCATGAAGGATCTGCTGCCGATCCTTGAAAAGACGGTGCAAACCGGCAAGCCCCTGTTGATCATCGCCGAAGATCTGGATGGGGAAGCTCTTGCAACCCTGGTGGTAAACAAGCTAAGGGGCACCTTAAAAGTGGCGGCTGTAAAAGCTCCGGGATTCGGCGACAGGAGAAAAGCCATGCTCGAAGATATCGCTGTGCTTACGGATGGCGTAGTCATTTCGGAAGAACAGGGATATAAACTCGAAAACGCAACGCTTGACATGCTCGGACGCGCCGAAAAAGTAACAATCGACAAGGAAAACACGACGATCGTAAACGGCGCGGGCGACAAGAAAAACATTGAAGCGAGAATCGGCCAGATCAAGGCGCAGATTGAGACTACCACGTCCGACTACGACAGGGAAAAACTCCAGGAAAGACTGGCGAAACTGTCGGGCGGCGTAGCGGTGCTTTATGTTGGAGCCGCTTCTGAAGTGGAAATGAAAGAAAAGAAAGACAGGGTGGACGACGCCCTTCATGCCACCAGGGCCGCGGTTGAAGAAGGCATTGTGGCTGGCGGCGGCGTCGCGTACATTCGCGCAATATCCGCGTTAGACAACCTGAAAGTAAGCAACGAAGACCAGCAAATCGGCGTTTCGATCGTAAGAAAAGCCCTTGAAGCTCCGTTAAGGCAGATTGCCGAAAACGCCGGCAAGGATGGTTCGGTGGTGATCCAAAAAGCGATGGAAGGGAAAGACGACTTTGGCTATAACGCCGCCGCCGACAAGTATGAAAACCTGATCGCCGCCGGCGTAATCGACCCGACAAAAGTAGCGCGCGTCGCTCTTGAAAATGCGGCTTCAGCGGCCGGTATGTTGCTGACCACAGACTGCGTGATCAGCGAAATTCCGGAAAAGAAGAAAGAGCCGGCGGCTCCGCCAGTAGATGATATGTACTAATCTGCCCATTGTTAATTGTTTGGAATGAAAACCGTCCGTATCTGCGGACGGTTTTTTTCTTTCGGGAGCCAAAAGGCGATTAAAGAATCCGAATTCAGGCAAAAATATTTAGATTTACGGCAAACGGGGGCCCCTTATGACTTACAACAAAGAAAAAATCCAAGATATGATAGCGGAGATTGAAAGAATAGTCGCCGCGATTGAAGAACAGGAACCGCGTTATCGTTCATACCTCGATAAAATTCACCCCCGCTTTAAGGAAAGCGCCCGCAATTTCATTCATTACTGGATCATGCGTTCTTTCGACTTGCGCAGTTTGCAGAAAAAGTTAGGGAATATGGGCTTGTCGCGGCTTGCCAAATCGGAAGAACATGTGATGGCCAGCCTTTTAGCGAATATAAACATATTAAGGGCGCTGATTGGAGAAAAGCCGGAGAAAAGAGGCAAAGATTATCTTTCTATCAAAGAGGGTCAGAAGCTCCTTTCTGAAAATGCAAAAGTATTGTTTGGGCCAAAGACTGGCGGCAGGAAAACCCGCATTATGGTTACTTTTCCCGACGAGGCGGCGGAACAATTATACCTTGTAAGGGAAATGATGGAGGAAGGAATGAATGTGATCCGGATCAATTGCGCGCATAATGATGAAACGGTGTGGAAATCGATGATCGCCAACGCCCGCAGAGCCATGAAAACGGTGGGGCGCTCCTGCAAAATCACGATGGATTTGAGCGGACCCAAGATCCGCACGGGTTCCATAACGCCGGGACCGAAAGCGGTGCGTTTGAGGCCGTTAAAAGATATGCTGGGGAAAGTCAAGGCGCCGGTAAAAGTGATGTTGACGGCGGGCGACTGCAGCGCACGCGCCGGGGTTGTGAAAGCGCCTGTGGCCGGCGACTGGTTAAAGAATGTCGAGCCCGGGGATAAAATCACTTTCAAGGATGCGCGTAAAAAGAAAAGGTCGCTAACGGTTACTGAAGTTACGGAAGAATATGCGTTGGCGTACGGATACCAGTCGTGCTATGTCGCAACCGGAACGGTTTTGCACATCGCCGGAAAGGACGCCAAGGTCGAAGTCGGCGACTTGCCCGGACTCGATTCTTACCTGCTGATCAACAATGGAGAACGGTTTATCATTCACAGCGGCGACGCGCCCGGAGAGAACGCCAAGTATGATAAAAAAGGTAGGCTGAAATCGCCCGCCCATATTTCGTGCGCTTACCCCGAGATATTCCGGTATGTGAAGCCCGGCGAGCCCATTTTCTTTGACGATGGGCAACTTGAAGGGATCATCCGGGAAGTCACGCCCGACCAGATCGAAGTGGAAGCCGTGAACGTGCGCGAAGGCGGGTTCAAGCTGCGTTCCGACCGGGGACTCAACCTGCCCGATACCGCCTTGAAAATATCCGGGCTTACGCCAAAAGACAAGGAAGACTTGCGGTTCATTGTCGAGAATGCAGACGCCGTGAACATGTCGTTTATCAACAACAAAGAAGACGTCCAGGCCCTGGTCGATGAAATCAAAAAGCTGGGGGCTGAAAACAAGATCGGCATGATTTTGAAGATTGAAACGAAGAGCGGTTTTCATAACCTGGTGGAGATCCTTCTTACGGCCATGCAGTTATACCCCGTCGGCGTAATGATAGCGCGGGGAGACCTCGCCGTAGAATGCGGGTGGGAAAACATTGGCAGAATCCAGGACGAAATCCTGTGGCTGTGCCAGGCGGCGCATATTCCAACCATTTGGGCGACCCAGGTTCTCGAAAATCTTTCAAAAAAAGGGATACCCTCTCGCGCCGAGATCACCGACGCCGTGATGTCGCAGCGCGCCGACTGCGTGATGTTGAATAAGGGGCCGTTTATTGTCGAAGCGATTAACATGCTTCATCGCATTCTGCTCAATACCCAGAATTATCAGAGTAAAAAATCGCCGATGCTCCCCGCATTGGAAATGAAGGCTCTGACGTAACCTCTTTCCGGATAACATTCAAGCCTTTTCGAACAACGCGCAAGACCTTTCGAACGACGTGCAAGACTTTCCGAACGACGTGCAAACCCTTTCGGACGACGTGCAAGCTTTAAGGAACGACGTGCAAACCCATTGGGTTGGCAATTCTGGCGGATCGATTCAACGAATCGCCTGCCGTTGTCAGATTCTTTTTTCTTTGGTAGGTTAATATTGCAATTATTGCTATTTTCGTTGAATGATCCCGGTCAATATGAATCAGATCTTTGATGAAGAGAGTCAGGATGTCGGTTGCCAGGAAGCGCCTGCCGTGAAAGAAACGTATTTTGCGGGCAAATCCGACAGCGAAATCTGGCGAATGTTCCGCGCCGGCCATGAAGGGGCTTTCAGGTATATTTACGATACCTATCTCGACATTTTATTTCAATATGGCTGCCATTTGACCGGCGACCGGGATTTGATAAAAGATTGTATTCACGACCTGTTTATCGAACTGCGGCAGGGCAAAAAGATTTCCGATACCGACTCCATCAAATATTACCTGCTCAAAGCTTTCAGATGGAAGCTTCAACGATTAATCAATAAAAAACGGCGACTATTTTTCTCTAATGAAACGCCCGTAACCGTGAATATTGAAGCTTCATTTGAAGCGCAGCTAATCGACGCGCAGGTTGATAACGAAATCCGCGAAAAATTGAATAAGGCTTTGTCGAGCCTGTCGGCCAGGCAAAAAGAAGCGTTGTATTATTTCTACTACCATGACCTGACCTATGAGCAGGTCGCCTCCATGATGAATCTCTCCAACATTAAATCGGCCAGAAACCTTGTGTATAAGTCTATCGATATTCTAAAAGTATATTTTAAAAGGATAGGATAGAAATAATGGGTTTCGAAACCGCTTCGTTTTTCTTTCTTTTGCAGTTTTACATTTTTTTTCAAAAAAAATGATGTCGTTTTGAGGGGAGCCTGCATATAGGAATAAGAAGGGATTATTCCTATTGAGATGAAATATACAAATTACAAGGCGACAGATTTTATTAAAGACGAGCGGTTTAAAACGTGGGCGCTCAATCTCGTTCCGGATCCCGACCTTGATTTTTTCTGGAAATCATTTTTAGAAAACCATCCTGAGAAGACAAACGACGTGTTATCCGCCAAAGCCCTGCTGAATTCGCTGCATTTTAAAGGGATGAAAGCCGATCAACTCAGCGCCGAAGAACGCAAACAAATGTTTGAAATGATCGTGCGGGAATCGTCGCGCATTGAACCAAAAAGCAAATCAATCTTTGACATTCCTTTCTATTACAGAGTGGCCGCCATTATCGCCGTGGCGATGGTCTCTGTGTATGTGCTGTCCAGGGTTGTTTTCGATTATCAAACGCAACCCGCGCAGGTTTTGGAACCCTCCATTATTACAAAGTCTGTCCCTCTTGGCCAGAAGCTAACCATCCAATTGAGCGACGGCTCCTTTGTGAAATTAAATGCTGGCAGCTCGCTGAGCTACCCGGAACAGTTCAACGACAATAGAGAAGTGACCCTTGAGGGGGAAGCTTTCTTTGAAGTGGAGAGAGATCCCAGGAGGCCGTTTGTGGTCAAGACCGGGCCCGTAAAGACCACGGTTTTGGGCACGTCATTTAGCGTGAAACATTATAAAGACGAAGACGAGATTGAAGTGGCCGTGCTCACCGGGCTTGTCGGAGTCAACAGGATATCAGAAGATCAGCAAGTTTTGGACGAGGTCATTTTGCAACCGATGCAGATGGCCTCGTTTCATCACGATGGGGCGAAGGTGGTGAAGAGCGATCTGGATTACAAAAAGGTCTTTGCTTGGAAAGACAATGTATTATATTTCGAAAACGCAGGCTTAGACGAGATTCTGAAAACCCTTGAAAGATGGTACGGCGTAGAGTTTGAGCTGCACAGCCCCATATCGAGAGAAAAGGATTTTACCGGACGGTATGACAACAAAAGCCTGAACGCCGTGATGGAAGGGTTGAGTTACATCTTTGAATTTAAATTTACAATCAACGATAAGAAAGTTATAATTTACTAAATAAAGTCATGGACCCATAAATGAAAAAAAAGAAGCCGGACAAGCCGGCCCCAAAACAACTGAACTCAATCAATGTGCGAGATTGATTTGAATTTAGTTGATCAACGTTTTTGATAATTTTTCAACTACCAAAAATCATTATGTTATGTTCACAAAGTTACTAAAAAAAATTTTAGTAAAGGTGTCAGTTTACACTCTTTTAGGAATTGCGGCGCAATGTATATTTTACAGCGTCCTATTGGCATCTAGCGGCAATGCGCAGGTCAAAAGCATTGATGATATCCAACTCTCCATCAATGTGGAAGGCCAAAGCATTGAAGAGATATTTTCTACCGTTGAAAACATGACGGGCTTTCATTTTGCGTACAAGAAAAGCGCGATCGATCGCAAGACAAGATTTACGAAATTTCAACGGGAAACGACCCTCGGAGATCTGCTGAGGCATATTGCTGAAAACTCGGAATTAACTTTCCTGAGGGTGAACGATGTAATCCATGTAAAAAAACAAGGAGATTCTTCCACGCGCGCCCTGGTTCAGGAAATGAGGGCGATTCAGACCCTTCAAGTATCGGGGAAAGTAGCGTCCTCCGATGATGGAGAACCCTTGCCCGGCGTTAACATAATCGAAAAGGGCACGGTAAATGGAACTGTTACCGACGTTGAGGGCCGGTACAGCATTACCGTGAAAGAAGGCGCCATCCTGGTGTTCAGTTCTGTGGGATTCACCACGGAAGAAGTGGCGGTAGAAGGCCGGTCGGTGATCGACCTTTCCATGGTCGCCGATATAAAACAACTCCAGGAATTGGTGGTGGTAGGTTACGGCGTTCAGAAGCGTTCGGATATTACCGGTTCGGTGGTTTCTGTGCCGAAAGACCGTCTTGCCAACTTGCCGGTCACTAACATCGCCCATGCGTTGCAGGGTTCGACCGCCGGTTTGAGCATCACCCAGGAATCTTCCGTGCCCGGCAGCGACGCGTCGATCCAGGTGAGGGGCATCAACTCAATCAATGCCAGCAGGGCTCCCTTCATCGTTTTAGACGGATCTCCTTTCTTTGGAAGCACCAACGACATCAACCCGGCGGATGTGGAATCCATCGAAGTGTTGAAAGACGCTTCCGCCGTGGCGATCTACGGAACGAGAGGCTCCAACGGCGTTATCCTGATCACCACAAAGAGAGGATCGGCAGACGGCAAACCCAAGATCAGCTTCAATACCTATGCCGGCGTGGAAAGCATCGCGCATGTTTTAGAGCCGAGAGATCCTGAAGCGTATGTGCAAAAGTACAAGGACTACCACACTCAGATTAATTTGCCTCAGGGCGATATCCTTCCAAACGCGAAGGAAGTTGAAAATTATAATAAAGGATTGACCACCGACTGGATCGACGTCGCTACGCAACCTGGCCGTATCCAGGAGTATAACCTTACTGTCAGCGGCGGCGCTTCGAATGTCGATTACTTTATATCCACAGGCCACCAACGCCAGAAAGGGGTGATAAAAGGTTACCAGTATCAGAGGACAAGCGTCCGGGCGAACCTGGACGTGAAAGTGACCAATTACCTGAAAGTAGGCTTGTCTTCATTTTTTACCGACAGGAATACAGATGGCGGAAGGGCCAACCTACTCACAGCCACGGCGATGAGCCCCTATTCGGTTCCCTACGATGAAGATGGCAACATCGACCGTTTTCCCATGTTCCCCGAGGAGTTGTATTACAACCCGCTGGTTGGAACGACCAACGACAGATTGGATAGAGACAGAAACCTGTCGGGAACAGGCTACGCAGAGGTGGCGCCTTCGTTCCTTGAAGGATTTAAATACCGGCTCAGCGGAACCTACGCGTACAGGTTAGGCCGCCAGGGCAGCTATAATCCCATAGAATTTGACCTGAATGGCGGTACGGCATCCGCCGAACACTCCGAACGGGCGGATTGGGTAATCGAAAACCTGTTCACCTACAACAAGGATTTCGGACGGCACCATTTTGATTTTACAGGGCTGTACAGCGCGCAGGAGAACAGCTATTACAGGTTTGAAGCTACATCAAGCGGCTTTATTAACAATGCTTTAAGTTTCAATAAATTGCTTGCAGGCACATCGCAAAGCGCCGACTCCGAATCGGACAGGAATACCTTAATCTCACAGATGGCTAGGATCAATTACGCTTACGATAGCCGGTATTTGCTTACGTTGACGGCCCGCCGCGACAGCTATTCCAATTTTGGGGCGACAAACAAACACGCCATCTTCCCCTCTATGGCTCTTGGATGGAATATTCACAATGAGGGCTTTATGAAGAATGGCTCCCTGTTTACCGAGTTGAAGCTGCGGTTTTCTTATGGTCGTACAGGGAACCAGGCGGTTAACCCGAATAACTCCAAAACGCAAACTTTGGCCAACGCAAAGCAGTATCCATTTGGCGGAACGGTATTGACGGGCGTGTTGTTTGAAGAGCTGGGCAATGAAAACCTGCATTGGGAAAATACGACAGGCACAAACGTGGCCGTTGATTTCGGTTTATTCAACGACAGGATCAACGGAACTGTGGAAGTATATAAGACGGGGAGCCGCGATCTGTTGCTGCAAAGGAATATACCCAGCATTTCGGGATATCAGCGAATTTGGGACAACCTGGGCAAAATGCAGAACACGGGGTTGGACCTGACTTTGAAAACCGTAAATATTGACAACGGCGACTTCAAATGGGAATCCAACCTGAACTTCTCTACCTATAAGAACAAATTGCTTGAACTCTATGGCGACGGCAAAGACGATATTGGCAATAGCTGGTTTATCGGTCAGCCCTTGCGCGTCATTTACGGGCACAAGAAGATTGGCATATGGCAGGTTGGCGAAGACCCATCTGAAACGGATCCGGACGCCAAACCCGGGTTCATCAAGTTCGAAAACCAATTGACTGTCGACACGGACGGCGACGGAATTCCCGACGCAACCGATGGAAGGATCAATGCAGACGACAGGGTGATTATCGGGCAAAGAGATCCCAAATGGACAGGCGGTTTCAGCAATACTTTCCAGTATAAGAATTTCCACCTGACGGTGTTCCTCCAGACGGCGCAGGGCGGCATGAAGGAAAACCGCGATTTGCGTTACCAGGATGAAATGCACCGCAGGAATCTTCCCAAGGACGTCGGCTATTGGACGGAAGAGAACAAGAGTAATTATTGGCCTTCTTTGGCTTCCGCTTCCAATGCGAATAACCGGGGTTATCATTGGGCCGAAGACTGGAGCTACGTGCGTCTGAAAGATGTTCGCCTGAGCTATACGGTTCCCCAGAGCCTTATCAGCAGATACAACATCTCAGGACTTACCGTTTACGCTTCAGGCAGGAACCTCTACACTTTCACAAAATGGATAGGTTGGGATCCCGAAATGAACTATGCGGGAAGAGGCTCGGACGGCTGGACCAACAATTATCCTGTAGTGAGGACGATTTCCCTGGGCCTCAATCTTACCCTGTAATTTTTGTAAACAGTAAAATTGAAAGACATGAAGAAATATATAAAAATATTCTTAGCCGGCGCCCTGTTGGCGGGTTTATATTCATGCAGCGAATCTTTCCTTGAAGAAAAGGTGCTTGACCAATACAAACCCAGTCAGTTGAACGATAAAAACGGGTTTAACGCTGCGATCATTGGTTTGCATTACCAGTTGATGACGCATCACAGCACCACCAACGACCAATCGGTGGTGGCGGTATGGCATGCCGGGACCGACATTGTGTGGTCAAGATCCGACAAGGTCAACCCAAGCGCGAAGCCTTATTACGATTATTCGCAGCTTAAGCCGGAAGACATGATCTCCGGACAAGTGTGGAGGTGGCTGTACAAGCTGATAAGCAACGCCGATATTATTATTGCAAACGCGGAAAATGATATTCCCGGATTGTCGCAGGAAGACAAGAATGGGTTTAGCGCAGAAGCAAAGTTTTTCAGGGCTTACGCCTATAACATGCTGGCGACCCTGTATGGCGATGTGCCGCTTGTCACAGAACCTATCACCGGGCCCAAGACGGATTTTGTAAGAACGCCTGTAGCAGAGGTAAACAAGACGATCGTCGACGACCTCCTTTTTGCGGTAGCGCATTTGCCGAAAATTGGAGAAGCGGTTTCCGATAGCCGGGCAAATAAAGCCATGGCTCGTCAATTGTTGGCTGAGGCGTACCTAAGAACGGGCAATTATGCCGGAGCGGAAGCGCAGTTGGATTCGGTGATCAACGGATCGAGCGGCGCGTTGAGCCTGATCAGGTCAAGATACGGCGTGAACGCCGGCAAGCCGGGCGACGCATTTTCCGATATGTTTATTTTCGGAAACCAGAGAAGGTCGCAAGGCAATACGGAAGCCATCTGGGTGACGGAAGTAGAAAATAAATTCGACGTGCCCGGCGGCAATATGGACAACCCGCAGCAACGCAGAATTTGGGTGTCGGGGTATTACGACTTGAAAGGGATGCTTCCTTGCGATTCGTTGGGAGGCAGAGGAATCGGCAGAGTTCGTTTGAACGACTGGGTGATTTACGACCTGTACGAAGACGATGATATGCGAAACTCAAAATACAATCTTCGCCGTCAACTTTACTTCAACAACCCCGAACCCCTTTACAAGCCCATTTACGGATTGCCGGTGCCTTATGGGGTAGAAACGGAATTCACCCTGGCGGACGGCTCCAAGTTTAAAGTGGTTCCTTCCGATACAACCTGGAGGATAGCTCCTTATTCGACAAAATGGGGACACTACGATCCGGACGACAATTTTGGTTACGGCATGTGGA
>Ga0207873_1003642_pt1 | contig 10997 bp, 9 predicted proteins | sample BGWIniCompost_FD_187373 | JGI IMG/M metagenome (GOLD analysis project Ga0207873, IMG submission 187373) | Cellulose adapted compost microbial communities from Newby Island Compost Facility, Milpitas, CA, USA - BGW Initial Compost (SPAdes)... ... | reverse complement strand
CATGGTGCCTCTCATGAGGAGCGCACCCAAGACGCCCCAGAACAGCACCCGGTGCTGGTACTTCTGCGGAACGCCGAAGTAGCCGAAGATCAGGACGAAGACGAAGATGTTGTCGACGCTGAGCGCCTTCTCGATCAGATAGCCCGTCAGGAACTCGAGCCCGGCCTCGGAGCCCCGGAAGTAGTAGACCCCCGCGCCGAAGGCCAGCGACAGGAGCACCCAGAAGATGCTCCAGACCGCGGCCTCCTTGACGCGCACCTCGTGGGCTTCGCGGTGGAAGACGAAGAGGTCGAGGGCAAGGAGCGCCAGGACGAGGGCGTTGAAGCCGACCCAGAGCCACAAGCTGCTCATCGGAGGCTCCAACGCTCGAATGTCCTCGAATGCGATGCGGCGCGGCGGGTGCCGCGCCGCATCTGCTCCCCGTTGTTGCCGCCGCTCACAGACGCGCCCCGGCGTTCATGGATGCGGCGAGGCGCTCCAGGCGAGCGACACGCTCTTCCGTCGGCGGGTGCGTCGAGAAGAGGCGGGCGAAGCCGCCGCCGTGCGCTGCGAGGGGGTTGACCTGGGCCAGCGGGGCGACCGCCGGCGCGACGTTCATCGGGATCTGCCTCGCGGCCATCTCGAGCTTCCGCAGCGCACCGGCAAGTGCCAGCGGCTTGCCGCAGATCTCGGCGCCCACGGCGTCCGCCTTGAACTCGCGCTGCCGGCTGATCGCGAACTGGATCAGCATCGCCGCGATCGGCGCGACGAGCGCCATGATCAGCGCGGCGAACGGGTTGCCGTCGTCGTCGTCACGCCCGCCGGCGAACATCATCCCCCACATCGCCATGTCGCCGAGGAAGGAGATCGCACCCGCGAGGGTGGCGGTGAAGGTCTGGAGCAGCATGTCGCGGTTCTTGATGTGCGCCAGCTCGTGCGCGATCACGCCCTCCAGCTCCTCCCGATCGACCAGACGCATCAGGCCTTCCGTCACGCACACCACCGCGTTCTCGGGGTTCCGCCCCGTGGCGAAGGCGTTGGGCTGCGCGTGAGGCGCGATCGCGACCGTCGGCATCGGGAGACCGGCGCGCTGACGCAGGCGGTCGACCATCGCGTACAGCTCGGGAGCTTCACGCTCCGTCACGACCCGCGCGCGGTACATGCGCAGGACCATCTTGGAGGAGGTGTAGTACATGATGAAGTTCATCGCGCCGGCCATGACCAGCGCGAAGATCATCCCGCTCTGGCCGGCCACCGCGCCGCCGAGCGCCACGAAGAGCGCGGTGAGACCGGCCATCAGGACGAAGACCTTGAGGTTGTGCATCCTCTCCTCTCCTCTCCACGAGATGGGACAAAGAAAAATGGCGAAACCTTCGCGCGTACGAACCCGGTTGGGGGTCCATCACGTGCGAAGGTCTCGCCTATTCCCTCAGGGAACCGGCCGGACCGTGCGCCTCGGGCGCAGTCCTGACGATCCGGCCGCGCGGACTTTCTCGCCCGCGTGGCTACTCCCCTTCCGCTGACTATGAAGATAGCAGGATCGGGGCCGTAGCTCAAGACCCGGGGGCCACGTCGAAGGCCGCGGCCGGCGGCTCCAGGAGCGGGTTTACGTGCCGGCCGGGGGTTGGGACTCGGGGCGCGGGTTGCCGCTCCGGGCTGGGGTGCCGCAGGCGCGGGCCCGACAAATCTCGCGGCGTCCGGCGCGGCCCGCGCCCGGGGCAACAACTCGGCATCGAGCGGGTAGACAATCGACGTATCGGGGAAGCCCGTGATGGCGTCACGCCCCTCCATGGTCTGGACGAGCCGATGATCCGCCTGAGACGTTTCGCTCCGCTCCTGGTCGCGCTGCTGGCCGTGGCCGGCGCGCACGAGGCGTGGGCCTTGCGGGCCTGGGCGGAAGCCGCGCGAGTCCTGGACTCGCCCGCCGGCTCGCTTCCCCGCGACATCCTCGCCGACGGGAGCCACCTTCCCGCTCCGACGTACCTGGCGGGCGAAGGGGTCTCGCTGGACCGGCTCGCGGAGCGCGGCGGGTCGCCGCGACCGCCGACCGGCCCGGCTCGGCTGCTGACCTCCGGCGTCGCCGAGCTACGCACTCTCGCACCCGAGTACAGCCGCATCCGCTCGATCCAGCGGTCGCACCTCGAGTTCGCGCCGATCCTGGCGGCCGCCCGGGCGGGAGTCCTCAAATCCCTGAACACCGCACATCCTCCGCCCCGAACGGCGTGAGTCCGGGGGCCATCGCGCGCCCCCGGCGACCGTGAACGAACCGGTGGCCGAACCTCCCCCTGCCTACGGTCGGGGTCGGGGTGCGGCCGGGACCATCACGCCAACCGGAACCGGGGGCGTGGTCCGTCAGGGCGCTCGCCCCCGGAGGAGGAGTGCAACCATGATCCTGGTAACGACAATCCTGCAGGCCGCAGAGGATGAAGGCCTGACCTTCGGAGAGATTCTCGCGGACATCCCGCACGATGGTCCGGCGATCGTTCTGTACCTGCTCACCGCGGCCGCAGTAGCGCTGATCTTGTGGGGTCACCGCCGGTCGTCCGCCAACGACCCGGCGTCGACGGGTCAGAGCGGCCAACCCGGCGCGGGCGCGAAGGCGCGGGACGGAGCCTCGAGCGGAACTCCAGTCCGCAGCGCACCGAACCCGCCCGCGAAGGACCGGAGCACTGTGTAGGGAGCCTACACGCCGGCCAGGCGGGCCCGTTCGGGCCCCGACCGACGCGCCGCGGCGACCCAGCTCACGGCCGGCGGGCCGACTCGCCGGTCGGCTCCCGGTCGCCCGCCACCCGGTACGCCGGTTGCACCCGGCGCCCGGCGTGAACCGGTTCTCACGCCTCTCGCGGGTCCAGCACACGGCATGGTGGAGGAACGCCCGCCGCCGCGTGGAATGGGCAGTCTTCACCCTGGTGCGGTGGCTCGCGCCGCTCGTGCGCGGGATCTACTCGGCGGTCGGACTCGTCCTGATCGTCGGGCTCGCCCTCGCCGCAGCGGCACTGATCGGCTTCGCGAACCTCGCCGAGTCCGTCCTCGAGGGCGAGACGCTCACCATCGATGAAAGAATCCTGCTCTGGGTCGACTCCATCGCCACGCCGACGCTGGACGTGGTCGCACTCGAGATCACATCTCTCGGCTCGCCCGCCGTCGTGGCGACCCTCGTCCTCGTGGCAGGCGCGTTCCTCTGGCTCACCCGGCAGCGCCCACAGGCGTTGCTCCTCTGGGTCGGCGCAGCCGGCGGCGTGGTCCTCAACCAGGCGCTGAAGCTGGCCTTCGGGCGACCGCGCCCCCGCGTCATCGAATGGCGGGTCGACCACGTCGGCTCCTACTCCTTCCCCTCCGGCCACGCGATGGCGTCCATGATCATCTACGCGATGCTCGCGTACGTCATCCTCGATCTGAACCCGCCGCGCCCCGTCAAGCGGCTCACCGTCGCACTCGCCGCGACGATCATCACCCTGGTCGGGCTCTCCCGGATCTATCTCGGGGTGCACTACCCCACGGACATCCTGGCAGGGTACGCGGTCGGGTTCGCCTGGGCGACGCTGTGCGCCTTCAACCTCCGGGTCATCGACTACGTCCGCCGGAAGCAGCGGGAGACGTAGCATGAAACACTGTTCGTGTCACAGTCGTACATCCGCTGTCCACACGGACGAACCCGGAAGCCGTCCGCGCCGAGATCGGCACAGCCGGCGGCGGCCCCGTCCGTGCGGACGGACCCGGTGCGGGTCGAGATCCAGCGGGCGGCGCTTGAAACCGCCGCCGTCCGCGCGGGCGGACCGGCGATCGGACCCAAACGCTGCTGGGGCGGGCGGAGCCGCCGCCGCCCGCGCGGGCGAGCCCCTTCTCTCGGCGCGGATTCTGGCGTATGTTTGATCATTCACCTTCGTCGACCCGTGGTCACGAACCCGATCCGACGCAACTCCAGATGAGAACACGACGTACGCCGCCGGCTGCCACGCTGCTGTGCATCCTGGTGGCCACGGCCTGCGGCGGTGCTGCGCGGGGCGCCGGCCAGATGCCGGAGCCCACGGCCACGGCCCAGGCGGCCGAGATCGAGGCGATCTTCCGCGCCCGCCAGGACAGCGCCCGGATGCGCTTCACCCCCGCGGATGTCCGCTTCATGACCGGGATGATCGCGCACCACGCGCAGGCGCTCGTCATGGCGGCGATGGCGGAAACGCACGACGCGAGCCCGGAGATCCGGGTCCTCGCCGCGCGGATCTACAACGCGCAGATGGACGAGATCGCCACCATGCAGAAGTGGTTGCGCGACCGCGGCCAGCCGGTCCCGGAAGTGCACATCGAGGGCGGCCACGTGATGGTCCACGGCGCGCACGACCACATGCACATGCCCGGGATGCTGACGCCGGAGCAGCTCGAAGAGCTCGACCGGGCCCGTGGCCGGGAGTTCGACCGGCTGTTCCTCACGTACATGATCCAGCATCACCGCGGCGCCGTGGTCATGGTGCACGAGCTGTTCGCGACCGATGGCGCCGCCCAGGATGAGCTGGTCTTCCGTCTCGCCTCCGACGTCCAGGTGGATCAGACCACCGAGATCCGGCGGATGGAGCGGATGCTCGCGGCGATGACCGCGGACGGCGAGATACCGTGAATCTCCCCGAATCGATCGATTCGCTATTACCCAGGGCTCAGGAAAGGAAGCCGACATGACAGATCGAACGCCCTTCCGAACCGCCCGTCGTCGGTCCACGGCGGCCCGCATGTGGTCGCCGGCGCTGGCGCTCGGGCTCTTCACCGTACTTGCCTGCGGTCCTACGCTGAGCACCGCAGATGTCTCGCCGGAGATGGAGCCGAGGCTCGAGCCGCGCACCGAGGCCCGTCCGGGAGGCGCGCGCGCCAACGATCCTCGCGTCGGGCTCAGGGCGGGGCTCATGGACGCCGAGGAGGCGATCTGGAACCTGCGCCGGATCTCGACGACGCCGCCGGCCCGGGACTTCATCGGCGTCACCAACTCGGACCTGGCGTTCACGGGCAACTACGTGATCCAGGGCAACTACAACGGCTTCCAGGTCTGGGACATCTCGAACCCGGCCAAGCCGGAGCTGGTGGTCGGCTATCTGTGCCCGGCGTCGCAGAGCGACGTGTCCGTCTACAAGAACCTGCTCTTCGTCTCGGGCGAGGGGTTCGAGGGGCGGCTGGACTGCGGTACGCAGGGCGTGCCGGAGAGGGTCAGCAAGGACCGCCTCCGCGGGATCCGGATCTTCGACATCAGCGACATCCGGAACCCGAAGTACATCGCGAACGTGCAGACCTGCCGCGGGTCGCACACCCACAGCGTCGTCGAGGATCCGAACGACCCGGATCACATCTACATCTACGTCTCCGGCTCGGCGCCGGTGCGTCCTGCCGAGGAGCTGCCCGGGTGCGTGAGCGCGCCGCCGAGTGAGGACCCGAACTCGGCGCTGTTCCGGATCGAGGTCATCCGGGTCCCGCTCGCCGATCCGGCAAAGGCAGAGATCGTGAACTCGCCGCGGATCTTCGAGGGGCTGACGGCGCCGCCGCGTCACGGCCCGTCGCAGGCGGACCTGGAGGAGATCGAAGCGGCGCGCGCCCGCGGCGCGTTCGTCGTCGAGATCCAGGGTCAGCCGATGGTGCTGCCGGACCGTTACGCCGACCAGCTTCTCGCCCAGTTCGTTCAGCGTCGGGGCGGGACCGGCGCGCCGACCGCCGCGGACAGCGCGGCGCTGCGCGAGGCGCTCCCCAGCATCATCGCACAGATGATCGGGGAGGACGACGAGCCGGAGGGCGAGCGCCCCGGCCCGACGCAGTGCCACGACATCACCGCCTACCCGGCGATCGGCCTCGCCGGCGGCGCCTGCGAGGGGTACGGCCTGCTCCTCGACATCAGCGACCCGGCGAACCCGGTGCGGATCGCAGCCGTGGCCGACTCGAACTTCTCGTACTGGCACTCGGCCACGTTCAACAACGACGGCACCAAGCTCCTCTTCAGCGACGAGTGGGGCGGCGGCGGGCAGCCGAAGTGCCGTGCCGGCGATCCCCTCGAGTGGGGCGCCGACGCGATCTTCACGATCGAGGACGGCAAGCTCGTCTTCCAGAGCTACTACAAGATGCCGGCGCCGCAGTCGGCGCTCGAGAACTGCGTCGCCCACAACGGCTCGATGATCCCGATCCCCGGCCGTGACGTCATGGTGCAGGCGTGGTACCAGGGCGGGATCTCGGTCTTCGACTTCACCGATCCGAAGAACCCGATCGAGATCGCGTTCCACGACCGCGGCCCGGTCGACCCGAACCAGATGGTGATGGGCGGCTCGTGGTCGGTGTACTGGTACAACGGGCTGATCGTCAGCTCCGAGATCGCGCGCGGCCTCGACATCTTCGAGCTCGTGCCGAGCGAGTACCTGTCGCAGAACGAGATCGATGCGGCCAACACGGTCCGCCTCGAGTACCTGAACGCGCAGGGGCAGCCGCGGTACGTCTGGCCGCCGTCGTTCGCGCTGGCGCGGGCGTACGTCGACCAGCTCGAACGCTCGAAGGGGCTCAGCGCGGATCGCATCGCGTCGGTCCGGCAGACGCTGGACCGCGCGGAGCGTGCGTCGGGCGCCGCGCGCCGTGACGTCCTGAACAATCTCGCCTCGCAGCTCGAGGGCGAGGCGGCCGCGTCCACGGACGCGAAGAAGGTGCGGATGCTCGTGGACGCGATCCGGGATCTGGCGGCGGAGTCGTGAGGCGACGACGCCAGCACGAACCGATCTGATCGAGGCCGGGCCGGTGCGCAGCGCGTGCCGGCCCGGTTTTCTTGGTTTTGGGCCTCAGGTCTCGCGTCTCAGGTCTTCGGGGGCGGCAGGCGAACCGTTGGCACCCGACACCCAGAACCCAGGACCTAAGACCCAAGACCTACGACCTAAGCCCCAGCCCCCAACCCCGGCGACCCGCGGCGCGTCCCATGCCGTACGTCGTGCGACGGGCTGCGTCAGGGCGCACCGCCGGAGGACCCAATGGATCACACCGCCCACGACCACCATGCCGGCTACCGGGACACCCGCCGCCACGAAGCGCACGGGCACCCCGGGGACCACGCCGTTCACGACCACGCCCACCACGCCGACGTCGCAGTCTTCCGACGCCGGTTCTGGGTCTCGCTCCTCCTCACGATCCCGACGCTGGTCTGGAGCGACCTCCTCCAGGGTTGGCTCGGGTACGTCTCGCCGGGTTTTCCCGGCTCGGCCTGGATCCCTGTCCTGTTCGGGACCGCGGTCTTCATCTACGGCGGCCGCGTCTTCGTCCGGGGCGCGGTCGACGAGCTGAAGCGCCGACGGCCGGGGATGATGACCCTGATCGCCCTCGCGATCGGCGTCGCATTCCTGTTCAGCGCGGCGGTGACGCTCGGGTTCCCCGGAATGCCGCTCTGGTGGGAGCTCTCGACGCTGATCACCGTCATGCTCCTCGGGCACTGGATCGAGGTGCGCTCGGTCCGGCAGGCGAGCGGCGCGCTCCGGGAACTCGCGAAGCTCCTCCCCTCGACGGCCACGCGCATCGTCGACGGCGGCCGCACCGAGGAGGTCCCGTTGGACGCTCTTCGCGAGGGTGACCAGGTGCTGGTGCGCCCGGGCGCGAAGATCCCGGCCGACGGCGTCGTACGCGAGGGCTCGAGCACGGTCGACGAGTCGATGCTCACGGGCGAGTCCCGGCCCGTGGAAAAGCGTGAAGGCGACGAGGTCGTCGGCGGGACGGTGAACGGCGCGGGCTCGCTCCGGGTCGCGATCACGAAGACCGGCGAACGGACGGCGCTCGCGGGGATCATGCGCCTCGTGGCGGAGGCGCAGGCGTCGCGCTCCCGGGCACAGACACTGGCCGACCGGGCGGCGTTCGGGCTCACGCTCGCGGCCATCGGCGCGGGCTCGGCCACGTTCGTCGCCTGGCTCGCGGCGGGCGCGTCGCCGGGGTTCACGATCGAGCGCGTCGTCACCGTGCTGGTCATCGCATGCCCGCACGCGCTCGGCCTCGCGATCCCCCTCGTCGTCGCGATCTCGACCACCCTCGGCGCGAGGAACGGACTGCTCGTCCGCGACCGTCGCGGGCTCGAGCTGGCGCGGGAGGTCGACACCGTCGTCTTCGACAAGACCGGGACGCTCACGCTGGGGGAGTTCCGGGTCGTGGAAATGGCAGAGTCGGACCGGACGACCGACCGCGACCGGCACCGGCGGGCAGCGGACGGGAGCGCGGCGGACGGGAGCACGGCGCCGGTCGGGCGGCCCGCCCGACAGCCCAACGCCCTCGCCCTCGCCGCGGCCGTCGAGCGCGACAGCGAGCACCCGATCGCGCGGGCGATCGTGCGCAGCGCCGAGGAATCCGGGCTCGAGATCCCCCCGGCGCGCAACTTCGAGGCGATCCCGGGGCAAGGCGTGCGCGCGCGCGTCGACGGTCGGGAGCTGGCCGTCGGCGGGCCGGCGCTCCTCCGGCGGCGCGGCGCCGTCTTGCCACCAGAGCTGATGGCGATGTACGATCGCGCTTCCGCCAGAGGTCAGACCGCCGTGGTCCTGCTGGAAGGCGACGAGGTCCTCGCCGTCCTCGCCGTCGCCGACCAGGTCCGGCCGGAGTCGTACAACGCGGTGCGGCGGCTCCACGAGATGGGCGTTGAAGTCGTCATGCTCACCGGCGACGCCCGGCCGGTGGCCGAGGCGGTCGCCGCGGAGCTGGAGATCGACGAGGTGCTGGCGGAGGTGCTCCCGGAACAGAAGGTCGAACAGATTCGGAAGCTGCGCGCAGAAGGGCGGCGGGTCGCCATGGTCGGCGACGGCGTCAACGACGCGCCCGCGCTCCTCGCCGCGGACGTCGGGATCGCGATCGGCGCGGGGACCGACGTCGCGGTCGAAGCCGGCGACGTCGTCCTGGTCCGCAGCGACCCGCGAGACGTCCCCCGCATCCTCGAGCTGAGCCGCGCGACGCACCGGAAGATGTTGCAGAACCTCTGGTGGGCCGCGGGCTACAACATCTTCGCCATCCCGCTCGCCGCCGGTGTTCTCGCCGACGCGGGCATTCTGCTGCCCCCGGCCTTCGGCGCGATCCTCATGTCGGTCAGCACGGTGATCGTGGCGGTGAATGCGCAGTTGCTTCGGCGGGTAAAGCTGTGAACGATAGCGGAGACGACGATCCTCGACGCATCCGTCGGGATGCTCGTCCTCGGACTCGGGATGGGGATGGTCATGCAGGTCCTCGTGATCGCCATGCAGAACGGCGTCGCCTATGGCGACCTGGGCGTGGCGACCTCAGGCGCGACGCTCTGCCGGCTGATCGGTGGCTCGCTCGGCACGGCAGCGTTCGGCGCAATCTTCGCCGTGGGGCTGACCGCCCACCGCGCCGACCGCGACCTCGTACGGGAGTACATCCACGCGGTCGTCGGGAACGCCCGTGTCGACCCCTCGCCGCTCGCGGCGTGGCTCTTGGTCCGCCTCCACCGGGAGCCCGGCTCCGACCTCGAGACGCTACCCCGCCGCTTCCGGATCGACCCCGCACGGCTCGGGGAAGCGGCGGCCGAGCTCCGAGACCGCGGGCTCGTCCTCGAGGCCGAAGACGGAGAAGCCACTCGCCAGTGCGTGGTCACGAAAGCCGGGAACGGCGCGCTCCCCCGGCTCGCCGCGGCGCGCCGGACACGGTTCGGCGGGGTACTGGCCGAATGGGCGCCGGACCAGCGGCAGGCGCTGCTCCGGTCGCCGCGCCCGGCTCAGCACGGAGGCCAGACCTTGAATCCGTCCTCGACCAGGAAGTCCACGACCCTCTGGATCCCTTCGTTGCGAGCCGATTTCGCGTCACGGATCTCGCGGATGATGCGCGGGCCATCTGGCCCGGCGGCCAGGAGGACGCGTATCGCCTTGCACGCCTCGTCGGGGAAGGAGTCTTTCTCCTGCTCGGCGATCTTCCGCAAGAAGGCCAGCGCACGGTCGCGGTCGGCCAGCTGCGCCATGCTCGACATGAGGTAGCGACGGACGAGCTCGTCGTCGACATCGGGGTACAGCCGAAGAATCAACTCCGTCAGCTCAGGGCGTGGCTTCGGGAGATCCGCTTCTGCGGCCACGGCTAGCAACGACGCCGCATCGCTCCTCACCTCCGAGTCGACATCCTCGCCCCGGACGATCGCTTCGAGCGCCGCGACCAGCTCTTCAAAACGATTGGGCTCGACCTGCACGCTGTACCCCGTGAGCATCGAGAAGAGGATGCGGCGCGTCTCACTCGTGAGGTCCTCTGAGGCCTCGAGCTCCCTGCGATACCGCTCGACCAGGACCGGGATCGGGATGGTATCGATCCCCTCGTATGCGACGACGACCGTGGCCCGTACACGAGAGCTGTTGTTCGTGGGCTCCTGACCGGCCGCGAAGTTCGGCTCCAGGGGGATGAGCAGTGCGGCAACGAGCGAAGGAATCCAAGGAACCGTCCCCCTCCGTACGGCGCGCCGCCCGCCGGAGCACCAGCTCCGAAAGATACCGTTCCCTCTCGCCATGATTACGTCCTCCTCACCGGTTAGAACGCCCACGGGTGCAGGACCTGGGACCTCGATTCCCTTGGCGATCAGGACGCGCAACGCACCCCATGAAGGGGGTGTGGTTTGCGACTCACCCCATCGCCTCCGCCACCAGCTCGTACGAGCGCATGCGCGCCTCGTGGTCGTGGATCATGGACGAGATCATGATCTCGTCCGCGCCGGTCTCGCGGATCACCGCCTCGATCCGCTCCCGCACCCGCTCCGGCGATCCGACGATCGCGAGCTCGCGCTGCTTGCGGACGACGGCCAGGTCGTAAGGGGTGTAGTCGTAGGCGAGCGCCTCTTCGGGGCTGGGCAGCCGGCCGAACTCGCCGCGCCGGAGCCGGACCCAGGCGAGGTCCATGCTCCGGGCCAGGTAATCCGCGCGCTCGTCCGTCTCCGCGCAGAACACCGACACCGCCACGATCACGTGTGGCCGCTCGAACCACTCCGACGGCCGGAACGCCTCCCGGTACGCGTCAATGGCCGGGCGGGCCGGCGTCGGGCTGAAGTGGCTGGG
>Ga0207873_1003639_pt1 | contig 11004 bp, 13 predicted proteins | sample BGWIniCompost_FD_187373 | JGI IMG/M metagenome (GOLD analysis project Ga0207873, IMG submission 187373) | Cellulose adapted compost microbial communities from Newby Island Compost Facility, Milpitas, CA, USA - BGW Initial Compost (SPAdes)... ... | reverse complement strand
GCACGGGAAAGTTTTTCACGGATAACAGGAAGCTCCTGGACGAAGCTGAGTACCTGACTTACCATTAGCGCAATGAGACCAAGGAGAATGATCATCATCGCAGTTACGCATATGAGAATGGATGCCATTCGCGATACGCCGCGCGCTTCCATCCATCGCGCCACGGGAAAGACAACAAAACTTACCAGCACCGCCAGGCTTAGCGGGACAAAGACATCCTTCCCGAAATAAAGTATGATGCCACCGTAAACGATGTATTGGATCGTCCGAAGATATGAGATGCCGGGGAGATTTATCTTTTTTTCCATAGGGCGGGGAACAGAACAAAATTGCACAATTCCCGGGTCATCATTCGCAGATCAACCTACAAAAGGAGTATGGAGAGGTCTATGACGATTCTCACAGCGACGGCTGGCATATGTCAGTGTGGCGTTTATGCGACGCCTGATCGACCTACTCAGGGCGGCAGCGAATGCGTTCGGTGGTGCGAAGGAATTATTAAAATGATTGACGCGTTACGGATTTTTTTTGCTTGTTTGTGACAACGCGTGCTTTTGTAAGGCTATATGAAACTGAAAAAACTGGGAAACTCTGACGTTGAAGTCACCCCGCTTACCTTCGGTGCCTGGGCTATTGGCGGATGGTTGTGGGGTGGAGCAGAAGAAAAAGCGGCGATCAACGCCATACGGGCGTCGGTCGACCAGGGGATAACAACGATCGACACGGCACCTGCCTACGGATTTGGCCGTAGCGAAAGCCTCATCGCAGAGGCTCTTGAGGGAATTGACAGAAGCAAATACCAGATTCTTACGAAGTACGGTCTCGACTGGACCTCAACAACCGGTGAATTTCACTTCGCCACGATTGATAACGACGGAAAGCCCGTCAATATGTATCGCAACGCACGACCGGAGCGTGTCATTAAGGAATGTGAGGATAGTCTCAGGAGGTTGAAAACGGATTACGTGGACCTTTTGCAAATCCATTGGCCGGATACAACCACACCCATTGCAGATACCATGGAGGCGGTTGCACGCCTCATTGAGCAGGGGAAAGTTCGTGCGGCAGGGGTTTGCAACTACTCGGTTGCCCAGGTGGAAGAAGCCCTCAAGGTGATTCCACTGGCCTCCAATCAGGTGCCCTTTAGCCTTGTTAACCGTGGCATTATGAACGATGTGATTCCCCAGGCGCTGAAAAAAGGTTTGGGTATACTTCCATACAGTCCGCTCCAACGTGGATTGCTTACCGGGAAATTCCGCCCCGACTACGAATTCAACGAGGGGGATAGCAGAAAGGATTCAAAATACTTCACGCCGGAAAACATTCGCCGCGTGAATGAGATGCTGGAAAAAATCCGCCCCCTTGCAGATGCTCACAATGCCACTATTGCCCAGGTCATTATCAATTGGACTTCCCGCCAACCCGCCATAGCTTCCGTGTTGGTCGGTGCCCGCGATGAGAAGCAAGTAACTGAGAACGCGGGAGCGTTGGCATTTGAACTAACGGATTCAGAGTTGGAGTATATCAGCGGGTTGGCGGCTTCGCTGGTGCTGGTTTCCAATAGGCAGTAGTTTGCAGTGGGGCAGGTGGCAATAGTTGGTAGTAAGACAGTACGCAGAGGTACGACCATACAGTCAGCTCGTCACACAAATGTGGCTGGAATTGGTTCTTTACAATCTCTATACTAATTTGGGGCATCACATACCCCGACGGCCATGTACGAACTACTTCTCACCTCACATTCCTATCTGCGTTATTTTGTATTGATCATGCTGCTTGCCGTCGTCGTGCGGTCGCTAATGGGCTGGTTCGGAAACAAGCCGTATACAAATGTAGACGATCGCATTGGGCTTTATCTGCTCATCTTTACGCACCTTCAACTCATTGCTGGCCTCATCCTCTATTTTGTTAGCCCCTTCGTTAGGTTCGACAGCACGACGATGAAAGATGCCACAACCCGGTACTGGACGGTCGAGCACGTGTTCGTCATGGTTATCGTGGTGGCGCTCATCACCGTGGCGCGATCCACGTCGAAGCGCATGACGGAAAGTCTCTCGAAACACAAGCGGCTCGCTATCCTCAACACCATTGCGCTCCTTCTCATCATCGCTGTGCTCGCCATGAGTGACAGAGGCGTGTTGGGGACCACCACAGCGGGATAGAGACGAATAGACCATCCGGTAGTAACAAAAAAGTCTATTCTATTTTTGGGATAACGTCCCGAAAAACGACGCGTTATTTCCTTTAATACGCCCGTCAATCTTACATGTGTACCTGTGCCCTTAGCAACACAGGGTTTGCAGCCGGTTGCATTGTGGTTAATGTCCTATTTTTACTCTTTATACCAACCACGCTTAATCCATGAGAATTGCGCTGATTTTCATTCTTTCCGTGGCCGTTGTGTTTGTTTCGAGCAGCCAGGAGTTCGCTCCGCGACATGATTTTGTAAACATGGGCAAGCATGTCAATACGCACAATCACGAAGCTGCACCTGTTATCTCTCCGGATGGAAATACACTCTATTTTTTCGTTGATACCCAAGACAGTCAGGATATCTGGATGACCCAGAAAGATGAAGCAGGTGAATGGAGCGCGCCGGAACGGCTCGGTTCGCCCTTCAACCACAACCGGTCGAACCAGGTGTTTACCGTCATGAAGGATGGAACACTTTTTATTAAAGGAGGAAGAGGCAAGGATAAGAAGGGATTTTCGCTGGTAAAGGATGGGCGACTCACAGAAATCAAGGTTGAGGGCTTCGACGAGATGAATCAGGGTCGCTTTTACGGTGCGACGATGTCCGAAGATCGGAAGCACATGATCCTGTACTTCAGTGAACGAAAAGGCAGCGCCATGAGCGACCTCTATGCAAGTCACGCTCAACCTGACGGCACCTGGTCGCGACCCGTAAAACTCAAGATCAGTCACAGCATGGATGATTTCGCACCGTTCATTGGTCCGGATCAGAAGACACTGTATTATGCCAGTGGTCGTCCCGGTGAAGGAAGACAAGGTGGAACAGATATCTACAAGACGACAAGACTTGACGATACGTGGGAAAACTGGTCGGAGCCTGTCAACATGGGAAAGCCCGTGAATACAGCGGCGATGGACTATTACTTCTCCATCGATGAAAACGGCAATGCCTTTGTGTCGCGTTCCAACACCCGCATCGATGGCGGAAACCTGGATCTTTTCGTTCTCGTTTCACGGCCTATCAACATCAAACTTGTTGGTAACGTGTTCGACGAAAAGACGCGCGAAACCATTGCAGCCAACGTAGAGCTTACCCTGGAAGGCGACACGAAACGACTGACCACTGACGCCGACGGAACATTTGAGACGAAATTGCCGGAGGTCACATCGTATGCACTGAATGTGTCTTCCGATGGCTACCATTCGTATTCAAACAAGTTCGGTCTCCCGACTTTCGATCGCGATACGACGCTCATGGTAGACATCTTCCTCAAACCGGTTGAAAAGAAGCTCGTGCTTCAAGGCGAGGTGTTCAACAAAAAGACCGGTGAAAAGATGACCGCCGATCTCGACGTAACCGTACGTGAGCACCGTGACGTGAAGCTTTCCATGAAAGCGAACAACGGCAACTATCAACGTGAAATATCGAAACTGGGATGGTATATTATCTCGGCTTCTGCCGAAGGATTCATCAATACCACTGACAGCGTTTGGATTAACAGTGCTGATGTAACGCCTGTCGTAAAGGATATCTACCTGCAGCCCATTGAAGTGGGTGTGACAGTTCGCCTGAAGAACGTGTATTTTGACTTCGACAAGACGACCCTAAAAGAAGAATCGTATCCGGAGTTGGATAAGGTCGTTGCATTCCTTCAGCAAAACCCGACCGTGGAAATAGAGATTGCCGGACACACCGACTACATGGGATCTGACGAGTACAACCTGAATCTTTCGCAGGGACGCTGCCAGTCAGTCGTGGACTACCTCGTGAGCCAGGGCATTGATGCCTATCGCCTTACGGCACACGGCTATGGTGAGTCGCGACCAATCGATACGAACGAAACCGACCAGGGCCGGGCCAACAATCGACGTGTGGAGTTTACTGTGTTGAAGAAGTAATTCTGTCAGTGCACATGCACTGACAGATAATCTTTAACCATAGCAAGCGCCTCGTCTACGGTTGAGGCAACCATTACCTTATAGCCGCCAACTTTCTTGAAAAAGCGGACGGTCGTTTCGTCCTGATTGAGAAGGATGACCTTTCTACCCGCCTTAAGCGCGTGGGATACCTCAGAGGAAGTGCCGGCAGCCATTCCTACAACAACCATTATCTTGCAACTCAATGCGTTGATGATATTTCGGCCGCTTCCCATGCCGGTAACGATCTTGATGTCGGCGTTATCGGACGATTCACGATCGTTGTCATCCGGTATTATGGCTACGGTCAGACCGCCGGCGTCCCGCGCACCTTTCATGGCCGCGTCCATCACGCCAAAATTCCGGCCACCGGTAAGTACCACCCATCCATTCTTGGCTATTCCACGCCCTAACTCAAAAGCGAGTTCGTTGTCTTCCGGAGTTGCGCTTTCCCCCGGACCGATTACACCCACGATTATCTTTCCAGACATATTTATGTTCTTGGTTTTGTCCTAATTTAGCAAGCCGGGCACCCATTCCCAAATGAGATGCCGCGACTAGTTTTCGAATTCGTGACCGCAATTCTGGCAGTAGTACGGTTGCGTTAATCCGAGTAGTATGCGGACGACCGCCCCCATGAACTTGCCAAAACGGGCCTCCGGTCCGTTTCGGATGATCTTCCTGGAGTGACATTGCGGACAAACGATCAGACCATCATCTGATTTACTCAGCCGGTCGCCCATCACGATTTGTCGCGCCTGTTCTTCATCCCGGGCAAAAACATGCAACCGAATGCCGCCGGAAAGCAGGTGGTTGGTCATGTTCGTGACGTTTTCCTCCGTCAGGAAACACGGTATGCCGTATGCGTCAAGCTTGGTTCGGGCAATATTTGCCTCGATTACCGTCTCGAACCGCTTCAGCATCACAATGTCCATACCGTCTCAAAATTAGCGAAAAGGAGGCGTTAAGTGGTGAAGGGGCATTCAGGCCAGGAAAAAACTTTTGATGACCGCTGTAACAATAGGACAAGCTCCCCGTCGAATTATCGGGATTGGTTAAATGGACCTTAAAGCCTTCCAGACGACTGTTCTGCCCCTGAAGAGCAAGCTGTTTCGGTTTGCCCTTCGGATGCTGGGCAATGCGGACGAAGCCAAGGATGTGGTTCAGGAGGTATTTACCCGCGTATGGACAAAGGGAAGGGCAATGGACGAGGTGCGCAACTGGGAAGCCTGGTGTATGAGGGTGGTGCACAACCTGTCGATCGACCGCATCAGGCTGAACAACCGACAGCACTCCGTTCCATTGTCAGAAGGTTTGAACATCACGCAGGATATCCCGTCGCCGCATGAGCGGACTGAACTGGTGGAAAGTATGAGACAAGTAGCGGAAATCATGGCAACGCTTCCCCTGAAACAGCAGCAGGTTCTCCACCTGCGCGACGTCGAAGGGTATAGCTACAAGGAGATTTGCGAAGTGCTTGAACTCGACATGAACCAGGTAAAGGTATACCTATTCAGAGCACGCAACGCTGTGAGGGAAAAACTAACCCGGATGAACGCGTATGGACTCTAAGGAACTTGAACGCCTGCTGGAAAAGTACTGGGCTTGCGAAACCACGCTCGAAGAAGAGCAGATGCTTCGCGAGTACTTTCGTACGACTCCGGCAACGGAGGCAACCCGTGACGCCGCTGTGATGTTCGCATACTTCGATATGCAGCGCACAAGGCAGTTGGACGATGCCTCGCTGGACGAACGCATTGCCAACATGGCAAAGCCGAAAGTTCGCCCGCTGATCCGTTTCGTCCATAACAGCCTCCGCATTGCCGCGGGAATCGCGGTGCTGGTGGCCGCCGTCTGGCTTGTTCACGATGAGATCAGGGAGAATACGCCACAGGAAATGCTAGACACCTACAGCGACCCTGAACTGGCATTCGAAGAGACCAAGCGAGCCCTGCTTATCATATCCAGGGGCTTTGGTGCAGCGGAAGAACAGGCAAGAAAGCTCGACCTTTTTAACGAAGCCCAACAAAAGATTCGCAATGAAATGACAAACCAATCAGAAGAAGAAGTAAAACGTGAACTATAACGGATAGCAAGATGACGACTAAGAAATTAACGGGACTGACCCTGATTATGTTGATTATATCGGTCAGTGTCCAGGCACAAAACGACGCCATAACGAGGTTCTTTGAAAAATATACCACCGATGAATCCTTCACCCAGGTGACGGTGTCAAGCAAGATGTTCAACCTCTTCACGAACATGGACGCCGAAACGCCGGAGGACAAGGAACTGCTGGAGGCGATAAGTAAGCTCAAAGGCTTGCGCATCCTTGCTAAGGATAACGCGCGAAACGCCAGGGACCTGTATCGCGAAGCGTTCTCTCTTATACCAAAGAACGACTACGAAGAACTCATGTCGGTTCGTGATGATCAGAAAGATATGAAGTTCATGATCCGCGAAACAGGAGGCAAGATCTCGGAACTTTTGATGGTTATGGGTGGCCCTGAAGAGTTCATGATTTTGAGTGTTTTCGGAGATATTGATCTCAAACAGATCTCACGCATCGGCAGGAAAATGAATGTATCCGGCCTGGATAAACTTGAACGCATGGACAAAGACAAGAGCCGAAAAGGCTCGCAAACCGCACCTACAAGCAAAGACAATAAGTAGCATGAATAAAATATGTGTCAGTTTCTTCCGGGGAGCCCTGATGGTTATGGCGCTGACTGTTGCGCTTAATGCCGGCGCGCAAAGCAAGACGACAAACCGTCTGGAAGAACGCTTTCCTGAATCGCGGGCGTTTTACTTCTATTACAACACCCTTCGGATGATCAACCAGTCGGAAGATCCCGCCTTTGACGCCGCCATCAAGGACATCGAAAAGATGAAATTGCTGATGGTCGACCTCCGGCAGGGCAACGTGGACTTCCGAAAGATCGTAAGTGAATATCAGGCGGAGGCTTTTGAACCCATCATGACGAGCCGCCATAAGGGAAGAAATTTTGATATCTTCCTGAAGGAGCAGAATGGAAAGACCACCGCGATGCTGGCACTTGTCAACGATGACCAGACGCTGTTCGTGCTGGATATTGTCGGAAGAATTGACCCGGGACAGGTTGTTAAGCTCTTCGGCGTGATGGATGAGAAGAGCGAGATCAGCGGAAAGATCCGAACATTCGTGCACCGGGAGGGAGATGAAGAAAAGAATGGCCACCAGGTTGATGAATAAGCTTTGGAGAACGTACTCACCATCCGGAACCTGACAAAAAGGTTCGGCAGACTTTGCGCAGTAAATAACCTGAGCCTGACCGTTGACCGCGGTCAGGTTTTTGGCATGTTGGGCCCTAATGGCAGCGGCAAGACCACAACCCTCGGGATGCTCATGGGCGTGATAAACCCAACGGCCGGAGAATATCTCTGGCTTGGAGAAAAACCCACCCACCACATCCGAAAGAAGATTGGAGCTGTGCTGGAGCATCCCATCTTTTACCCGTATCTCACCGGGCGACAGAACCTGGAACTCATGGCGATGATTAAACAGGCGCCGACCAGCAACATTCCCCGCGTCCTGGACCTGGTGGAACTCACCGGTCGTGAGAACGATAAATACAGGACATATTCACTCGGGATGAAGCAGCGACTCGCGATAGCATCGGCTATGCTTGGCGACCCCGTTATCCTGATTCTTGATGAGCCGACGAACGGACTTGACCCAATGGGTATCGCAGAAATCCGTTCTCTGATCCAAAAGATCGCGAGCGACGGAAAGACCATTATCCTGGCCAGCCACCTTCTCGACGAGGTGCAAAAAGTATGTACGCACTTTGCTGTATTAAAGAAAGGAAATCTGATCCACAGCGGACCCATCGATGACGTGGGTAAGGGCGCGGAAGTTGTTGAAGTGAGCGCCGATGTGGCTGACCTGGATCGCCTGCTTGATACATTCACAGGCCTGAGTGCGTTGCATCGACAAAATGGCTACCTGCAAGTCACGCTCAAGGACGGATTCAAAAGCAAAGACCTGAATCGCTTTCTCTTTGAGAAGGGCGTTGTTGCTTCGCATCTGGTGACAAAGAAGAAAAACCTTGAGCAACAGTTTTTGGAGATTCTGAACACACATGATGAGTCGCTATGACACTGCTGCACCTCCTGAGAATAGATTTAAGAAAGTTGACAGGCTACCGTACATTCTGGGTGGTATGCGGTCTGTACTTCCTGACACTGGGACTCACGTCGGCGAGCGGAATGGAATTCCTCAAGTGGCTAGCGCGCACGTTTGAGGACTTCGGGTCAAAACTTAACATTAACCGGATTCCGCTGTATCACTTCCCTGATATCTGGCTGAACCTGATCTGGTGCAGCGGACTGCTGAAGATTGTACTTGGCGTGATGGTGGTAATTTCTGTCACTAACGAGTACAGCTATCGAACCATACGACAAAATATTATTGACGGGTTGAGTCGCCGACAGTTTCTTGCGAGCAAGATACTGACCAATGCGCTGCTAAGTTTGCTGAGTCTCGCACTCATTACGGTTATCGGGCTGGTGACAGGCTTGATTTACAGTCCCGTCATTACATTTGATCGCATCATCACGGACACAGAATTCCTGCCGCTGTACTTCCTGGAAGTGTTTTTCTTCCTCTCGTATGCCATGATGCTTGGCATACTTATTAATCGCGCAGGTCTCACCATCATTGTGCTGTTGCTTTCGAGAGTGATCGAAGCGGTGATTACGTCAAATATTGACGACCACGTTCCGTGGCTGATCCAATACTTTCCTATGCAATCCATCGCGAACATGATTCCTTTCCCTGCACCGCGCTACGCCTTTCAGGAAATCCGCGACTGGGTCGATCCATTGTCGGTTGCCATTGTCGCCGCCTGGACATTTTTGTTTAATTGGTTGAGCTACGTGAAGCTCAAGAGGTCGGATTTATAGACGCCATCAGCGCAAAGGTTCGCACAGTTGCTTACCAGAGCTGACGCAAACGATTGTACTTTGCAATCGTACGCCCAACATTACGTCCGGGAACCAATAGAACCTCAGTTTCGTATCTTTGCGTAACTGAAGGAGAATTAACTATGACCAAAGATATGATTCAGATGCTGGGGCTTGTGGCTGGCGCTTGTACTACGATCGCGTTCCTTCCTCAGGTGATAAAGACCTGGAGGTCGCGTTCGGCGAAGGACTTGTCCCTAAGCATGTTTTCCATTTTCACCCTGGGCGTGAGCTTGTGGCTTGTTTACGGCTTCCTTGACAACAACATACCCGTCATCGCGGCCAACCTCATCACACTCATGCTCGCCGCGACGCTGCTTGTCTTCAAATTCCGCTTCCGCGACTAACAGACGCACTATGTGATCTATGTTCCTCTACGTTTCCTATGTGGTTAAGGAAAAATATTGAACCACACAGGGCACATAGAATTACACATGGGTGCACATAGGGGTAACAACAACAACATTAACACATCAACACCTGCGCACACTTCAGTCAGAGATCGCCTGATACACCAAATTCTTAAACTTCTCATGCACTTCCCCGTGAGGGTTGTTGTACATATTGAGGAACAGCATGCCGATGAGTTCTTCCTGCGGATCGGCCCAGTAGGTGGAACTAAATGCTCCACCCCACGAGAAGGTGCCTTTTGATACGATGCTGCGGAAGTCGTTATTGTCCGTTTCCAAACCGAATCCCAATCCCACCTGGTTTGTGATGGGCTGTTGCGTTTGCAGTGTGAGCATGAGTTCGACGGTTTTGCGGCTTAGGAGTCGTTTACCATTAAAGGTACCTTTGTTGAGGAAGAGCTGGAGGAAGCGCGCATAGTCCTCAACGGTCGAGCAGAGACCTGCGCCGCCGGAATAGTACGTGCCGTCGGTGGTTGGATAGTTGGGGTCGACGCCGTCGTATATCGGGTGATCTACGCGCACCACCTTGTCGTTGACATACTCATGGAGGGGGACGACGCGCGATCGCTTGTTTCGGGGGACATAAAAATGGGTGTCTTTCATGCCGAGCGGCTGGAAGATGCGTTTCTGGAAAAATTCGTCGAGTGTCATTCCCGAGAGTATTTCCACCAGGTATCCGAGTACGTCCGTGTTAAGACCGTAAGTATAGGCATCGCCGGGATGGTGTTTCAGGGGGAGTTTTGCCAGTGTGCGGATTTTGTCTCCCAGGGTGGCGCCGTCATTACCGATCCCGCTGGGGATGCCGGCCTTGGCGTAGATAGCACGGAACTCGGGGCTGCCGATTGCGGGATAGTCGATACCCGACGTGTGTGTCAGCAGGTGACGAAAGGTTATCGGGCGTTTGGCACTGGCCGTGGTGTAGGTCGTGTCTGCTGCGTTGAACGACTCCAGCACTGTGGCATTGGCGAACTCCGGAATGAAATGCGAAATCGGCTCGTCGAGCATAAACTTTCCCTCCTCGAAGAGCATCATAATAGCGAGGCTCGTGATGGCCTTGGTCTGCGAAGCAATTCGGAAAATATCGTCCGTTCGCAGTTTCTGTTTTGAGTTCACGTCGCGAACGCCGAAAGCTTGCAGGTAGGCAATTTTTCCGTGCCGCACGATGAGCGCAACCGCTCCGGGGATTTTGTTTTGGTTGATGTAGTCCTGGATCAGGTTGTCGATCCTCTGCAGTCGTTGGGGATCAAGGTCCACATCGGAAGGACGTGCTGCAACAGTAATGTCCTGGCCGTATACTGTGGAAGAAATTGCAAGGAGAAGGAAAACGACCGTCGTTCTCATTTCGTTTTTTGGTTTAGGACAGGTTTTGGTCCGCCAATGTAACAAGACATTTTGACAAGTCAGACATGTTTAGCCATGTCGATTTGGCTGAAAACGAATATGGTATAGGTCTTGAGGAAGTGGGGGTAACAATGTTTAT
>Ga0207873_1003638_pt1 | contig 11006 bp, 10 predicted proteins | sample BGWIniCompost_FD_187373 | JGI IMG/M metagenome (GOLD analysis project Ga0207873, IMG submission 187373) | Cellulose adapted compost microbial communities from Newby Island Compost Facility, Milpitas, CA, USA - BGW Initial Compost (SPAdes)... ... | reverse complement strand
GACGCGGGCTCCGAGGAGGTCGACCGCCCGGCCACGCGCGCCCGCCGCGACGGGGCCGGCTGGCGGCTCGAGGGCGCGAAGCGCTTCGTGCCGCTCGGCCCGCGCGCCGCGCGCGTGCTCGTGCCGGCGGCGACCGACGAGGGCACGGCGGTCTTCCTGCTCGATCCGGGCGCATCCGGCGTGCGCTGGACCGCGGCGCGCACCTCGCTGCACGTGCCCCTCCACGCGCTCGAGCTGGACGGCGCGCCAGTGGCCGCGGGCGCGCGCCTGGGCGGCGCCGCGGGCGCCGACGGCGCGGCCGCGGCGCGCTTCGCCCGCGACTGCGGCCTCGCCGCCGTGTGCGCGACGCAGATCGGCGTGAGCGAGCGTGCGCTCGAGATCACGACCGGCCACCTGCGCGAGCGCGTGCAGTTCGGCGCCCCGATCGGCTCGTTCCCGGCCGTGCAGCAGCGCGCCGCCGACGCCTGGATCGACCTCCAGGCGCTGCGCTGGACCGCCTGGCGCGCGGCCTGGCGGCTCGCCGAGGGGCTGCCGGCCGAGCGCGCGCTGCTGGTCGCGAAGTTCTGGGCGGCCGAAGCCGGCTCGCGCATCGCCGACACCGCCCAGCACCTGCACGGCGGGATCGGCGTCGATCTCGACTACCCGATCCACCGCTACTTCCTGTGGTCGAAGGCGCTCGAGCTGTCGTTCGGCGGCGCCACGCCGACGCTCGCGCGGCTCGGGCGCGATCTGGCCGCGCATCCCCCCGGTCCGGAGGCCCTGCCGTGACGATCCCGAGCACCCGCTCCTTCGACTCGGTCGCGGTCGGCGAGTCGCTGCCCGAGCTCGCGATCCCGATCACCGTGACGCTCGTGGTGGGCGGCGCGATCGCCTCCCGCGACTTCACGCCCGTGCACCACGACAAGGCGGCCGCCCAGGCCCAGGGCATGTCGGACGTGTTCATGAACATCCTCACCACCAACGGGCTGGTGGGGCGCTACGTCACCGACTGGGCGGGTCCGGATGCGGTGCTGCGCAACGTCGCCATCAAGCTCGGCGCGCCCAACCTGCCGGGCGACACCATGAAGATGGTGGGCACCGTGAAGAGCAAGGACGAGGCGAGCGGGGAGGTGGTGGTGGAGATCGCCGGCAAGAACAGCTGGGGCAACCACGTGACCGGCACGGTGCGGCTCGCGCTGCCGCGCGGAGGCGCGCGATGACGCACCCGCTGCGCGACCGCGCCGCGATCGTCGGCATCGGCCAGACCGAGTTCTCGAAGAACTCCGGGCGCTCGGAGCTGCAGCTCGCCTGCGAGGCGGTGAAGGCGGCGCTCGACGACGCCGGGCTCGAGCCCGCCGACGTCGACGGCATGGTGACCTTCACCATGGACAGCAACGACGAGATCGAGGTGGCCCGCGCGGTCGGGATCGGCGACCTCACCTTCTTCAGCCGGGTGCCGCACGGCGGCGGCGCGGCGATCGGCGTCATCGAGCAGGCGGTGATGGCGGTGGCGACCGGCGTGGCCCACACGGTGGTGGTCTACCGCGCCTTCAACGAGCGCTCGGGGCGCCGCTACTCGACGGGCATCTCCGAGGGCATCGTCACGGCCGATCTCATCCACTGGAGCTGGTACCTGCCGTTCGGCCTGCTCACGCCCGCCTCCTGGGTGGCGATGTTCGCCCAGCGCTACATGCACGAGTACGGCTGCACGGGCCTGGACCTCGCGCAGATCGCGGTGTCGACGCGCAAGCACGCCGTCAACAACCCGAATGCCTTCTTCTACGGCAAGCCGCTCACCATCGAGGAGCACCAGAGCTCGCGCTGGATCTGCGAGCCGCTGCGTCTGTTCGACTGCTGCCAGGAGAGCGACGGCGGCTGCGCCCAGGTCGTGACCACGGTGGAGCGCGCGCGCGACCTGAAGGCCAAGGCCGCGGTGGTGCGCGGGATCGGCCAGGCGGCGGCGCGCGACCAGGAGAACATGACCAGCTTCTACCGGCCCGACATCACCTTCCTGCCCGAGATGGACCTCGTGGCCAAGCAGGTCTACGCGATGTCGGGCCTCGGGCCCTCCGACGTCGACGCCGCCATCATCTACGACGCCTTCACCCCGATCGTGCTCTGGCAGCTCGAGTCGTTCGGCTTCTGCAAGCGGGGCGAGGCCAAGGACTTCATCAAGGACGGTGCGCTCGAGGTGGGCGGGCGGCTGCCCTGCAACACCCATGGCGGCCAGCTCAGCGAGGCCTACATCCACGGCATGAACGGGGTGAACGAGGGCGTGCGGCTGATCCGCGGCACGTCGGTCAATCAGCCCGCCAGGAACGATCACGTGCTGGTGACGGCCGGAGTCGGCGTCCCCACCAGCGGCATGATCCTCGGACAGCTCTGACGAGCGAAGGAGACACGAGATGCGCGAAGCCGTCATCGTGGAGGCGCTCCGCACGCCGATCGCGCGCGGCAAGATGGGCAAGGGCGATCTCTCGGGCCTGCACGCGATCCAGCTGCTCGCCAAGGTGCAGATGGGGCTGTGCGAGAAGGCCGGCATCGACCCGGGCGACGTCGAGCAGGTGATCGGCGGCTGCGTCACCCAGGCGGGCGAGCAGTCGAACAACGTGGCGCGCAACGCCTGGCTCTCCACCGGCCGCAGCTACACGGCGGGCGGCACCAGCGTCGACACCCAGTGCGGCTCGAGCCAGCAGGCCAACCACCTGGTGCGCGCGCTGGTGGCGACCGGCTCGATCGACATCGGGATCGCGTGCGGCATCGAGATGATGAGCCACGTGGGGCTCGGCGCGAACGTGATCCACGGCCCCGGCTTCTTCCAGACCCCGAACTGGCCCTGGGACCAGGCGCCCTCGCAGTTCGAGGCGGCCGAGCGCATCGCGAAGAACCGGGGCATCACGCGCGAGGACGTGGACCGCTTCGGGCTCGCATCGCAGCAGAAGGCTGCGCAGGCGGTGGCGGAGGGCCGCTTCGAGCGCGAGATCCTGCCCGTCGAGGCGCCGGTCCTCGACGAGAGCGGCCAGCCGACCGGGAAGACCCGCGTGGTGACGAAGGACCAGGGCCTGCGGCCCACCACGCTCGACGGCCTGGCCGCCCTCAAGCCGGTGCTCCCGAACGGCATCCACACGGCCGGCAACTCGTCGCAGATCAGCGACGGCGCGGCGGGCGTGCTGTGGATGTCGGCCGAGAAGGCCAAGGCGCTCGGCCTGCGCCCGCGCGCCCGCATCCTCGCGGACGTGGTGGTCGGGACCGATCCCTACTACCTGCTCGACGGCCCGATCGACGCGACGCGCCGGCTGTTCGAGAAGACCGGCATGACGATGAAGGACATCGATCTGTTCGAGGTGAACGAGGCCTTCGCGTCCGTCGTGCTCTCGTGGGCGCAGGTGATGAACGCGGACATGGACAAGGTGAACGTGAACGGCGGCGCGATCGCACTCGGTCACCCGGTGGGCGCCACCGGCGCGCGGCTGATCGTGACCGCGCTCCACGAGCTCGAGCGCCGCGGCCTCGGCACGGCGCTGATCACGATGTGCTGCGGCGCCGCCGTGGGCACCGGCACCATCATCGAGCGGATCAGCTGACGGCGAAGGAGGCGGACGTGCTGGACGGCAAGGTCGCGATCGTGACGGGGGGGGCCACCGGGCTCGGGCGCTGCCACGCGCTCGAGCTGGCGCGGCTCGGCGCGCGGGTCGTGGTGAACGACCTCGGCGCGAAGGCGGACGGCAGCGGGCGCGACGAGAGCGCGGCCCGCGCGGTGTGCGAGGAGATCCGCACGCTGGGCGGCGAGGCGGTCCCGCACTTCGGCGACGTCGCCGACTGGAACGATTCCAAGGCGATGATCGAGACCGCGGTGCGCAGCTTCGGCGACCTCAACATCGTGGTCTGCAACGCCGGCTTCGTGCGCGACGCGACGATCTTCAACATGAGCGAGGAGGACTTCGACGCGGTGATCCGCGTGCACCTCAAGGGGCACTTCTGCACGATGCGGCACGCGACCGCCTTCTGGCGCGAGCGCGGCAAGTCGGGCGCCCCGGTGTACGGGCGGCTCATCACCACCTCGTCGGAGTCGGCGCTGTTCGCGCCGCCGGGCCAGCCCAACTACTCGGCGGCCAAGTCGGGCATCATCGCGCTCACCATGGGCGCGGCGCAGCTCATGCAGAAGTACGGGGTCACGGCCAACGTGCTGATGCCGCGCGCCCGCACCCGCATGAACGACTCCGGCCCGCTCGCGGCGATGTTCAAGAAGCCGGAGGAGGGCTTCGACACCTTCGCGCCCGAGAACGTCTCGCCGCTGGTCGGCTGGCTCGCCTCGCCGCTCGCGGCTCGCGTGTCGGGGTACGTGTTCGTGATCTGGGGCAAGGACGTGACGGTGGTCTCGCGGCCCCGGTTCGGCGAGACCTTCCACAGCGAGGAGCGCTGGACGGTCGACACCCTCCAGCAGCAGCTCGGCCCGCACTTCGAGAAGCTGGAGCCGATCAAGGACGGCTACACGGTTCCGGCGATGTAGCTCGCGCTCCGGGTTGGCGGCGCTCGCGCGTCCCGCGGCGCTGCGTACGGCGTGCTCGCGTTCGCGGCGCAGCGGCGTTGCCGCAGCGCCCGAGCGTGGGCGCGAGCGCCCGCTTCGCGCTAGCCGCCGCGGCGCTGGAGCCTCGCCCACTCGTCGCGCAGCGTGACGGTGCGGTTGAAGACCAGCGCGCCCGGCTTGCTGTCGGGGTCGACCGCGAAGTAGCCGAGCCGCTCGAACTGGAGCGTCGTCCCGGGCGCCGCGTCGGCGAGGCTGGGCTCGACCTTGCAGTCGCGCAGCACGGTCTCGGAGGCCGGGTTGAGAAAGCTCGTGTAGTCGAGCCCGGTCGCCTCCGCCTCGCCCATCGGGTCCGGCACCGTGAAGAGCGTCTCGTACAGGCGCACCTCCGCCGGCAGCGCGTGCGCGGCCGACACCCAGTGGAGCGTCGCGCCCACCTTGCGTCCGTCCGGCGCGTTGCCGCCGCGGGTGGCCGGATCCCAGGTGCAGCGCAGCTCGACGATCTCGCCGGAGGCGTCCTTCACCACCGACTCGCAGCGGATCAGGCACGCCGCGCGCAGCCGCACCTCGCGGCCGGGGGCGAGCCGGTAGAACTTCTTCGGCGGATCCTCGAGGAAGTCGTCGCGCTCGATGTAGAGCACGCGCGAGAACGGCACGCGCCGCGTGCCGGCGCTCGGATCCTCGGGGTTGTTCTGGGCCTCGAACTCGATCGTCTCGTCTTCCGGGAAGTTCTCGATCACCACCCGCAGCGGGCGCAGCACCGCCATGACGCGCGGCGCGGTGCGGTTCAGCTCCTCGCGCACCGCGTGTTCGAAGCGCGCCAGCTCGATGGTGAGGTTGCGCTTGGTGAGCCCGATCTCGGCGTTGAAGTTGCGGATCGCGGCGGGCGGCACGCCGCGCCGGCGCAGGCCGGAGAGGGTCGGCATGCGTGGATCGTCCCAGCCCCGCACGTGCCCTTCCTCGACCAGCCGCTTGAGCCAGCGCTTGCTGATCACCGTGTGCGTGAGGTTGAGGCGCGGGAACTCGGTCTGCTCCGGCCGGTGCGGCACCGAGCAGTTCGTCACCACCCAGTCGTAGAGCGGCCGGTGGTCCGCGAACTCGAGCGTGCACAGCGAGTGGGTGATCCCCTCGATCGCGTCCGAGAGCGGATGCGCGAAGTCGTACATCGGGTAGATCACCCAGCGATCGCCGGTGCGGTGATGGGGGGCCTTCACGATCCGGTACAGGATCGGGTCGCGCATCGGCAGCACGGGCGAGGCCATGTCGATCTTGGCGCGCAGCACGCGCGAGCCCGGCTCGAACTCGCCGGCGCGCATGCGGCGGAACAGGTCGAGGTTCTCCTCCACCGAGCGATCGCGGTAGGGCGAGGGCTGGCCGGGCTCGGTGAGCGTGCCCTGGCGCGCGCGGATCTCCTCGGAGCTGAGGTCGCAGACGTAGGCGAGGCCCTTGCGGATCAGCTCCTCGGCCCACTCGTACATCTGCTCGAAGTAGTCGGACGCGTAGTAGAGGTGCTCGCCCCAGTCGAAGCCGAGCCAGCGCACGTCGGCCTGGATCGACTCGACGAAGCTCACGTCCTCGGTCACCGGGTTGGTGTCGTCGAAGCGCAGGTGGCAGCGGCCGCCGAACTCGGCGGCCATCCCGAAGTTCAGGCAGATCGCCCGCGCATGCCCGATGTGGAGGTAGCCGTTGGGCTCGGGCGGAAAGCGGGTGATCACCTTCCCGCCGTGACGTCCGGCGGCGACGTCGGCGGCGATCTTCTCGCGGACGAAGTTCCCGGCGGCGCCCGCGGTGTCGGGCGAAGGAGCGCTCTTCATGGGCGCGGAATCTAGCCCTCCGCTGCAAGGGGGGCGCGCCGTGCGCTGCGCGGCGATGGAGCCCGCGGCCCGCAGGCGCCCGCCCGCCGAACGACGCGGCGGCGCGGCGGCTCGAAGCCGCCGGCCGCGCGGCGGCCGGCGGCGCCGATCCCGCTAGCGGCGGGGACGGGCCAGGCTGCCCAGCACGGTGAGGCCGGCGAGGCCGACGCCCAGCAGCGCCGCCGCGCCCGGCTCGGGCGCCTCGAGCGCGAACAGCAGCATCGTGGGCGCGCCGCCCGTGTCGGGCATCTCGAAGCCGACCGTCGCGCCGTTCGAGAACACCACCTCGGCGACGGCGTTGGGCTGCGCGCCGTTGTCGAACCAGATCGTGCGCGCGTCCCAGGTCACCGAGCCGTCGGCGCGATCGAGGTCGACCTCGAAGACCAGCGACTCGCCCGGCGTGAAGTGCTCGAAGCTCCACACGAGGGTCCGCACCGAGCCGGTGCCGTTCACGCGGTCGCCCGCGACCAGCGTGGCGCCGGTCAGCGCCTCGGTGGCGACGTTCGCGGCCCGGCCGGCCGGGCTGGAGGAGAGGTCGGCCACGAAGTCGTAGACGAAGCCGAGGTGGCCGATCGTGAGCGAGAAGGACACGATCGACTCGCCCGCGCTCGACGTGTTCGTGAGCGTGAGCTTCGGCACGTTCCAGTTGTTCTGCATGTCGCCCGGGCCCGCGGTGAGCTCGAAGGAGGGGAGCCCGAGCGCGGGCGGCGCGGCGAGCAGCACGGCCAGCGCGGCGGAGCGGATGCAGCGGACGAGCGGGTGCGACGCCATGCGCGCACGCAAAGCAAGCGCCGTGCCGCCCACCACGCGGGCGCCGGGGCCCAGCCCGCACGGGCGCTTGCGCGGGCAGTTGCCGGTCGCGAGCCCGCATCCGGCGTTCACCTGACGCGCGAATGCGTCACCCGGTGACGAATCGCGTCGCCGGCGGGACGGGATCCGGCCCCCGGCGCCTCAGTCCCGGCCCAGCACCAGGGCGCTGGTCGGGACGCCGGTCCCGGCCGTCACCAGCACGTGCTCCACGTTCGGCACCTGGTTCACCGCCTCGCCCCGCACCTGGCGGACCGCCTCGGCCACCCCGTTCATCCCGTGGATGTAGGCCTCGCCGAGCTGACCGCCGTGGGTGTTGATGGGCAGCTCACCGCCCAGCTCGATCCGGCCGTCCTGCACGAAGTCCTTGGCCTCGCCGCGCTTGCAGAACCCGAACGCCTCGAGCTGCGCGAGCACGAAGGGCGTGAAGTGGTCGTAGATCACGGCGGTCTGGAACTCGTGCGGCCGCACGCCCGCCTGCTCGTAGAGCTGCTCGGCGACGAGGCGCATCTCGGGCAGCTCGCCGATCGACTCGCGGTAGTAGCTCGTCATCATGTGCTGATCGCGGCTCGCGCCCTGGGCCGCCGCCCGGATCACCGCGGGCGGGCGCCGCAGGTCGCGCGCGTGCTCGAGGCTCGTCACCACCACGGCGACCGCGCCATCGCTCTCCTGGCAGCAGTCGAGCAGTCGCAGCGGGCGCACGATCCAGCGCGAGGCCTGGTGCTCCTCGAGCGTGATGGGCCGCCCATGAAACCAGGCGGCGGGATTGGCGGCCGCGTGCCGGCGGCACGCCACCGAGACGCGTCCGAAGGCCTCGGTGGTGGCGCCGAAGTCGTGCAGGTAGCGCTGGGCCTGCATCGCCACCCAGGCGGCGGGCGTGAGCAGGCCGAAGGGCGCGTACCAGCCGAAGTGCGCGGTCTCCGTGGTGGGGGCCATGGCGCGCGGGATCGTGCCGATCCCGAAGCGCCGGCCCGAGCGCTCGTTCATGGCGCGGTAGCACACCACCACGCGGGCCACGCCGGACGCCACCGCCAGCGCCGCCTGCATCACCGCCGCGCACGCGGCGCCGCCTCCGTAGTGCACGCGCGAGAAGAAGCGCAGCGGCCCGGCGCCGATCGCGCGCGCCACCTCGATCTCGGGGTTGTCGTCCATCGTGAAGGTGGCGAAGCCGTCGACGTCGTCCGGTGTCAGGCCGGCGTCGGCGAGCGCGGCCAGCACCGCCTCGCAGGCGAGCCGCAGCTCGCTGCGGCCCGAGTTCTTGGAGAACTCGGTCTGGCCGACGCCGGCGATCGCGGTGCGACCCGCGAAGGAGACGCTCACGAGCCGCTCCGCGCCGGACGGAAGAAGTGGAGGGTCAGCTCGTCGTCGACGCGCTCGAAGTCCACCTCGACCGGCTGGCCGATCGCGACGTCGTCGGGCTCGACGCCCACCAGCCGAGAGACGAGCCGCGTGCCCTCCTCGAGCTCGACCAGCACGATCACGTTCGGATACGTGAAGGGCGGGACCGGCGGGTGCTCGACCACCACGAAGCTGTGGATCGTGCCGCGCCCGCAGGCGTCGATCGCGTCGAGCTCGAACGAGCGGCAGCCCGCGCACACCGGCGCGGGAGGATGCTGGAGGCGGTGGCAGGCCGTGCAGCGCTGGATGCGCAGGCGGCGCTCGCGCAGCCCCTCCCAGAAGAAGCGGTTGTCGTGCGTGATCGCAGGCCGCGGCAGCATCCGCGCCGAACTCTAGCCCGGGTTTCCCGGGCGGGCGCGGGGCGCCGCGCCGTGGCCGCGACCGACCGCTCGTGCGCGCCGCGCCGCGCACGCTCCGGGCTCGCGCGCCCTGGCCGCCCGCGCGGCGAGCCGCGGGCGGCGAATCGTCCGCCCTACTCCTCGACGATCGTGATCGCCTGCCGCGGGCACACGCGCTCCGCCTCCTTGAGCTTGGCCCGCAGCGAGTCCGGCGGACGCTCCATCAGCACGTTCAGGTTGTCGTCGTCGTCCACCTGGAAGACCTCGGGGCACGCCTCCATGCAGCGCGCGTTGGCCTCGCACAGGTCGTAGTCCACGACGACTTTGAGCGGCATCGAAGCGTCTCCTCTTCCGATTCCGAAGGCGCCGAAGGGTACCACTTCGGGCTTCCGTGCAAGGGCGTGCGGCGGACGCCGCCGTGCCGGAAGGGCATGGCGCGCGCGAGCGGATCCGGCGACGATTGCGCGCGTGCTTCGCCGGCTCTCGCGTCGGGTGGTCTTCGAGCACTTTCCGCTCGCGACCGGGCTCGCGTTCGGCGTCGCGCTGGCGACCCTCGCCGCCTGGCTGGTGGCGCTCGTCGCCGGACCGGCGGCGGTGCCGGGGCGGCCGCTCGCGCTGGCCGGGCTCGGGCTCGCGCTGCTCGGCGGCTGGCTCGTGCCGCGGCTCGGCGCCCCCCGTCACCGCGGCGCGATCATGCGGCGGGTGGCGGCCTGGAGCATCGCTGTCGCGTTCGTGACGATCGCGGTGGCGGCCGCGGTGGTGGGCGTGGCCGGCGGACTGCTGGCGCTCGCCGCCCTGCTCGCCGTGGTCGGGCTCGCGCCGGAACGCGGCCTCGCAGCCTTCCGGGTGCTGAGCGTCGCGGCCGCCGCGAGCACCTTCGCGGGGCTCGTGTGGGCCGCGCACGCCGGGCGCGTGTCGCTCCAGGTCCGCGAGCGGACGCTGGCGCTCCCCGGCCTCCCGCCCGCCCTGCAGGGTCTGCGCATCGCGCACCTCTCGGACCTGCACGTCGGCAACGGGCTGCACGGCGAGGCGCTGGATGCGCTCGTGGAGCGCGTCGCCTCGCTCGCGCCCGATCTCGTGGCGATCACCGGCGACCTCTTCGACTACGACCCCGACGCCGTTCCCGACGGCGCCCGCCGGCTCGGCGCGCTGCGAGCGCGGCTCGGCGTGTTCGCGGTGCTCGGCAACCACGATGCCCTGGTCGGTCGGGAGTGGGTGGCGCGCTGCCTGGCCGAGCACGCCCCGGCGGTGCGCCTCCTGCGCGGGGCGTGGGAGAAGCTCGACGCCGGCGGGTCGCCGCTCTACGTGGCCGGCTTCGACGACCCCGGGCACGACTGGTCGGCGCGCAGCGAGCGCCTGCCGGTGCTCGCGGACCTCGCACGCGTGCTCCCCACCGACGGGCCTGCGCTGCTGCTCGCGCACCGCCCCGAGGCCTTCCCGCAGGCGGCCGAGGCCGGCTTCGCGCTGGTGCTCGCCGGTCACTACCACGGCGGCCAGATCGCGCTGCCGGGCGCCGCCGAGCGCTGGAACGTCGCGCGCCTGTTCAGCGCCTATCCGAACGGCCTCTACCGGCGCGGCGACGCGCTGCTCCACGTGAGCTGCGGGATCGGCTACGCGGGCCCGCGGCTGCGCGTGGGGAGCCATCCCGAGATCGCCGTGCTCACGCTCGCGGCGGCCTGAGCGCGGGGCGCCGACCGGTCCGCTGCGCTACCACGCGGCGCGTGGAGGCTCCCGATCGGGACCGAGCGGAACCGGCGGGCCCGCGGTCCGTCCGGGGCATCGTCCCGCGTGCTTCGCTCGCCTGGCTGCGCACCTTCGCGCTCGGGCTGCTGCTCGGCGCGCTGTTCCTCGCGCTCGCTCTATGGGGCGTCCCCCTCGCAGCGCTCGGCGAGGCGCTCGCGCAGGTGCGGACCGTCTGGCTGCTCCCGGTCGCGCTGCTGGTCCTCGTCCAATACGGGCTGCGCGCGGTGCGCCAGCGGATCATGCTGGGAGCGAGCGCACCCGGGCTCGGCGTGCGCGACCACTTCGCGATCGTCACGATCGGCTTCTTCTGCGTGAACGTCTTTCCGGCGCGGCTCGGCGAGGCGGTGCGGCCGCTGCTCCTCA
>Ga0207873_1003637_pt1 | contig 11010 bp, 9 predicted proteins | sample BGWIniCompost_FD_187373 | JGI IMG/M metagenome (GOLD analysis project Ga0207873, IMG submission 187373) | Cellulose adapted compost microbial communities from Newby Island Compost Facility, Milpitas, CA, USA - BGW Initial Compost (SPAdes)... ... | reverse complement strand
CGCCTTCCGCGTCATCGGCATCGTCATGCTCGCGCTCGCCGCGCTCTCGCTCGGTCTCAAGCCGCGCCGCGAGGAGCTGGCGACCGCGGCGCGGCATGAGGCGGGAGCGCCCATGCCTTCCGGCGACGACGTGGGTGCCCGCAGGGTTTCCGGCGACGAGGCAGGGGCACCCAAACCTTCCGGTGACGAGCCGACCGCGCGGGAAGAGGTAGAAGTCATGTGACGGCGGGATAGCCGCGCCGCTGACGGCGTACGCCGACCTGCGCCTCGACTCGGAGGGCAACCTCTGGGTCGAGGAGTATATCGGACGCCGGGCGAGGAGCAGGCGCGGTGGGCGGTGTTCGACGGGAACGGACGATGGCTGGGCGTCGTCGCCTTGCCGCCGCGTTTCACGCCGTTCCAGATCGGCGCCGATTTCGTTCTAGGCCGGGAAGTCGACGAGCTCGACGTCCAGTACGTGACGCTGTACCGTCTCGAGAAGCCCGCGGGCGACGACGTCGCAGCGCCGGTGCCCGGCTGAGCGAGACCGCCACACCTCAGGAAGATCTGCCATCTCGGAGTGGATCGAAACGAGTTCGATGTCGAAGCGGTGGCGCTGTACCGGATCGTGAGGGCGCCCGGCGGTCTGAAGTAAACTAAACGGTTTAGGACAGGAATTACGGCTGGCCGGCGCAGAAGTGGATCCGCCGGTCACCGGGCTCGCGGCCGTCGCCGGGCTCGCGGCCGTGGGCGGAATGGCGCCCAGTCGCCGGGCTCGCACACGCAGATCTCTCAGTCGCCGTCTCGGCCGAGGTTCGCCGCTCGTGGCCCGGAGGATGCCGCCACGTTCCGGACACCTTGAGGAAACGCGTCACATCCTGGAGATTTGGGCGACGGATTCCCCGAGCAGTGAGAGAAGCGGAGACGAGATGACGAACCCGACGCCCGACGCGCGCACCGGCGCCCCCGATGGCCGGACCGGCGCCCGCAGCGATGTCAGCGCCGACACCCGCACCGCTAGGCCGGCCTCCGGCGAGCGCCTCCTCATCGTCCGGTTGGCGGGCGAGTTCACGATCAAATCGAGGCGGACGCAGCAGACGCTGCGGCGGGTGCTCGTCCGCAACCTGCGGGACGCGCTGGACTCGACGGGCGAGCCGTACGAGCTGGACGCGCAGTTCAGGCATCTCGTGGTGCGGTCGGGGTCGGAGCGTGCGCCGGAGGTACTCACGCGGGTCTTCGGCGTGAGCGGGATCTCGGTGGTCGAGGCCGTGGTCGCGCCGAGGCTGGACGAGATCGTGCGGGTCGGGAAGGAGCTGTTCCACCCGCGCGTCGTCGGCCGGAAGTACGCCGTGCGGGCCCGCGTGCGGGGCGGACGTCTCTCGTCCAGGGACATCATGGTCGAGCTGGGCGCGGCGCTGAACCCGGGCGCGAAGGTCGACCTGGACGACCCGGACGTGACCGTCCACGTCGAGGTGCGGGAAAACGAGGCGTGGCTCTTCGCGGAGCAACTCGATGGCGCGGGCGGGCTCCCGCTCGGGGTCGAGGGGAACGCGATCGCGCTGTTGTCCGGCGGGTTCGACTCGCCCGTCGCCGCGTGGCTCATGCTCAAGCGCGGTGTTGCGCTGGACTACGTCTTCTGCAACCTGGGCGGCGCCGCATACGAGCGGGCGGTGCTCCAGGTGGCGAAGGTGCTGGCGGACGACTGGTCGTACGGCACCCGCCCGCGGCTGCACGTCGTCGACTTCGGCCCCGTCGTCGACCACATGCAGGGGCTGGTGCGGGAGCGCTACTGGCAGGTCGTGCTGAAGCGGCTCATGTACCGCGCCGGGTCGATGGTCGCCGCACAGCGGAAGTCCCAGGCGATCGTCACGGGCGAGGCGATCGGGCAGGTGTCGTCGCAGACGCTGCACAACCTGCGGGCGATCGAGCCCGCGGCGTCACTCCCGGTCTTCCGGCCGCTGCTCGGGTTCGACAAGGACGAGATCATCGCCCGCGCGCGCACGATCGGCACGGCGTCGCTCTCGGAGAAAGTGAAGGAGTACTGCGCGATCACGCCGGGGAAGCCGGTCACGGCGGCGTCGGTGGAGGTGGTAGACGCGGAGGAGGCGAAGCTGGACCTCTCGATCCTCGAGCGCGCCGTCGCCGAGCGGAAGGTGCTCGACGTCCGCGCCCTCACGCCGACGGACCTGCACGAGCCCTACATCTTCACGGACGAGATCCCGCCGGACGCGGTCGTCATCGACTGCCGGCCCGAGGCGCAGTACGAGGCGTGGCACTTCCCGGGCGCGATCCACCGCGACGAGTACGACCTGCTCCGCGACGCGAAGCAGCTCGACCGCGACCAGACCTACGTCCTGGTCTGCGCTGCCGGGCTGCGGACCGCACACCTGGCCGAGATGCTCCAGCGCGAGGGGTACGACGTGTACTCGTTCCGCGGCGGCGTGCGGGGGCTGCGCAAGTGGGCCGAGGAGCACGGGGTGACGACGGACGCGGGGTGAGTTCCGGCGGGTGAGCTGCGCCGGTCGAGCCGCGCCCGCCGAGTCGCCGCGGAGCAGCCCCGCGTGCTGAACCCCGGCGGCGCGAAACCTGCCACGGGCGACGCCGGCGCCCGGATGGCGCGCGATCGCGCCCGCCGCGAGCGAGAGAGCATGCGCGAGGGCGACCCCGGCCCGGCCGAGCCCGCGCCACTTTCGCATCATCGCATCGCCTGCTATATCACGAGCATGGAACGGCGCACCCTGACCCTGCGTGTACACGCCCTCCTGACCCTCGCCGCGCTGGTGGTGGGCGGTTGGGCGCAGGCGTCCGGTCTCCACGGCTGCGCGAGCCACGGGGCCGGCGAGCGGGGGGCGTATCACGCGGGGCCGGCCGCGCACGACGCGGGGGCGGCCGCGCACGACGCGGCCGCGGTTGCACACCACGCGGTCACGGATGCGCACCACACGGGGCCGGGCTTGCACGACCCCGGCTCGGCTGCGTATGGGGCGGCGGTCGCGGGGCACGAGGCCGCGCCGGTCGCGCATGACATCGCCGCGTCGCACGCGCGTTCGGACGCCGACCCGTCGACCAATGGCGAGAATCCCGCGCACCGCGCCTACGCAGGGCACGCGGCTCCCGCCCACCACGGGGCGCACCACGCCCCCGCGGGCGGGCACCACGGCGAGTGCACCTGCCTCGGCGACTGTCAGGCGGGCGCGGGCATCTCGCTCCCGACGTACGTAGCGGCGACCGCTCCGGTCGCCACGGAATCCACGCTCACCACGGCGGTCGAAGGCGACGACGCCGCTCCCCTTCGCCGCGCGGCGTACCTCATCCCCTTCGCCACGGCACCTCCTTCCCTGGCCTGATCCCACGGACCATCAGGCACGCATCACCCTCGCGGGCGCCCGGCCGGGCCGCTCGCGGTGGGTCGTTCGCGGAATTTCGAGATATCGAGAGAAGGAGGATTCCTTTGAACATACATCGTGGCATCCATGGCAAGGTCCGGCGCGCGGCCGGCATCTTCGCCGCACTGCTCCTGCTGCTCACCGTGCGGCCGGCGGCGGGGCAGGGTATCGGGGCTCAGGCCGCGCCGACAGCCACCGACGCGCGCGCCGGCGCGATCCGCGGCGTCGTCGTATCGGCCGAGACGGGCGCGCCGCTGCCGCAGGCGCGCGTGTACGTCGACCACACGAACCTGGGCGCCACGTCCGACGCGCGCGGCGCCTTCCACCTGGCCGGCGTCGCGCCCGGGACGCACGTGCTGGTCGCGGAGCTGATCGGGCACCGGACGGAGCGGGTCGCGGTCCGCGTGGAACCGGGCCGTGTCGTCGACGTCGAGGTCCGCCTCACCGAGGAGGCGCTGCCGCTGCCGGGCGTGGTGGTGAGCACGACGCGTGAGGCGGAACGGCTCTCGAGCACGGCGGCGACGGTCGGCGTGGTCGAGGGTGCGGCGCTCCGCGACCGTCGCCCGGCGCACCCCTCCGAGGTCCTGGGCGACATCCCCGGCGTTTGGGTGAACGTGACGGGCGGCGAGGGGCACATGACGGCGATCCGCCAGCCGCTCACCACCGATCCGGTCTACCTCTACCTCGAGGACGGCGTCCCCACGCGCTCGACCGGGTTCTTCAACCACAACGCGCTCTACGAGATCAACCTTCCCCAGGCCGACCGGGTCGAGGTCGTGAAGGGGCCGGCGACGGCGCTCTACGGCAGCGACGCGATCGGCGGCGTCGTCAACGTCGAGACCCGGCCGGCGGTCGCGCAGCCCGGAGTCGAGCTGACCTTCGAGGGCGGCGGCTGGGTGGGCGAGGACGAGCCGGGGTACGGGTGGTCGCGGTTCCTCGGCTCCGGCGCCTTCGTCAGCGGCCCGAACGGGATCCGGATGGACCTCAACCTGACCCGGTCGGCCGGCTGGCGCGAAGGGACCGAGTACGACCGCCAGAGCGCCACGCTGCGCTGGGACCGCGACCTGTCGGGGATGTCGCGGCTCAAGACGGTGGTCGCGTGGTCGCGGATCGACCAGCAGACGGCCGCGAGCTCGCGCCTGTCCGAAGCCGACTACCGGGATCGGCCCACGCGCAACCTGACGCCGATCTCGTTCCGCGAGGTGGACGCGCTGCGCGTCTCCGTCGCCTACGAACGGCGCACGGATCGCTCGCTGCTGAGCGTGACGCCCTTCGCGCGGTACAACGCGATGGACATCCTCCCGAACTGGTCGCTCTCCTACGACCCGGCGATCTGGGAGACGTCGAACTATTCGCTCGGCGCGCTGGTGAAGTTCCGCCACGACTTCGACCGGCTCGGCGCGCGGCTCATCGCCGGCGTTGACGTGGACTGGAGCCCCGGCGAGCACGTCGAGCGCGCGATCACGCCCACGCGGGTGGACGGGGTCTTCGTCGACTACACGGAAGGCGACGTCATCTACGACTACGACGTGGCGTTCCTGGGCGTCTCGCCCTACTTCCACGCCGAGGCCTCGCCGCTGCCGCGGCTGCGTGTGACCGCGGGGCTGCGCTTCGACCGCGTCGGCTACGACTACGATAACCACCTGGGCCCGCTGGACACCGGCCGGCACCGCCGCCCGGCGAGCACGACGGTCTGGTTCTCGGAGCTGAGCCCGAAGCTCGGCGCCGCGTACGAGCTGGGCGGCGGCGCGAGCATCTATGCCACGTACGGCCACGGCTTCCGGGCGCCGTCGGAGGGGCAGCTCTTCCGGCAGGGGGTGGCGGAGAACACCGTCGGGCTCGAGCCCGTCCGCGCGCGGAACATCGAGGTCGGCCTCCGCGGAACGGTGGGCGAGCGGCTGCGCTGGGAACTGGCCGTCTATCGCATGTCCAAGCTGAACGACATCGTGACGTTCCAGCATGCGGACGACACGCGCGAGACGCAGAACGCGGGCGAGACGCTGCACCGCGGGGTCGAGGCCGGGCTCGCCGTCGCCCTCGCCGACGGGCTCACGGCCGAGGCGACGTGGTCGTACGCGAAGCACACGTACGAGTCGTGGCGCCCGAACCCGACGACGGACTACGCCGGGCACGAGATGGAGAGCGCACCGCGCACGATCGGTGGCGCGTCGCTCCGCTACACGCCGCGCTTCCTCGAGGGCGCGAGCGCGACGCTCGAGTGGCGGCACCTGGGCGAGTACTGGCTCGACGCCGCCAACACCGAGAAGTACGAGGGCCACGACCTCTTCAACCTGCGCGCGTCGTACGAGGTCCGGCCGGGCGCAACGCTCTACGTCCGCGTCCAGAACCTGACCGACGCGCGCTACGCGGAGAACGCGGGGTACAGCGCCTTCCTCGGCCGCGAGTTCGCGCCGGGGAACCCGCGGACGCTGTACGCCGGGCTACAGGTGTCGTTTGGGAGGGAGTGATGGTGACAACGAATCGAACGGGGCGCGGGGCGGCGACAGGCGCGGGCGCGGCGAGCCGCGCCCGCGCCGGCCTCCACGGGCAGCGTCTCCGGCGCGGCGACCGGCGCGTCGCGAGGGGCTCGCTCCCGGCCCCGTGCGGGGGCACGGGACGCACGTTCGGCGGGGTCGCAACGGCGCTCGCGGCCTTCACGGCCGGTGGTCGGCCGTTCGGGTGCCAACGACTGCGCCGGGCCGGCAACGGTGCCGTGGCGGCCCTCCTCCTTGCCGCCTGCTCCATGCAGCCGGCCGCGCCGGAGGTCACGGTCGCGACCGTCGCGGCGGCGGGGGCGACGCATCCGACGGTGGCGGTCGACCCGGCGAGCGGCGCGGTCTACGTCGCCTGGGTCGGCGTGCCCGGCGCCGATGGCCGCGCCGATGTGTTCCTCGCCCGGAGCGACGACGGCGGCGCGACCTACGCCGCGCCCATCCGGGTCAACGACGTCCCCGGGGACGCCGCGCCGCACGCCCAGGCGCCGGCCCAGGTCGCCGTGGGGCCGGACGGGACGGTCTACGTCGTCTGGCAGAACAACACGAAGATCGAGGGCCGGCGTTTCCCCGCCAGCGACCTGCGCCTGGCCCGCTCCCGCGACGGCGGCCGGACCTTCGAGCCCGCCGTCTACGTGAACGACGACGCCGGCGGGCCGCCGGCGTCGCACACCTTTCACGACGTCGCCGTCCTCCCCGACGGCACCGTGCTGGTTTCGTGGATCGATGGGCGGGTCCGAGCCGCGGCCGAAGCGGCGCACGCGGGCGGGAGCGGTGCGTCGACGGGCTCGGCGCGCAATGGTAGCCCCGCGGCGTCCGGCGGACCGGCGCACCACGGCGTACAGGGTGTGCCCGAGGAGCCCAGCTCCCAGATCCGCGTCGCGCGCTCTCTCGACGGCGGCCGCACGTTCGGCCCGAGCGTCGTCGTGGCCGAGCAGGCGTGCCCGTGCTGCCGGACGTCGCTCGCCGTCGGCCCGGCGGGCGAGGTGTACCTGGCGTGGCGGGCGGTGTTCGCCGGGAGCATCCGGGACGTCGTCGTCGCGCGCTCCGACGACGGCGGCCGATCGTTCCGCCCCGCGATCCCGGTGCACGACGACGGCTGGCGGCTCGACGCCTGCCCCCACGCCGGCCCGTCCCTCGCCGTCGACGCCGAGGGCCGCCTCCACGCGGCGTGGTTCACCGGCGTCGAGGGCCGCGCGGGCGTCTTCCACGCCGTCTCGACCGATGGCGGGAGGAGCTTCCGCGGGCCGCACGCTCTCGCCCGCGCCGACGTCGTCGCGCCCTCGCTGGCGAAGCTGGACGCCGCCGGCGGCGCGGTCTGGGTGGCATGGGAGGACCGCACGAGCCCGGAGCGCCGGCTTCGTGTCGGCCACGCCCGCAACGGCGGCGCTCCACGAGCCTTCGACGTCGCGCTCGGACCCGGCGTCGCGCCCGCCCTCGCCGCGACGGACGACCTGGCCGTGGTCGTGTGGCTCGAGGAGGAGGCGGTGCGCAGCGCGGCGCTGCGGTGGGAGCGGTAGGCGCCGCGGTGCTGCGTCCGACGCCTCATGGAGGCGGCGCCGCGGCGGAGGCGTTGAAGGCCGAGACACCTCTCACGATCAGGAGGCCGGTCATGCGCGACGAGCCAACTTCAGCCATCGGCAGAGGACGCTCCCTCCTGCTGATATGCGTCCTCTCGATCGCCTTCGCGGTCTCGTGCGCCATGCCCGCCCGCGCACAAACGGGTGGAGACTCGATCGCGATAATCCGGGATGTCGTGCTGCAACGCCTGATCTGGCTCCAGGACTCCACCCTCGATTCTGCTTGCCACGTCTACGAGAAGACGGGACGCCCCCCCAACCTCGCCGACGCACTGGGTCCGGTGGCGGGCCGACTCCTCGACCGCCCGGATGATCCTTGCGGACCACGAGGCCCGTGGAGGCCAGGCGTGGTGTTGTACTCGATTTCCGTCCAAGGTTCAGGTGCGACGGTTGTTCTGCACGTCCACAGAGGCGAGTTCTCGCACACGGAGGAGTATACCCTTCACCAGGAATCGCCGGGATATCCCTGGATCGTCGATGAGATTCGCCTGCACGAGTGGTCGTAGGTCATAATCCCCTCCGAACCCACCCCCGGCGGCCGACGTCGAATTTAGCGAAGGAGTCGGGGGCCCCTCTCGGGGCGCTTTTTCGTTGCCCGCGGCTCGCATCTTGCCATGTATATCATTGCCACGCAATCACTTATACGCGTGCTGGAGGTGTGCATGGCCCAGAGAGCAACTGAATTCACCCGGACCACACCCGACCGCGGCCGGTCGACGACGGTCCGTGAAGAGGTTCGACGGGGGATGGAGGAGCGTCCGACGACCCGGAGGAAGGTCTCCCCGCCGAAGCGCACGGCCGCGCAGATCGCGTCGCTAGGGATGGGGATCGCGAGCCTGTCGCTCGGCGCACTGGCGTTCGTGGGGCCGCTGGTGACGGGGAACCGCGACAAGGTCATCAACCTCCGCAAGGGCAAGCTGTTCGACGTCTTCGCCATGAACCCGCTGCATGCGGGGATCCACATCGGGCTCGGCCTGCTCGGGATCCTGGCCGCGCGCTCGCAGAAAGCCTCGCGTGGCTATCTGGCAGTCTCGTCGGCGGGTCACGCGGCGCTGGCCACCACGGGGATCCTCGCGGGACGCAAGCGGTCCGGGATCTACGAGGTCATGGGGATGGCGATGAACACCGCCGACAACATCCTGCACTCGGCGTGGTGCGGCGCGGCGGCGCTCTTCGCGGCCCGGCCGAATTTGCTGCAGAGGGCAGCGTAGCCTCCGCTAGGTAGGCGGACCGCGGATCGGACGGGGTCTGGGAGGACGGTAAGCTGGCTGGAGCGAGGCCGGGGCGAAGCAGGGGTCCGAGCGGGAAGGGTTGGGACGCGACGCAGTGTCTCCGGCCTCGCCGGCGCCGCAGCCGGAGCCCGACACGCGGGCGACAGGAACGGCCGCGCCCGCTAGATCAACGACCTTCCCTGCCCCCCATCCACCGCCAGGCAGGCGCCGGTCACGAGGCTCGCCCGGGGCGAGGCCAGGTAGGCGACGAGGCTCGCGACCTCCTCCGGGCGGCCGAAGCGGCCGAGCGGCAGGTTCTCCTCGACGAAGCGCTGCATCGCCTCGGGATTCTCCTTCACGCGCCGGTCCCAGCCGCCGCCGGGGAATAGGATCGACCCGGGCGCGACGCTGTTCACCCGGATACCGCGGGGCGCGAGTTCGAGGGCGAGGACGTCGGCGGTGGCGATGACTGCGGCCTTGGCCGCGGTGTAGCTCGCCCGGCCGGCGCCGCCCGTCTCGCGCCCCCAGACCGAGGCGATGAAGATGATCGAGCCGCCGCCCCGCGCCTCGAGATGCGGAATCGCCCGGCGCGCGATGCGCACCCCGGATAGCAGGTTGAGCTCGAGGATGTAGCGCCAGTCGTCGTCCGTCGTCTCCTCGAACGGCTTGTGCCGGCTCCCGCCCACGTTGTTGACGACGACGTCGAGCCCGCCCAGCTCGCGGGCGGCGTCGTCGACGAAGCGCGTGGCCGCCTCCGCATCGGTCACATCGACGGCGCGGGCGAAGACGCGGCCGCTTCCCAGCGCCTCGAACTCCGCGGCGGCCGCTTCGAGCGGAGCGGCCGAGCGTGCGCAGATGGCGAGGTGGCACCCTTCGGCGGCGAGGGCCGCCGCGATCGCTTTCCCGATCCCGCGGCTCGCGCCCGTGACCAGCGCGATGCGGTCCTTCAGTCCCAGGTCCATGGGTGTAGCATGCGCGCCCCGGAACGTTCGGGCAAGGCTGGGGTGGAACGAGCCCGGAGACGCCCGGCGGCCGGCCAAGGCAGGGGCGACCCGTGGCCCGTGCCCGCCGTTTGACCCGAAGGATGCCGCGGAGGCCGCCAAATCGCCGAGCACGCGATCGCCGTGCGTGGCGCCACTACTGGAGGATCGCGCTCCGCGGGGGTAGAATTCGAGCCGGAGGTTTACCAGGGATTGGCGATGCATACACTGAAGTTCGAGCTCCCTGCCTGGATCGACGACGTCGTGGATTGGGACCGGCCGTACCCGACCGTCGAGGACCGCGTCGGGCTGGCGATACGCCTGTCGCGGGAGAACGTGGAGCGCGACGGCGCGGGGCCGTTCGGCGCCGCGGTGTTCGAGACGGAGACAGGCCGCCTCGTCTCCGTCGGCGTGAACCGCGTGGTCCCGGCGCGGAACAGCGTCCTCCACGCCGAGATCGTGGCCCTGATGTTCGCGCACCGGCGCACGGGCGCGTACGCCCTCAACGGCGACGGCCTACCGGCGCACGACCTGGCGACCTCGTGCGACCCGTGCGCCATGTGCCTCGGCGCCACGCTCTGGAGCGGCGTGCGCCGGGTCCTGGCCGGCGCGGACCGGGAGGACGCCATGGCCGTCGGGTTCGACGAGGGGCCGGTCTTCCCGGAGTCGTTCGCGTACCTGGCTGACCGCGGCGTGGAACTCATCCGCGGGATCCGGCGCGCCGAGGCGCGGGAGGTCCTCCAGGCGTACGTCGGGCGCGGCGGTCGGATCTACAACGGGTAGCTCGCGGCCGGCGGGCGTCTCTCGCTCGCCACGGAAATGCGCGCCAGGCGGCCGCCGCGCCCCGGTGCGCCAGCGTTTTCGCGGCGGCGCGCGTCTCCAAGGTGCAAGTGCCACGACTCAGGAGGATGTATGGCCCGCAGTGAGATCGGGGCGGTGCGACGCCGGCCGCGGCGCGGGGCGGAGATCGGGACGGCGGATGCGGAGGGCCCCGTCGGCGTCGCGGCGTCGTCCCGGAGCCGGAGCGAGCTCGGTCGGGCGGCCGCCCGGTTCATGTTCCAGGCGCACCTCTGGCTCGGCGTGATCACGACCGGCGTCGTGCTCGTGCTGTGCGTGACCGGCATCCTGCTCAACCACAAGCGCGCGCTCGGGCTCATGCCAGACGTCCCCAACGAGCCGAGCGGCCCCTTCGAGGACGCGCTCTCCCTCGCCGCCCTCGCCGATATCGCCGCCCGCGCCGTCGGGCCGGAGATCGCCGCGGCCGGCATCGACCGCATGGACGTCCGCCCCGGCGATGGCCTCATCAAGGTCCGCTTCGACGACCGCGCCGTGACCGAGGTGACCGTCGACATCAACACGGGCGAGATCCTCGAGATCGGCGA
>Ga0207873_1003635_pt1 | contig 11012 bp, 5 predicted proteins | sample BGWIniCompost_FD_187373 | JGI IMG/M metagenome (GOLD analysis project Ga0207873, IMG submission 187373) | Cellulose adapted compost microbial communities from Newby Island Compost Facility, Milpitas, CA, USA - BGW Initial Compost (SPAdes)... ... | reverse complement strand
CGCCGCCTCGAGCAGCGCGCGCGTCCCCGCGACGTTCACCTCGCGGAAATACTCCGGCGGCATGTGAGCCTCGTGCTGTGCCGCCGCGAGATGAATGACGCAGTTGCGGTCCATGAGCGTCTCGCGCAGGTAATCCGGGCTCTGTAGCGTGCCGAACGTCTGGCGCACGCCCGCCGCGCGCAGTTCTTCTGCGCGCTCGGATTCGATACGGCTGCCGATGCGCCCAGCCGCCAGCACATCGATGCCGGCACGATGCGCATGGAGTGCGAGCCGTGAGCCGATGAAACCCGTCGCGCCCGTGATCGCCAGTCGAAGGTTACTCATGGCCGATACCTCACGTCAGGGCCTCATGCCAGAGCTTTTGCAAGCACACCCGAACCCTCGCGGATCGGGTCCCGGTCGTGTCTTTCGAACAGCGAACGCGCGTGGTGTCGAGCGAGGACGCGCTCCGTCGCGGCGATCTCTTCGGCGCGCCGCTGCTCCGACCAACCCAAACGTCGCGCCATCGCATCCGCAACGCTGCGCAACGCGCGCGATCCCGGGTGCTTTCCGGCCGCGAGATTCGTTCGCCGCAGCACGACATCTTCCAACCGCACCGCCATCTCGCGATCGACGCAGAACAGCACTTCCCGCACGAGCGTCGCCGTGTCCGGCACCTTGTCCGCGACTGCGGGCGAGCGTTCGTCGGCGCCATGTTCGAGCACGGCGCGATATTCGGTGCCGAAGTTGCGAAGCAATGCATCGAGCGTGTCCGACTCCACGCCCTGTGGTGCTTCGCGGCGAGCTTGCTCGCGGAATGTTTCGAATTGCTCGATCGCACCGCCGGGCAGGGCGCGGCTTTCGGACTCGCGAGCCGCGCGCCGCCGATCGAGACGGTGCGGCCATTGCTGCAGCAGCAGGTCGAGGGCGCGTTGGGAATCGACGCGTGCGGTGGTGAAACGGATGCCTACCAAACTTACGAGACCTCCGACCCCGTGCGCCGCTCGATGGTCGATCAAGCGAGACTGCTTGCCGAAACTGAGCTCTTCGCGAGTGGCCGTGTCACCGAAAGGCACCAAGCCGCAGTTCGCGAAGCTCACCTCGTTCATCGACAACTGCAACGCGGGATACACGGTGTTGAGTTCCGCAATCCACTGTTCGATCTCATCGCGGTCGATACCTACGGTATCTGGCGATTCCAGATAGTGGCGATGCCACACGCCGAACAGCGTGCGATCGCCCCAAGGCACCGCAAACAAATGTCGATTCGAGCGGCTCAATAGGGCGTCCTTGTCGCGACTCAAGCCCTGTACCGCAAGGCCGTAAGACGAGGTCGGTTTGCGTTCGACGATGAAGTAGGCATCGCGCGAGAACGGCGCGCGCTCGAATTGCCCGAAGCGCGCCGGATCGGCCTGCAGGTAGTCCGCCCAGGGACCCGCGGCATTCAGCGTGAGTCGGGCGCGAATGTCGAAACGATCGCCGCTCAATCGATCCGTCGCGCGCACGCCGCAGACGCGCGCACCGTCCCATAGCAGACTGGACGCTTCCACGTAGTTGCAGGCGACCGCGCCCTGCGACGTCGCCGCTTTGACGAAAGCGAGCACGAGCCGCGCCGGGTTGTACATCTGACCGTCTTCGAAGACGACGGCGCCGCTGAGGTCCGGCGCAGACAGGTGTGGGAAATGGGCGAGGATCTCCGCTCGCGACAGCAACTGCGTGCGTCGAATGCGCCGCGCGGGATCTCGCACCGGCCAGTTGCGATCGAACGTGAGCAGATCGTATAGACACGCACCGGCGCCAAGAAACGCTCGGCCGCGTCTTCCGCGCCCATACGTCGGAATCGCGATCGGCAGCGGATGGACCAGATGCGGCGCGATGCGCAGCAGCGTCGTACGTTCTCGACACGACGCGCGCAGTCGCGGCACGTCGGCGTGCTGCAGATAGCGGATGCCCCCGTGGACCATCTTGAAGCACTCGGCGCTCGTCGCGCCGCCGAAGTCGCCCTTGTCGATCAGCGCGGTCCGTAGACCTAACAGCGTGGCCTCGCGTGCGGCGGCAGCGCCGAACGCACCCGCGCCGATGATCAGCAGGTCGAATTCGCCGTCGGTCAGTGCGTGAGTATTGCGGTGCATGGACTGTCGCGTGTGTGAGTGAGTCAGATAGAACGAATCACGCGTGTGAGAGTTCAATGCACAAACGGTGCCTTGCGTTCGTGCGACGCGATGTGTTCGCAAGGACGCGGCTTCGGGCTTCGCGGGGCGCGCACGATCGCGATCGATGCAGTGCCACCGACGAGCGGTGCTCGACAGGCGGCAACGCGTCGGGAAAGTTCGTACAAGCTTGGCGCCGCATGGCGACAGCGCGGGCCCTTGCGTGTTGTCGCGCTTGGTGCGAGTTTTGCGGATGTCACACGAGCTTCGTCTTCGGCGCTTACATTGCTGTCGCAAAATCCTTGCAGGCGCGCTCATGACGCATTCAACGACTCGCCCGGCCGTCGTTCAGGGCTTTCCCGATGTAACGGTTGCAACTTCACTTGTAACGTTTTCGCCCGACGAACATTCTGACAAGTCGGATCGTCTGTAGTGACAGCAGTGTGTCTCGCAGAGGGTTCAACACGGCAGCAATGGGCGATTACTAAAACAGATGAAGACGAGGATTATCTCGATGTCAGAGATTGCAGCCATGAACCGTTCGTGCTCGGTTGTCGCGTCACGGTCTGTCTCCGTGAAGTGCGCGATCGCGGCGCTCCTCGCAAGCGTGACTGTCGCGGCGCCGTTCGCCGCTGACGCACTGCCCGTGTTTCCGCAAGCGACCGGCTACGGAGCCGAGACCGTCGCCGGGCGGGGCGGCACCGTTTATCGCGTCACGAATTTGAACGATTCGGGTGCCGGCTCGCTGCGTGCGTGCGTCGAGGCCAAGGGGCCGCGCGTGTGCGTGTTCGAAGTCTCCGGCACGATCAAAATGAGCAAGGATCTGGGAATCACCAATCCGTACATCACGATCGCCGGTCAGACCGCGCCGTCTCCGGGCATCATGTTGCGCGGCGCTGCGTTGCGCATCAGCACCTCCGAAGTCTTGGTGCAGCACCTGCGCGTGCGGTCGGGCGACGACCCGGAAGGTCCTACGCCTTCCAATCGGGATTCGCTCAAGATCGAATCTCCGCCGGAGAAACCGATCAAGAACATCGTCGTCGATCACTGTTCCTTCAGCTGGGCGATCGACGAGGTCGCGAGTGTCTGGCGCGGCTACGACAACGTCACCTTGAGCAACAACATCTTCTCCGAAGGCCTTCGAGAGTCGCTGCTGCCGACGACGGCCGGCTATGGGCTCATCCTCGGGCCTTGGGACGGCAAGGTGGCGGTCATCGGTAACCTGTTCGCGCACAACAAGGAGCGCAATCCTTTGAGCCGCGCGACGCACGCCGTCATCGTGAACAACGTCGTTTACAACCGCGCGAACATGGACGTCGACCTGCAGAGCGAGGACGGGCTCAAGACGCACACGGCCGTGATCGGCAACGTCTTCCTGCGCGGGGCGGACTATGCGCGCAACACCAAGCCGGTACTGGTGCGCACTTCGGGAAGCCTCGCGCTTCCGTCGCAGAGCAAGGTCTATGTCGCGGACAACGCCTCGCAGGACCGCTCCGGCGATGACGAATGGTCGGTCGTCGGCGCATCGGAGGGCACGTTGCCGAGCGCGCTGAAGTCCGCGTTGCCTCCGACGTGGCCCGCCGGCTTGACGCGTCTGTCGACGCAGAGCGATGCCGTGCTCAGCACGGTGTTGAAGTTCGCCGGGGCGCGTCCCGCGGACCGCGATCCGGTCGACAAGCGTGTCGTGCAGAGCGTGCGCGACGGCACCGGCCGGATCATCAACTGCGTGTCCGCTGATGGTTCGGAGCGCTGCAAGAAGAACGCGGGGGGCTGGCCGAAGCTGGCCGAGAACCGCCGTGCGCTGCAGCTTCCTGCGAATCCCTCGGCCGTGACGGCAAGCGGGTACACGAACCTCGAGCTGTGGTTGCACAAGTTGGCCGCCGAAGTGGAAGGGCGGTCGGAGCATGCGCCGAGCGCGCCGATCCTTTCATCGCAAGCCCAATGACGCCAACACTTCGCCCGGTCGAGCGCGCCATCGGCGCGCTCGACCGTCGGCGTAAGTTCTACATCCCGCGCGTGTAATTCCTCCCACGACGCACGCCATCCGATTCGCGCAGTTCGTTCTATCCGGGCCGCGGTCGAGCTTTCATAGCGACAGCCGTCGGGCCTCCCCGAGACCTTTTCCGTACGCCGGCGTCATCGCAGCGCGCGTGGTACGCATCTTGCTCGTGCTCGTGCAGCGATCGGAGCAAGAGAATGAAAGCGAAGCACATCGATGTGTGCGGCGGTTGCGCCGCGCCATGCTCTGGGCAGCCATCCAGAAGGGGCGCATGCGCAGGAGAGCGATAGATATGTCGTGGAACACCGCCTCGCCCGTGACGCAGCCGGCGACGGGTGCGCGACCCGGCGTGCTTTCCGATGCGCTGCAGGCGATCGCGAGCTTGTTCGAGATCACGCGTCCCGGCGAGCGCACGCGCGTCGTGCACCTGTGGTGGCTCGCGGCCTTGACTGTTGCGGGCGCGGCGGTCCGATTCTGGGGGCTCGGATCGGTCGGACTGCACGGCGACGAGGAAACGATGGCGATGGCCGTGCGCCACATTCTCGTCGACGGTACGCCGATCTTGCCGAGCGGGATGTTCTATCCGCGAGGCGTGACCCAGCTGTATTTGATGGCCTTGTCGACCGCCGTATTCGGCGAGTCCGAATGGGCGCTGCGTCTTCCATCGGCGTTGTGCGGAACGGCGTTGATCGGGCTGTCGTATGCACTGGGCCGGCGCTTCTTGCAGCCGCGTTGGTGCGTCGCGCTCGCCGGTGCGGTCGCCTTTCTCCCCGAGCTCATCGTGTATTCGCAGACGGCGCGGATGTACATCTTCCTCGTGTCGTGCGTGGCGGCGAGCATGCTGTGCTTGTTTCACTGGGAGCGCACGGATCGCATGGGTGCGCTGATCGGCGCCGTCGCTTTCTTGATCGTCGGGTTGGACATGCAGCTGCTCGCAGTGGGCAGCATCCTGATCTTCCTGATACCCGGACTTCTGACCGGCGACGCGCGCAAGCTCACGCTCGGCGCGAGCGCCGCGGCCGTCGTCGCGATCGCGTTCCTGCTCGTCGACCTGTTGACGAGCGCGCAGTATCCGGTGCCGCCGCCCGAGTTCTCCGCCGATCTCGGCCCGCCGCCGTGGGAACGTTCGTGGGCGCCGCCCGCGTTCGCTCTAGCGTTCGACATCGTGCTCGGTCTGTCGGGACTTGCGATCGCGTTCTTCGTGCTGCACTTGTGTCGTGCGATCACGCATCGGCCTGCGGCTTGGATCTGCGGCACGCTGCTGCTCGTCGGTTTGGGGTTGCAGCTCGTGCTGTTCTATCACCTTGCCGCGATCGTCTACCTCGCGGGTATCGTGTTGGCGTGGCGCTTCCGATCCGCGCAGCTCGGCCGAAGGCTGGCGATCTTCATCTTGGCGGTCGCCGTCGTGGCCCTGATTCACGCGACGCTTCTTGCGTCCACGCCGGGGTCCATCATCAAGCTGGTCGGCGCGATGGTCGGGCAGCCGAGCGTGTGGCCGTACGTGCGCGTCGCGCGATTCAGCGAAGTCGCGGGTGTGCTGACGGCGGTGCTCTTGTTGTGGGGCTTGTATCAATTCACGCAGCGGCGCCGCGCGAGCGATGTCTGGCTACTCGCGCTGCTGGGCGTGGTCGCGCCGGTGTTCGCCCTCGGCATCTTCGCCTGGAATTTGCCGACGCGTTATACGGCGATGGCGCTGCCGTCCTTGCTATTGTGCGCGTTCGCCGTCGCACAACGCGGCACGGATTGGCTCCTCGCGCACCGCGCGGCCCTCGCGTCACGTCTGCGGCTGCGGCGGATCGCGCCGGCGGCGGTCGCGATCCTCGTGATCAATCCGCCCGCGGCTGCCGCCGTGATCGATGCCGGCTACGGCTTGTATCCCGATCACAAGGGTGCTGCCGAGTTCATGCGCTCGCTGCCGGTCACCGACGATGACATCGTGCTGGCCGAAGACGTTCTGCAGCAGACCTACTATCTCGGCAAAGTGGACTACTGGCTGATCGGTCCGCAGGTCGCGAGGAAGTTCGTCAAGCGTGCCGAAAACGGCGTCGTCGACTTCTACACGGGCACGCCGGTCATCGTGAGTCCCGCGATGTTGGACAAGCTGCTGCTCGAGAATGCGCAGCGACGAATCTTCGTGATCGGCAGCGGCGAAGGGCAGAAGAACAACCGACGTACCGCGCGCGGCGAGGAGTTGCACGAGGCGATCGAGTCGGAGCGTTTCGAGACGATCTTCATCGGTCGCGACGGGCTCACGCGCGTGCTCAGGGCGGTGCCGAGCAAGGTACCGCTGCACGAGTACGGCGCGAGCACGGTCGCGTCGACCGATTCAGAGGCGCCGCGGGCGCAGGCAAGCACGCCCGCGCGATGAACCACAATCTCCGGACGAACGGGTTGGCGCGAGCGTCCACCGCGAATCTCGGCCACTCGTCGCATTGACCACGCATGCCGAGCGGATCCATCAGAGCTTCCTTGGGCGGCCGCGCCGCAGTCATTTCGATCACGCGGATGCTGAACCAGGGGCTGCTGTTGATCAGCCCCATCCTGCTCGTGCGTTTGTTGTCGGTCGAAGCATTCGGCCGCTATCGAGAGTTCCTGCTGTACGCCTCGGTGCTGATCACGTTCGCGAACTTCACGCTGAGCAAGAGCCTGCTGCATTTCGCGCCGCATCGCCCGGAGCACCGGCAGCGCTTCGTCGATCAGACTTTGTTGCTCACGTTCGCGAGCAGCGCGATCGCGCTCGGTACGGTCGCGGTGCTGAACGCCCTATTCGACGGGGCATTGGTCGGCGAGCAGATGCTGCCGATCGCGCTGTACGTCGGCCTGTTCGTGAACTTCGACTTCTGGGAGCACTTGTGGCTGTCGCAGCGGCGCATCGGCGCAGTGTTCGCCTACACGACGATGCGACTGGTCGCGCGTCTGACGGTCGTCGTGATCGCGGCCGCGCTCAGCGGGGATCCGAATGTGATCATCTGGTCGCTCGTGGTCCTCGAAGGGGTGCGCTTCACGGTTGCGTTCGCAGTCTGGTGGCGCAGGCGCGAGCCGTACCGCAGCGAGCTGCCCGGCTCCTGGCGGGAGCAGTTGCGCTTTTGTCTGCCTTCCGGCACGGCCTCGGTGCTAGTGACCGTGAACAAGTCGATGGGTAGCTTGTTCATCACCAAGCTCCTCGGACCCGTCGCGCTCGCGCACTACACGATCGGCACATATGTGCAGCCGATCATCACCGTGCTGCGCGATTCGCTTTCAGACGTGCTGCTGCCGGAGATGTCTGCGGAGCAGCGTGCCGGCACGAACGACCCGCTGTTCTTGTGGCGGCACATGACGGTGCTCGCGGCGATCCTGCTGATCGGCGCGCTGGTCGTCCTGGAGCGATTCGCCGAGATCCTGATCGTCACGATCTTCACCGCCGAGTACCAGGCGGCCGTCCTGATCTTCCAGATCTACCTGCTCGTGCTCGCGCGCGAGGTCATGGATTTCGCGGTGCCGCTGCGGGCGATCAATCGCACCGCGCCGATCATGCACAGCAATACGCTTTCGATCGTCTTGAACGCGATCCTGCTCGCCGTGCTGCTACCGACTATCGGCGTTGCCGGCGCCGCGATCGCATTCGTCGTCTCGCGCGTCGTGGAAGGATTCTACCTGAGTCGTCAGATGGCACGCGCGTACTCGCTGCGCGTCAGGGATCTCGCGCGCTGGGGCGATCTGAGCAAAGTGGTACTCGCGGCAGCGCTCGCATCGGTGACGCTATATGGCGACTACCTGACGGATGCGCTCGGCCTGATCGGCGTGCTCCTCCATGGAGGCGTGTTCCTGATTGCGTACGTCGCGCTCCTCGTGCTCTTCCGCGTACCGGAGGCGGCGATGTTGCTCAGCCGCTTGCAGCGCTTGCCGCGCGCGCTGCACAGCAGGACCTGATTGCGCAATCGCGTCGATCGTGGCGTCGCTCGGAATCGACAGGAACTTTGCTGCCTGCGAACTCGTTGTCGCACTGCGGACCTTCCTCGATTTTCCGACAGGACGCCTCGCCGCAGCGCCGGCGATCGTGTCGCGAGCTTCGACGCTCGCGAGCTCACATGCAGCCGCAACAAGGTCGAAAGAGTAATGTCAGCGATACTGCGTGAAGCGCCCCGGCAACCCTCTGTTCAAGATGCACCGGCATCCTCTGGGGCATCCGCGCCGCGCGCGAAGCCGAGCGTTTGCTTCGTGGGAATGGGCAACCTGCCGGTTCTCGCGCCGGAGTACAACCATCACCCGATCGGCGGCGAACAGGTGCAGCAGACGCTGCTCGCGCGCGCGCTCGCCGCGCGCGGCCATCGTGTGAGCATGGTGACGGCGGATTACGGCCAGCCCGAAGGCGCGCAATGGTCCGGCGTGACCGTTCACAAGGCATATGCCCTCGGCGCGGGTCTTCCCGTCATCCGCTTCGTCCATCCGCGCTGGACCGGCGTGTGGTCGGCAATGAAGCGCGCGGATGCCGACGTGTATTACGTCAGCTGCTCGGGCGCGATCGTCGGACAGGTCGTGATGTTCTGTCGTCGCTTCGGTCGCAAGGCGATCTTCCGAGTGGCGAGCGATGCGGATTGTGCGCGCGAAACGCTGCTCATGAAGTACTGGCGCGACAAGAAGCTGTACGAGTACGGGCTGCGCAGAGCGCATGTTCTCGTGCAGAGCGCCCGGCAACAGGAGCTGCTGGCGCGCAACTACGGCGTGTCGAGTTATCTGGCGCGCATGCTCGTGGAATCGAGCGGCGCCTCGCGTCCGTTCGCATCGCGCGATATGCCGGTCCTATGGGTCAACAACATCCGCTGGCTCAAGCGTCCGGATCTGTTCTTCGAGCTCGCCGGTGCATTGCCGGAGCTGCGGTTCTACATGGCCGGCGGCGGCGTTCCCGGCGAGATGGACTTTTTCGAGCGCGCCGCTCGAGATGCGCGCGCGCATCCCAATCTGAGCATGCTCGGTCGCGTGCCGTACCACGAGGCGCAGGCCTTATATGGCCGCGCGCGCGTCCTCGTGAACATGTCCGATATCGAAGGCTTCCCCAACTCGTATCTGCAGGCTTGGGCCGCAGGTACGCCCGTCGTCGCGTTCTTCGATCCCGATGGGTTGATTGCGAAAGAAGGGCTGGGTTACGCGGTCAGCTCGATGGAGGGCATGCGCAACGCGGTCCGCAAGCTTGCGACGGACGAGCGCGAATGGCGCGCGGCGAGCGAGCGTTGCCACGCGTTCATGGCGCGCGAGTACGGGGAAGACGCCGTGCTCCAGCCTTACATCGACGCGCTCGTGTCTTGATGCCTTCCGCGCAGGCGCTGGATCGGAGTAGAAATATATGTGCGGCCTTGCCGGGTTCCTGAAAACGAGCACTCTGTCGGCCGACGACATTCGTCTCGATCTGCCGCGCATGGCGGGTGCGCTTCAGCATCGCGGTCCGGATGATGAAGGCTTTTGGCACGATGCCGCCGCGGGCATCGCGCTCGCGCATCGCAGGTTGTCGATCATCGATCTGTCGGCGCTCGGTCATCAGCCGATGACGTCCGCCGGCGGCCGATTCACGATCGCGTACAACGGCGAGATCTACAACTATCGCGAGCTGCGTGCGCAGCTGATCGCGCGGGGCCATGCGTTTCGCGGCGGCTCCGACACGGAGGTGCTGTTGGCCGCGGTGGAGGTTTGGGGCGTGGCCGCGGCCCTGGAGCGCGCATGGGGCATGTTCGCGCTCGCGCTTTGGGATCGCGAGGAGCGCACGCTGTATCTCGCCCGGGATCGGTTCGGCGAGAAGCCGTTGTACTTCGGCGAATGCGGCAACGTCTTGCTGTTCGGCTCGGAGCTCAAGGCCATGCGACAGCATGCGGCATGGCGCGACGAGATCGATCGCAATGCGCTCGCCCTGATGATTCAGCGCGACTCCATCCCGGCGCCCTACAGCATCTTCAAGAACGTGCGCAAGGTCATGCCCGGCTCGATCGTCGCCGTGCGCGTCCGCGACGGCGCCTTCAGTTGGGAAGAACGCCGCTACTGGCAACCCGAGCGCATATTCGAAGAAGGTGCGCAGGCGCAGCCAGAGCTTTCGCCGCAGGAATCCGTCGATCTGATCGAGGCGACATTGCATCGTGCGATCGAGCGACAGATGCTCGCCGATGTGCCGCTCGGTGCGTTCTTGTCGGGCGGCACGGATTCCTCGCTCGTCGTCGCGATGATGCAGAAGCTCGCCAGCGCGCCGGTCAAGACATTCTCGATCGGCTTTCTCGAGCCGCAATTCGACGAAAGCATCTACGCCAGAGCAGTCGCGAGGCACTTGGGAACGGAGCACACCGAGTACGTCGTGACGCCAGGCGATTGCCTCGAAGTGATTCCGAAGCTGCCGAGGATCTACGACGAGCCGTTCGCCGATCCCTCGCAGATTCCGACGTATCTCGTTTGCAGGCTCGCGCGCTCGAAGGTGACGGTCGCGCTGTCGGGCGATGGCGGGGACGAGTTGTTCGGGGGCTACGGCCGCTATGCGAACGCCTTGTCGAAGTGGGCGAGGGCGCGGCGCATGCCCGAAGCGCTGCGAACGCGCGGCGCGGCGCTCGCAGAGAAGTTGCCCGCGCCGCTCCTCGCATGGGCGGCTCGCCCAGCGTTGCCGCGGCATAGCCGCATCAAGCGCGACGGTTCGGAGTGGCTGCGACATCACCTGCGGCAGTGGCGTGCGAGCGATCAGCGCGAGTTCTATCACTTGGGTCTGATGAGGTGGCGCGCCGCGACGCTTCCGGTGCTCGGCGCGAAGCTCCGCGAACCTCCGCTGAGTGCCGTGCACCCGAGAGGCGTGGACGACCTCAAGCAGATCATGCACCTCGACACGTCCGACTACTTGCCGAACGACATCCTCGTCAAGGTCGATCGCGCCGCGA
>Ga0207873_1003633_pt1 | contig 11017 bp, 9 predicted proteins | sample BGWIniCompost_FD_187373 | JGI IMG/M metagenome (GOLD analysis project Ga0207873, IMG submission 187373) | Cellulose adapted compost microbial communities from Newby Island Compost Facility, Milpitas, CA, USA - BGW Initial Compost (SPAdes)... ... | reverse complement strand
GGCTTTCCTCATATTCAGCCCGGCGGCTTTAGCCCCGGGCACATGCCGGGCGGCGGCACCCAACGCCGGGATGTGAACGCAGTTATCCTAGCCGGCTTTTCTTGTGAGCCCGGAGGGTTCCCCCGGGCCCCGACCACGGTGCGGATTCCTCCTACCACGCCGCGGACCGCGATAGCCCTAGGTCCTCACCGCGGTGCCGAATCCTCTTACCACCCCGCCCCGGGCACGCGCCACCGCCGTAGTCTCGGCCGCCGCGCCCTGCCCGGTCCGCCCCGGCGTGGGGTGGGTGGTAGACTAGGAGAGCGAAGGCTGGGCCGTGAAGCGGCCCGGCATCGGTCGCCAGCCGGGAAGGACGCCCCCTGTGTATTGGACCCGCAAGCATGTCTTGATCTGTACTGCGCAGCACTGCAACCAGAAGGGTGCGCAGGCGGTCGCCGGTCGGCTCCGCATTGAGCTCAAGCGTAAGGGGCTCGATGTCGACGTCCTGGCCAACACCTGCGACTCGATCGACATCTGCGACATCGGGCCCAATATCGTCGTCTATCCCGACCGGATCATCTACCACGGGGTCAAGACGTCGGACATTCCGGAGCTGGTCGAGTCGCTCCGCCCCGGCGGCAAGCCGGTGGAGCGTCTCCTGCTGAAGCCCTACGAGGGGGAGGAGCAGGCCCGCCGCGAGATCTACGAGGCGGCGGTGCGGGCCGAGCCGATCTCTCCCGAGGACTTCCTGGCGCTGGCACAGGCGCACGGCTGGGACGAGTCCTGGGTCAACGAGCAGGCGCGGCGCGGGTTCATCGCTCGCAAGCAGATCGATGACCGGCCGGTGATCATGGTCACCAGCAAGGCGCGGCAGCGCTACGGGATCGTGGGGGAACCGTCCGAGGAGGCCGCCGGGACCTGAGGACGCGGCACGAGGAAACAGGTGTGATGGGAGATCCCAAGGAGGTCATCCGGAACCCCGAGCCGGATGATGTCCCGTCCGAGCCGGGGGGCGCCCCGTCCCCCGCTTCCACCGAGTCGACCTCGTCCTCCGAGCCGAGTAAGCCTCGCTTCGCTCACCCCGCCGAGGCGGAGTTCGCCGCCTTCCTGGACTTCTACCGCATTCGCTGGGAGTACGAGCCCAAGGCCTTCCCCCTGCGCTGGCGGGACGGCCGGGTGGCCGAGATGTTCCGCCCCGACTTCTACCTGCCCGAGCAGGATCTTTACGTCGAGTTGACCACGATGCGGCAGAGCCTGGTCACGCGGAAGAACCGCAAGGTGCGGCGGCTGCGCCAGCTCTACCCGAACATCAACATCGTGCTCCTCTACCGCAAGGACTTCCACGAGCTGCTCTCCCGCTTCGGGTACGGTTCGGTGCACATCACATCACTGCGGCCCGATCAGATCGAACGGGTGCTGCTGAGCGCCGCCGAGATCCAGGGGCGGGTCGCGGAGCTGGGCCAGCAGATCTCGGCCGACTACGCCGGGGAGTCGATCCTGCTGGTGGGCGTGCTCAAGGGGATCACCTTCTTCCTGGCTGATCTGGCTCGCGCGATCACCCGGCCGCTGGCGATCGACTACCTCCAACTGGCACACACCGGTGAGGGGGTCCATATCACCAAAGATCTCGACCTGGACGTGCGCGGGCAGCACGTGCTCCTGGTTGAGGACATCGTGAACACCGGGGTGTCGGTCGACTTCGTGCTGCGCACCTTGCGGGAGCGCGAGCCCGCCAGCCTGCGGGTCTGCACCCTGCTCGACAAGGCCGAGCGGCGTCTGGTGCCGGTGCCGGTGGACTACGTGGGCTTCACCATCCCCAACGAGTTCGTGGTCGGCTACGGGCTCGACTACCGCGAGCTCTACCGCAACCTCCCCTTCCTCTGTGTGCTCAAGCGCGAGGTGTACGAAGAGGCTTTGCCGGGGGAGTGAGGAGTCATCCGTCCCCCTCACCCCCGACCCCTCTCGGACGGAGCCCACCAGGGGAGAGGGGAGTAGGACGGAACACGGAACACGCAACCCGCATCATCGTATCAGCACCATCAACAGCACCTGGGCGAGGACGATCTTGGCGACGGTGGCGATGGGGTAAACCGCCGCGTAGCCGACGTTCGGCAGTTCATTGTCGGTCTGCTCCAGCGCGAAGCCGAGGACGGCCGGCTGGGTGTGGATGCCGGCCACCATCCCGATCAGCACCCCCATTGGGATGCGGAGCAGCCGGTAGCCGACCCAGAGGGCGAGGAATGCCGTCGTCGTGGTGACAACGACACCGGCTGCGAAGAGCAAGAGGCCGCTCCGCTCGACGATGGTGGTGACGAAGGGGTGGCCGGCGCGGGTGCCGACTCCCGCCAGGAAGAAGATCAGCCCCATCTGGCGGATCGTCAGGTTCGCCGAGTAGGGCAGGCTCCAGACGAGCGGCCCGGTCCGTTCCAGTGACCCGAGCACCAGCGCCACGATCAAGGGGCCGCCGGCCAGCCCGAGCGTGAAACTGAGGCCGCCGGGCAACGGGATCGGCACCAGTCCCAGCAGCAGCCCCAGCGCCAGTCCCAGGCCGAAGGTGAGGATGTCGATCTCGCTGAGGGCGCGGTAGGAGTCGCCCAGGAAGCGGCTGACCGCGTCCATGTTCGACCGCGCGGTGACGACGCGCACGCGGTCGCCCGGCTCCAGCACCGTGTCGCCGCTGGGCAGGAAGTCGACGTCGCCGCGCCGGACGCGCGTGATCACGGCGCCGAACTGCTGCGGGAGGTTGAGGTCGCGGAGCCGGTGGCCGACGACCTTGGGGTTGGAGACGAAGATGCGGCGGAAGTCGAGCTCGTGGCGTGCGAGGTCGAGTTGCTCATTGCTCGTCTCGCCCAGGGCGGCGGTGACCCGCTCCAATTCCTCCTCGGTGCCGACGGCGGTGATGAGGTCGCCGGGCGCGAGGAGGGTGTCGGCCGTGACCAGGCGGGTTTCCTGTCCATGCCGGTAGCGCCCGAACACCACGTCCCAGCCGTGGCGTTGGACCAGGGTCGCGATCGGGACATCAGTCGCCTCCGGCCGGGTGACGCGGATGGTGCGGTTGGTTAGGCGGCTCTCGACTGCGGGGAGGTCCGGCACGGCCCGCGCCTCGGTCGCGTAGTCGATGCGCCAGAGGCGGCGGACCAGCAGGATCGCCAGGATCACCCCGACGACGCCCATCGGGTAGGTGACCGAGTAGGCGACCACCGGCTCGGCGAGGATCTGATCGATCGGGCCGGGGGGCGGGTTGAGCCGCAGATAGTCGAGCACCGCGGCCAGTGCCGGGGTGTTGGTGACGCTCCCGGCGAAGAGGCCGGCCGTGTGCGCCGCGCTGAGATCGAGGAGCACGTAGGCTCCGGTCGAGAGGACGGCGGCGAAGGCGAGCACGCCGGCCGCGAAGAGATTGTCCCGGGGGCCTCTGCGACGGAGGGCACTGAAGAAGCCGCGACCGCTGCTCAGGCCGATGGTGTAGACGAAGAGCACGAGGCCGAGGTTGTAGATGATCTCCGGGAGCTGGAGGTCGGGGTCGAGCGCCCCGACGGCGAGCCCCGCGAACAAGACCGCCGCCACGCCGAGACTCACCCCGGCGACCGTGATGCGCCCGATCGGGTAGCCGATCGCCGCGACCACGAACAAGAGCAGCAGCGGATTGTCGCGCAAGAGATCGATCATCGGTCCCCCAATGCTTGAAGTGCCGCGCCGTGTCTTGCCGGGCGGTCAGTGCTGACCAGATACCGGCATGGCGCGTGCCGGGGGTGTGATGCGTTATGCGTCATGCGTCATGCGTGATACGTGTTCCGTGCTGCGTGTTGCGTGTTCCTCCCCTTTCCCCTGGTGGGCTCCGTCCGAGAGGGGCCGGGGGTGAGGGGGACGCACGACGAATGACGCATGACGCACCACGCACCCCTGTCACACCGCGCCGCCCTGTCTCGTCTCCTGGGTGAAGGTCGGACACGACACGGACAGGAGAGACCGATGACGAAGGAGCGGACGCAGGAGGTCGTGATCCTGGGCGGGGGCTATGCCGGGCTGATGGCGGCCGTTCGGCTGGCGAATCGCCGAGTGCCGGCGCGGGTCACGCTGGTGGATGCGAAGGCGGAGTTCCCGGAGCGCATCCGGCTGCACCAGGTTGCGGCCGGTCAGCAGCTCCGGCGACGGTCGATCCCCGAGCTGCTGCGCGGCACCGGGGTGGAGTTCATCCAGGGGCGGGCGAGCGAGCTCGACCCGGAGGCCCAACTCGTCGCCGTGCAGACGCGCGATGGCCAGCGGACGTTGCGCTACGACTGGCTCCTCTACGCGCTCGGCAGCCAGGTGGACCTGTCCCCGATCCCCGGGCTGCGTCAGCACACGGTGGCGCTCGACGATCGGTCCACCGCTAAGGATCTGGCGGCCCGGCTCGAGCGGCTGGGCGACGGGCGGGTTCTGATCGTCGGTGGCGGATTGACCGGCATCGAGGCTGCGGTCGAGCTGGCCGAGCGGTTCCCGCGCCTCGCAATCGAACTGGTGACGGCCGGTGCGCTCGGTGAGGATCTGTCCCCGGCGGGGGCGGCACACATCCGGCGGGTGTTTGAGCGGCACGGGATTGCGCTGCGCGAGCACGCGCGGATTGAGGAGATCCAGGAGGGCGTCGCTCGCCTCGCGGGCGGCGAGCGCATCCCGTTCGACATCTGCCTGTGGGCCGGGGGCTTCCGTGCGCCGGGCCTGGCGGCGCGGGCCGGGTTGCCGACCAACGAGCGGGGGCAGGTCATCGTCGATCGGACGCTGCAGGTACCTGGGCATCCGGAGATCCTGGTCGCCGGGGACGCCGCGCTGGCGCCCGGACCAGGCGGCAAGCCGCTGCGGATGTCCTGCGCCGCCGGGCAGCCGATGGGCGCGCACGCCGGTGACACGCTGGCCCGGCTGATCCGTGGGCAGGAGCCCGAGCCGTTCCGCTTCAGCTACATCCTCCGCTGCATCAGCCTCGGCCGGCACGATGGGCTGATCCAGTTTGTCGCATCCGACGACACGCCGCGTGATCGGGTGCTGACGGGTCGGGCCGCGGCGGTGGTGAAAGAGGCGATCTGCCGCTATACACTCACGAGCGTCGAGGCGGAGCGACGCCTGCGCCTCCCGCTCTACTGGTGGCTGCGGCCGGCGGAAACCGCGAGCTACGCGCTGCCGGCCGGCGCGGGGACGGGAGTGACGACTGATGTGTAATCCGGGCGAGCCGGAGCGCCGCGAGGACGCAGCCGCGGAGCGGCTGGACGCCTTCACGGCGCACCGGCCGCTCCTCTTCTCTATCGCCTACCGGATGCTCGGCAGCGTCATGGATGCCGAGGACATGATCCAGGAGGCGTTCCTGCGCTGGCTGCGTGCCCCGGCCGGCGAGGTCGCCTCGCCGAAGGCGTACCTGACGACGACCATCACCCGGCTCTGCATCGATCACCTGCGCTCGGCCCGCGTGCGCCGCGAGCAGTACGTCGGCCCCTGGCTGCCCGAGCCGCTGCTGACCGCGTCGTATCCGGACATCGCGGAGACCGCCGCGCAGCGGGAGTCGATCTCCCTGGCCTTCCTCGTCATGCTGGAGCGGCTGGAGCCGGTAGAGCGGGCTGTCTTCCTGCTGCGAGAGGTCTTCGACTACGACTACGCTGAGATCGCGCCGATCGTTGACAAGACCCCGACCAACTGCCGGCAGATCGTGCGCCGGGCACGGGAGCGAATCGCGGACGAGCGCCGCCGGGTCGAGGTGCCGCCGGAGCGCCAGGAGGCGTTGATCGACGCGTTCTTGGGCGCCTGCGCCAACGGCGACCTGCCGGGGCTGCTCACGCTGCTGACCGACGACATCACGATGTGGACCGACGGCGGGCCGCATGCCCGCGCCGCGCGCCGGCCGATCGTGGGTGCGGACCGCGTGGCGCGCTTCAGCATCGGCGTCACGCCGCGCATCCCGCCGGGTACCACGGCACACCACGTCGAGATCAACGGCCAGCCCGGCGTGGTGCTCTACGCCGGTGGAGAGCCGCACACCGCCTTCGTGGTCGACCTGGTCGGAGATCGGATCCACCGGATCTGGATGGTGCTCAACCCCGACAAACTGCGCCACCTGCCACGAGGCACGGCCCTCGCCTCCTAGCCAGCGCCGGAGAACGAATCCCTCCACGCCGCCGGGCGGTGCCCACGTGCCGCCCGGCTTGGGTCGGGAGGACGCACGGGGTGCTGCTCGTGGCGCATGCAGCGAGCGGCGGCAGGTGGGATGACCGGATCTCGGCGGAAGCCAGTTCTTACTATGGTAGGATGTGCTCGCGGTTCGTCGCGTCGCGACGGGCTACGTACGGGCGATGGCGGTCAGGAGGACACGCGGGAATGCAGGTTCAGCGGACGCCGATGCGCTGCCCGATCTGCGATCGGGAACTGGTGGACGTGCGCATCCGGAATATCGGCACAGTCACAGCCAACCTCCTCTGGCAGATGCACGCCGGCCGGTGCACGGAGCACGGCTGGTTCCAGGCTGAGGTCATCAGCAAACCGCCCCGCGAGATCTTCCCGGTCAACCGCCCCGGCGGCGTCGTCCGCCGTGTGGAAGTCGACGGCCGGGAGTACTTCTCCTTCCCCACCGTCTGGAACGCCATGGATCCCCGCCAGGATGTGGATCCCTTCGATCCGCGCTACTGGGAAGTGGATTGGGACCGAATCCGCGGCGCGTCAATCGGCGTCACCCGCGGGTAGGACGTCATGCGTCATGCGTCCCCCTCACCCCCGGCCCCTCTCGGACGGAGCCCCACCAGGGGAGAGGGGAGAAAGACGAAACACGGAACACGCAACACGCATCACGGATGACGCATGACGCAGATCTGAGGAGGAATCACCCCGTGCCGGAACTGCCCGAGGTCGAAGCCGCGCGGCGCGGCATTGCCGAGCAACTGCTCGGGCGCGTGCTGGTCGGCTATGAGTTGACGCGCCCGGCACTGGTCGTCCCCGCCCCGGGGCTGACGCTCGACGCGCTGGTCGGCTCCCGGTTGGAGTGCGTCGAGCGTCACGGCAAGTATCTCTTCCTCAGCTTCGAGCCGGCGGTGCTGGTCATCCACTTGAAGCTTGCCGGGCAGCTCGTCGCCCGCGGAAGCGGTATCCCAGGCTTTGCCGCCGGCCATCCCGTGCCCGCCTACGACGCGCCGCTGCCCCACAAGTCCACCCACCTGCGGTTCGACTTCGACGGTGACGCACACCTCTACCTGACCGACATTCGCCACTTCGCCCGAGTCTGGCTCCTGCCCCACGACGACCTGCCTGCCTTCCGAGAGGGCCTGCACTTGGGTCCCGACGTGCTCGACCCTGCGTTCACCGTGGAGACGCTGCGTCAGGGGCTGGCCCGGCGGACCGTCGGCCGACTGAAGCCCACGTTGCTCGACCAGAGCCTCGTCGCCGGGCTCGGCAACATCTACGTCGACGAGAGCCTGTGGCAGGCCAAACTCCATCCGGAGCGCACCGCCGCCTCGTTGACAGACGCCGAGATCGAGCGACTCTACGAGGGCATCCACACCACCATGGAACTTGCCTTGCCGACCGGCGGCGCGCGCATCCTCAACAGCAAGGCGCAGACGGAGGTCGGCGAGTTCCCCTTCGTCCACGGACGCGAGGGGCTGCCCTGCCCCCGCTGCGGCACGGCGATTATCAAAATCCGCGTCAACAACCGAGGCACCTACCTCTGCCCCCAGTGCCAGCCGGCTCCCTGAGGTTCCGCCCCTCACCGAAAGCCCGCGAGAGCAGGTTTGGGACATGGTACCCACGCCCAAGTGGTACGGTGTCCACCAGCCGGTTCGTGCCCGGGGGTAAACCCCCGGGCTCACAACGAAAGCCGGCTGAAGCCGGCTTTGGAGTGCGGCGGACAACGCCGCCGCTTTGGTATGGCGCGGCATCATGCCGCGCCAGGGTTGGTGTCGTACCGTCGTCCGGATGCTAGATCGGTGGCGTGGAGATCCCTGTGTCGTGGTGTGTGCCCGGGGGTAAACCCCCGGGCCTAGAGCACGGCGCGAGGATCCTCGCATCACCCATCCGCGGGCACGCGTCACCATCTCGCGCCATAACGACGCGGCAGCCAGCGCCGCTGCACCCCAAATCGAGGTCCAGCCCGCTTCAGCGGGCTTTCCTTGTCAGCCCGGGGGTTTACCCGCGGGCACCTACCACGGCACGGCGACCCTCGCACCACCGTTCCCGGGCTTGGGAGTAGCTGTCAGGGGCCGCTCTCGTTGAGGGCTTGCCTGCGCAGGGGAGACTGTGGTACTCGTGCCGAGCGTGGGATGTATGGGCACCCGGCGCGGGTGCTTGCCACGCCCGCGTAATCGTGCGACGCTACGGTCGCCACCGGCACAGTGCGCCGGGATCGTGCTCGCCCAGACCGGGCTACCTCGGGGGACGATCAACGCGCAAGGAGGGATGTGAGCCGATGCCCGACCAGGAAATCATCGAGGGGTTGATCGCGACCTACCGGGAACTGAACTATCGGATGCGTGGCGATGGGAAGGCATTGTCCGGCGACGCGCACGAGGCGCTCGTCAGCACGCTGCGCAGCCTGCGGGACCGCGAACTCCGCGCCTCGCAGGCGATCAAGCGGATCCTGGTGGGGGAAGCGGTCGACGAAGACGACGAGGCCCCGCTGTTGGAGACCGAGTTCGCGGAATCGATCAGCCACACGCCCAACGTCTTGCTGTCGCAGTTCGGCACGGCGCGGGAAGCCACCCTGGCGATGGTGCGCGAACTGCCGGATGAGGAGTGGAACAAGGTCGTGCAGACGCCGCGCGGGCAGATGTCCCTGCGGGACTACCTCAAGACGCTGGTCGACCGGGATCGCCAGCGGCTGGAGGAGATCGACGGCCTGCTCAAGGCTCGCGCCTGACCACTCCCTCGCGATCAGGCTGCGCAGCGCGCAAACGCGGCGGCTGCGGTATGATAGAAGCACCCCGCGCCGCGGGATGCCGACCAGCACGGCACCCCGCGCGGGGGCTGCTATGTACCGGTGACGCCGGGCCTCGCCCGGGCAGCGAGGGAGTGACAGACAACCCCGATGACGCGCTATGTGAAACTCGCAGTCACCACGCTCCTTACCGGTTATCTTCTCGTTGTCCTCGGCGGGGCCGTGCGAGTCGCTGGAGCGGAATCCGGTTGTGGACCCGGCTGGGTTGGCTGCGACGGTTCGCTCGCCCCGATCCTCTCGCTCCCCATCGCGTTTGACTATTTCCACCGCGCCTTCGCGGTCGTGGTGACGCTGCTCAGTGTCGGCCTGGTGGTCCTGGCCTGGCGTGAGTCGCGCTCGCGCGGGCTGCTGCTTGGCCTGTCGGGGGCGGCGCTCGGGCTGGTCCTGATCCAGGGCGTGCTCGGGATGTTCACCGCGCAACCGGCGGCCGGCGCTGCGGTTGGGACCGCGCACCTGGCGCTGGCGGAGATCTTCCTGGCGGTGGTGGCGCTGGCCGCGCTGATCGCGTCAGCCGGGTGGCTCGTGCCGGCCGATTGGCGAACCGCCGGCCGTCGCACCAGCGCAGGCTGGCTGGCGATCGCGGCGTCCGTGGGGGCCTTTGCCCTGCTCGCAACCGGCGCCTACACCGCGCTGAGCGGCAGCGGCACCGCCTGCACTGGCTGGCCGCTGTGCGGCGACCGCGTCGTTCCCACCGGCTGGACACCGGTCGATATCCACCTCACGCACCGCTGGGTCGCGGCGATCACGACGACGCTGATCCTGGCGCTGGCGATCCACGTGCGGCGGGTCCGGTCGGACTCCCCGGCCCTGGTGGGCCTTTCGACCGGTGGCGCGGTGTTGATGGTCGCCCAGGTCTTCGTCGGGGCGGCCAATGTCTGGGTGGAACTGAACCCGGTGATCACGACGGCGCACCTCGCGGTGGCGACCATCGTCTGGGGGGTCGTCGTCTCCGTGGCCGCGTTGGACCGGATGCTCCCGGTGGCGGAGCGGGCGCCGGCGGCGCAGCCGGCTCGCCGGGTCTGGCGCGACTACTTCGTGCTGACCAAGCCGGGGGTTATGGCGCTGCTGCTGACCACCACGCTCGGCGCCATGCTCTTCGCCAAGGCTGGCTTGCCGCCGGTGCGTATCCTCTTCTGGACGCTGATCGGCGGGGCGCTCGCCTCGGGCGGGGCGGCGGCGATCAACCACTACCTTGACCGCGACATCGACCGCATCATGACGCGGACCCGCAACCGGCCGGTCGCAGGCGGCCGGGTGACGCCGGTGCAGGCGCTCATCTTCGGTGTCACGCTCAGCGTGCTGTCGGTCTACCTGATGGCGGTCTTCGTCAACACGCTGGCCGCGCTCCTGTCGCTGGCCGGGAACCTCTATTACGTCGTCATCTACACGATGTGGCTGAAGCGCGCGACGCCGCAGAACATCGTGATCGGCGGCGTGGCCGGGTCGATCCCACCGCTGGTCGGCTGGGCGGCCGTCACCGGCAACGTTGGTCTGCCGGCGATCATCATGTTCATCATCGTGTTTGCCTGGACGCCGCCGCACTTCTGGGCGCTGGCGCTGTTCCGCTCCAAGACACGCGACTACGCTGCGGCGGGGGTGCCGATGTACCCGGCCGTCTACGGCGATGCGAAGACACGGCAGCAGATCTTCATTTATACGCTGTTGCTGGTGATCACCAGCCTGCTGCTCGTCTTCCCGCTGGGGGCGAACGGGCTGCTCTACTTCGCGGTCGCTGCGGTTCTGGGTGGGCTGTTCGTCCACAAGGCGGTGCAGTTGCTCCGCCGCCCGGCGCAGCAGCCCCTGCTGGCGCGCTCGCTCTTCATGTACTCCAACTACTACCTGGCGCTCCTCTTCCTCGCTATGGTCGTGGACCGGTTGGTCCTGGCCTAGCGGCTACGGGGAGCGTCAGGGGCGCTCCGCAGGTGTGGTGAGGACCGCCGCCGGGTGGCGCGTGCCCTGGGATGAGTGGTGTGAGGATCCCGCCGCCCGGCATGTGCCCGGGGCTCAAGCCGCCGGGCTGACAAGGAAAGCCGGCTGAAGCCGGCTCTTTGGAGTGCGGCGGCTCGAGCCGCCGCTTTGGAATCGCGCGGCCGCAGC
>Ga0207873_1003631_pt1 | contig 11026 bp, 7 predicted proteins | sample BGWIniCompost_FD_187373 | JGI IMG/M metagenome (GOLD analysis project Ga0207873, IMG submission 187373) | Cellulose adapted compost microbial communities from Newby Island Compost Facility, Milpitas, CA, USA - BGW Initial Compost (SPAdes)... ... | reverse complement strand
GTCCTTTACCGCTTCCCCGCCGTTGTAAGCCAGGTCCTTGAAGTTTTCATTGAAACGGCGAACGCCTCTCATCAACCTTTTTCTCATCCTCCTGCCCGATTCCGGCGCTGCCATCAACCCGATCATCGCGCCTGCGGCCAGGGCTATTGCGACGGTCAATATAAAGTTCATCGGTCTTCTCATATCATACCAATTTTACAGATAAACCCGTCCGGATGGATATTGTTTGGGGCGAGGACGCGACGCGCGCCAGCCGGGGAAAACGCCGGCGCGCATTAAAGAGGGAGAAACCTTATCCATACTGAAAACGCGCCAGATCTGTAGGCATCAACATTCCTTTGCAATCGCGATTGACCGGGCGCCTACGATTTTAAGGCCATATCCAGCGATTCCAGGGCGGCCTCCTCCTCCCCTATCCAAATGAAATTCACTGTCAATAGGATTTTCCCGATGCCGTAGGATTTTCATTGTTGCGAATAGGATTTTCCCGGGGAGATCTGGTTTTCAATAAACAAAAATAGGATTTCCGGAAGGACGACTTGGATTTCCGCTGGCGCCAGTTGGATTCCGCATGATGAATTAGGATTCCCGCGGGATGAATTAGGATTTTCAGCGAACTGAATAGGATTTTGCCGGGATGAAATAGCGGCGATGGCAACGATTCGCACATGCGCCCTATTTTTGGCTTTTCAACGGAATGATTGAAAAAAGCCTATTCGATTTTCAGGTCGTACTTCTCTCCCAGGTGCGTAGGTTGCGTGTTCAAAATATACAGATCGACGAGCGCAATAGGCCGCGCAAGAAATTCGCGGGCGAGGACCGGCATCGCTTCGCGGAAGGAAACGCCGCCGGCGGCATAGGCCGTAGCGTCGATATCGTAACGCCTGCCGATAAAAATGGCCCGGTAGGAATGAAATTGTTGGGTAACGATGATAAACTTGTCCTGCCCGAATATTTCCTTGCACCTTACGATGGAATCGAGCGTTCGCAATCCGGCATAGTCAAGGGTAATGGCCGACGCCGGCACCCCAAGGGCGACCAACGCTCTCTTCATATCCCTGGGCTCGTTGTAATAGATGGACCTGTTGTCGCCGCTTACGATGATGTGCCTGATTTTGCCGCTTTTATACAACTCGGCCGCTGCCTGCATCCGGTTATGGAAATAAGGGTTGGCCTTGCCCGAAGTAAGCCTTTTGCTGGTGCCCAACACGAGCCCGACGTCTTCAGGAGGTATTTCTTCGATCGACTGGAATACGCGCGCCCGGGTGGAAGCCACAATCCAGATATTGCTCAATATAAAGGCCATGAGAATCGCAAAAGTGGCGTACAACAGCGTTCTGATTAACCTTCTCAGGATTTTCATGGCCTTTCTGTTTTACTGGTCGGTGAAAAGGTCGAGCTGGTCGTTCGACCCGCCATCCTTGTCCCGGCCGTCTTTGTCCAGATCAAAATCGATGGTCGAACCTACTTTGTAAACCGGACCGGAAGATTGCGGACCGCAGCCCGGCTCATCTCCCGTAGAGTCTTCCTCCGGGTCGTCTTCCGAAGGCTTTTCAATCAATTGGATATTCCGGATCTTCTTATAGGGAAGCTTGTTCCCGATCGATTTCCAACCCTTCACTTCGATCAGGGCGTCGAGGCTTACCGTTTCCACTTCAACGCCGGATTTTTTCTCATATTCTATCGCGGCCTCCGGCTGCGGATCGGTGGAAACGATAGCCAGGTAAGAGCCCCTGGCTTCGCTGATGAATGAAAACCTTTTATCGAAGGTGCTGGTCTCGATCTGGAACCGTTTTACAAAATAATTCCTGGTTTCCTTGTCGTAATAAATGGCCGAGATCGCTTTCTCCGGATCGAATTTCTCGATTAACATCAGCGTTTCCACATCATACCGGTTGGTCAGCTCGTAATTGGTGACCTCGTAGGTTCCGTCTTTGTAAATGGTGAGAATGGCGTCGCCGTTGTGGAAATTCCCGAGGTATTTGCCGCGTTTGTCGGTATTCAGCCGGCCAATCGCGGAATCATACCAGACGTCCAGTCCGCCGAGAGTGGAGACGCCCTCCGACTTGAGCTGTATTTTGCGGATGGGATATTTGGTCAGGATATTGCCCTGGGCGTTTCGGCCCTTGATGTCGATGGTGGAGAAGTCAAACTCGAAGGTTTTTTTCCTCGCCTTGCTTCCCGCGGTCAAATGGACGGATATGGTTTCGGCCTCGCCGTTTGGATTGGCGGTGAGGTATAAAATCTTCGAGCCGCGGGCGCCTTTGGTAAGGTTGTACTCCTTGTCGCGCGTGACGCCCAGCACCTGGAAGCGCTTGACGTACGAACGCCCCGACTCTCCGTCGAGATACACCATGTTATACACCATTCGCTCGTCGTTTTTCTTGAACACCGCCGCATGAATGATGTCTTTTCCCACAAAAACTTTTTCGGCGATCTTGACGACCATGCAAATGCCGTCGCGCCGGAATACGATGATGTCGTCGATATCGGAACAATCGCAAACCGGCTCGTCTTTCTTAAGCCCATAGCCGATAAACCCTTCCTGGCGGTTGACGTACAGTTTGGCGTTGTTGGCGGCCACCACCGCCGCGGCGATGCTGTCGAAAGTCCTGATCTCGGTTTTCCTCTCCTTCCCCTTTCCATATTTTTCCAACAAGTTCCGGTAGTATTTGATTGCGTATTCTACCAGGTGGGCGAGGTTATATTCCACTTCTTTCAGCTCTTCTTCCAGCTTCCTGAGCGCTTCGTCGGCCTTGAAGGAGTCGTATTTGGATATCCTTTTGATCTTGATTTCCGTCAGCCTGACGATATCCTCTTCGGTGATTTCCCTGTAAAACTGCGGTTTGAAGGGTTCGAGGCCCTTGTCGATGGTCTCAATCACCGCTTCCCAGGTTTCGCATTCTTCAATATCCCGGTAAATTCTGTTTTCGATAAAGATTTTCTCAAACGACGAAAACAGGATTTTTTCAAGCAATTCGCGCTTCCTGATCTCCAGTTCCCGGCGGAGAAGGGCGAGCGTTTGCTGCGTATTATATTTCAGAATATCGGTTACGGACAAGAACCTGGGCTTGTCCTCCACGATTACGCACGCATTCGGGGAAATGGACAATTCGCAGTCCGTAAAGGCGTACAAAGCGTCGATGGTAATGTCGGGCGACTGGCCGGGGGCGAGGTGAACCAGGATTTCCACATCCCTGGCGGTGTTGTCGATCACCTTTTTAATCTTGATTTTCCCTTTGTCGTTGGCCTTGATAATCGACTCAATAAGGCTGGTGGTGGTAGTTCCATAGGGGATATCGCGGATGACGAGCGTCTTCTTGTCTAGCTCCTCTATTTTTGCCCTGATGCGGACTTTCCCGCCGCGCATGCCGTCGTTATAGTCCGACACGTCAATCATTCCTCCGGTGGGGAAATCCGGGTAAAGGACGGGCGTTTTGTTTTCCAGCAGGTCGATCGATCCCTGAAGCAACTCGTTGAAGTTGTGCGGCAGAATCCTGGTGGACAAACCGACCGCAATGCCTTCGACGCCCTGCGCCAGCAACAGGGGAAATTTTACCGGCAGCGTGACCGGCTCTCTTTTCCTTCCGTCGTAAGACAATTGCCACTCGGTGGTTTGTGGATTAAAAACCACCTCCAGCGCGAATTTTGACAAACGCGCTTCGATATACCTTGGCGCGGCTGCGCTGTCGCCGGTCCGCACGTCGCCCCAGTTGCCCTGGGTGTCGATCAGCAATTCCTTTTGGCCGAGATTGATGATCGCTTCGCCGATCGAAGCGTCGCCATGGGGATGATATTGCATGGTCTGGCCGATGATGTTGGCCACTTTGTTGAAACGGCCATCGTCCATTTCACGCATGGCGTGCATAATGCGCCGTTGAACCGGCTTCAGCCCGTCCTCAATGGCCGGCACGGCCCTTTCCAGAATTACATAGGAGGCGTAATCGAGGAACCAGTCTTCATACATTCCCGAAACGTGTATGACGTTGCTCAGGTCGTCTCCCTCGCCGCCCAGATGACCATTTATATTGCCATTTTCTTCCATTATTCTATCCTAGCAGTTTTTGCGTTGATCTTTTTTTCACCGTGTCGTTAATCCTGAACCACAGGCTCTTCCTTTGCGATGTCTTTCTCAATCTTCAGATTATCGATAATAAAATTCTGACGCTCTGGGGTGTTCTTGCCCATATAGAAGTTCAGCAGGTTTTTGATGCTCATTTCCTTGTCCAGAATCACGGGTTCCAGGCGGATGTTTTCGCCGATAAAGTTTCCGAATTCTTCGGGAGAGATCTCTCCAAGCCCTTTGAAGCGCGTAATCTCCGGTTTTCCTCCCAGTTTACCAATGGCGGCCTGCTTTTCTTCTTCCGAGTAACAATAGATGGTTTCTTTTTTATTTCGAACCCTGAAGAGCGGCGTTTCAAGGATATAAACGTGGCCATTTCGCACGAGGTCGGGGAAGAATTGCAGAAAGAAGGTGAGCATGAGCAACCTGATGTGCATGCCGTCCACGTCGGCGTCGGTGGCGATTACAATCTTCCGGTAACGCAAACCTTCGATGCCGTCTTCGATGTTCAGGGCATGTTGCAAAAGGTTGAACTCTTCGTTTTCATACACGATTTTCTTGGTAAGGCCAAAAGTGTTCAACGGCTTGCCTCTCAGGCTGAAAACGGCCTGTGTCTGCACATTCCTTGATTTGGTAATGGACCCGCTGGCGGAATCGCCTTCGGTGATGAACAGCATCGTATTGTCCGCGTCTTCCTTGTCCTTGTCGTCGTAATGCAGCCGGCAATCCCTCAGTTTCTTGTTGTGGAGGTTGGCTTTCTTTGCGCGCTCGTTTGCCAGCTTTTTTATCCCGGAAATTTCCTTGCGCTCGCGTTCAGACTGCATGATCCTCTTTTCCAGCGCCTCCGCGGTTTCAGGATGTTTATGCAGGTAGTTGTCCAGTTCGCGTTTCACGAAATCGCCAATAAACGTCCTCATGCTCGGGCCGTCGGGGCCGACATTCTGGGAGCCCAGCTTGGTTTTGGTTTGCGATTCAAAGACGGGCTCCTGAATGCGGATAGAGATAGCGCCGACGATGCTGGCGCGAATGTCGGAGGCGTCGTAATCTTTCTTATAAAATTCGCGGACCGTTCTCACAATCGCCTCCCTGAACGCGGCCAGGTGGGTGCCGCCATGGGTGGTGTATTGTCCGTTTACAAACGAATAGTATTCTTCGCCATACTGGCTGCCATGCGTCAAGGCGATTTCGATGTCGTCTCCTTTCAAGTGAATGATCGGATAACGAATGCTTTCCTCGTCGGTTTTTCGTTTTAGCAGGTCGAGAAGACCGTGTTCAGAATGGAATTTCTTTCCATTCACATTTATCGTAAGGCCGGCGTTGAGGAATGCGTAGTTCCAGATCTGGTTTTCAACATATTCGGGAATAAATCGATAATTCTTGAATATGGTTGGATCGGGCTCAAACGCCACGAAGGTGCCGTTCTTCTCGGTGGATGGGCTTTCCTTGCTTTCAAATATCAGGTTTCCTTCCCTGAATTCGGCCAATTTGGATTTCTGATCGCGGAAAGACTGCACCTTGAAATAAGACGAGAGGGCGTTTACGGCTTTTGTGCCCACGCCGTTGAGCCCTACGGATTTTTGAAAAGCCTTGGAGTCGTACTTGCCGCCGGTGTTGATTCGCGACACGCACTCGACGACTTTCCCCAGGGGGATGCCGCGGCCGTAATCCCTTACCTCTACGCGGCGGTCTGAAATTTTGATATCAATCGACTTTCCGGCGCCCATCAGATGTTCGTCGATGCTGTTGTCGATCACTTCTTTGAGGAGCACATAGATGCCGTCGTCCTGGGCCGAGCCGTCGCCCAGCTTTCCAATATACATTCCAGGCCTCAAACGGATGTGTTCTCGCCAGTCGAGCGACCGGATGCTGTCTTCCGTATATAACGCCTCGTTTACCTCTTTTTTAGCCATGTTTTTCTCCTGCACAATATCTTGCGGTCCGTAAAATTATAAAAATTTTAGTTGCCGGGAATAACGCGTTGGCCGCAATCCTTCGCCTGACGCCGCATTCAGGGCTTCTAAGATGATGCATTTCCGGGAAGAGGTTGCGCGGATTTTTATTTACCCGCCCCGTCGATTGGAGTTTTGGAAGAAGATAAAAAAGCCGTCAAAAACGGTTTACTCCACCATGCTCAGATCGACTCCAAAGGCCAGCAACGCCAGGATGACAACGCCTACAATGATTCTGTAGTACCCAAATACTCTGAAACCGTGCCGCGTCAGGTATGAAATAAAGCCTTTAATGGCGAGGAAGGCCACGACGAAGGCTACCACATTTCCCACAAGCAACACAAAAAGGTTTTCCCGGGTGAAAATACTGTAATTCTCAATCACTTTGTAGCCCGAAGCGGCAAACATGGTAGGCACGGCAAGGAAAAAAGAAAATTCGGCCGCCGCGCTGCGGTTAAGCTTCTGCGTAAGTCCCCCGATAATGGTCGCCGCGGATCTTGACACCCCGGGAATCATTGCGATTACTTGGAACAACCCGATTTTTAACGCCTTGGGGTAGGTCACATCCTGCTCGACGCCTGGTTTCTTAAACCAATTGTCCACAAAAACCAGGACGACGCCTCCCAATATCAACGAGACAGCCACAACGAAGACGTTTTCGAGGAGCCTTGAGATCAGTCTCTCGAACAAAAGCCCGAACACCGCCGCCGGAAGGAAGGCGACAAACAATTTGTAGTAAAAATCCAGGGATTTGAAAAACCGTTTCCAGTAGAGCGCAACCACCGAAACGATTGCGCCAAACTGGATGCTGACAATGAACATTTTTACATATTCGCTGCTCTCGACGCCCAACAATTCCTGGGCGATGATCATATGCCCGGTGGATGAAACGGGAAGAAATTCGGTAAGGCCTTCGACTATCGCCAGAATGACGGCTTCAATTATATTCATTGATTTTCCTCTTTACAGGCGGCAAAAATACGTTGTTTATGATTTCTGTAAAGGGAAAGAAGCTTTTTTAATGACGATTTTGGCAATTACGCAGCCGGCCGGCATGTAAGGAACGGACGCCTGATTACTCAAAAGGCGCATAAACTTGCTCCGGGAATTCGCCAATTAGACTTTTTCAATCACCCGCTGCAAGCGTCTTCTCACCTCTTCCGCGGTTTCCGCGAGGCCGGGATTATCCACGCCCTGCATCGAGGCTACCGGATCGATCGCCGATATTTCGGTTTTGCCGTTTTCCTCCTCCACTACCACATTGCACGGCAGCATGAGTCCGATCTTGTCTTCCACGCTCAGCGCCTTGAAGGCAAAAGGCGGGTTGCACGCCCCCAGTATTTTGTACTTCTTAAAATCGACGTTCAGTTTCTTTTTCAAGGTGTCCTGCACGTCTATTTCCGTCAATACGCCGAAGCCTTCCTCTTTTAAAGCGCCGGTTACCCTGGCAATGGCATCGTCAAACGAATAATCCACCTGCTTACTGAAATAATATTTCATGATTTTAGAATGCGTTAAGTTAATAGATATGAAGATTTTTTCATATAAACGTTTTTCATATTACAAGGTTATTTTGGCAGGCTGTTTTGCGATCTAAAATTTAAGCGGAAATTCCCGCCCGCTTGTGGCGCATGATTATGTAAGACAATAATGGAATTTTATAAGGGCAAATTCAACGCGGGATGGTTATATTTGCGGTTGGCATTGAACGTATGAAAAAGTTTTTCCACATAAGTCTTTCGATCCTGTTGCTTGCGGCGACCGCCGGAGTGTCGGTATCGAAGCATATTTGCGGGGGAACGATCTACGACATAGCCATTAACAAGAAAGCGGCAAGTTGCCATGGCGGGCATGACGCCCATATGCCCGGATGTTGCGACGATGAAACGGAACGCCATCAGGTGGATGATGATTTCCAGGCAGAACGTTTCGAGATTCCGGGTCCCGTTTCCCTTGCGCCCGCTATTCAATCCATACTCCTTCCGGGCATCCCCGTTGAACGGGCAATCGATATCAATTCATTTCTTGCAACCTTCAAATCCCCTCCTTGTCCGGGCAAAGACATAGTGGTCAAAGCCCAGGCTTTTCTTCTATAAAATTTCTTTATAGCGTTTGACTGCGTCCCTGCATGATGTGCGGGACGCTTTGTTGTTGCGTATGGTTCGCAATTATTTGGTCACTATGAAGAAAATTTTATGTTGAACAATATCATCAAATTCTTTCTCGAGAATAAACTCGTTACTGTGTTGTTGTTGATCGTCCTAGCGGTATGGGGCTTCGCCGTCGCGCCTTTTAATTGGGACAGCGACATTATTCCCAGAGACCCTGTTCCTGTGGACGCGATTCCCGACATTGGAGAGAACCAGCAGATTGTCTTCACCGAGTGGATGGGCCGGTCGCCTGAAGACGTAGAAAACCAGATCACTTACCCGCTCACAACGGCGTTGTTGGGAATGCCGGGAGTTAAATCGATCCGCAGTTCCTCGATGTTTGGATTTTCGAGCATCTACATCATTTTCGAAGACGACGTGAATTATTACTGGAGCCGCTCGCGGATTCTGGAAAAATTGAATTCCCTGCCCGCCGGTCTTCTACCCGCTCAAGTCCAACCCAAACTGGGTCCCGACGCGACCGCCTTGGGCCAGGTATTCTGGTACACCCTTGAAGGACGCGACGAAAAAGGCAATCCAGCGGGAGGCTGGGATCTGCACGAGTTGAGAGCGATCCAGGATTACCAGGTGCGCTATGCGCTGAACAGCGTGGAGGGCGTGGCCGAGGTGGCTTCGATTGGAGGCTTTATAAAAGAATACCAGATCGATCTTGACCCGGCTGCTATGAAAGCCCATAACGTCTCCATTATGCAGGTAATGGAAGCGGTGAAGAACAGCAACCTTGACGTGGGCGCCAATACCATGGAGGTAAATCTCGTAGAATATATGGTAAGAGGCCTGGGGTACATTAAAAATCTTGAGGATATTGAGGAAACGGTTGTAGCCGTTAACGACAACGCGCCTTTGCGTATCAGAGACGTCGCACGCGTCAATATTGGCCCCGCTAGCCGGGCCGAACGCGGCATTTTGGATAAAGGCGGCGCTGAAGCCGTTGGGGGCGTTGTGATAGCGCGTTATGGTGACAATCCACTGAAAGTGATCAAAAATGTAAAGGAAAAAATAAAGGAAATCTCCCCGGGCTTGCCGTCTAAAACGCTTTCGGACGGGACAGAATCGAAAATCGCCATCGTTCCTTTTTACGACCGTTCGGGCCTTATCAATGAAACCTTAAGCACGCTGAACGACGCCATATACCAGCAAATTCTGATCACCATCCTGGTAATCGTCGTGATGGTGGTTAATCTCAGGGCGTCTATCCTTATATCGGCGTTATTGCCGCTGGCTGTGCTGATTACGTTCATCATGATGAAATACTTCGGCGTGGACGCCAACATAGTCGCGCTTTCGGGCATCGCCATCGCCATTGGCACGTTGGTCGATCTCGGGATTATTCTAAGCGAGAATGTTTTGCGGCATATGAGCGCGCCGGCGGGACGTTCATCTTTGAAGATCGTATATGACGCGGCGACGGAAGTAGCCACGGCCATTATAACCGCCGTTTCGACCACCGTCGTCAGCTTCCTGCCGGTATTCTCGCTGCAAGCTGCGGAAGGAAAATTGTTTGGTCCCTTGGCCTATACAAAAACTTTTGCGCTCATCGCTGCGGTCTTTTTTGCGCTGATCATCATGCCCGCATTTGCCCATTGGCTATTCTCGGCGAAAATAGGGAAAGAAAAAACCAGGAACCTGTTGAACTATATTTTGCTTGGAGCGGGCGTTATCCTGATTCTATTTGGGTTTTTCTGGGCTGGAGCGACATTGACGGGGCTTTCGCTAAATAACCTTGTTGCGGCTTACCGTCCACAATATAAGAAATACCATTCTGCGGTCACCATTGTGGTTACCGTCGCCGCCGTAAATTGGCTGTTGGCGTCGGAATGGAGGCCGTTGGGGGCTTCGCAGAGCCTATTTGCCAACTTTATTTTCATCGGATTGGCTGTCGGCATCCTGATGGGGGTCTTTCTGCTGTTCCAACGATCCTATACTCGCATCCTCGGTTGGAGTCTTGAGAACAAAAAGAAGTTTATCGCCATACCAATGATCCTTTTGCTGATCGGCATATTGTCCTGGCGAGGATTTGATCAAACCTTCAGATTCATTGCCAAAGGATTTGAGCGGATTGGTTGGAATATACGTCCTACAACAGTCTGGAGCCGCCTGACGCACGCCTTCCCAGGAATGGGCGAAGAATTCATCCCTTCGCTTGACGAGGGCTCGTTCCTTCTGATGCCCACGTCTATGCCTCATTCGGGCATCGAAGCAAACAGAAGGATCGTCCAACAATTGGATATGCTGGTAAACGACATCCCCGAAGTGGAGATGGTAGTTGGCAAAGCGGGAAGGGCAGAGACTGCGCTGGACCCTGCGCCGATGTCGATGTTTGAAAACATAATCAACTATAAAAGCGAATACATTACCGATGAAAACGGTAGGCGCCTGAAGTTTAAATTGAATAAAGACGGAACGTTCATGCGGGATGAATCGGGCGAGTTAATTCCAGATAAAAACGGCGAATACTTCCGGCAATGGCGCGATCACATTCAGTCACCCGACGACATTTGGAACGAGATCGTACAAAAAGCCAACATTCCCGGGGTTACTTCGGCTCCAAAACTCCAACCCATCGAAACGCGACTGGTTATGCTGCAAACGGGAATGAGAGCGCCGATGGGAATTAAAGTTTTCGGCCCAGACCTGGCAACCATTGAAGCGTTCAGCCTGCAGCTCGAAAAGTTTCTGAAAGAAATTCCTTCAGTAAAGCCGGAAGCGGTTTTTGCCGACCGGTCGCTGGGCAAACCCTACTTGGAAATCGATATCGACCGGAAAGCGTTGGCGCGATATGGTCTAAGCGTTGGAGAGGCCCAGGAGTACATCGAAACGGCTATCGGCGGCATGACGTTGAC
>Ga0207873_1003629_pt1 | contig 11033 bp, 23 predicted proteins | sample BGWIniCompost_FD_187373 | JGI IMG/M metagenome (GOLD analysis project Ga0207873, IMG submission 187373) | Cellulose adapted compost microbial communities from Newby Island Compost Facility, Milpitas, CA, USA - BGW Initial Compost (SPAdes)... ... | reverse complement strand
CGGACAGCAGCTCACTGGTTGACAGGCCGGAGCTGCTGTCCGTGTGGGCCTCCGCTATGCGGAGGTTCACTGCGGAGATGTCGGCGAGGACCCAGCCCACTAGCTGAGGATCTTCTTGCCGACCTCGTTGACCGCCCGGGCGACGATCTTGGCGATGTCGCTCTCGGACAGGGCGTAGCCGGCGCCGGCGGCGCCGGCGAGGGCGGTTTTCACGTGGGCCTTGACCCAGTTCATCATCCTGGTCCAGAAACGGGTGTAGGCCCGGGCCTGGAACACGAGCATCCTCCACACGGTCTCCTCCTCGAGCTGGGGGCGACCGTTCGGGAACACCCCTAGGTCCATCAGGTAGTCGATCGACTCTTTCGCCCAGGCGGGCTCTTTGATCTTTGCCACGTCGTCTTCCTCTCCGTTCATCCAGGGGACGATCACGCTGTTGAACTGCTTGATCCGGTCAGGGCCGGGGCAGGTCTTCCCCGCCGCCGGTGTCCACGGCCCGGGGGCGCCCCACATGGTGTGGTAGCCGACGCCCGGCGAGTAAGGGCCGGGGCACTTGCGGAGGGGAAACTTGTGGGTGGTGGCCAGCCAGGCGAGAAGCCGCTTGATCGAGGCGAGCTGCTCGGCGGTCCACTCGCCGTGGCCGTAGCCCTGCGTCTCGATGGAGATGAAGCCCTTACGGACGCCGTTCTCGGTGAAAGCGTTGGCGTGCCGGTTGGCGTCGGCGTCGTAGCCGGTGTCCCGGTACTGCTCGACCACACCGTCCTTGCGGACGAAGAAGTGCGACTCGATGCCGCCGGACGGGCCGTTGAAGTAGTGGTAGAGGGTGGTGGCGTTACCGGCGTCGACGTGGAGGATCGCCCCGACGGGGACGATCGGCTTGTCGGGGCCGAGGGGGAGGAGCCGGTGAACGGCGAAGGGTGCGAGTGCCATGCCCTATCCGCCCCCAGCTCCTGAACGAAAAAAAGGCCCCGGCCCCCCGAAGGGGGCCGAGGCCGGTGGTTAGAACTCCTCGACTCCGACTAGGAACGCCTCAACCTGGGCGGTGGTGAACACGTGGGTGTCACCCCGGTCGCCTGGGATCAGCCAGGCGTCCCCGTCCCGGGTGTAGGCGATGCCGGCGGCGACGAGCCGTTCGATGATCCGGGAGGCCCTGCTCATGTGAACAGGGCTCCTTGCTCGCCGCCGTGCTGCCCGCAGGCTACGCAGCGGACACGCCCGGTGGTCTTCTCGTCGACGAGTTTCCGGGAGGTGCCGACCTGCTGCCAGCCGGTCACCTCGATGTACGTGTACTTCTCGCCGGGGCGGACTGCGATGCCGCAGCCTTCGCACACCCCGACAAGGTCAACCGTCGCTTCCATCGTCCCCCAGTTCAAACTCGAAGGTGACCTCGAGATCGGGGTCGTCCGCCTCGAAGGCGACCTCGAGGCCGTCGTCGGAGCCGTCGGGGTCGCCGTGACGGACCCGGACGGTCGGGTTGAAGAACGGCCAGGCGGACTCCATCCAGTCTTTCGCCGCCATCTCCACGTAGGAGATCAGGCCGGTGATGTCCCGGGCGATCGCTTCCCGTTCCCTCGGGTGGACCTTGGCGGGGTCGGCGTCGAAGGTGACGGCGACGGTGAACGTCTCGGTCAGTTTCTCAGGCATGTGCGGGCACTCTCTTTCTTTTGGGTCGGCTCCGCTCGTAGCAGCGTCGGCCGCAGTACTTGGGTGGTCGGCCCGCGCCCTTGCGTTCGAGGGGGTCGCCGCAGGTTTGGCACAGGCCGACGGGGTGCTCGGGTTTGGGTTCGTCGTCGTCGACGGTCACCCAGACCATGCGGTCGGAGGGTGCGGTGCCGGCGATCACTCCTGCGATCCAGAATTCCGGGTCGGCTTCGAGCATCTTCCGGCAGTCGTCGAGGACGGGGCATTGGTCGCAGAGGGCTTTCGCCTCTGCTACCCGCCGCCCGTCGAACATGAGATCGCCTTGCCCGAGGCAGGCGGCGTCGGCCATCAAGCGGGCACGCCCTGCTCGACGGCCCTCAGGGCGAGCGCCAGCTCTTGCGCTTTCGCCACGCCTCCGCCGTAGGTGGCGTAGACGACGATGTCGGGTTTCATGGTGTCTCCTTCGTGGGTGTGTGGTGCGGTGGGCACCAGGAGGGGGGCCAGGACAAGGAGGGAACCTGGCCCCCTACCTGCTGCTCGCCGAGCAGCCCCGTCGGCCTGGTCGAGAAGGGGCGATCAGGCCGGGCGGAGTTTCCGTCGTTTGCCGGTCGCACCACCGCAAGGGTGGTACAGGACGGCACCTTCAAGGGCTTCGACTTCGAGGCCGCAGGTGTCGCAGACGTAGACGATCAGGCCGGTCATGCCGTCGCCAGCTTCCGCCTGGCCCTGCCGACCGCCTCGCCCCACGGCCACCCGGCGTCCTGGTAGGCCTGGACTTCGCCGATGACCTTGATCAGGGTCAGCTCGTAGCGGTTGGAGACGAGCGGGTCCCGGCCGAGGGCCGCCTTTATCAGGCCGGCGGCGGCGCTGCCCTCGTAGGCTTCCAGCAGCTCCTGGGCAACGCCGAGGCGGCTGAGGGCCGCTCCGACGATGCACCCCTTCGGGTTGACGGGGTCGGGCAGGTAGGAGCAGCCGGCGCTCCCCCCTCTTTGCGGCCTGTAGACGAAACCGGGATTCTCGTCGGCCAGCCTCTGGATCTCGGCCCAGATGTCAGCAACGGATGCGATCGTGGCGCTCTCCTTTGTGGGGTAGGTGATGTGGGTGTACTGGCACATGGTCCCTCCTTTGTGGGGTGGTGGTGCCGAGCGGCACCAGAAGGGGCACCGGCGACCGCCGGTGCCCTATCCGCTAACGCTCAGATCGGGTAGACGCCTGCCGGCGTGAACGTTGGGGCTTCCGGCTGGGCCGACGGCACGTGGGTCGGCTGGGCCGGCTGGGTCGGCACGGGGGCCGGGGTGTCGTCGGTGACGGTGACGATCCGGTCGGTGTCGTCGCAGACGATCAGCCAGGCGTCGCCGTCCTGTACGGGTTTGCAGGTCCCAGCGTGGGCGGGGCCTGCGACGGTGACGACGAAGAACAGGACCATCAGTCCGGTCCAGAAGCCGAGCCAGTAGGCACCGCTGTTCTCCTGTCGCCGCCGAAAGTCGAACGGGTCTTTCATTTGTGTCCTCCTTATGGGTAGTGGTGCCGGTTGACACCAGGAGGGCCACCCGTGAGGGTGGCCTACCTGCTGGCAATCAGAAGTGCCGGATGGCGTCGACGTAGAACACTCCGTCGACCGTGACGTGGCCGTGGATGATGAAGTCGCCGGGGACCGCCGCCGCCGCCTCGTCGAGGTCGGCAGCGCCGGTGACCTTCCACTGCTCCACCGTCTTGCCGCTGACACTCACGTACGTGGAGCTCAGCTCGGCTTCGGGGGAGGGCACCTCCGGGATGGTGAAGTGGCGGATCAGCACCGGGTGGCCGTGGCCCAGGGCCAGGTAAACGGTGGCCGGTGCCGCCTCAATGGTGGGATCGACGTTGCCTCGGCGAGCCGAGTAGTAGTCGTCGACGGCCACAAGCGACCAGTTTTGCCCGTCCTCGTCGACATAGTTGACCCGGACGGATGCCCAGTGTTCCTGCTCATCGTTCAACTCGACCTCGATGGGGTCGCCCCCGTTGATGGTCACGAGAAACTTGGGGTTCGCCATCAGGCCACCCCCACGTTTGCACGGTCACCCATAGATGTACCTCCTTTGTGGGTAGTAGGTTTGGTGCCTGATCGGCACCGCTAGGGGCACCGTTACCGGTGCCCTAAGCGCTAACGATCAGCCGATCCGGTTGTCGTCGGCTTCCAAAGCTTCCATCCATTCCAGGATGTCTTCCAGGACCTCGACGGCACCCCGGTGCTCGTCGTAACCGGTGATACCGAGACCTTCGGCGTCGTCGAGGCGGCGTCTCAGGAAAGCCACGGCAGACTCCAGCGACTCTCGCCGAGACTGAAGCTTTCTCTCCACCAGCCCCTTGAGCAACCGCCACTTTGCGGCCCGACGTGCCGACACGACCTCGACCTCGCCGAGGGAACCGGAACCGGGGGCGGTAATGTAAAACCGCTCTTCCTGCTCGGCGATATGCCGCAACAGCGCATCGACAAGGCCAGCGGAAGCGTTGACCTCGACCTCGATCGTGACAGGTGTCATAGATGTACCTCCTTGTGGGTAGTTGACGGTGCCGAGTGGCACCAGGACGGGCACCGCCCGTAGGCGGTGCCCTACCCGCTGGCACTCAGACGAAGATCACCACAAAACCAAGGGCCGAAAGTGGTGCTTCACTGCCTCCACAACCTCGACAGCCCCAAAGCTGTCAGGGTGGGCGATGTCGTTCAGAATCCGCCGCCACTCGCTCAGGGTCAGGACCGGTACGCCCGTCCCATCCAGAATTCGGCTGCGGACAGTTCCGTCCCCAGGCTTCCAGGCGTACTCGGCCTCGGGCCACTCGTACCCGCCGCCGTCGTAGCCTTCCCAGGCGATCCCTGCGTCCATCAGGGCGAGAAGTAGCACAGCGACGTCGCCGTCGCCGTAGCCATCGTGCGCCCATCCCTGATCGCCCAGGACGACGCCCGGGAATCCGTAGCGGGCCTCTTCAACCACGATCTGCACCAGGGCGATCTGAGCACCGTCCTCGCCGGCCTCGACCGGATCGAGGTAGACATCACCGAGCCGTTCGGCCTTCCAGTTTTCCAGAATGGCACGGCTAACCGGCGAAGGCTTGACAGTCACGGTCACATAGCTGTAGTCAGCCATCACTACCTCCTTGTAGGTTTTCCTGTTTGGTGCCGAGTGGCACCAGGACGGGCACGGCCCCAAAAGCCGTGCCCTACCTGCTGTCACTCGTCGACGCCGAAGCCGAGAGCCTCGTACACCTTGGACCGGTCGGCCAGGGCGTAGGCGAGGAACTTCTCCCGGTCGAACCGGGGGTTCAGAGAGGCGAACCGGTCGGCCAGGGCGTCGGCCACCATGGCGACCTGCCCACGATCGACGGACGCCGAGGGCCGGGAGTACAGGTTGTTCAGCACGCCGGCGATCTCGACGTAGTCCTTCTTGGACATGGACATGGTTCCTCCTTTGTGGGGTAGTGGTGCCGGTTGACACCAGGAGGGGCACCCGAAGGTGCCCTACCTGCTGGCAATCAACGTGAGTACTGGACGCTGCTGACGATGTCGTCGAACAGGCGCTCAGCTCGGGACCAGGCGGTCTCGCCTTTGAACGTCTTCGGGCGCTGGTACGGCTTGCCGGACTTGTACGTGGCGGTGACCCTGTGGACCCCTCCGATGTAGTGGTACCCGTCGGGTGTCGTGTAGTCGCCTTCGTAGTGGCGGACGATGACGGGTTCACCTTCGGTGAAGATCGGTTTGACGGTGTTCTCTTCGACCAGTCGCATGGTTCCTCCTTTGTGGGGTAGTGGTGCCGGTTGACACCAGGAGGGGCACCCAGGAGGGTGCCCTACCCGCTACCAACCGAACTGCCAGTGGGGCCAGGTGGCGGCGTCCGCCACGTTGACCGCCCTCCGGAAACGATTCTTCGCCTCGACATAGTCGTCGTCCGGGTCGGGCCAGAACGTGAAGTCGCCGGGGTTGTCGTCGTGGACGACGACCTTGGTCACACGGTCGTTGGCGATGTCAACGACGACGGACACGGGGACGGTCGTGACGATCGTCTCGTAGTCCGGCTCGACGCTCCAGTCGCCGGGCAGGTAGCCGCCCCTCGACAGGTGTGCGTCGAGGGCGGCTACTGCCCGAACGAGTTCGATCACGGCGTCGGAGACGTCGCCGCTCAGAATCTCCTGTGCCGCTTTCCTGGCGGCAGCCAGGGCAGTGTTGGGGTCCATGGTTCCTCCTTTGTGGGTGGTGGTGCCGGTTGGCACCAGGAGGGGCACCCGAGAGGGTGCCCTACCTGCTGGCAACCGTGGGCAGGAAGCGCCCCTAGTCGTCGCCGTCTTCCTCGGCCACCTCGGCCTCGAAGTGAATCTGGGCGCCGTGAACAATCTCGTCGGGTTCGACGCCGACCCCACGCCCCAGGTGGAACAGGTCGGAGACCAGGTCGGAGACCAGCTCGTAAACCCATTCGGCACCGAGAGCGGCTGGGTCCTCGAACTCCACGGCTTCCCTGATCTTGTTGACCTCGTCCTTGTCTAGGCGAGTGTCCTCGGCATAGGTCCGGACAGCCCGAAACGCCGACATAGCACGGTCGTAGTTTGTGCGTTCCGTCACTTAGGTTCCTCCTTTGTGGGTGGTGGTGCCGGTCGGCACCAGGAGGGGCACCCAAAGGGTGCCCTACCTGCTGACGATCAGCTATCCCTGTGATGCCAGAACGGATCGAAGCGCCACTGCCGCTTCCGAGGGTTCGCCTCCCGCTCCCGCACCTCCCGCCTGATCTGCTCCGAGCAGGGATGCGACACGATGTCGGCGTACTCGACAGCCTCCCCGCACCTCTCGCACACAGCGCCGTAGAACGGCCTCATGACGTGTGCCAATGCGTCTCAGAGGCGAGGCGTCCGTGCCGGACAGTGAGCGGCACCCGCTCGTTCGCCGGGAAAGCCAAATAGGAGCCGTCGACGAACCGGACGTTCACCTGCGGCGCCCAGACACCGAACCGGGCGGTGATCCGCTCCACTATCCGGGTATTGGTCCGGGCGGTGGCGGCGACGACGTCGCCAGGGGCCAACTGGTCGGCCCGCACCATGAACACAGGGGCCATGAACACTGGGGCGTTCTGCATAGTTTCCTCCTTTGTGGGTTGTGATGCCGGATGGCACCGTCGGCCACGGCGTAGCCGTGGACCTACTGGACGGTCGAAGCGCCGGAGGAGACGTGACGGATCGGCTCACCTGACGAACAGGGCTTGAACCGTCATGGTCTGGCCGGACAGGCTTCGGTCGTCCAGCAGGTCCACCACCAGGGTGGACCTTGAACACGTCGGAGGAGGATTTGATCTGCCGACACCGGACCCCTCATTCGCCTTGGCTGCCGTAGTGGCTCGCCGCCACCGCCTCGCACGGGCGATCGGTCCGCTCCAGTCGGTCGAAGGTGCCTGGCCTGTAGCCTGCGTTCTGCCTTCCGCTCCTCGGCTGTCAGCTCCGAGTCAACGTGGACAATACAGGACCAGTCCGGAACTGTCAACCCCCCAATTTGAGAAACCCCGAAAACCCAGACACCACAAGGCCAAACACGCCGCAACAGGACCAACCAGACACACCCAACCAACCAGCCACACCAAGCCAACCAGTCACACCAGTCACACCAGCCCAACCCCACCCACCATTCGTCTGCGGCCCGGCCCTGCTCGACACAGTTTGTGTCTCTCAGAGGTGCCGAAGCGGGGCGGCGGACCCCGGTCGGACAGGACGCCGGGCGGTGCGTCGTCCTGACCGGTGGGTGGCCGGGACTGCACAGTCCGAAACCCCTGGTCAGACGGTGGATCGGGACGGGGGTGCGTAAACCCGGCGTCGAGCGTCGTGGGGAAGGGGCGGAACATGTGTGGCCCACACACAGGTGGTGCCGGTGGTGCGGGTTTCGTGTTGGGGTTGGTGTGGAGGTTGTGTGGGCGAGCCGGAACCGGAACGGAGTGGAGGTGGAGGCGAGCGGGCGGGCCGGTTTTGGCCGGTTTGGGCCGGCTCGCTGGGGCTCGCCGGCCTGTTTGCCGTGTGGGCGGGTGGGTCCGGTGTGACCGGTGTTACGTGTGGTGTGTCCCGTTTTGGACATAGGGCGAGCTGCCCTGTGCTACGAGGACTGTCAAGCTGTCGAGGTCGGAACGTTCGTCGTTCGTACTGTCGCTTCAGGGGGAGATCCCGGGCCAGGCTCAATCCTCACCTGAAGATTCGGCGGGTTGGTGGGTGGGGGTTACATGTCGGTGTTGGTGTCCCAGGTGATGTTGCCGGTGGCGGGGTCGACTCGTCCGGTGCGGACGGGGTAGACGGGGCCGCGGGTGCGGTACCGGTAGCCGACGGTTTTGCCGCCGTTGCTGTAGCGCTTCGAGGAGTAGGATTCGCCTCGCCGCTGGTTCGGGGCGGTGGCGTGGCCTCGTCGTGTTGAGCGTGAGCTTGGCATTCTTTTCTTTCTCGAGGGGAGGGGCCGTCCGCCTCGCTGGGCTCGTTTCGTCTCCTCGCACTTTGGGAGAACCCCTGCGTATATACGCCCCCAGGACCTGAATGGCTTGCACGTTTCGTGCAAGTGGGCCTGTTCCTTGCATGGTTTGTGCAAGTTTCGGGTCCTGGGGCGGGTCGGCGGTTGGGTGGGCCGCCGGCCCGTTTGCGTATGGTCGGGTAGACTAGTCGGGACCGGTCGGGGGTGTCAACCGGCTGTTTCGGTCAGGGGCTGGGGGCGGGGTGTGATGCCCGAACCGAAGATTGCCCAAGCCCGGAACTGGTCGACGAAGCGCCGCTATGAGGAGGCGGTGAAGAAGGTCCGGTTGGAGGGGTGGACGCAGGCGGAGGCGGCGAAGCAGTACGGCGTCGACCGGTCTCACCTGAACAAGAAGATCAAGGCTTTGGAGGAGGAGGAGAAGGCGGCCGCTGATGCGGCCGCCGCTCGTCTGGCGGAGGGTCGGGACCATGACCCGTGGATTCAGCAGAGGCGGCGGATCGGCACCCGCACGGAGTTCTACCAGCGGTACTTCGGGAACACGGTGTGCCCGGACTGTGAGAAGCACCATGAGGACCCGCCGCATCATTTGGCGATGCGGGAGGTGTTGGCGTCGGATGCGAAGCGGATCCTGATCAACTGCCCTCCGTACCACTCGAAGTCGACGGAGGTGACGGTCCGGGACACGGTGTACGACATCTGTGCGAACCCGAATTCGAGGACGTTGATCATTTCGCAGTCGTTGCCGTTCGCTCAGACGTTCGGGTACGCCATCCAGGATCTGTTGACGAACCACGAGTTGTATGAGGGGGCGGCGGGGAACCTGATCGAGGATTACGGGCCGTTCAAGCCGTCGGAGGATGCGGTGTGGTCGGCGAACCGGTTCTACGTGGCGGGTCGGACGACAGCGGAGAAGGACCCGACGGTGCAGCTTCTGGGTGTCGGCGGCCAGATCTACGGGCGGCGTGCGGACAAGATCAAGTTCGATGACATCGCTACGACAGCGAACCAGCGGAACCCGGAGCAGGTCCTGAAGATGCTGGAGTGGATCGACAAGATGGCGTTGAACCGGATCGGGGCGAAGAAGGGGCAGGCGATCTGGGTGGGGACCCGTGTGAACGCCGGGGACATCTACTCGTATCTGCAGAGCCGGCCGGGTTACGAGGTGCTGAAGTTCCCGGCGGTGGTCGACGAGGCGTCCCAGGAGATGTTGTGGCCGGACCATTTCGGCTACGACCAGGCGGTGATGTACCGGGGGGAGATGTCCCCGGCGGATTTTCAGCTCGTGTTCCAGCAGGTGGACATGCCGGGGATGTCGGCGTCGTTCCCGCCGGAGCTGCTCGAGGAGACGTATGACACGCAGCGGGTGGTCGGCCACTTCGACCCGTCGTGGCGGCTGGTCGCCGGGTTGGATCCGGCGGGGCCGACGAAGGATTCGGGGTACACGTCGTTCACGCTGATGGGCGTCGACTTGGAGACGGGGGTGCGGTACATCATCGACCAGCAGGCGTTCAAGTCGATGAAGGCGCCGGCGATGATGGAGTTCATGTGGGAGTGGACCCGCCAGTACCCGCTGTTCGAGTGGCGGGTCGAGACGAACGGGATCCAGGCGCAGTTGTTTCAGTACAACCGGGAGCTGATTCAGGAGATGGCGAAGATCGGGGTGCGGATCACCCCGCATAAGACGGGGTCGAATAAGTGGGATCCGCAGTTCGGTGTGGAGGGGATCGCCCCGTTGATGTCCGCCGGGTTGTGGAGTATCCCGTGGGGGAACAAGCCGTCGCAGGAGCGGATGACCCCGATGGTGCATGAGTTCGCTTCGTTCCCGATGGGGGCGACGTCGGACCGTGTGATGTCGACGTGGTTCTGTGAGGTGGGGGCGAAGGAGCTCCTGAACCGGGCTCATCTGCCGATGTTCGATCAGCGGATGCGGGTGCCGGACCGGGTGAAGCGGCGCCGGCAGTTGGTGTCGTTCGAGGACCGGCAGATCCGGCGGGTGCCGGTGGGGGAGCAGCGTCTGGGGCATGTGACAGCGGCGGGGAACATGCGGCGGCAGACGGTGGGGACACCGTCGAGGATCCTTGAGGAGTACGGGCCGGAGCCGGAGGAGCAGCCGATGAACATCGACCCTCGGATCTGGTTGCCCGGCGACCCCGTTAATGGGGGTTGACAAGTCGGGACCAGTCGGTACTATTCCTGTCACGCCCCACGGGGTCGGAGGAGTTTTGCGTTCCTTTCGCCTCCGGCCCCCACGGGGGCGGGACGCAGAGGCCGGCGGGAGGGTTTCCACCTCCTTTCCCCTCCCTCCGGCTCCTACCCACAGACAGGAGCGGCCATGAAGAAGATGTTCTCCTCCGACCCCGTCGACCCCGCCGACGGAGCCCCCACCTCGGCGTACACGGTCCTGTACCGGCACCCCGGTGGGGCGTTGTTCGCTAGGCAGGTCCGGGCGACGAGCTTGCCGGAGGCGGTGCAGGTCGTCGCTGACCACGGGTTGACGCCGGTGGCGGCGGCGATGAAGTCGGAGGTGGGGATGCCGCTCCGTCCGGTGACCCCCGCCCGGTACGGCGTCGACGTGGGTGCCACGGTGAAGGAGCTGCCGTGAGCGAGGAGCTCCTGAACGACGCTATCCGTGAGCTCGAGAAAGACGAGCTTCTCCTCGAGAAGGTGGCGGAGATGCTGGAGGCGGAGGCCCAGATGAATGCCGCTAAGCACATGGCGGAGCGGGTGCTTCCGAATCCGTTGGCGGTGGCGGTGTCGAACCGGCTCGGCAACCTGAACACGGCGATCAACCACCTGAAGCTTCGCCAGGAGCGGCTGTTCCAGCCGGAGGAGAACCCGCCGCCGTTCGACACCCACCTGTACCCGACGTCGACGAACCGGGCGGAGACTCTCGGTTTCGAGTGATTCATTCAGGTCCTGGGGGCGGGTAGGAGAC
>Ga0207873_1003628_pt1 | contig 11033 bp, 7 predicted proteins | sample BGWIniCompost_FD_187373 | JGI IMG/M metagenome (GOLD analysis project Ga0207873, IMG submission 187373) | Cellulose adapted compost microbial communities from Newby Island Compost Facility, Milpitas, CA, USA - BGW Initial Compost (SPAdes)... ... | reverse complement strand
CGAGCCGGTCGAGGATCAGGTTCCACGCGATCAGCACGCCGACCAGCAACAGTCCGTCGACGATCGAGCTGTAGCCGTTCGCAAGCCCGTTCTGCGCCGCGTCGGCAAGGAGCACGATCAACAGGATATCGGGAACCGCCACCATGCTCGCTTCCCGCCGAAGCAGAAGCCGCATGATGACGAAGATGCCGAGGTACATGCAGGTGCCGCGCAGGACAATCTCGAGCAGCGGCACTTCCGGCTGAAACGTCTTCGCCCAATCGATGCCGAAAAGCCAATCCATGGCTTGCCTCCAGCGCAAAGAGCGGCGGCCGGAAGGGCGTTCGGCGAGCGCGCACTCCGGGAGCCGTTAAAAGAGAACGCCGCTTCATTGTCATCCACCAGAGTATGCAGCCGACATTGAAGCAGCAGCGAAAGAAGGAAGACAGGCTGCGGGGAAACCTTAAGACGCCTCGCCCGCGAAGAGCATTATCGGGCCTAGTTACCCGGGTTGGCGCCCGCGACGCGCGGCCACGCCTCCGCGGACGTTCTGCCCGCCGCGCGGAGTATCATGCCGAGAAGCTCGCGCGGATCCGCAGGTTTCAGCACAAATGCGTCGATGCCCGCGTTTGCGCAACGCATGCGCGCCGCCTCGGTGCCGTCGCCCGTATATGCGATCAGAAAGGCGCTGCCGCAAACGCGACGCAGCGACTGCGCGAGCACATAACCATCGATGCCGGGAAGGATCAAATCCACGATCACCGCGTGCGGGGCGAACTGGCGTGCTCTCTCGAGCGCGGATTCGGCTTCGTAGGCGACCTCGACGTCCACGCCGTCGAGCGCGAGTGCGCACGCAAGACTGTCGGCGACGTCGCGATTGTCATCGACCAGCAGTACGCGAATCGGTTCGTGTGCAGCCGTCATGGGCACATTCCCTCGCGGCGCGGGCGCCGCACATCTCCCTTTCCCCTTGAGGCAACACGGAGCCGGCAGTTCTTGGAAATGGAATGCTACGAGTTGCACGACGCGCAACGCGCCGTTGCACTCGCGGTCACGTCTCTATTACTACCTCACGCCAAGAACCGGCTCAACCCAAGCGCTCGCGTTTTCAAGGGAATCTGGAATCCCTTCCTTCCAGCGTGGCCTTTTTGCGCGTGGTCCCCGTTTCGGAAACTTTCCTCACGCGCGAGGGTCGCAGGGTTACCCGCCTGCTTCGCCGGCCGCCGGCATGCTCGGAGCCGCCGGGCACGAGGAACCTGCCCATCATGCATCCGGTCGCGCGAGTTGCGCTCGCGACGCTGACCGTACTCCTGTTGCTGCTGCTCCTCGCGGCGGCGCTGCTGCGATGGTTCGACTGGAACAGAGTCAAGAACGAAATTGCGGCGCGTGTCGGCAGCGCGATCGGAACTGACGTACGCATCGACGGCGAGCTCGATATCGATACCGGCCTGCGGACGATCGGCGTTCGCGTCGGCGGCCTCCGCATCGCCGGCTCACTGCCCTCGCCCCAACCGCTGCTCGCGCTGCGCGACCTGGAGCTCGAGCTTGCTCTCGCCCCGCTCCTTCGGGGCGACATCGTCCTACGGCGTCTGCGCATCGCCGATCCGCGCGTGCACCTGATCCGCAACGAGGCGGGCGAAGTCAACTGGGACTTCGAGAAGGCGCCGGAGAAGGAAGAGCCGTTTCCCGCCCTCCCGGTAATCGAGCATCTGGAGGTGCGAGGCGGGCGCGTCACCTACGTCGACGCCGCACTCCCAGAACCGATCGATCTGCCGCTCCAGCGCATCGTCGGCGCACTGCCGGCGCAGGGGGCCGCGCGCCTCACCGGCGCCGCGCAGCTCGAATCGCAACCGGTGCGCCTCGATATCGAAGCGCGCCCGCTCGATGAGCGTCGGAACCTGGACATCGAGGGCACCGTGCGAATCGCCGACGGGACGCTGCGAATCACGGGCACTACCGCCCGGCCCGATCTCCATCTCGCGCTGCACCTGCCCGACTCGGTGAAGCTCGGCTTCCTGTCCGTTCCCGCCGCGCTGCGCGGCGCCGATCTCGCACTCAAGGCCCGCCTGACGCGCGACCGCAGCCATTGGGTGGCCCAAGGCATCGATGCCGCGCTCGGCAAGCAGCGCCTCACCGGCGAGGCGCGTCTCGACGCCGACGCCGTACCCCCGAAACTGCAGGCCACGCTGCGCCTCAACCGTCTTGAGCTGCCGCCGCAGCCGCAATCACGCCGCCGGCCGCCGGAACGCCGGGCGCGCGAACCCCAGGAGCTCATCCCCTCTATGCCCATCGAACTGGCACCGCTGCGCCAACTCGATGCCCGCGTCGATGTGCGCGTCGACACCGTCGTGAATGCGCCGGTGCCGGTGCGCGATCTCGCGCTGGTGCTTACGCTCGGGCAAGGACGCATGGTGGTGAAGCCGCTTTCGGCCGCGGTGGCACGTGGCCGGGTCGAAGGCGTGCTCGAATTCGATGCGCGGCGGCCCGTGCCCGTCGCGATCGTGCGGCTCACGCTCGCCGGACTCAAGGTCGAATCCGCGCCCACCGGACGGCAGCCGGCGATGACCGGACAGATCAGCGGGCGGATCGATCTGCGCTCGAGCGGCGCCGACATCGAGAAGCTGCTCGGCAGTCTCGACGGACAGATGCTGCTCGTGATGCGCGAGGGTGCGATCCGCGCCGATCTCGTCGAAGCGATCGGCGTCGATCTCGGCGAGCTGCTCCTCGTCGCCGGCCAGCCCGAAAAGCAGACACCCATCCGCTGCGCCTTCGTGGCGTTCGACGCCAAGGACGGTGTGCTGCGGCCGCAGCCCGTCGTGCTCGATACGCGTGACAGCACGATCACGCTCGACGGAACGATCAATCTGTCTGCCGAGACGCTGGATCTCACGATCCGCACGTTCCCGAAGGACGCGAGCGCGCTCTCGGCGCGTGGCCCGATCGCCATCGGCGGCTCGTTCGCCAATCCGTCCGTCGGCGCAGCCGCGAGCGCCGCCCGCGGCGCGGCCGCGCTCGCGCTCGGCGTCCTGCTCACCCCCCTCGCCGCGCTGGTGCCGCTGGTCGAGCCGGGCGTCGCCGAGGACAAGAACTGCCAAACGCTCCTCGCCGACGCGCCGCCGAAGCGTATGCCGCGCGGCGCCAATCGCGGCAGACAGTAGCGTCACCGCCCGAGGCGGCAGCCGCCCTCCCGTTCCGAGCGAAACGCGGTATCCGCCGGGATGATGCCGCGCAGGCGGTAATAGTCCCACGGCCCTTTGGACTCCGACGGCTTCTTCACCTCGAACAGATAGAGCCGGTGAATCTTGCGCCCGTCACGACGGATGCGGCCGACGCCGAATAGCGGGTCGTTCGCGAGGAGCTGCTTCATCTTCGCAACGACGCGTGTGCCGTCGTCCGCCCCGAGGGCTTCGACCGCGCGCAGATAGTGCAGCACGGAGCTGTACACGCCGGCGTGGACCATTGTCGGCATGCGCTGCTGCTCCCGGAAGAAGCGCTGCGACCACTCGCGCGTCTTGTCGTTGAGGTCCCAGTAGAACGCCGAGGTGAGCAGCAAGCCCTGCGCGGTCTCGAGGCCGAGCGTATGTACGTCGGTAATGAACACGAGCAGACCCGCGAACCGCTTGCCGAGCCGCGCCATTCCCATCTCCGCGCCCTTCTTGATCGCGTTGGTCGTATCGCTGCCTGCGTTCGCGAGCCCGATGATGGCGGCATCGGTCGCGAGCGCTTTGCGCAGGAACGGCGTGAGATCGGCGTTCGGGAACGGATGCACGATATTGTCCACGCGCTGCCCGCCGGCGCTCACCACCGCCGCTTCCGTGTCGCGCTGCAGGGCGTGACCGAACGCGTAATCGGCAGTGAGGAAGGTCCACTTCTTTCCGCCCGTCAGCACGATCACGGACCCGGTGCCGTTCGCCAGCGCCCACGTGTCGTAGGTCCAGTGCACGGTATTGGGCGAGCACGCCTTGCTCGTGAGGTCGGAACTGCCGGGCCCGGACGCGAGAAAGGCTTTCCCCTTGGCGCGCGTGATCTCGTGAACCGCGAGTGCCACCGAGGAGGTGGGGACGTCCACGATGACGTCGACGCCCTCGGCATCGTACCACCGCCGCGCGATCTCGGCTTCGACTTCCGGTTTGTTCTGGTGATCGGCCGATACGATCTCGACGCGCATACCCTTCCGCGCCGCGCCGAAGTCCTCGACCGCCATCCGCGCAGCGAGCACCGAGCCGGTGCCCCCGATCTCCGCGTACGGGCCCGAGAAATCGGAGAGCACGCCGATCTTGATCACGCCGTCGGAAACTTCCGCCTTGACCATCCCTGCCGCAAACATCCACGAGACCGTAACGAGCAACAATCGCCTGAACATACCCGTCTCCTGATGGGAACGAGGACCTGGCTGCTGTCGAGCGCAGCCTCGGCGCTGCCTTGCGGGACGCCGCCGGCTGAACCCGGTATGAGATCGAGCAACGACCCGCGGAAGGCGGGTGCCCGGCTCCGCGCGCACCCCTGCCGCGCGGAACTTGAAGGACAAATCGTTTCTTACTGACTATAGACAGCCGGTGCCGGCCGGCAAGCGCGCTGCCCGGACACGGCGCACGCGACCGCGCTCGTCCGCGCCCCGCACGGCAAGAAGCCGCGCGTTGATCGCCACGATCACGGTGCTCACGGACATGAGCACCGCACCCACGGCGGGCGTGAGCAGGATGCCCCAGGGCGCGGCGACGCCCGCCGCGAGCGGGATTGCAACGGCGTTGTACCCGGTCGCCCAGAGCAGGTTCTGTACCATCTTCTTATAAGTCGCGCGGGCGAGGTCGAGGATTGCGGCGACATCCCTTGGGTCGCTGCGCACGAGCACCACGTCCGCCGACTCGATCGCCACGTCGGTACCGGCGCCGATGGCGATACCGAGATCGGACTGCACCAGCGCAGGCGCGTCGTTCACTCCATCGCCGACCATCGCAACCGTCAGGCCGCGCGCCTGCACCGCCCTGATCCTTTCCGCCTTCTGATCCGGCAGGACCTCGGCGAAATAATCGTCGAGACCGAGCTGCCTTGCGACGGTGGACGCCACCGCACGGGAGTCCCCCGTGAGCATCATGCACTGCACGCCCATCGCCTTCAGACGCTCGATCGCGCCGCGCGCTTCCGGCCGCACGATGTCCGCGAGTCCGATCACCGCGGCCGCAACACCATCGACGACCAGGTATATCGTCGTCTTTCCTTCCTCCTCGAGTCGCGCGATGCGCGCGTTCGTCGTCGCCAGTCCGCGCTCGCGCGCGTAGCCGGGGCTCACGACGAGAACCCGGTGGCGCTCGACCACCGCCTCGGCACCGCGGCCGGTGAGGTTGCGGAACTGCTCGACCGATGGCAGCACGATCCCGCGCTCGCGCGCGGCGCGGGTAACGCCGCGTGCGATCGGGTGCTCGGACCGGCTTTCTAGCGCGGCGGCGAACCGCAGACATTCGTCTTCTGTTCGATTTGCGAGGGGCACAATGTCCGTGACGCCGAAACGCCCCTCGGTCAGCGTACCGGTCTTGTCGAAGACGACGGCCTCGAGATGGCGTGCGCGCTCGAACGCGGCGCGGTCGCGAATGAGGAGCCCGTGACCGGCCGAAAGGCCGGTGCTGACCGCCACGACGAGCGGCACCGCGAGCCCGAGCGCGTGCGGACAGGCGATCACCATGACGGTGACCGAGCGCTCGATCGCGAAATCGATGTCCCGACCGAACGTCAGCCACGCAAGGAACGTGAGCGCGCCGCCGCCGAGCGCTACCAGGGTGAGCCAGACAGCGGCGCGGTTGGCGAGATCCTGGGTGCGCGAGCGCGACTCCTGCGCCGCGCGCACCATGTCCATCACCTGCGCGAGGTAAGTTTCGCTGCCGGTCTTCTCGATCCGCAGGATGAGCGCGCCTTCGCCGTTCACGGCGCCCGCGATCGCGCGCATTCCCTCCTGCTTGTCGACCGGCTTCGATTCCCCGGTGAGCATGGACTCGTCCATCGTGCTGCGGCCGGACACGATCACTCCGTCGGTCGGCACGCGCTCGCCCGGCTTCACCAGCACGCGCTCGCCCACGCGCAGCGCAGCAATCGGCACCTCTCCGGTCCTGCCGTCCGGCCCCAGCCGATGGGCTTCGGACGGCAGCAGCCGCACCAGCGCTTCGAGCGCACCCGACGCACCCAAAACCGAGCGCATCTCGAGCCAGTGGCCGAGCAGCATCACATCGATCAGGGTGGCGAGCTCCCAGTAGAAACCCATGCCGGGCAGACCTAAAACCACGGCGGTCGAGTACACGTAGGCCGCGGTAATGGCGACGGCCACCAGCGTCATCATGCCGGGCAGCCGCTGACGTAGTTCGCCGACGGAACCCGTGAGGAAAGGCCACCCGCCGTAGAAATAAATGACGCTCGCGAGCGCGAACGACACGTAGTCCGCACCCGCGAAACGCACCGGCGCGTGCAGGCCGAACAGCTCCCAGAAGCTTTCCGCGAGGAGGAGCACGGGAACGGTCAGCACGAGCGCCACCCAGAAGCGGCGGCGGTACTCGCCCACCATCGTTGAGTGGTCGTGCGCCTGCTCGGCGGCCGCCGGGTCCGTGCCGTGTTCGTGCCGCATGCTTCACCTCCTCGGGTGATGCGGCCATACGCGCCGTCGCCCGAAATCGTCTACGGCCCCAGCCTAACCAGCCGGCAGGACGGCTGAAAGCACGGCCGCGCGGCGGCGAAAGCGGGCCGGAATGTCGCTTGCCGCTGGCATACGTCGGCGCACACGGGCCGGTGGACGGCGGCCCGGCCTGCGGTGGCAGGCAGGTCTGCCGGCCCTACTCGACTTCGATGCGCCCGACCATTCCGCCTCGAAATGTCTGGGCACCAGGCAGGAGGAATCGACGACGCTAGCTTCGTCGAACTGCCAGATCAGGCCGCCGCGTTTTCCGGGCCGCACCGTGGCCATGTTCGGCTCGACGTGCTCCATGTCGGTATCGCGCGCATCATTGCCGCATGCTCCTCGAAAGCGTCGCGGGTGCCGAGCACGAACTCTTGCAGCCCTGTGCCGCCTGCCTCGGAAGATTCCCGAAGCCGTTGAAATACCGCCAATAATCACAGCCCGCGACAGGCCACGATCGCCGATGGCAAGCGACTCAACAGAGGTGGCGTGGCGGTCGCTCCGGCGGAGCGAATACGCCGTTGTGGACGGTCGTTCTCGGAGCTGAGGATCGGATGTGTACTGGCGAGCGCGAGAACCCGGAACGATTCACCCGAGTGCAGTGCGCTCCTGTTGCAGGCGATGCAGCACGCATCGCCGCAGCTGTCCTGGGCGACTCCATTGTCCGGTGTCGCATCATCGACCGGGTGCACCCCGTCATGCGCGTCATGCGGATAGTGCACGCTCGACATCGAGTCGCTGGGGGCGGCAGGCGCTGCGGCTAGCGCCTCGAGAACGTTCCGACGATCACGGCCAGGGCAATGAGTACGCGAAACGAGCGGGTGAGCACGCCGATACTAATACGCAAGAAAGGCGTCCTTCGAAACGAGGTGTTAGCCGACGAAACTCGAGGCGGCCGGCCGAGCGCGCCGGCGAGGATTCATATGACGCGGGAGTACGCGCCGGTCCGCTGCTCCCGCAGGTAGCGGTCGAACACCATGCAAATGTTCCGGATCAGCAGTCGCCCGCGCGGCAGCACCTCGAGCCGCTCGTCGGTGACGCGAAGCAGCCCGTCGCGCTCCATCGCACGGAGCTCGTCGAGCTCGGTACGGAAATACTCCTCGAACTCGATTCCGTAGTCGGCTTCGACGTCGCGCCGATCGAGGGAGAAGTCGCAGATCAATGCCATGATCACGCGCCGGCGCAGACGATCGTCCGCATCGAGCGCGACGCCGCGGAATATCGGGAGGCGACCGGCGCGAAGCGCCGCGCCGTAGGCGTCGATCGTCTTCACGTTCTGGCTGTAAGTGTCGCCGATCCGCCCGATGGCGGTGATCCCGAGGCCGATGAGATCGCAGTCGGCATGCGTCGAGTATCCTTGGAAATTTCGGTGCAGCGTGCCGCGGCGCTGCGCCTGCGCGAGCTCGTCGTCGGGCCGCGCGAAGTGGTCCATACCTATATACACGTACCCCGCGCCGGTAAGGCGCTCGATGGTGAGCCGCAGGATCTCGAGCTTCACAGCGGGCGAAGGCAGCTCTTCGGTCTTGATCTGGCGCTGCGTCTTGAAGAGCGCCGGCATGTGCGCGTAGTTGAAGACCGAGAGCCGGTCCGGTGCGGCGGCGATCACGCGCTCCAGCGTGCGTCCGAAGCTTTCGACCGTCTGCCGCGGCAGGCCGTAGATGAGATCCATGTTGATCGAGCGGAATCCGAGCGCGCGCGCGGCATGCAGTACGCTCAGGGTCTGCTCCTCGCTCTGGATCCGGTTGACGGCGCGCTGCACGGCGGGATCGAAGTCCTGCACTCCCATGGACAACCGGTTGAAGCCCAGCTCGCGCAGCAGCTCGAGCGTACCGGTGCGGATCTCGCGCGGATCGACCTCGATCGAGTAGTCGCCGCCGTCGTCATCGCGCAGGCGGAACGCGCGTCGGAGCGCATCCATGAGCGCACGCATCTCGTCGTGCGAGATGAAGGTCGGCGTCCCGCCGCCCCAATGGAGCTGCTCCACCGGACGCTCCCGTCCGAACAGCGCCGCCTGCAGCTCGATCTCGCGGTGCAGCGCCTCGAGATAGGGCGCGGCGCGCTTGCGGTTCTTCGTGATGATCTTGTTGCACGCGCAGTAGAAGCAGACCGTATCGCAGAACGGCAGATGCACGTAGAGCGAGAGCGGCGCGCCCTTCCCTTCGGCGCCGCTTCGCGCCGCGGCCGCACGATACTCGGCTTCGCCGAAGCCCTCGTGGAACTGCACCGCGGTCGGATACGAGGTGTAGCGCGGTCCGGTACCGTCGTAGCGGCGTATCAGCGCCTCGTCGAAGACGATCTCCTGCGACGTCATCATTGCACCTTCCGCGGACGAAGCGGCGAATCGATGCCGAGCTTCGGCCACAGTGCGTCCACGCGCCGGCGCACCTCTTCGCTCATCTCGATCGGACGCCCCCACGTGCGGGTCGTCTCCTGCGGCCACTTGTTGGTCGCGTCGAACCCGATCTTCCCGCCGAGCGACGGCGCGGGGCTCGCGAAATCGAGGTAATCGATCGGCGTGTTCTCGACGATCAGCGTGTCGCGTGCGGGGTCGACGCGGGTGGAGAGCGCCCACACCACGTCGCGCCAGTCGCGCACGTTGATGTCGTCGTCGGTGACGATCACGAACTTGGTATAAGTGAACTGCTGCAGGTACGACCAGATGCCGAACATGATGCGCCGCGCGTGGCCCGGGTAGCGCTTGCGAATGCTCACGCACGCCACACGGTACGAGCACGCCTCCGGCGGCAGGTAAAAGTCGACAATCTCGGGGAATTGCTTCTGCAGGATCGGAACGAATACTTCGTTCAGCGCCACGGCCAGAACCGAAGGCTCATCGTAGGGGGAGCGCCCCATGTAGCTCGAGTGATAGATCGGCCGCGCGCGATGCGTGATGCGCTCGATGGTGAAGACGGGGAACGTGTCCTGCGCGTTGTAGTAGCCCGTATGGTCCCCGAACGGACCCTCGACCGCCGTCTCCCCCGGATAGATGAAGCCTTCGAGCACGATCTCCGCGCTCGCGGGAAGCCACAGCGTTCCCGAGCGATCGGGTATCACGTCGCTGCGCTCGCCGCGCAAGAGACCGGCGAACTCGAACTCCGAGAGCGTGTCCGGTATGGGAGTAACGGCCGCGAGCAGCGTCGCCGGATCGGCGCCGATGACCACCGCCACCGGGAACGGCCGGCCGGGAAACGCCTTCTGGAACTCACGGAAGTCGAGCGCGCCGCCGCGGTGCGGCAGCCACCGCATGATCACCTTGTTGCGCTCGAGAAGCTGCTGCCGGTAGATCCCGATGTTCTGCCGCTCCTTGTGCGGCCCCTTGGTGATGACGAGCCCGAACGTGATGAGCCGCCCGGCGTCCTCCGGCCAGCACTGCGGCACCGGCAGCGCACCGATGTCCACCTCCGACCCCTCCATGACACACTCGCGGCACGGCGCGTCGTCGAGCAGCCGCGGATTGAAATAGAGGAGCTGGCGGAAATCGGGGAATGTGCGCAGGGCTTCGCGCAGGTTGCGCGGAACCTGCGGCTCGCGCAGGAACGCGAGCATCTGCCCCACCTCGCGCAGCTCCTCGACGGATTCCCGGCCGAGCGCGAGCGCGATGCGCCGGCTCGAACCGAAAAGGTTGCCGAGGAGCGGGATGCGCGCGCCGCGCGGCCGCTCGAACAGGAGCGCCGGGCCGCTCGCGCGCAGCGCACGCTGACACACCTCGGTGACCTCGAGCACCGGATCGATGGGGATGGCGGTACGCTTCAGCTCGCCGCGGCGTTCGAGATCGGCGACGAAGTCGCCCAGGGTCCGGTAGACCATGGGCGGCACTCTAGCCGCCGGGCGGCCCGCAGAACTTGACCCATGTCAATGTAATGCCAGCGCGCGCCCCTACGATGCGCCCGCATGTCGCTACCCAGCCCCATCGACGCCCTGCGCCTGCCGCTGCGGCTGCTGCCGGCAAGCCTGCACGCCCACGCGCTCGCCGCGGCCGCGAACCACCTGCTCCGCGGCCAGCCGCTGCGCGAGCGCCTGAGCGAGCTCGAGGGCCGCGCGGTCGCGATCCACATCCGGGACGCGGGGCTGACGCTCTGCTTCGCGATACGCGAGCGGCGGTTGGTCCCCACCCGCGACCCGGGCACGGTTTCGATCCAGGGCGATTTGCGCGATTTCGTCGCGCTCGCGACGCGCGCCGAGGATCCGGATACCCTTTTTTTCCAGCGGCGCCTGTGTATCGAAGGCGACGTCGATACGGGGGTGCACGTGAAGAACCTGCTCGACAGCATCGAGTACGACTGGCCGGCCCACCTGCGGGCGGTGCTGCCGGCGCCGCTGGCCCAGGCCGTCCTGACGCTCGCGCGGCGCCTGCGCGGACGCCCTCACGCCGCCTGAGCCGCCCCGTCTCGGGGAT
>Ga0207873_1003627_pt1 | contig 11036 bp, 10 predicted proteins | sample BGWIniCompost_FD_187373 | JGI IMG/M metagenome (GOLD analysis project Ga0207873, IMG submission 187373) | Cellulose adapted compost microbial communities from Newby Island Compost Facility, Milpitas, CA, USA - BGW Initial Compost (SPAdes)... ... | reverse complement strand
GCCCCGAAAACGCGACGCGCCGGCCCTCTCCTCGCGGACGGGCCGGCGCGCGCGCTCGGCAACGGTCGGTGTCGCCTACTGCTGCGGGTTCGGCGTGGCGGGCTGGCCCGCGGCCGGCTGCTGCGCAGGCGCCCCGGCGGCCGGGACCTGCTGCGGCTGCAGCTCCACCGTGCGGGCGCGATCCGGATCGACCGCGTCCCGGGTGAAGGCGTCCCACATCGTCGGGGCGATGAAGACGACGAGGAAGAAGAGGCCCAGGGCGAAGACGAAGCCGTTCAGCCGGTCGTGGTCGTGCTTCAGGTTCATGAAGTAGAGCACGACGAGCGAGGCCTTCGTCACCGCCACCGCCATGGCGACGACCATGTTGAAGGAGCCGAAGTCGAAGCCGGCGATCCACACCGTGACGAAGGTGAGGAAGAGCAGCGCCACGAAGACGCCGACGTAGACCCTCGTCGGCAGCGGCTCGTGGTGGAGCTCCTGGCTCGGCCCGTGAGCGTGCGATTCGTTGTGCGCCATGGGTTCAGCCCACCAGATAGAAGAGCGGGAAGAGGAAGATCCAGATCAGATCGACGAAGTGCCAGTACAGGCCGAAGATCTCCAGCGGGGTGAAGAAGCCGCTGTAGAACTCGCCCGCATAGGCCCGCTTGATGATCCAGAGCAGCAGCCCCATGCCGATGAGGATGTGGATGCCATGCATGCCCGTCATCACGAAGTAGAGGCTGTAGAAGATGTGCGGGCTCTCGACGGAGGCGAGGAAGGGGTAGGCCTCGAAGGCATGCTCGGCGTTGAAGAACTTCGCCGGGAGGGTGCCGTGCTCGAACTTCGGCGGCCACTCGATGCCGAGCTTGATCGCCATGAAGGCGCCCGCGAGCAGGAAGGTCGCCCACAGGAACATCTTCATCTGGCCGAGCTTGTTCACCATCGCCGAGCGGATCGCCATCGCCATGGTGAACGACGAGGTGATCAGCACCACGGTGTTCACCGTGCCGATGGGGATCGAGAGCGTGCGGTGGGCGACGAGGAAGGTCTCCGCCAGGAAGGTGCGGAAGTAGATGAAGCCCACGAACAGGCCGCCGAACATCAGGACTTCCGTGCAGAGGAAGATCCAGAAGCCCAGCTTCGCCGCGGAGAACTCCTGCTCGGCGTTGTTGAAGTGGTGGCCGACCGTGTGCCGCTTGACTTCGGCGGGGATCGGGGCGGTGGTGGTGCTCACGCGGCCCTCCGGGACGCATCCAGGCCCTCTTCCGCGTAGACGTAGGGGCCGGTCTGGACGTGGGGGGTATCGGGGAAGTTCTCGGTCGGCGGCGGCGAGGGTGTCTTCCACTCGAGGGTCGACGCGCCCCAGGGGTTGGCCCCCGCCTTCGCACCCGAGATCAGCGACTGGACCAGATAGAAGGCGATGAGGACGAAGCCGGCGGCGAGGATGTACGAGCCGATGCTCGAGAAGCCGTGCAGGAAGCCGTACTCCGGCAGGTAGTTGTAGTAGCGCCGCGGCATGCCGCGCGTACCGAGGATGAACTGGGTGAAGAAGGTCATGTTGAAGCCGACCGCGAGGATCAGCGCGGCGACCTTCGCCAGCTTCTCGTTGTACATGCGGCCGGTCATCTTGGGCCACCAGTAGTGGAGCCCGCCGATGAACGCGAACACGGTGCCGCCCATCATCACGTAGTGGAAGTGCGCCACGACGAAGTAGGTATCGTGGAAGTGCACGTCCGTGGAGAGCGCGCCGAGGAAGAGGCCGGTCAGGCCGCCGATGGTGAACTGCACCAGGAAGATGATCGCGTAGATCATCGGCGAGGCGAGCCAGTTCGAGCCCTTGAAGAGGGTGGCGGTCCAGTTGAAGATCTTCACCGCCGTCGGGATGGCGATGAAGAAGCTCAGGAAGCTGAAGACCATGCCGGCGTACTCCGACTGGCCCGCCACGAACATGTGGTGGCCCCAGACGAAGAAGCCGATGAAGGCGATGGCCAGCGAGGAGAGCGCCACGAACCGGTAGCCGAAGATCGGCCGCCGCGTGAAGGTGGCGACCAGCTCCGAGATCACGCCGAAGGCCGGCACCACCATGATGTAGACGGCCGGGTGCGAGTAGAACCAGAAGAAGTGCTGGTAGAGCACCGGGTCGCCGCCGAGCGCGGGGTCGAAGATGCCGACGCCGAAGATGCGCTCCGCCGCGATGAGCAGCAGGGTGATGGCGAGGACCGGCGTCGCCAGGAGCTGGATCACCGAGGTGGCGTAGAGCGCCCAGAGCAGGAGCGGCATCCGGAACCAGGTCATGCCCGGCGCGCGCAGCTTGTGGATCGAGACGATGAAGTTCAGGCCGGTGAGGATCGACGAGAAGCCGAGGATGAACGCAGCGAAGACCATCGAGACCACCGCCGTGTCCGTCTGGAGCGAATACGGGGTGTAGAAGGTCCAGCCCGTGTCCACCGCGCCCGCGAAGAGCGAGTAGATCGCGAACGCCGACCCGAGCCAGTAGACCCAGAGGCTGAGCAGGTTCAGCTTCGGGAAGGCCACGTCCTTGGCGCCGAGCTGCATCGGCAACACGAAGTTGCCGATCGCCGCGGGGATCGACGGCACCAGGAACAGGAAGACCATCACCGCGCCGTGGAGCGTGAAGAGCTGGTTGTAGGTCTTCGCTCCGACGATGGTCTCGCCGGGGGTCAGGAGCTCGGTGCGCACCAGGATCGCGAAGACGCCGCCCAGGAAGAAGGCGGTGAGGATCGAGATCAGGTACATCATCCCGATGCGCTTGTGGTCGACGGTGAAGAGCCAGGACTTCAGGCCCTTCGTCGCGTTCCAGTAATGTTTCTCCGGCCAGCGGTCCATCTCGGTCGCGGGCGCGGGCGTTGCGGTGGTGGTGCTCATTTCGCTTTCCTGTGGTCAGGCGTTTGTCGGGCCCGAGCCTACTGCAGCGTCTTGATGTACTCGATCAGGCCGGCGACCTCACGATCGGTCAGCTGCCCCTGGTAGGTCGGCATCGTGGGCGCGAAGCCCTGCACGACCTTGGCGCCCGGCTGGAGGATCGACTCGCGGATGTACTCCTCGTCGACGGTCACGGTGCTTCCGTCGGCGAGCTGCTCCTGCCGCCCGAAGAGGCCCTTGAAGGTCGGGCCGACCTTGGTCGAGCCGTCGGTCGAGTGGCAGGTGTGGCACACGCCCTTGCCGGCGAAGATCCGCTCGCCGAGCTCGGGCAGCGGCGTGGTGGTGTCCTCGACCTGGCTCTCCTCGAGCCAGCGCTGGTAGTCCTCCGGCGTGTGGACGACGACCTTCGCGAGCATGTCGGAGTGGCCGTCGCCGCAGTACTCCGTGCAGAAGACCTGGTGCTCGCCGGTCATCGTGGCCTCGAACCAGAAGGTCGTGATGCGGCCGGGCAGCACGTCCATCTTGTTGCGGAACGAGGGAACGTAGAACGAGTGGATCACGTCCTCCGAGGTCATGATGAGCTTGTAGGGCTTGTTGACCTCGACGTGGAGCTCGCCGATGGCCTGCTGGCCGTTCGGGTACTCGAAGTTCCACAGCCACTTCTTCGCGGTGACGTGGATCTCCTCGGCGTCGCCGGGCGCACGCGAGAGGACCATGAAGCCGCGGAACCCCCAGAAGAACATCGCGATCACGAGGATCAGCGGGATGATCGACCAGGTGAGCTCGAGCGGCAGGCTGTGCGTCGGGCCGACGCCCTCCTTGTGGCCGCGGCGGTAGCGCCAGAGGAAGTAGAAGATCGTCGCGACGATCAGGACCCAGAAGAAGATCGCGACGTAGTGGATGAAGTAGTAGAGCGCGTCCACGTCTGCGGCGTACGTGGATGCCTGCGGCGGAAAGAGGATGGAATCGTTCGTCGGCATGATTCTCAACTCTCGCGGCGCGGGGAGCGGCGCCACATCACGAACAGAAAGGTGCCCAGGGCGGCGATCGTGATGGCGCCCCCGAGCTTCATCATGTTGCGCGCGAAGAGGACGTAGCCCCCGGCGTTCGGGTCGTACTGGTAGCAGAAGAGCAGCAGCTGCTCGGCGGGCGAGCCGATCTTCCCCTCCGCTGCGTCGAGGAGACCGAGCTTGAGATCCTTCGGCGAGAACTCGATGCCGTAGAGGTACCGGGCGAGCTTGCCGTCGGGCGAGGCGATCATGATGACCGCCGCGTGCGCCCACTGCTTGCCCTTCTCGTCCCATCGGAAGCCGAAGCCGAGCGCCTTCGAGAGGCGATCGATCTCCGCCTTCGTGGCGGTGTGGAAGAACCAGCCCTTCTCCGCGCCCGGGCGGTCCAGCTCCTCGAGGAGGCTCGCGCGCTTCGCTCGCGCCAGCTCCGTATCCTCGTTGGGGTCGATGCTCACGGTCACCACGTCGAACTGCTCGCCGGGGAGCCAGTCGAGGTTCTTCAAACCCTTCGTGAGGCCGTTGAGCACGAGCCCGCAGAGCATCGGGCAGCCGTAGTAGCCCAGGTTCAGGATCACCGGCCGGCCCTTGCCGAAGTAGTCGCCGAGGGTGACCTGCCTGCCCGTGTGGTCGGTCAGGACCACGTCGAGCGGCACGGTCTCGCCCAGGTGCTCGACGACCTTCACCTCCTCCAGATCGGAGGGGAGGACGTTCTTCGGCACGGAGGGCTCCATGAGCCCTCCCGGGGGCCGCTGCGCGAGCGCCGGCGCCGCCGCCGTCGCGAGCGCGAGGGCGGCGACCGCCCCCGCGGCGGTGATGGCGCGGAGGCCCGTCACGGAGTGGCGTCCTCCCCTCCCGCCTGCTCGCCTGCGGCGGGCGCCGCGGGCTGCGACGCGGGGACGACGACCTGCGGCTGCCCGGCGGCGCGGCGCGCGGCGGCCTGCTCGAGGAAGCGGACCTTGCCCTCCGCGATCGGCATCCGGTAGCGGTCCTTCTCGCGGTCGACCACGCCCCACTTCGTCAGCCAGGCCTCCTCTTCCGCGCGGAGCTGCTCGAGCTCCGGGTTCTGCGGCGCCAGCACCTGCTGGTAGGTGATCGCCTCCGCCTCGCGCTGGAAGTAGATCCAGAGCAGGTAGGAGGTGATCGCCAGCGCGATCGCGGTCACGGCGAAGAGGACGGTCAGCACGCCGACGTTGGCGCGATCCGCCTCGGCCTCGGTGACGCCGTGGCCGTGGTCGCCTGCGTGTCCCGACATCTGCTCGTTCGTCTCAGACATTCTCGTGACCCATCGAGGAGCGGAGGAGGGGATCGCCCACCGGCACCAGGGCGCTCTTGCCGAGCCGCCAGCAGAGCAGCCCGAGGAAGACGCCGCCGACGCCGATCAGCGCGGTGAAGCTCATCCAGGTGAGGTGCGGCCCATGGCTCCCTTCATGCGACAGGCTCGGGAAGACGAGCCAGTACATGTCGATCGCCCTGCCGACGAGGGTGACGAGCGCGCCCGTGAGGAGGATCGGCAGGATGCGCTTGGCGGCCCGCGACAGCAGGATGAAGAAGGGCAGCACGAAGGTGAAGAAGACCAGCGCGATGCTCACCGAGGCCCAGGCGCCCCACCGGTGGAGGAACCACTCGGTCTCCTCGGGGATGTTCGCGTACCAGATCAGGAAGTACTGCGAGAACGCGATGTAGGCGTAGAAGACGGTGAAGCCGAAGAGCAGCTTGCCCAGGTCGTGGTAGTGCTCGACGGTGATCACGTTCTGCAGGTAGCCGGCGCGCTGCAGCAGCATCGCCACCACGATCAGGAAGGCGAGCGAGCCCTGGACCGCGCCGGCGAAGTAGTAGACGCCGAAGATCGTCGAGAACCAGTGCGGCGAGAGCGACATCAGCCAGTCGAACGCCGCGAAGGTGAGCGACAGGCCGAAGAGCAGCATGCCCGGCGCCGAGGTGGTGCGCATCCGCTTGAGCCAGGTCAGGCCGTCGCCCTTGTCCTGCGCCTCGCTCTGCCGCATCAGGATCGTCGAGAGCGCGATCCACACCGCGAAGTAGAGGGCCGCCCGGATGTAGAAGAACGTCTCGTTCAGGTAGGGGGCCTTGGCGCTGAGGATCGGGTCCTCGGCGACGACCTCCTCGTGCGTCCAGTGGAAGAGGTCGTGGGCGCCGAAGATCACCGGCACGAAGAGGAGGGCGAAGGCGGGCAGCGTCGCCATCCCTGCCTCGGCGAGGCGCCGGACCGTCGTCCCCCAGCGGGCGGCGGTCAGGTGGTGCACGAGCACGAAGAACATGCAGCCGAGCGCCAGCGCGAGGAAGAAGACGTAGGCGAAGAGCCACGAGCCGAAGGCCTGGGCCCGGTCGACACCGATGCCGAAGAGGGTCGCGGCCGTGCCGACGAAGCCGGCCACGAAGAAGGCCAGGGCCGCGCGCCGGGCGCGCGCGCTCTCCCAGTGGAGCTTCATGCCGTGCGATCCAGCGGTGTGGGCCTGCTCGTAGGCAGGCGTCATCGAGGAAGCCGTGGGATTGGAGCTCATTTACAGATTGCTCCTCTGGTCGGGCGGCACGTCGCGCAGCGACGCGGTTGCGGCGGTCTGGAGCGCCTGGACGTAGGCCACGATCGCCCAGCGATCCGCCTCGGGGATCTGCTTCGCGTACGACGGCATCGTGCGCACGCCGCGGCTGATCACCTGGAAGAGCTCGCCGGGAGTGAAGGCGAGGATGCGGTCGTCGTAGAAGCTCGGCGGCGGGATCCAGCCACGCCTGGGCACGAGGCCCTGGCCGCGGCCGGTCCGGTCGTGGCAGGCGGCGCAGTAGATGTCGAAGCGCTCCTGCCCGCGGTCGAGCAGCGCCGCGGTGAGCTGCACCGGGTACTCGCGCACCGGGCGGCCGTCCGCGTCCACGCCCCGGTAGAAGGCCGGATCGGCCTTGAGCGAGCCGCGGGCGACGGTGCCCTCCGGCGGCAGCCGCATGTCGGCGCCGTTCGGCCAGAAGTCGTTCTGCCCCTGCGGCTTGTACTTCGGCTGCAGGCTCATGTTGGTGACCGGCAGGATGTAGTGGTCGAGCCACTTCGGCGGCGGGAGGACGGGCGGCTCCTCCGAGGTGCCGCCGCGGCAACCCGCCAGGGCAACGACCGCGATCGTCAGCAGCATCAGGCGACGCATCAGGGAGACTCCAGCAGCGCGATGTGCTTCCCGCCGATCTGCTCGAGCAGCGAGCGGGTCTTGTTCGCGTCGAACTTCGGGTCGGTCGACTCGATCGAGAGGAAGAAGCGGTCGTCGGTCGACCGGCGGAACTCGGGGTGCGCCAGAACCGGGTGGTGCCACCGCGGCAGCCGGTTGAGGAAGAGCATCCCGAAGACGCTGCCGAACGCCGAGAAGAGGATCGTCAGCGCGAAGGTGATGGGCACGAAGGCCTGGTAGGCGAAGTAGGGCTTGCCGCCGATGATGAGCGGGTAGTCGACGGCGCTGGTCCACCACTGGAGCCAGAAGGCGAAGAGGCCGCCCGCCAGGCCGTGGGCGAACACGATCCAGCCGAGCTTCGACGACGGCACCTTCATCGCCCGATCCAGGCCGTGGATCGGAAAGGGCGTGTGGGCGTCGAAGTCGCGGTAGCCGGCGTCGGCCACCTTTCCGGCGGCCTCCACGATCTCCGCCGGCGTGTCGAATTCGGCGACGAGGACCTTGAGCTTGGCCATGTCAGTGCGCCTCCACGTGCTCGGCGTGGCGCACGTCTCCGTGGTGCGCGTGGCCGTGGTGCGGATCCGCCTCGGGCATGACGCCCTTCACCTCGGCGATGGCGATCGCCGGGAGGAAGCGGAGGAAGAGCAGGAAGAGCGTGAAGAAGAGGCCGAACGAGCCGATGAACGTGAGGATGTCCCAGATGGAGGGCATGTAGTAGCCCCACGCCGACGGCAGGAAGTCGCGGTGCAGCGTCATCACGATGACGAAGCGCTCGAACCACATGCCGATGTTCACGAAGATCGAGAGCGCGAACATCACCGGGATCGACCGCCGCATCTTCCGGAACCAGAAGAACTGCGGCGAGATCACGTTGCAGGTGATCATGATCCAGTACGCCCAGGCGTAGGGGCCGAAGGCGCGGTTCACGAACGCGAAGGCCTCGTACTCGTTGCCGCTGTACCAGGCGATGAAGAACTCCATGCCGTACGCGTAGCCGACGAGCGTACCGGTCAGGAGGATGATCTTGTTCATCTTCTCCAGGTGGTTGATCGTCACCAGGTCCTTCAGGCCGAAGACCTGGCGCGCGACGACCATCAGCGTCACCACCATGGCGAAGCCGGAGAAGATGGCGCCCGCGACGAAGTAGGGCGGGAAAATCGTGGTGTGCCAGCCCGGCAGCACCGACACCGCGAAGTCGAACGACACGATCGTGTGGACCGAGAGGACCAGCGGCGTCGAGATGCCGGCGAGGATCAGGTAGGCCTTCTCGTAGTGCACCCAGTGGCGCATCGAGCCGCGCCAGCCGAGGGAGAGGATGCCGTAGATCAGCGCCCGCGCCTTGGTCTTCGCCCGGTCGCGCAGGGTGGCGAGGTCGGGGATCAGGCCGACGTACCAGAAGAGGATCGAAACCGTGCCGTAGGTGCCGACCGCGAACACGTCCCAGAGCAGGGGCGAGCGGAAGTTCACCCACATGTCCATCTGGTTCGGCACGGGGAACATCCAGTACGCGAACCAGATGCGACCGACGTGGATGCCGGGGAAGGTGAGCGCGCAGGCGACGGCGAAGATCGTCATCGCCTCGGCGAAGCGGTTGATCGACGTGCGCCACTTCTGGCGGAAGAGGAAGAGGATCGCCGAGATCAGCGTGCCCGCGTGGCCGATGCCGACCCAGAACACGAAGTTGACGATCGCCCAGCCCCAGCCGACCGGCTGCTGGAGGCCCCAGATGCCGGTGCCGGCCCAGATCAGGTAGAGGATCGAGAGGCCGAAGGCGCCGAGGCCACCGAGCGCCACCGCGAAGGCGATGTACCAGGCGATCGGCGTCTTCTCCTCGGTGACGCGCGAGACCACCTCGGTGACGTCGTGGAACTTCAGGCCACCGGTGACGAGCTGTTCCTCCTCGTAGTTCGAGGTGGGGAGCAGCGCTGCGGGAATGGTGTTGGGCGTGCTCTGGCTCACGACACCAGCTCCGGGTTCGGGTTGCGGATGCGAGCCAGGTACGAGGTCCGGGGCTTCGTGTTCAGCTCCGCGAGCATCTCGTAGTTCCTAGGCTGCTTCTTCAGCTTGCTCACGCGGCTGTTGGGATCGCTGACGTCGCCGAAGACGATGGCCTCGGTCGGGCAGGCCTGGGCGCACGCGGGTGTGATCGCCCCGTTGGGCACCTTGTCGAGGCCGGCCAGCTTGGCGTCGCGCTTCGCCGCGTTGATGCGCTGCACGCAGTAGGTGCACTTCTCCATGACGCCGCGGGTGCGCACGGTGACGTCGGGGTTGAACTTCATCTTCTCGACGTCGGTGATCGGCTCCACCGGGTTCTGGGCGTGCCAGTCGAAGTAGTTGAACCGGCGCACCTTGTACGGGCAGTTGTTCGAGCAGTAACGCGTGCCGATGCAGCGGTTGTAGACCATGTCGTTGAGGCCGCCGTCCTTGGCGTGGACGGTCGCCGCCACCGGGCACACGTTCTCGCAGGGCGCGTTCTCGCACTGCATGCAGGTGACCGGCTGGAGCAGGACCTCCGCGTCGGTCAGATCCTTCGCGTCCTCCGGGTTGGTCGAGGCGAAGTAGCGGTCGAGCCGGATCCAGTGCATCTCGCGGCCCTTGCGCGTCTCCTCCGGACCGACGATCGGGATGTTGTTCTCCGCCTGGCAGGCCACCATGCAGCCGTTGCAGCCAACGCAGGCGTTGAGGTCGATCGCCATGCCCCACTGCTGCCCCGGGTACTCGTGCTGCCGCCACAGCGCCACCAGCGGCGGGTGCTTGACCATCTCCCGGGCGAAGTAGGGGTTCTTCTCGTAGTCGCCGAGGGAGGCCTCGCGGATCAGCGGACGGCCCTCCATCGAGTGGTGATCCTGCGTGGAGGCCATGAGCGCCTTGCCCGCGATCCGCTCGACCGCGGCGCCGGCGGCGACCCAGGGCGCCCCGGTGGTGCGGATGGCGTAGGCGTCGAAGCCCCGGCCGTCGCCGATGCGCCCCGCCTTGCGGCGGCCGTAGCCGAGGGCGATCGCCACCGTGTCGTCGGCGGTGCCCGGATGGACCCAGACGGCGGCGTCGACGGAGCGATCGCCCACGCGGATGCGCACCATGTCGCCCGAGCCGACGCCCAGGCGCTCTGCCATCGCCGGGCCCATGAGCGCGGCGTTGGTCCAGGTGAGCTTGGTGAGCGGATCGGGCAGCTCCTGCAGCCAGCCGTTGTTGGCGAAGCGGCCGTCGTAGACCTTGTTGTCGACGACGAAGACCACCTCGGTGCCCTTCCCCGCCGCCGGGATCCGTGCGGCCGCGGCGCCGACGGCGCCCGCGTCGAGCACCGCCTCGGTCCAGCGGCGGCTGGTGCCCTCGACCACGCCGTCGTGCAGCGCCTTGCGCCACGCGTCCTCGCCCCCGTGCATCGCGGAGAAGGTCTCGCGGACGAGGTCGTGGCCGCGGCGGTTCTCGCCGGCGATGCGGGCGAGCAGCTCGATCTTCGAGCGGCCGTCCCAGATCGGGCGGATCAGCGGCTGCACCACCGACCAGGTGCCGTCGAGGGCGACGGCGTCGCCCCAGGCCTCGAGGAAGTGCGTCTCGGGCAGCACCCACTGCGCGAGCTCCGAGGTCTCGTTCGGCGCGGTGGTGAGGTGGATGCGGTTCTTCGCCTTCGCCATCGCAGCGGCGAAGCCGACGTCCGCGGGGGCGTCGTAGGCCGGGTTGCCGCCGAGGACGATCAGCGTGTCGACGCCGCCGCCCTGCAGCGCCTGCGCCGCCTGGCGGATCGCCTCGGTGGGCGCCACCTCCGGCACGTCGGCCGGCTCGGCGAACCGGACGGTCTGGCCGAGGTTGCCGAGCGCCTCGTTGATCGCCCAGGCGATCGCCTGGACCTCGGGCGCCTGGAAGCGACCGACCGCGACGACGCTGCGGCCGCGGCGGCCGGCGAGCTCCTTCGCCAGTACCTCGACGAAGCGCGCGGTGGCGCCCTCCGGCGTGGAGCCGGCGATGCCGGCGGGGAGCTGCACGCCCTGGCGCTGCAGCT
>Ga0207873_1003626_pt1 | contig 11040 bp, 12 predicted proteins | sample BGWIniCompost_FD_187373 | JGI IMG/M metagenome (GOLD analysis project Ga0207873, IMG submission 187373) | Cellulose adapted compost microbial communities from Newby Island Compost Facility, Milpitas, CA, USA - BGW Initial Compost (SPAdes)... ... | reverse complement strand
TGGCGCTGGCAGAAAGAGCAGGAGATCAATTGGGACGCGACGAGCGGCCGGCTCGTCTTCGAGATGTGGAACGTCGAAACGCATCACATCCGGCCGTTCGTGATCCCCGAGCACTGGCCGCGCTGGATCCTCTTCGATCCGGCCTGGACCAACCCGGCCTCGCTTGTGTGGGTCGCCGTCGACGTGGATGCGGAGCCGAACATGCTGGGCTACCTGCCGGTCCACGTCTACCGCGAGTTCTACCGGAGCAAGCACAGCGCCCGGGCCTGCGCCAAGATCGCCTACGACTGGTCGCTCCGCTCGGACGGCCAGTCGCTCGAGTGGATCGAGGAAATCATCGTCGACCCCGCGGCGAAGCAGGAGCACCAGGGCGCGGCCGGCGACCCGGAGAACGTGAACGTCCGAGCGGCCACCGTCCTCGAGCAGTTCGAGGAGCAGATCCGCGACCTCGGCTGGGACGTGCCGGTCGAGACGGGCAACAACGACAAGGGGCCGGCGATCGAGGAGATGATCGAGCGGCTCGGCTGCTACTGGGTCGACGCCGATGGCATCCCGCTCTACGATGAGGACGACAACTTCCGCGAGCCGACCCTGGCCGAGCTGGCTGACGGCGCCACGCGCGTTCCGCCGACGCTCTTCTTCCACCAGACCGTCGTCGACGGTGCGCGCGAGATGGCGAAGTACAAGTGGAAGGACTGGGCGAGCGCCCAGGTGGCCGAGCGCCACAACGCGCCCGAAACACCGGTCGACAAGGACGACCACACGATCACGAACCTGATCCGGTTCATGAACCGGCTCCGGGAGTTCCGCCCCGAGGGCGGCGTCGACCTCCAGGAGTTCCAGGGCAGGAGGAAACCACGGGAGTGGAAGCCGATCGATCAGGCGGCAAGGGAGCGCCATGAGCGCGCTGCCGCGCGCTACCGCAAGCGGCTTCGCAAGCTGAGGCAGCAATGATCGACCCGATCTTCTACCTCTCGGCCATGCTCCAGGACCGGCAACGTATGGCAGGTGGCAACCCCGCGGGCTTCGGCAAGAAGCGCGTCCACCTCAAGGAGCCGCTCCGAAGCGGTTGGACAGGCAATCCGGTCGAGCGGAACGGCCCGCCCGGACCGCGCGAGCAGGCGAAGCAGCGCCAGCGTGAGATCAGCAAACGCGGAGGTGCATGATGGAGGTGTGGCAGATGAGGGTCATTTTTGCGATCGCGCTCTGCGTCCTCGCCGTCTACTGGATCGTCCAGCCCAGGCGGTGCCCGAAGTGCGGTGGGCGCACGCTCCAAGAGGACGCCTTCGACGAGTGGTGTACCCGCTGCGGCTACGACACTGGGAGGCCGCGATGATCGCCATCGCCGCAGCCATTCTGCTCGTCGGCTTCGCCTTCGTCGGCGTCGTATTCTACCTGGGCCGGGAGTGGATCCGCGCCTACCGCGAGGACGTGCGCGGCGTCGAGGAGCGGGCGGACGAGGCCGAGAGCAAGGAGAAGGAGCGGGCGTACTCGCTTGATGACCTGGACCCGGAGGAGCAGAAGGAGATCGTCGACTTCGTGCGCTACGGGGTCGACGCCATGGCCGAGGCGCAGATCGAGGAGTGGAAGGACGAGCTGCGCGCCCAGGGCCTCGAAGACGAAGAGATCGAGGCGCGTCTTCGCAACCGTGAACCGATCGTGGTGCTCTGATGGCTACCCGCGCCGATGCGATCCCCGGCTTCGACGTCCTGAACGACAACCTGGCGAGCGCCGACCTCATGCGCATCGCCCAGGAGCACGGCGTCGACATCGAGGACGCGCTCCGTCTCGCCCGCGAGGGCGACGTGCTCGAGCTCGAGCTGCTCCGAAGCGGCTTCTACGGCGACGCGGAGGTGCCGCCCGAGGTCATCGACCAGGGTCTTGCGCTCCGCAATCTGGGCGATCTGCTGATCCGGCTCCGCGAGGCCGCGGTCGAGCGGCGCTGGGGTGTCGACGAGCAGACACTCCTCAACTTCGCTTTCAACGCCGGCCACCACTACATCGAGGTCGACCGCGCCCGCCGCGTCGTGGTGCCGATCCCTGCGCCCCGGGGGGCTGTCCGGCGCAAGGTGCAGAAGTTCGCGCCGTGGTACCGCGCACAGCACTCCAAGCTATCGGGCGGCGATCCGCAGTACCACGTCGAGGCGACTACCCGCCAGCAGGAGGACAAGGACGCCGCCGAGATGGCCGGTCGCATCGCGCGCTGGCTCGCCCAGGATCTCCACAGCCACAAGAACCGCTCCGAGAGCGCGATGTGGAAGCTGCTCGCAGGAAGCTGCATCATCGCCTGCGAAGTCGACTACGAGGAGGATCCCGACTACCTGGCGACGATCGACCCCGAGACGGGCGAGGCCGTGATCGTGCCCAAGCCGGTGATCCGCTTCGAGATCCTGCCGCCCCAGGTCGTGTGGGCCGACGACCGGCAGTCCACGATCGAGGACATGCGCTGGATCGGCCGCGACATCCCGACCACGATCGCGGAGGCGATCGCGCGCTGGCCCGAGCACGCGGCGCTGTTCGCGCCCGAGATCGGCGCGGACGAGCGCGGCCACGCGGTCCTGCGTCGCACTCAGCGCCTCACCTCCATCGAAGAGCCGTGGCACGAGCGGACCATGGAGGGCTCGGGCGTCGGCGCGATCGACGAGGAAGAGGAGGTGCTGATCCTCGAGTTTTACGGCGCCAAGGGGATCGCGCTCCAGGGCCAGTTCTTGGACCGGCTCGACCCGGAGGTGATCCCGGTCGAGGTTGTCAGCCCCGAGGACTATGGTGGCGAGCCGGTCGTCGTCTTCCCCGAGGGGCTGCATGTTTTCCTCACGACGGACGGCCACATCCTCGAGATCGAGCCGAACCCCTACGACGACCTGCCGTTCCGCGAGGACAAGTTCACCAAGTCCTCGGGCTTCTGGACGGTCGCGCCGGCCACGCACCTGCGAGAGATCAACCAGGCGATGAATTGGGCGCTGTCCATGTGGGAGGAGGCGCTGCTTCGGACCGGCCGGCCGAAAGAGCTGATTCCGCGCCAGGCCCGGGTGAACCGGCGCCAGCTCTCCAACGTCGCCCAGCGGGTGTTCTACCGCGCAAACCACCAGGGCGCGAAGCCGGAGTACATGAGCCCGCCCTCCATGCCCGCGGACGGGATCCGGCTCTTCGAGGTGCTGGAGATGCTCTGGCAGGACGTGGCCGGCTTGCATGAGGTGAGTCAGGGCCGGCTTCCCTCGTCCGGCGTCTCGGGTGTGGCGGTCTCGCTGCTCCAAGAGCAGGATCTCTCCCAGCTCGGCTTCGCGGGCGAGGAGATGGAGCAGGCATACGCCGCGGTTATGCGGAAAGCGCTCCGTTACGTGCAGCAGTACTTCCCGAGGAACGACCCGCGGCTTCTCAAGCTGGCCGGCGATGCGCCCTACTTGATCGACGCCTTCATGGATGCGGACCTCGACGAGGGGTTGGACATCCGCGTGGTCAAGGGCAGTGCGATTCCGCGCTCGCCGGCCGCGATCAAGGCCGAGGCCGCCCAGGCGTGGGAGATGGGCTTCATGGTCGACCGGTTCGGCCGGCCCGACTTCCGGCGGATGCAGGAGGTCTTCGAGCTTGGCACCGCCGAAGAGCTCTACGCCGAAGACGAGATCAACACGCAAAACGCTCGGGCTGTGCAAGACATGATTCTTTCGCTTCCGCCCGAGATGGCGCTCGTGGTGCTCCAGCAGTTCGAGCAGACCGGCAAGCTTCCGCCGCCGCTCCAGCCGCAGCCCGAAGACGACCACATGCTCATGGAGCGCGAGCACCGGATCCGGCTCCAGCGGCTCCGACACGACCCGCGGGTGCATCCGATAAACGTTGCGCTTTTGCGAGCCGTGTGGCAGATTCACCTTATGGCGATCGCGCCGCTCGCCATGCAGACCGACCCCGCCGTGGTCGTCGGCGCCGGCATGGGCGCCCCGATGCTCGGGCCGGGTGAGGAGGGCGGCGAAGAGGGCGACGAGGCCCAGGAGGAGTCATGAACGACCGCGCAAGTTCCGAATACGCACAGAAGACGGCGAACCGGCCGATCAAGGTCACGGCGGCAGGGCAGGTGATCGCAAGCGGGCAGAGCGGCGTCGTGAGCCATGTGACGCTGCTGGCCGGCTCCGATGCTGCGACGCTCACGCTCTACGACGGCACGGACAATACCGGCACGCCGATCGCGTTCCTGGCCGCCGCCGCGGAGTCGGTCGATCGTGCGGTCTACCCTTCGGGCGTTCGCTACTCGAACGGAGTCTACGCGGAAATCACCGGCACCGGGCCGATCGGCCTGGTCGTCGCAACCCACGAGTCGTAACCTCTCTTCCCACGAAAGGAGCCGACGATGGCGGGCAACGCTTCTGGCAGCGCGGTTTCGACCGAGCGCGAGGTCTACGTCGAGCAGACGGCCGAGGAGTTCGAGGCCGAGTTCGACCTCGAGGGCAACCCGGGCCTCATGGAAGAGGACGGCGAAGGCGGCGAGATCGACGAGGGCGCACTCGAGGCCGCGGCCGACCGGCTGATCGCCATGGACGGCGACGAGGACAACATCGCGCGCCTGGAGCGCCTGGAGCGTGAGCGCGCCGAGGCCGAAGGCGAGGAGGAAGAGGAGGAAGCGGAGGAAGAGGGCGAGGAGGAAGAAGAGGCGGAAGAGGAGGAGTACGAAGAGGAGGACGAGGGAGAAGACAACCCCGTCGTCCAGAGCGTGCGGGCGATGAAGCCCGAGGCCGCGCAGGCGCTTCTCGATGCGCTGATCTCCGAGCACGGCGACGCGCTCCGCTTCCGCCTCCGGGCGAACGGCGAGGAGCTCGAGCTTCCCTGGAGCAAGCTCCGCGACGACGCCGCGGGCTATCACGGCGTCCGGGCCGAGAACCAGCGCCTCGCCCAGCAGGTGCAGGAGATTCAGCAGGAGCGGACCCGGATCGAGTGGCTCTACAAGGAGGTCGAGGACCTCTTCGGCCAGGTCCAGGCCCAGCGCCAGCAGCTCGTCGGCATGGTGAGGGAGAACCCGCGCGACTTCGTGCGGGGCGTGCTCATGCGCTACAGCACGCCGGAGTTTCTGACCGGCCTGCGCGACGAGCTCGATGACGTACTCGATACGATCGAGCGAAACCCCGAGCTTTTTGATCTCCGACGCGAGTTCGGAGAGGTGAAGGATCTCCTCATGGGGCTGGCCAGCGGCGGCCAGGGCGCGCGCGAAGGCGCGTCCGGCCAGGGCGTAGGCCGGCCCCAGCAGGAGACGCAGCAGCAAATCCCCGAGGACTTCGGCTTCATCCCGGGGGACGGCTACCCGAAGGCATACGCGACGCTCGCCTGGCGGGCCATGGCCGCCGCTGCGAAGGCGGTGGGCCTCGACCCGGACAAGGTGGTCGATGCGTGGGAAGAGGGCGGCCGTCAAGAACCGCTCGAGGCCGTGGTGCAGAAGATGGCGCGAGAGCGTTTCGCCGAGACTACGAAGGTCGATACGGCGAGAAGGCGCGGGAAGAAGCGCCGCGTGAAGGGCACCCGGTCGGGCGTTCGCGTGCCGATGAACAACCCCGCCGCGCGGGGCACGCCGCGCTGGGACGACATTGAGAAGGAGGTCGCCCAGGCGATCCGCGCCGCGCAGCAGTAGGCAGGCGGGGGCGAAGCAACCGTTCTGAGGGAGGAACGCAATGACCGGCGCAACGACCGCCACGTTGGCGAATCTCCTCCAGAAGAAGTACCTGCCGGGGATCGTCAGGCAGTTCAATGACGACTTCCCGCTGCTCAAGTTCATTCGCCAGAACAGCGAGGACATCACCGCCGAGGGCGATGAGGCGATCATCGCCATGGAGTTCGGGGTGAACGAGGGCGGCGGCTTCCACGGCGAGTCTTCGGACGTGGAGGACAGTGGCTACCCCGTGATCGAGACCACGAAGGTGTCGCTCAAGCAGATGACCTTCCGGGCTCGCATCACCTACAAGCTCATGAAGAAGGCCCGCACGAACGCCAATGCGTTCGCCCGCGGCGCGCAGAAGCAGATGACCGCGACGCGCGAGGGCTTCACTCTTCGGGCGAACACCTACCTGTGGGGCGACGGAAGCGGCGTGGTGGCCCGCGTCGCCGCCGTGGATCTGGCAGGCAGCGACAGCATCGTGCTGGACCGAGCCTATGGCTTGAGCGACGGCGGAAGCCCCGAGTCGCTGATCCGGCCGGGCATGAAGCTTCACATCTTGGACACCAAGGGCTACACGGCCGGTGTGACCAACGACCGTGGCCAGGGTATCGTCAAGACCGTGGACTTCGATACCGGCACGGAGGGCCAGATCAGGGTCACGTTCCGTGAGAATTACACTCTCGCGAACGTTGCCGTGGACGATTACGTCTACATCGGCAACACGATCGAGGGGTGGAAGGATCCGGGCGAGTCGGAGGACAACAGCCCCGCCATGGGGATGCTCGGGTTCTACGACCACGACCTGCGCAATCCGCTCCAGGGCGTGAACACCAACACGCAGCCGCAGTTCAAGGCCGAGAAGATCACGATTTCCCAGGCGACGGTCATCAGTGATCTTCGCAAGGCCCGGAACCGGATCGCCAAGCGGCAGCGCAACGGGCGCCTGAGCTACATGATCTCGTCCTACGAGACGCATGAGCGATACAGCGCCGCGCTGGACAGCAAGGTCGAGTTCCGCAACGTGAGGCGGCTCGACGGCTTCTGGGAGGTCGGCGTCTTCGACGGCCGTCCCTGGTTCCGTGACCACACCGCCCCGGACGGGAGGGTCTTCTTCGTGCCGGACGGGCGCACTATCGAGCGGTACGCCGTCGACAACTTCATCAACTTCGTCGACGAGGGCGGCAACCCGCTCAAGCAGGTGCCCAACAAGACCGTGTTCGACGCCTACCTGACCGCGGTCTACGAGTACGGGATCCGGCGCAGGAACAACCTTGTCTCCGGCGTCGGGATGAGCTGGTAACGCCTGTGCGGGGGAGGGGGTGCCCCTCCCCCGCCAACCCCTTTTCCTATCATGACCACGCGGGTGCTCGGAAAAACGGATGGGCGCGGGGTGTTCCGCCCGCTCGACACGCTCGAAGAGGAGGCGGATGGTATCACCTTCCGCGGCGCCTCGGTCGGCAATGTGCTGGACCCGAACGATCCGGTCGATCCGCTCTACGAGTACCTGACGGCCGAGTGGTTCATGGTGGGCGACAAGGAGTACCCGCCGTGGTACTACCACGCGCTCGGCAAGTTCAAACCGAACCCCGCCGACGTCGAGCGGATCCGCGAGGAGCTGGCCGGCATCCCCCGCCTGGATGTGGAGGACATCGACCTGCTCTTCAACGGCATGATCCGCTGCTGGGAGATCGTCAAGTGGGTAGCCGAGCCGGGCGGACAGACGTTTATTCCTGGGCTCGGGTGGGTAACGACGGTGATTCGTATGCCCGTCGACATCTACACGATCGAGCCCTTCGGGCGCAGCCCGGCCACGCTGGGCGAGCGCGACTTCGCCTGGATGCGGAGAAACTGCATAACGCTCCGCGATCCGGGCGAGATTTCGGCCGAAAGCCGCGCCTACAACGAGGCGATGGCGCGCGACCGTGAGCGCCGGCGCCAGGACGCCGAGTACGACGCGGCGCTCTACTTCCACGCCGGGATCCGGCGTGAGGCGGAAGAAAGCGGGCTCGACCGCGCCACGCCGGAGGAGCTGGCGAAACTGCTTGGCGGCGAGCCATGGATGTACGACCCCGACTACGAGCTGGGAGGTTGACCATGAAGCTCACCGAGCTGCTCGAGAAGCGCACCGACGACGCGAGCGACAAGCAGTTCCTCGTCGGCTTGTACAAGGCGGGCAAGATCGGCAACGCCGTCCTGCGCGCCATGGCCCAGCGCCTCGATGCGCTCAAGGCGGCCGGCAAGACGAACGCGCTGCGCCTGGTCGCAGAGGAGTACGACAGCGGCAAGATCGCCGTGGTCGAGGAGGCGAAGAAGGCGGACGTCGGGCCAATGTTGGCCGAGGCTAACCAGAACGACTCGCCCAAGCAGCAGATCGTGTGGCTGTTCCAGAACGGCTCGATCTCGCAGGAGCAGCTTCGCAAGGCAGCGGCCGTGCTGGACCGGATGCAGAAGGAGGGCGAGGAGCTCGACGTCGCGCTTGCCCTCGCGCACGCGGGCGCCGTGCATGTGCTCTCGGCCGAGGAAGCCGAGCGTGTGCTCCGCAAGACCGGCCACGGCGAGACGGTCGACGTCGTGAATAAGGCCGTGGACAAGGCGGTGAAGCGCGCCTCCGGCAAGAAGAGTCCCAAGAAGGAGCCGGAAGGCGAGCCCGACGTCGAGGAGCCCGAGGGCGACAAGACGCCCGCCGAGACGGAAGATGAGCGGACCAAGGCCGAGCGCGCCGCGGCGAAGCTTGCAGCCATGAGCACGGAGCAACTCACCGAGGTCGTCCACAGCGCGAACGCGGCGCCGATCATCGAGGCCGTGCGTGCAACCAAGGACATCGAGTTCCTCTCCCGGCTGCACGCGATCGAGCGCGCGCACCCGACTTACTCTGGCGGCCGGAAGGGCGTCCTCGACGCCATCGAGGAGCGCAAGGGCGAGCTCATCACCCCGAACGCGAACGAGGGTTGACGTGTTCACGGCCGGCGACGTCTTCCGCGCGACGTTCATCCGCGCGCCGGAGCTGCGCACGAAGCCGCCGCGGGGCGACATCGTGGCGGCCGCTTTCAACGAGGCGCTGCTCGAGCTCGTGCTGGACGTCATCGACATCGACGAGGAGCGCCTTGCCGGCCGCTACACTGTGCCCTCATGGGTCGTGTCTCAAGATCCGGTCGACCTGACGCTGGCCGGCGACCAAGACAACCCGACGACCCGCGAGTGGCTGCGGATCCTCTACGTCGATTGGAAGGACGCCGCAGGCGAAGGCGACGAGGTGTGGATCACCACGATCGAGGCCCGGAACCGTGCAGCGCATGACTACGACGGCGTGGTGGTCGCAACCGCGAGCGACCAGCTCCGCAAGCTGCATAAGGTGTCAGGCTGGGAAGGGGTCCACACGCTCGAGGTCTACGGCGTACTGGCGCCCGTGCCCGTCACCGAGGAGACTCTAGACACGGAAGTCTACGACTACCCGAGCGTGCTGAGGAGCGCGCTCACGTGGGAGTTGCTGGTCCACCTGGCCATGCACCAAGGCATCGCGGATAGCCGGATTGCGCTTTGGGAGCAGAGGCGTGCGGAAGCGCGCGAGCGGCTGGCCGGCAATGCGAGAGGCCACCTCGTGAACCGGATCGAGGATCAACCTCTTACCTACGAGTGGTAGGAGATGCCAGTTACGACCACGCCCAGGGACATCCTGCTCGCCGCATACGGCAAGAGCACGCAGAACCTGCCGGGCGACATCGCGACCGAGGCCGCGGAGTTGTTACAGGTCGTGATCCGCGCCATGCGCGGGATCTATGCGGCCGCGGCGCGCGTGAACCCGTACTTCTTCGCCGAGATCAGGCCTGACGTCGCCTACGATGCGTCGAGAGGGGGCTGGCCCCGCCCCGAAAACGCCGAATCGGTGTTCAGGATTGAGGGCCAAGGTAGCCCCGGCGGCCGGGTGCCCGCCGGCGCCGAGGTCGTCGTCGTGCCGCTCGAGGACCGGACGGCCGAGGTCGGGTTGCCGGCCGTCTACCGGCTGGGGCAGGTGTACCGGCCTGCGGGAAATCCGGCGGACCCGAACGAGAACGATGCGCTCACGTTCATGTACGCGAAGCGGCCGGACGACCCCGCGGGGCTGGACAGCCCGCTTGACCCGCTCTGGACCGAGCAGTTCAACGAGCTGCTGGTTCTCGAGGTCGCGATCTACCTGGCGCTCAAGGATGAGCGCATGGAGGAGGTCCAAGCCCTCAAGCAGGAGCGCGCCCCGTGGATCACCAGCCTCGTCGCGTTCCTCCAGCATGAGACGGCGAATGAGCGCAGGCGCTACGGCGCGGTCCGGTACATCAACACCTCGCACCTCTATCCGCTGCTCGCCGGAGGTGAAGTGTGACCGTCGAAGAGGCCATGGTCCAGGCTCTCGCGCGCGTGAGCGAGTTCGGCGACGGCGTGCCGGCCACGCGCTCGCTGTGCTACCACAGGATCGGCGTGCGCCAACAGCAGATTTTCGCCGCCGTGGCGGCGATCGACCCCGACTACTTCGGTGTTTGCGCGAGCGCACCGCTGATCGATGGCATGGCGAACCTCGAGGACATGGTGGACCCGGTGCCCGCAGCCGATTCCATCACGCGCATCGAGGTCGACGACCCGGGAACGTCGTCCTACGCTCCAGGCACACGTATCCGGCTGGTCCGGCTGGGCGAGGAGCATACCGCTGCGCCGCCGCGGGTGCGGATCCGCAATCACGTGATCGAACAGGTCGGCACCGACCTCGCCGGCGTCGCGAAGATCAAGGTGTACTATCCGCGGCGGCCGCAGCCGATCGGCCCCGCCGATGGCGGGAAGGATCTCGAGTTGCCCGATCCGTTCCAGGACCTTCTCGTGGTAGACCTTGCCAAGTACCTGATCGCCAAAGCTGTGAGCATGGAGGCCGAGCGCCGCATCGAGGCGCTTCGCGCCTTGTCCGCCGAGGAGGAGCAGTTGCTCGCCGGGCTCGAGGCACACGTCCGCGGCTTCCAGGCCGCGGCGCAGTCCGCACCGTAGCACCGGAGGCGCAAGAGGCGCCGCCAACATCGACACGAACCGAGGAGGAGGTCATGGCGAGCACCGACAGCAGGGTCCAGCTCACTGACGTCGCCGTCCGGGCGAACGAGGACGGCACACAGACCGTGACGTTCTAGCGTCCAGGCGGCCGCCCGGTTCGTGTGACTATGTGGGAACGCTGCGACCAGCCGCCGGAAACGTCGTGGGAGTCGTGCGACGGCGCCGACATTCCCAGGTTGGACATCCGGGAGCGCCAAGAGGAGTTCGATACGCCCACTCATGAGGTTCAGGGCGCGTCTATCCTTCGGCGCCCGGACGCGATTTCGCTCGACTACCTGACCGCACACACGCTCGGGCCGATCGCCGTGGCCGACCCGAGCCGCGGACTCGTCGCCCGCGTCTGG
>Ga0207873_1003625_pt1 | contig 11041 bp, 7 predicted proteins | sample BGWIniCompost_FD_187373 | JGI IMG/M metagenome (GOLD analysis project Ga0207873, IMG submission 187373) | Cellulose adapted compost microbial communities from Newby Island Compost Facility, Milpitas, CA, USA - BGW Initial Compost (SPAdes)... ... | reverse complement strand
GTCCCACCGCTGTTGTACTTCAGCTGGCGGGCGACCTTCGTCTGCTTGGCCTTGGCCCGGCCGCGCCCCATGGCTCGACCCCCTCAACGACGGGGCTCGACGGCCCCAGAGTCTGACACGCGTTCATGGTCCGGAACGGACTCTCCGTGGAGAGGCCGGTCCGTAGGGCTTCCACGGTACCTGAGCCCGCGCCCATACGGTACGTCGCCCGCACGACGTGCCCGCGCCCAGGACCTTCGAGGCGCCCCGTCCTCGCTGGTCAATGGCGATTTTAACCACTTGTCCCCCGGCGACCCGCCGGGAGAAGTGAGAGTTCTCTCTAACTGCCCACCGGCGGGTACCGGTCAAACGTGCGACAGGCGCTCGCGCGCACGACCGCCGGCGCGGGACGGTTCCGCGCCGGTGCGTCGCTCAGCGCGCCGCGCGTGCCTCGGCCATCCGCTGCTCGGCGATCCGGTCGGCCGCGGCGGCCGGCGGAATCCCGTCCGTCTTCGCACGTGCGAATATGGCGAGCGTGGTGTCGAAGATCTTCGACGCCTTCGCCTTGCACCGGTCGAAGTCGAAGCCGTGCAGTTCGTCGGCGACCTGGATCACGCCGCCGGCGTTCACCACGTAGTCCGGCGCGTAGAGGATCCCGCGGTCCGCGAGGTCCTTCTCCACACCCGGGTGGGCCAGCTGGTTGTTGGCGGCGCCGCAGACGACCTTGGCGGTGAGCACCGGCACGGTGTGGTCGTTGAGCGCCCCGCCCAGCGCACAGGGGGCGTAGATGTCCAGGCCCTCGGTGCGGATCAGCGCGTCGGTGTCGGCGACGGCGCGGACACCGGCCGGGTGCCGGTCGAGGACCCGGCGCACCGCGTCCTCGCGGACATCGGTGATGACGACCTCGGCGCCCTCGGCCCGCAGGTGCTCCACCAGGTAGTGGCCGACCTTGCCCACGCCCGCGACGCCGACCTTGCGGTCCCGCAGCGACGGGTCGCCCCACAGGTGCTGTGCGGAGGCGCGCATGCCCTGGTAGACGCCGAAGGCGGTGAGCACGGAGGAGTCGCCCGCGCCGCCGTTCTCCGGGGAGCGCCCGGTGGTCCAGCGGCACTCGCGCGCCACGACGTCCATGTCGGCGACGTAGGTGCCGACGTCGCAGGCGGTGACGTACCGGCCGCCGAGCGAGGCGACGAACCGCCCGTAGGCGAGCAGCAGCTCCTCGGTCTTGATCTTCTCCGGGTCGCCGATGATCACGGCCTTGCCGCCGCCGTGGTCGAGACCGGCCATGGCGTTCTTGTACGACATGCCGCGCGCCAGGTTGAGCGCGTCGGCGACGGCCTCCTCCTCGTCGGCGTACGGGTAGAACCGCGTACCGCCGAGGGCGGGGCCCAGCGCGGTGGAGTGGATGGCGATGACGGCCTTGAGGCCGCTGGCGCGGTCCTGGCAGAGCACGACTTGCTCATGGCCTCCCTGGTCCGAGTGGAACAGGGTGTGCAGGACGCCGTCTGATACGTCGGTCACTGTGGTGACTCCTGAGTAAGTAGCGGCGGGTGTGAGCAGCCCCGTACGGGTGGCGGGGTCTGTTGAGCACGAGACTAGAGCCTGCCGGGCCCGTCGTCGGCCCCATGGCGGGGATCCCCTCCGACCGGAGTACTCGCGTGCGACGATTTGCGTGGATTCACCGACCGCCCGCGCGTGTCCGTCACGCGCCCGCGAAAGGTTTTCCCGGCGCAGCCCGGGGGAGGGAGCAGGCGTGCCCAAGGTGACCTCGGTGATCGTCCCGTACGCGACCTACCTGCGCGTCTACGAACCGCTGGCCGCCTTCCCGCAGCCCGAGCGCGACCACTGGGCGCGCTACGCCCGCCGTCCCGACCGGCCCTCGTACCAGGACGAGCTGCGCCGGGCCCTGGCCGGCCTGGTCCCCACCCCGCCGGTCGCGGTACCCGTTCACGAAAGCGACGACGCGTTCGTGCTGGAGATCGACGGCGTGGTGTGCGTCTGCCCGTGGCGCACCCGGCTGCGCGGCTGGCAGGCGCTGGGCGAGCTGGCCGAGGAGTTCCCGCTGCCGGTGCTCGACGCGCTGCTGCCGCCGGTGGTGCGGCGCGAGGCGGTCCAGGACTACGAGCGCTGGCTGGCCGACCACCCCGACGCCCGGCCGTGGATCCGCACCGCGACCTGGCAGGTGCCGATCAACTGGTTCGTGCTCTTCTCGGACGAGGAGCGCGAGTACAGCAAGGGCTCCGCCGACGAGGCGCCGGTCCTCCGCTACCGCACGCCCATGGTCGAGGCCAGGCGGCGGGTGGCGCGGGGGCTGCGCGCGCTGAGGAACGCCATGGACGAGGGCCCGCTGATCGACGGCCTGGTGGACGTGGGGCGCTGGCTGGAGGAGTTCCACCCCCGCTCCTACGTGGAGCTCGACTACGGCGGCCTGGTGCACGCCCTGCCGCCCGGGGTGCTGGAGGACGACCACTCCGCGGCGGACGTGGCGGAGGGCATCGCCGCGCTGCGGGCGGGCGACGGGGAGACCGCGGGCGCGGCGTACGGCCGGCTCGTGGAGCGCTGGCGGGCGGTGCGGGACCTGCGCTCGGCGAACTGAGTGCTCAGCGGGCCCTGCGCACGCAGAGTGAGCGGACGAGCGCGAACTGGCGTTTGACCAAACGCCCTTCTTGAGGTTTCGTCTTCGCCCTGAGGCCGCGTCAACAGCCGCCCGACAACGGACAAGCGTGACGGACCGCACGTACAAGGCCCTTGCGTCGCTTGCCCACCCTCATGCCAAAATAGGACAAGGAGTGCGGGGAGGACTCCTCCGTCCTACTGTGCTGCATTGTGGGCGGAATCTCAGCATTGCACGCTTTGGGGGGTCTCCGTGACTCCTGATCGCCCTGTGACTGATCGTCACAGCGGCGTGACTGTCCGCTATGGCACGGTCCATCGGCTTCCGCGGCTGATGAACACCTGGGAGGGCAATTCCGTCGGTTTGGCCGACGCCGCTGGACAGATGGTGTAGTTGTAGTGCCGAGGACAAGCCGTTCGTCCTATAACCGACTCGACTCGCGTCCGCCATTTCGGGCAACGCGGGTCAAGGTGCAGAATTTAGAGGAAAGAACCGAGAAGGTTCGGTTCTCCCGAGGAGGCCGCTCATGACCGCTCGCACCCCTGATGCCGAGCCGCTGCTGACCCCGGCTGAGGTCGCCACCATGTTCCGCGTCGACCCGAAGACGGTCACGCGCTGGGCGAAGGCCGGCAAGCTCACGTCGATCCGCACGCTCGGCGGGCACCGCCGCTACCGCGAGGCCGAGGTCCGCGCTCTGCTCGCGGGCATCCCGCAGCAGCGCAGCGAGGCCTGAACAACTGAATATCCGGGCAAATCGGCAGGTCCCCCAACCCGCCGAGGCGCCCGTCATCCATAGCTCCAAGCGACGCGGGGACTGCCCCAACAGGCCCCTCGCCCACACCGATCAGAGCTTCATCAGCCGCTGAACCTGGGTGCGTCGTCGATCGCGCTGGACCTCCGCCGGGTCCAGCGCGATCTTTTTTGTGCGTCCCGCGGGTCTCCGGGATGCGGTTGTGCGCGGGCTTGTGGAGGCCTGTGGGGAGAGTGCAATGGCACATATTAAATTGACGGGTTGTAGGAGAGGGTTAAAGGCGGTACCTCTGAAAACTCATGCGGTGACACCCGTCACATGGAAGGCGTCTTGATGAGCCTGTGACATATGCGCTAAACGGAACGGGCGTTGGCGGTGTCCCTGCTGTCGGCGGGGCGGGGGCCGGACTCCATGGCCAGCCGCAGCAGCCGATGGCAGATCGGGCAGTGGCGGGTGAGATGCCGGTACGACGTGGCGGCCGCCAGATGCGCCCGCAGCAGTGCACGTGCCCGGTAGCCGCTGCCTGAAGCCCCCATACACCACCTCCGAGAAGCCACCCGGGAAGCGGGTCCCCTGACTTCTGGCGTACTGGCAGAGTGCGGGGCCGTCAAGACGGCAGGGAGAGCGCGCCGAAGCGGCGCAGAGCGGCACAGAAGCCCACCAGGCGGTCTGGACGGCCGTCGGCGCGCCCTCTGGGCCCGAAGGGCGGACGGAAGCCTGTGGGAGCGGTCCCGCGCCGCAGGCGGGCGCCGGGGCCGGCGGCGGTGACGCCGCGGTCCCGAACGGCGACGAGTGGCCAAGAGGCCGGCGGAGTCCAGGCGTGGGAGCGCGAAGAGGCCCGCATCCGTGACGGATGCGGGCCTCTCGGGATGCGGTCCTGACGGGATTTGAACCCGCGGCCTCCACCTTGACAGGGTGGCGAGCACTCCAAACTGCTCCACAGGACCAGGTTTCGCAGCACGATTCGTGCTGTGCGCTGCGAGAAGAGACTGTACAGGAGCCGAGCCCCCGGGTCGAACTCACCCTGTGTGCCGATCCCGTCACGGCGCCAGGGTGTCCCCGTCACGGGGCCAGCGCGTCGATCGCCTTCACGATCCGCTTGTCCGACACCGGGTACTTCGTGCCCAGCGCGTGGGCGAAGTAGCTGACCCTCAGCTCCTCGATCATCCAGCGGATCTCCAGGACCTTCTGCGGCACCGGCCGCCCCTGCGGCTGCTGTTCCAGCAGCCAGGCGTACTCGTCCTGCATCTCCTGGATCTTCTGCATCCGCGTGGTGTCCCGCTGGACGTTCGTCGGCATCTGCTGCAGCCGGCGGTCCGCGGCCACCAGATAGCGCAGCAGGTCCGGCAGACGGTGCAGGCCCGCCTCGGTCACGAAGCCGGGCCTCACCAGCCCGTCCAGCTGCGCCCTGACGTCCTGGAGGTTGGCCAGCAGGGCGGGGCTGCGCACCGATTTCAGGCGCCGCTCGCAGGACTGCCAGGCGGCCAGCACCTGCTGCACCTGGCCCACCGCGCGGACGGTGGTGTCCACGATCTCCGCGCGGACCTTGTCGTAGAGCTTGCGGTAGGACTCCTCGTCCCACGCGGGGCCCCCGAAGTCCGCGATCAGCTTGTCGGCCGCGGCCATGGCGCAGTCGTCGAACAGCGCCTGCACCGAGCCGTGCGGATTGGCGGACAGCGCGAGCTTCTGGGGGTTCGTCAGCTTTTCGGACGCGAACTTCGCGGGATTGACCGGGATGTTGCGCAGGATCAGCCGGCGGGTGCCCTTCCACATCGCCTCGGCCTGCTCCTCCTCGGTGTCGAAGAGGCGGACCGAGACGGTGTCGCCGTCGTCCACCAGCGCCGGAAAGGCACGCACCGGCTGGCCGGCCCGGCGGGTCTCGAAGACCCGCGTGAGGGTGCCGATGGTCCAGTCGGTCAGACCCTTGCGCTCGAGCGACTCGCCGCCCGCGCGGACCGCGCTGGCGGCCGCCGCCTTGGAGATGGCCTTGCGGGCCTTCGGCTTCAGCCGCAGCTTCAGCGCCTGCAGGTCCTTGTCCTCGTCGATCTTGCGCCGGCGCTCGTCGACGATCCGGAAAGTGATCTTCAGATGGTCGGGGACCTTCGACCAGTCGAAGTCCTCCGCCTCGAAGGGCACACCGACCATGCGCTTCAGTTCCCGCGCCATGGTGACCGTCAGTGGCTCCTGCAGCGGCACCGCACGCTCCAGGAAGGCCTTCGCGTAGTTGGGGGCGGGCACGTAGTTGCGGCGGACGGGCTTGGGCAGCGAGCGGATCAGCTCGGTGACCAGCTCCTCGCGCAGGCCCGGGATCTGCCAGTCGAAGCCCTGCTCCTCGACCTGATTGAGCACCTGGAGCGGGATGTGCACGGTCACACCGTCCGCGTCGGCGCCCGGCTCGAACTGATAGGTGACCTTGAACTTCAGCGCGCCCTGCCGCCAGGTGTCCGGGTAGTCGGCCTTGGTGACCGCCTCCGCCGACTCCCTGATGAGCATCTCCCGCTCGAAGTCCAGGAAGTCCGGCTGCTCGTGCCGCTTGCGCTTCCACCAGGAGTCGAAGTGCGCGCCGGAGACGACATGTTCGGGGATCCGCTGGTCGTAGAAGTCGAACAGGGTCTCGTCGTCGACGACGATGTCCCGGCGCCGGGCGCGGTGCTCCAGCTCCTCGACCTCGCTGAGCAGCTTGCGGTTGTCCGCGAAGAACTTGTGGTGGGTGCGCCAGTCGCCCTCGACCAGCGCGTTGCGGATGAACAGCTCCCGGGACAGCTCCGGGTCGATCCGCCCGTAGTTCACCTTGCGCTGGGCGACGATCGGCACCCCGTACAAGGTGACCTTCTCGTAGGCCATCACCGCCGCCTGGTCCTTCTCCCAGTGCGGCTCGCTGTAGGTGCGTTTGACCAGATGGCCCGCGAGCGGCTCGACCCACTCCGGCTCGATCCTGGCGTTGACCCGGGCCCACAGCCGGCTCGTCTCCACCAGCTCCGCCGACATCACGAAACGCGGCTGCTTCCTGAACAGGGCCGAGCCGGGGAAGATCGCGAACTTGGCGTTGCGGGCGCCCAGGTACTCGTTCTTGTTGCCGTCCTTCACATCCTTCATGCCGATGTGCGAGAGCAGACCGGCGAGCAGGGAGACATGGATGCGGTCGGCGGGGGCGTCCTGGTCGTTGAGATGGATGCCCATCTGCTTGGCGACCGTGCGCAGCTGGGTGTAGATGTCCTGCCACTCACGGATCCGCAGGAAGTTCAGATACTCCTGCCTGCACATCCGGCGGAAGGAGCTGGAGCCGCGTTCCTTCTGCTGTTCGCGGATGTACCGCCACAGATTGAGGTAGGCGAGGAAGTCGCTGGTCTCGTCCTTGAAGCGGGCGTGCAGCTGGTCCGCCTGGGTCTGCTTGTCGGCGGGCCGCTCGCGGGGGTCCTGGATGGACAGCGCGGCGGCTATCACCATCACCTCGCGGACGCAGCCGTTCTTGTCGGCCTCCAGCACCATGCGGGCCAGCCGCGGATCGACCGGGAGCTGCGCCAGCTTGCGGCCGGTCTCGGTGAGCCGCTTGCGGGGGTCCTTCTGCTTCGGGTCCAGCGCGCCGAGCTCCTGCAGCAGCTGCACACCGTCGCGGATGTTGCGGTGGTCCGGCGGGTCGATGAACGGGAACTTCTCGATGTCGCCGAGGCCGGCCGCGGTCATCTGCAGGATGACGGAGGCCAGGTTGGTGCGCAGGATCTCCGCGTCGGTGAACTCCGGGCGGGAGAGGAAGTCGTCCTCGGAGTACAGGCGGATGCAGATGCCGTCCGAGGTGCGGCCGCAGCGGCCCTTGCGCTGGTTGGCGCTGGCCTGCGAGACCGGCTCGATCGGCAGCCGCTGGACCTTGGTGCGGTGGCTGTAACGCGAGATGCGGGCGAAGCCGGGGTCGACGACGTACTTGATACCGGGGACCGTGAGGGAGGTCTCGGCGACATTGGTGGCCAGCACGATCCGGCGACCGGTGTGCGGCTGGAAGACCCGGTGCTGCTCGGCGTGCGAGAGCCGGGCGTACAGCGGGAGCACCTCGGTGGATCTGTACTGCTTCTTGTTGAGCGCGTCCGCCGTGTCCCGGATCTCCCGCTCACCGGAGAGGAACACCAGGATGTCGCCGGGCCCCTCCGCCATCAGCTCCTCGACGGCGTCGATGATCGCGGTGATCTGGTCCCGGTCGGCGTCGTCGGAGTCCTCCTCCAGCAGCGGCCGGTAGCGGACCTCCACCGGGTAGGTCCGGCCGCTGACCTCGATGATCGGGGCGTCGCCGAAGTGCCGGGAGAAGCGCTCCGGGTCGATGGTGGCCGAGGTGATGACGACCTTGAGGTCCGGGCGCCTGGGCAGCAGCTGGGCGAGATAGCCCAGCAGGAAGTCGATGTTGAGGGACCGCTCGTGGGCCTCGTCGATGATGATCGTGTCGTAGGCGCGCAGCTCGCGGTCGGTCTGGATCTCGGCGAGCAGGATGCCGTCCGTCATCAGCTTGATGAAGGTGCCCTCGGGGTCCACCTGGTCGGTGAAGCGCACCTTCCAGCCGACGGCCTCGCCGAGCGGGGTGCGCAGCTCCTCGGCCACGCGCTCGGCGACGGTGCGGGCGGCGATCCGGCGGGGCTGGGTGTGCCCGATCATGCCCCGCACGCCCCGGCCCAGCTCCATGCAGATCTTGGGGATCTGCGTGGTCTTGCCGGAGCCTGTCTCACCGGCCACGATCACGACCTGGTGGTCGCGGATCGCCTCGGCGATCTCGTCCTTCTTCTGGCTGACGGGCAGCTGCTCGGGGTAGGCGACCTCGGGCACCCGGGCCCGGCGGGCGGCGATCCGCTCCTCGGCCCGGCCGATCTCCGCCTCGATCTCGGCGAGCACGGCGGCACGCGCCTCGGGCTTGCGGATCTTGCGTGCGCCCTCCAGCCGCCGGCCGAGACGGTGCGCGTCCCGCAGGGACACGTCGGAGAGCCGGGAGGCGAGGGCGCCGAGGGCGGGGGCGGGTGCGGGATGCGTGGACATACGGATTCCAGGATCTCATCCGGCCGAAAATCCCGGCGAATGGTTTTGCGGGTCGCCGCCGGCGCGCGCCCTGACCGGACACCGGCGCGGGCGCGACGCCGGGCACGCTGGACATCGACAAGGGCCCCGACCGTTCGGTCGGGGCCCTTGGGCTGTGGCTGGGGCCGGGGTCGAACCGGCGACCTTCCGCTTTTCAGGCCGTGTCCAGACCGATGCTGCCCCGCTCATGGCAGCCGAGGAAGGGCGGCAATTACTGCGGTTGTGCGCTGCTGTTGGCGTACGGGTTGGCGTACGCCAGGAACACCTGTGCCTCAGGTCACCACTGGCAGAACGCCACGCTCGCGTCATCCCCGGACTTGTAGCGGGGCCACCGGATGCCGGTCGGGTCTGTCGCCTCGATCCTGCGAACGTTTTCGATAAGGGCACTCGGTCCTCCCCTGCGGAGTGTGACGAACACCTCATCCCAGGTGGCTTTGCCGTACTCGGTCACGAGTCTCGACACCCCGTCCGACATGACTGCCGCACTCCGGACTTCGTCCAGCTTCGTGGTGCCCGTCAGTCCGTGCTGGGCAGCATCCGGATTGGAACCTGCCACCCAATACCCGTCGGAGGTGTTGCGCACCTCCCGCTGTGCCAGAACGAGCCGTTGCAGTGCCTCTCTGTGCCCCGGAGTGTGGGTCTCGTGACGCTCCACCTCTGCACGCAGCTCGGGAAGAACCTCGTCCACCCGCTGATCGGTGATCACGTTGTAGCCGGTCTTGCTGTCGAAGACGATCGGAGAGTCCGCTAGAACGAGGTGGTCCAGGACGCCGTGCTGCTCGCGCAGGATGGCCACCGTGGCCGATGGCGTGCCGGGGTTGCTGAGGTCGCACTGAGGGTGCAGCGCAGCGACGCGCCCGAGAGCTTCCGCCAGTCCGTCCGCCAACGGCACGTCGGGCTCGGCCAGAGTCGCGAGCAGGTGTCCACCTAGGTGTGCGACGTACCAGGGGACACCGTGACGGCATCCGGTGGGGAGGCCGGCGGTGCTTAGCCCGTCTAGCACGATGGCGAGTGTCGGGGAGCCACCCACCCAATCTTCGTTGGGGTTGGCTCCGCCGGGGCGGGTGTCGAAGCAGACTCGCATGATCAGCTTTCGTGTCGGTAGATGGGGGTGACGCGACGGCTCTCCGTGATTTCCAGGGTGTCCGGGTTGTACCGACAGGAGATCAGCGTCGAGAAGCGCTTCGTCCGCACCTCGCGGTACAGCTCTGCCAGGTTGTGCTCCAGGAAGTGCACGACTCCGTTGGCGCCGATGGCGTGAATGCCGGCGATGTAGAGGAACGTTCCCCGGCCATCGAGACGCGGGAGCCGCCCCAAGTAGCCGAAGTCACCCGCTGAACCGTCCTCGTCCTGCGGGGACCTGTACCTCTCCCCGGTGTGCTGATCCACGAGGTGCCAAGCATGGTCCTTCTCGAACCGTAGGTTGTCGTCCCCTTCGAGTACCTGGGCGATGATGGGGGACAGGCGCGGTCCGCAGATGACCACATGGTTGTCGCGGTTCACTGGTCCAGCCGAAGACAACCGCATCGGTCCGGACCGTGCCACTCCCGCCGGTCGTGGTGAAGGCGCTAGCGGCTGGGCCTGGAGATCCGGTTTCATGATCTGCGTCACTCGGCTGTGTCGCTGCTACTCGATCTCGGTACGCCGCCGCACATCGTCCGGCAGACCGTCGGTCACAGTGACATCGGCGTGACCATGAAGGTGTACGCCCACGCCTCGCTGGACGAGCAGCGGAAGGCACTCCGGAGGCTGGGCGACACCCTCTCCTGAGCGGCGTTGGCGTACCGGTTGGCGTAGATGGGACGAAAAAATCCCCTCTCCGTCGTCGACGGAGAGGGGATATGCCCTGGTCAGGGCGGTTGTGGCTGGGGCCGGGGTCGAACCGGCGACCTTCCGCTTTTCAGGCGGACGCTCGTACCAACTGAGCTACCCAGCCATGGTGTTTCACGTGAAACACCAGCGGTCCTGACGGGATTTGAACCCGCGGCCTCCACCTTGACAGGGTGGCGAGCACTCCAAACTGCTCCACAGGACCATGCGTGACGTACGACAGTGTCGCACAGAGTGGTGCGTGCCCCCAACGGGATTCGAACCCGTGCTACCGCCTTGAAAGGGCGGCGTCCTAGGCCGCTAGACGATGAGGGCTATCGGCCCGCCTGGGCGCTTCTCAGCGCGTCGGGGACGTGAGAAGCATATGGGATGGCGGGATGGTTCGCCAAAACGGTTTCAGGAGGTGCTCGGGGAGGGGGACGCGGGCGAGGGCGTCGCGCCGGGCTGGTTCTCCTCCGGCAGATGGCGGCTGACCTCCGCCGTGGTCAGGCCGAGGCCGCCCAGCTCGATGGCGTCCCAGGCCTGGAGCCTGCGGGTGTCGCGGTCGAAGTAGAGGATCGACGCCTGGATCGGGTCGGGGTGCTCCCCCTCCACCGCGCGCAGCCCGCTGCCCCCGGTGGAGCCCTCCACGCGCAGCCGCGTGCCGTACTCCATGACCTCGGTGTCCTGCCGGTGCAGATGGCCGGCCAGCACCAGCGGGACCGTGCCGTCGACCTCCCGGGCCGCGGACGGCTCGTGCACCACGGCCACGTCCACCGGCCGGCCGGCGGCCCGGTGGTCGCGCAGGGCGGAGGCGAGGCGGGCGCCCGCCAGTT
>Ga0207873_1003624_pt1 | contig 11044 bp, 9 predicted proteins | sample BGWIniCompost_FD_187373 | JGI IMG/M metagenome (GOLD analysis project Ga0207873, IMG submission 187373) | Cellulose adapted compost microbial communities from Newby Island Compost Facility, Milpitas, CA, USA - BGW Initial Compost (SPAdes)... ... | reverse complement strand
CCGCCCCATCGTCGCAGGGGACCATCGAGACGCAAAAAAGAATCAGAGCCAATATGAAAGCGAGCAACCTCATGCAGCGCTAAAATAGATAAAAAACTCTTTTTTACAAATAAAGCTGGCAAGACTGGATCGCAATGACGTCAATTCCAGTTGTAGCGCAGCTTGAACCTGAATAGATTATCCGTAAGGCGGAAGGTCCTTTCGCCATAATTGAGCGTATGCTGTTTTACAAACAGGACTTCCGCGCGGATAAAGTCGTTTACCCGGCATCCCAGGCCCAAGTTGGTCCGGCTGATATGGGCAAAACGCAATGCGCTTTTGCCGGTATTCAGGTAAACGTCCTGCGAAAGAGGAAGATAGAGCGGGTTTACCATCAAGGGCACATTGACGCCAAACTCATATCTGACGCGTCCCATCAAGGAAGCGCGAGTCTCCCCCAAAAATCTCATGACTCTTTCTTCGAAGGCCAGCAAGTTGGCGATGGGGACGGTTTTAAACAGCAGGCATTTCAATTTCACGGCTTGCCAGGCGCGGATCTCCCAGTTTCCCTTATGGGCTTTGTCTGCGCTCATATGATAATCCAGTCCGTTTATCAGCGAGACTTTTTCGCTGAGCGCATAGCTCAACGAATTTCGGAACTTATACCGGGTATGCCGCTCTCCATTGGCCTGAATTTTCAATCCCGGATTGAATTCATAAATCCATTTCGGCCCCAGATCAAAATAGTTATACGCGTCGATCCAAAAATGTTGACGGGTATCCTGACTTTGGGCCATCGTTGGAAAAAGGAAAAACGCAAGCAATACTGCGCCCCAGTTTTCCAGCAGGCATAATTTCTTATGCATCAAATATTTTCCATTAATCGGTTCGCGGTTTCTTCAGCGTCAGGGGGGTATTCTTTTTGACAAATGAAAAACCACGCGAATATACGACATTTACGGAACAAACGCTTTTAAAAAATTGCGCTAGTTCTCTTTAAAAATTACGTCCGTTGAGAAATTCATCGCGACATTACGACGCCGGATTTATTCAGATTTCTGGAGCCGACCCAACTCCGGAAATGGGCGGACATTTTTTCAGGGCCGTCCAGTCGCCAGCCTTCTTCATTGAAAAAATCGTTGAGGTCTTCCAATCTGAGATTCTCAATTTTCTTGCTTAGCTTCATGAAGGCATAGTGGAGGAAGATCCTGTTTTGGTGAAATTGCTGGAGATCCATAGTTAAAACTGGTTATAAAATTAAAATCCCGAAAAACAAACGCTCGCGCTTTTAAGGCCCCACTGTAAAAGAAGACGCGTTTCAAATATAACTCACGGGGGGGTGCCAATCAAGGAAAAGGAGAAACATATTTTCGAGGCATGAAAAAAGAAAATCAGGCGGCCGAATATATACAACCGCCTGATTTTCAAGGTGATCCCAGCTGGACTCGAACCAGCAACCTACTGCTTAGAAGGCAGTTGCTCTATCCAATTGAGCTATGAGACCCGCCATTTGTTAATGGGACTGCAAAGAAATAAAATTATCCCGATTTCAACAATCTTTTAAATCAACATTTTGTCACCAGAGATGGTGCGCCAGGGGTTTTATCTTGTCATCATAGATCTTTTTGACGGCCTGCATTTGCGCAGCCGAAAGCGGCGGCAGGTCCGAAGATTTTACATTATCCAGCGCCTGATTGTATGTGGATGCGCCGGGAATGACCACGCTCACCTCCGGGAACATCAATATCCACCGGATAGCCAATTGGGCAAGGGGCGCATTGCTGGCAAAAATCTGTTTCAATTCCTCAACCGCCTCCAGTCCGGTCTCATAATCGATGCCCGAAAAGGTTTCTCCCTTGTCAAAAGCGGCGCCTTCGCGGTTGAAGAACCGGTGGTCATGCTCGCCAAACGCGGTTTGACGGGTGAACTTGCCCGAAAGGAGGCCGCTCGCCAATGGAACCCGGACGATAATTCCAATATTCCTTTCCTTGGCCAGTTTGAAAAACAATTCTGAAGGCCTTTGCCTGAACATATTGAATATGATCTGCACGGCGGTCACGTTGGGGTATTCGATCGCCTTAATCGCCTCTTCCACTTTCTCTACGCTAACGCCGAGATTCCTGATTTTTCCTTCCGTTTTCAGATCGTCGAACAAACCAAATATTTCCGGCCGGTAATAGACTTCGGTGGGCGGGCAGTGCAGCTGAATCAGGTCGATGGTCTCCGTCTGCATATTCTTGAGGCTGTCTTCCACAAACCCCCTAAGTCTTTCTAGAGTATAACCGGAATTCACATGGGGATGGATTCTCCTGCCGCACTTTGTGGCCACAAACACTTGTTCTTTCCGTTCTTTTACGACGCTTCCCACTACGGCTTCGCTCAAACCATCGGAATAGACGTCGGCGGTATCGATAAAATTGACGCCGGCGTCGATGGCCGCATGGATCGTCTTTTCGGCTGAAGACCGGTTGAACGACGCTCCCCATCCTCCGCCGAGCTGCCATGTGCCGAGCGACACTTCCGACACCCGCCATCCTGTTTTTCCCAATTGCCTGTAATTCATTTTTCTTACCATTAAAACGAGGAACAAAAAGTAAACGCCGGTTCTAATATAGGGACAACCTTACGTAAATTAAAGGGAAACGTTTAAAAAGCGCTTTATGGCTCACATTGGTCAAAGGCCTTTTGACAAGCCTCAGAAGCATTCTGACACGAATCAATGGCAGAATCACCGAAGATCTGACTGCCCTTGCAAGTCGCTTTGCGATTCGAAGACGGCAAATGTCTGAACAGGCTAACCGTATAATAAATAGCCGGCAATAGCCTGCGACGCCGGAAAAATGAGAAATCGCTTTTTTAATAGGCGGCGATTCGAGAAATTGGCGCTTTAGTTCATATCAACGATTACCTTCATGGCCGCAATACAATTTAAAAAGGATGTTTTGCCACATATTGTCGCAGTTATTGTTTTTTTAATTGCCACTGTAATTTTCTATTCCCCCGCTTTTTTTGAGGGCAAGAAAATCAACCAGCACGATATTTTGCAGGGAATCGGTGGCAGCCAGGAACTTATCGAATACCGGGAAGCGACGGGCGAAGAAGGTTTGTGGACGAACTCAATGTTCGGCGGAATGCCCGGTTATCTTATCAGTATGAAATGGTCTGGAGATCTCCTCGAAATCATACAAGATATCATTACTTTGCAGCTTCCTTCTTCGTCAGGGCTCACCTTTTTGGGCATGCTTTGTTTTTACATCATGGCGCTGTCGTTCAAGGCGCGGCCATACTTTGCTATAGCCGGAGCGTTGGGGTTTGGATTTACCAGCTATAACATAATCGGAATTATGGCGGGCCATGGATGGAGGATTTTGGCGATAGCTTACATCCCTTTGACAATCGCAGGCGTACATTTAGTCTATTCCGGCAAACGGTTCCTTGGGTTTGGCCTTTCAGCATTGGCGATAGGTTTGGAAATTAAAGCCAATCACTTCCAAATGACCTATTACTTGCTGATCATGCTTTTGGCATACGGCGTCGTCGCATTTGTTTATGCCATTAAGGAAAAAACCCTAAAGTCATTTTTGGTCAATACCCTGATTATCATTGTGGCGGGCCTGATTGGCATTGGCGCAAACTTGGGCAGGCTGTGGGCGGTCTATGAATACAGCAAATATTCTATGAGAGGCCCATCGGAAATCTCCATTGGCTCGGAAGAAAATAAAAGCGGTTTGGAGAGAGAATATGTATTCCGGTACAGCAACAGTATCTTTGAACCCATGGTTCTCATCATCCCCAATTTCATGGGTGGGGCCTCCCAACAATCGTTGCCGCTCGACTCCCATTTAGGCAAAGCCCTAAAGACGCAGACAGGCATGAACGATCAGCAGATCCGGCAGCAACTACAGCATGTCCCTACCTATTGGGGGAAGCAACCTCTGACGGCTCCATATTATGCCGGTATTGTCCTGTTTCTTTTATTCGTCCTTGGGCTGTTCACGGCGGATAAAAAGACCAGGAATTGGACGATATCATTAATCATTATTGGCATAGCGTTATCGTGGGGAAGCAATTTTGCCACGCTGAATTATTTCCTGTTCGACTACCTGCCCGCATATAATAAATTCCGCTCCGTTACATTTACGATCATCATGGCCATTATCGGAATTCAGCTTCTTGCCATAGTGGGAGTGGAAAACTGGCTCAACAATACTTCGGCGGCGCAAAAGAGGAAGGCATTGGCCAGCTCTCTTGCCATCGTAGGGGGCTTTTTGTTCCTTGTGGTTCTGCTGGCGGGAATAGGGGGTTACCGCGGAGCTGTTGACGACCAGATAGCTGGACAAGTCCCGCAATGGTTTATTGACGCGCTTAGGAAGGATAGAGCGTCGCTGCTCAGAAACGACGCCATGAGGGGTTTGCTATTTATGTTGCTTGTTTCGGTTTTATTTTGGTTTCAATCAAGGCAAAAAATCAACGTTTCTGCGTTTTTTGCCGGTTTAATCGCGCTTGTTTACCTGGATATGGCGGTTGTGGGCAACAGGTATCTGAATAAAGATTCTTATAACAATAATCCCGAACGCGAATTTTTTAGAAAAACCGAGGCGGACGAGATTATGCTTTCCAAGCCTGGGCAATTCCGGGTGTTGAACCTCAACAATCCTTTCAATGAAGCCCGAACCTCCTATTACCACAGTTCGATAGGCGGTTATCATGGCGCTAAGATCAGGAGGTATCAAGATTTGATCGATCATTGCATCGCCGACGAGATGACCCTTTTGATAAAAAATTTACAGTCTGGCAAAATGGAGTTTGATTCTTTGAATGTATTGAATATGCTAAACACAAGGTTTTTTTATGCGGGCGAAACAAAAAACCTTGTATTTGAAAATAGTCAGGCTAATGGGAATGCATGGCTCGTGAAAAAAGTACGCAGGGTGAATAACCCTACCGAGGAACTGCAGGCTGTGTGCGAAACAAATACCCGTGAAATTGCAGTTATCAACGCCTCGCAGGTCAATCTCTACGCCTCAGAGTTCAACAGCGAGGGGACAATTGAACTGACGGAATATAAGCCTAATCATTTGATTTATAAGGCAAACCTGAAAGGTCCTTCGCTTGCCGTTTTTTCTGAAATATATTATCCTGAAGGATGGGAAGTAAGCGTCAATGGCATGGAAGCTGAATATTTCAGGGCCAATTATATTTTAAGAGCCATGGAACTGCCGCAAGGCGAACACATTGTTGAATTCAAATTTAGGCCCAAATCCTACTTTGTGGGCAACAAAGCGATGATGGCTTTTTCCATCGTCACGCTTTTAGTATTTTCCCTATCTATAGCGTATGAGGTTCGAAAAACCATAAGGATTAAGCGGTGAAAAAAGTCCTGGTCATTTCATATTATTGGCCCCCCGCTGGCGGCATATCGCTGTTGCGGTGTTTGAAATTTGTAAAATACCTCCCGCATTTCGGATGGGAGCCGGTGGTTTATACTGCCAAGGATGCACAATACCCATATTATGATCATTTTAACTTCAAGGACATTCCGGAAGGCATAACCATACTAAGCTATCCCGTCATTGAGCCATTTAACCTTTTCAAAATGCTGTCGGGCAGGAAGAAGAGCGATTCGCTGAATAATATCGTTCATGTGAGGGAGGAAAAGACAAAATGGATTGACAATCTTGCAATCTGGATCAGAGGGAACTTTTTCATTCCCGACGCGAGGTCGCTGTGGATCAATCCATCTGTCAGGTTTCTCTCTGACTACCTTGAAAAAAATACTATTGACGCAATCCTGACCGACGGGCCTCCGCATACCAACACCATGATCGGATACAAGTTAAGTAAGAAATTCAATATCCCTTTTTTAGCTGATTTCCAAGATCCATGGACGCAAGCCGATTATTACCAATTGATGAAGATTACGCCCTGGGCTCATAAAAAACATAGAAAACTTGAACAACAGGTTTTCAAACAGGCTTCCAAAATTACAATTGCAAGCCGCTTTTGGAAGCGCGATCTGGAGAAAATCGGAGCCCGCGACGTCGATGTAATCTACTGGGGTTATGATGAAGACGATTTTGAGGGATTGCATCAACAAAGAGATCAGGCTTTTACAATTTTCCACGGCGGGCTATTGGGATATGACAGGCTCCCGGATGGGTTGTTTGAAGCGTTATCTTCGCTTGTTAGAGAAACCCAGAATTTTGAGGAAAATTTAAAGATAAAGTTAGCCGGGCAAGTTGATTTCACAGTCAAGGAAAAACTTGAACGCCTTGGTCTGACCAGATTTACTGAATTTATGGGAACTGTGAGCCGAGCCGTAGCCTTGCAATCAGCGCTCAACGCTCATATCCTTCTTTTGCCGCTGAATAAGGCTGAAAACGCAAAAGGAAGAGTTCCGGGAAAGTTTTTTGAATATCTTAGAGCGAACAGGCCTATACTTTGCCTTGGCCCATCAGAGGGAGACGTTCCGGAAATAATCGAGGAGTGCAAGGCAGGGAAAACTTTTGATTATGGCGATATCAACGGAATCAAAAATTTCGTCTATGAAAAGTTCAGCCTGTTTTTAAAAGGAGAGAATAATCATCAAAATATTAATATTGAAAAATACTTTGTGAAAAACCAGGTCCAAAAAGTGTCCCAATATCTATATGAGATTGTCGGATAAAGACATATTGAAAATTATTGATTTTTTCAACCAATTATTCAACGCCTTCATTTCGCTGATCAGAATATTGATATGGAGCCGTCCTGTCCGGCTGCCTGTTTTACAAAGGGATGAATGCATTATTCTTGGCAACGGGCCTTCGTTGAGTCAGAATCTGGAAAACAACTTGGATTTGTTGATGAACCGGCTTCTTATATGCGTGAATTATTTCCCCAAATCGCCCTATTTCCAGCAGCTCAAACCTCAGATTTTGATTGTATGCGATCCACAGTTCTGGAAATCAACTTATCCCCCTGACGTTGTTGATGAGAGGAACCGGTTATATTGTCGCTTAGCGGAAACCGTCGATTGGAATTTATATTTTTTCGTCCCCATGCGGGCTAAGAAACACAATAACTCTTTCAGCGTCTTCAAATCGAACAAACACATTAAAATAGTATATTACAACGCTACTCCCATTGAAGGGTTTACTTTTTTCAAGAACTTAGGTTTTAGAAAAAAACTAGGGATGCCCAGGCCCAGAAATGTTTTAATCCCAACCATTCATCTTGCTATTTTACTCAAAATAAAAAAAATCGTCATATTAGGCGCAGAACACAGTTGGATCAACGAATTGTATGTAGATAAGAACAACAATGTTTTGTTAAGGCAAAAGCACTTTTACAAGGAGAGGGTGGAAGCGAAACCATTTTTGTTATTCGGCAAAGAAGCAAGGATGCCGGATTTGATGAAAGAGTTTTTTTATGTTTTTAGCGCTTATTTTGACTTACAGCGGTTCTCTGAATATATGGGAGTAGAAGTAATCAACTGCGCTCCCGTGTCCTATATTGACGCTTTCAAAAAACAAGATTTGAAAGAAGCGCTCAAATCTTAATATTATCTGTTGACATAAAATCATTTTAACCATGATTGATATTCTGGAAAGGAAGATCAATGCTGCGTTAACGTACAGATTTTTTAAAAACAGTATAATAAAACCATTTCAAAAGAATTCATTGATTCATTGTTTCTACAGAAGGCTATTTAAGAAAAATGGCTTGAACATATGTTATAATGGCTGGATAAAAAGGGATTACAACGAAAAATTAAAAAATATTCTAATTGCAATTGAATCTCCAGAAGTCATTCGCTATAAGAATTGGATCGATCCTGGAATGAAATTCTATGCTGAAATATCGTTTGCAAACTTTTACAATCTCGATAATTATTACTGTTGCCGCGACCTCTATTGTAACAACGACAATTTTGTCCATGTTGACCTGTCAAATGTAAATCCAGTCAAACATCATCTGGTTTCAATGATCTATTCACACTATCGTTATTTACCTGGTCACAAGTTTAGACATGAAGTCGCCCAAGCTGTTGAAAAGCAGATTGATTTATTTGGATCAGGAACTGGAAAATACTTGAAAAGAAAGATTGATTCGCTATGGTCTTACAGATTTCAGGTTGTTATTGAAAATGGGAAGTATCCAGAATATGTTTCGGAAAAATTTTTCGACTGTCTAAAAACGAAAACAATTCCAATATACTGGGGCGGCGATGAGGGGATAAAGAAGATGGGTTTCGATCTAAATGGAATAATCTCATTCAATTCATTGGAAGAGCTAAAATGGATTCTTTCCGACTTAGTCAATGTGGAGTTTTATGAATCAAGAATCCAATCTGTCGAGTATAATTTTAAAAGGTTGAAAGAATTGCGAAACGAGAATAAACTAAGGAACTACCTGCAAAGCGTGTTGTTATACTATCACCAAACCGAAAACAGCTACCACAAGCTTTTTCACAAAAATAAACTCAACCTCGCTATGGATTAAACCTATTTGCCGACGAGCCTGTATGAGCCGTAGGATGAAAAAGTTTTGCGATATGCAAAATGTGCTCTCATGGCCCCACAATCGCCAAATAATCAAATGACAACTTGTTAATTCTCCCAAATTCCTTTACTTATGCATACTTTTCACAAAAACGAATTACGACCATGCTCGATTTAAACCATCGATCTCTTTTGATCACCGGCGGCACCGGTTCGTTTGGCAAAATGTTTGTCAAAACCGTCTTGGAAAGATTCCCCAACATTGGAAGACTGATCGTATTTTCCAGGGACGAATTAAAACAGTTTGAAATGTCGCAACAGTATCCCCCTTCCAAATACAAAGCCATTCGCTATTTTTTGGGCGACGTCAGGGATAAAGACCGGCTTTACAGAGCCTTCGAAGGGGTGGATATCGTAATTCACGCCGCCGCTTTGAAGCAGGTGCCCGCAGCAGAATACAATCCTTTTGAGTTTATAAAAACCAATGTCCTTGGCGCCGAAAATATTATCAATGCGGCATTGGATAAGGGCGTAAAGAACATCGTGGCGCTTTCAACCGATAAAGCCGCCGCGCCGATTAATCTATACGGAGCCACAAAGCTTTGCTCCGATAAGCTCTTTGTCGCTGCAAACAATATGAAAGGGAAAAGGGAGTGCCGGTTCTCAGTTGTCCGGTATGGCAATGTGATGGGTTCCCGCGGATCTGTCATTCCATTTTTCATGAAAAAGCGCGAAGAAGGAACGTTGCCCATTACCGATCCCAATATGACCCGGTTCAATATTGTGCTTGAGGAAGCGATCGAGCTGGTGTTTTATGCGCTCGAAAATGCAATCGGCGGGGAGATTTTTGTTCCCAAGATTCCTTCTTACCGGATTACGGACCTGGCCAAAGCGATCGCTCCGGATTGCCCGATTGAAATAGTAGGAATCAGACCCGGTGAAAAAATCCATGAAGAAATGATCACCTCGTCCGACAGCTTTAACACCGTCGATCTTGGAAGGTATTATGCCATCCTTCCGCAGGCTCAACCCTGGCGGAACGATAAATATGTCTATGAGATGGAAGCGAAACCCGTTCCACAAGGGTTCAGGTACAATTCCGGAGAAAACGACGAATGGCTGACGGTGGAACAGTTGCGCATGTTGATTAAGAAACATCTATATCCTGATTTTAACGTATGAAACTTCCGATTCCCTATGGCCATCAACACATTGACGACGACGACATACAAGCCGTGGTGGAAACGCTGCGCAGCGATTTTCTAACGCAAGGCCCCAAAGTCAGGGAGTTTGAAAAAGCGTTTGCCGAATATTGCGGAGCCCGGTATGCGGTAGCGGTAGCTAACGGCACAGCCGCATTGCATCTCTCGACTCTGGCGATGGAAGCCGGTCCAGGGCAAAAAGTAATCACCACTCCGATTACGTTTGCGGCTTCAGCCAATTGCGTCCGGTATTGCGGCGGAGAAGTTCTATTTGCCGATATTGATCCGGCCACCTATCTAATCGATCTCAACCAGGTAGAAAGCATCCTACAAAAGGAAAAAAATGTAACCGGAGTTATTCCCGTCGATTTTGCAGGATATCCGGTCAATCTCGAAGATTTGAAAGCCCTAGCGCAAAAATTCAACCTGTGGATCATTGAGGATGCATGCCATTCGCCGGGAGCTTACTTTATTGACTCAAAAGGCGAGAAGATCTTTTGCGGAGCCGGCAAATACGCCGATATTTCCGTTTTTTCTTTCCACCCCGTAAAGCATATAGCCACCGGCGAAGGCGGTATGGCGGTTACGAACTCTGAAAAATTGTACAATGCAATATCGCTTCTGAGGACGCACGGCATTACGAAAGATCCAAACCAGATAACTGAAAACCATGGAGGATGGAGCAATGAGATGATTAGGCTTGGGTTTAATTACCGGTTATCAGACATTCAGGCGGCTCTGGGCATCAGCCAGTTGAAGAAGCTGGAAGACAATATCAATCGCAGGCAGAAACTGGCCCAACGATATATCGACGCATTTAAGACGCTGCCCATCAAGACGCCCGCGGCGGCTTCGACGGTCCGGCATGCCTATCACCTCTTTGTCATCGAAACAGACAGGCGTAAAGAACTGTATGAGTATTTAAAAGCGCGCCAGATCATGACGCAAGTGCATTACGGACCGGTCCATCTGCATCCATATTATCGTAATTTGGGATGGAAGGAAGGAGATTTCCCGGCGGCGGAAAACTATTATAAAAGGTGTCTGAGCCTGCCGCTTTACCATTCCCTTACGGATGAGCAGCAGGAATATGTGATTGAGAGCGTAACAGAATTTTTCAAAAAAGGATAACCCAATGAACAACCTGGCTATCATACCCGCCCGCGGAGGGTCAAAGCGGATACCGGGCAAGAATATACGTCCCTTTTTGGGCAGGCCGATTATTAACTATTCGATCAAAGCGGCGCTCGAATCGGGGCTATTTTCCGAAGTTATGGTCTCGACTGACGATGTGGCGATTGCAGAAACGGCGCGGAATGCAGGCGCGATGGTCCCTTTCATGCGTAGCCCGGAAAACTCCGGCGATTTCGCGCCTTTGGT
>Ga0207873_1003622_pt1 | contig 11047 bp, 8 predicted proteins | sample BGWIniCompost_FD_187373 | JGI IMG/M metagenome (GOLD analysis project Ga0207873, IMG submission 187373) | Cellulose adapted compost microbial communities from Newby Island Compost Facility, Milpitas, CA, USA - BGW Initial Compost (SPAdes)... ... | reverse complement strand
CGTGGACCATGCCCCTCCAGCGGAGTTCTTCTACAAAATTCTTTACCATTCCGTGCGCCGATAGGGCCATTCGTGAATTGCGCAAATATAATACACTTCGCGAATGCTCCCGACCGGCGCAGGCCCCTACTGAGTATTGGCGACAGAATGTACGCGCGGCTGGCTGTTGACGCTAACGCGGTAAATGTCAGGTAGCGAGTCACTACTGCCGAGACTCACATTCAAATCCTTGATCAAGCCGGTTTTGAGTGAGACTACCCATCCGTGAATAGCGGGATAATTTCTGCGGTTCCACGAATTCTGAATGATAGATGTCTTGCTCAGGTCAAGGACCTGCTCAATAACATTGAGTTCTACAAATCGGTCGAAGCGCTTTTCCATGTCGGTTATCGCGTCCAGCTCCTCGGCATGTAGTCTGTACACATCTTTTATTACCCGTAGCCAGTTGTCGATAATACCAAACTGCTGGTTTTGCATGGCAGCAAATACACCACCGCAGCCGTAATGTCCACAGACAATGACGTGCTTGACTTCAAGGATGTTTACGGCGTAATCCAACACCGAGAGCATGTTCATGTCTGTGTGTACGACCAGGTTGGCAATATTGCGGTGTACGAAAATGTCGCCCGGGTTCGTGCCGGTAATTTGATTGGCCGGTACGCGGCTATCGGCGCACCCAATCCACAATACTTCCGGGCGCTGTGCCTTTGCCAGGTTGTTGAAATACTCCGGATCATGTTCCAGTCTTTCCTGGACCCATTTGCGATTGCCGTCAAGTAATGCCTTGTATATCGATTCCATGAATGCTTTCTGTTTTTGTATGAATCTATTTAACCAGTACCTCTTCAGGTTCAGGTTCCGGCTGAACCTCTTTAAGTTGTGGTTTCGGTTCTTCTGACAGGTCAGCTTCAACATCTTCTACAATGCGGAAGCGTCGTGCCAGGTAGAACAGTATCGTTCCTGTCACAACCGCGATATTTAGGTCTACCACGATGGTGACTATAGTCGTGTACAGAACGAACAGGAATTGCATGTTGCGCACGCGATTGGAATACCATCGGCGTTTGAGATAGGCGGCCAGAAAATCCTTATCGCATACGTCGAGACCTGCTTTGAGCAGCACACCGATGAACACGGCAGCCGGCACGAGGGTGAGGTAGTCTTTAAGCACAAGGATGCTGATCAGCGCAAAGACACCTATCAGGACGCCGGCAAGCCGGGATCGGGCGCCTTCTTTTATGAGCAGCACCGAGCGGATAGTAGCCTGAGCGCCCGGGATGCCCTGGAAAAGGGCAGAAGTGCCGTTGGCAAGGCCCTGGGCGACGAGTTCCTTGTTGAGTTTGGATTTTTCATGGGTGAGCCGGTCGACTACCAACGCCGTGAGCAGCGAGTCGAGGTATGCCAGCAGCGTGAGCTGCAGCGCGTAAGGTACTGCCATTATAATGTACTCCCACTGGAATATCTCAGCCCCCGGGAAGTAGTTGCCCAGCATCGTCAGGTATGCGCTTAGAGACTCCACTGAGGCCCCGAGCTGAACCTTCTCGATATTGAAATTGAATACGACAGCTACTACGGTCATCACGATGATGCTCCATAGCACCCCCGAAATGAAGGACCTGATCTGCGGTCTTATGGCGAGCTTTTTAACGCCCCAGATGATCAGGTAGATGAGACCGAAAGTGATCAGCGCGACCCCCAGGTTGGCCCCGATACCGCCGAGCATGGGTTCCTTGCCGTCGCCAATGGCAAGCACACGGGCGAACTGGTCTGCCCAGATCAGGAACGCAATGCCGTTCATGAATCCCAGGATGACTACGTTCGGAACAAGTCGGATCAGCTTGCCTGTACCCGTAACGCCCAGCGCCACGAGGAAAAAGGCGTTCAGGAGAAAGACCAGTGTGATGAATTGCTCCGCAAGTGCCGCGTTAGGGAAAGTGTCATATGCAAACGCCACCGACAAGGCGGAAACCGCCGTCATAGGGGCAGTAGGGCCGGAGGCCTGGATGCGGGTGCCTCCAAAGATCGATGCAATGATCGGGATTACTGCGGCGCCGATCATGCCCGCGAACGCACCCCTTCCCGACATGACACCGAAAGCTGCGCCAAGTGAAATAGCAGCGAAGCTGACGGTAAGGCCGGCCGTTAGGTCGGCTGAAAATTTTCGCCAGTCCATATTAAATCAGGCTTACTGGTTTGGAAATAGAATAACCGGACACGGACCCGGTGGGTCCGCTATGGCCGTAAGAGACGGTCCAATGGACTAAGCTTCAGGAGGCTGAAGGGGGGTATCGTGCATTCCGGCCGATGGATTGGCCTGGTGGTGTGCAAAAGGACTAGTAGTTATAAGGGTGTAACCAGCGCTTAATTCGCTGGTATATTGATGCATGTAGAGGTCGACTTCCTTGGCCATGCCGGAGTCGGAAGGAGCGGAACTTTGCGCGCCTTTCTCTTCTTCGCTGACACGGGCGAGCATGGTGACCAGGTCTTGAAACATTTCCTTGTCGTACTTGCCGAGCTTCAGGGCCGTCAACTCGATCATGAAGAAGCTCATATTAAGGAATACGAACCCTGTCAGCAGGGTCGTCGCGCGTTGCGTGATTTGATTCCGAAAGAACTTCAGCATGACCAAAGATACTTCGAATTTTCTATTATTGTGCCATGTGTGCAGTCCGTTCACATAATAGCTTCTCTACGTTTACATAAAACTCGACACATGGTACAACCCGATGCATTGAACATGGTGGCGGAGTTCCACCGTACTTTCAAACACCCCATTCTACCCGAGCCAGCAATTCCGTCGGAGGACCGGTGTCGTCTGCGTGTGGCACTTCTGGAGGAAGAACTGAAGGAGCTTCAGGTCGCGATTCTCGAGAAGGACCTTACCGGAATTGCCGACGCCTTGTGTGACATCCAGTATGTTCTTTCAGGGGCAATCCTTGAGTTTGGACTGGGTGAACACTTTGACCAACTGTTTCGCGAGGTTCAGCGCTCGAACATGAGCAAAGCATGCAAGAGCGAACAGGAAGCCATGGAGACGGTGGCGTACTATCGCGAAAAGGATGGCACGGAGTGCTATTACAAGCAGGAGGGCGACCGGTGGCTGGTATACCGGTCGTCTGATAACAAGACCATAAAGTCTATTGCATACAGCCCCGCTGACCTTGACTCCATCCTGGGCAAGCCGGCTCAGACGTAAAATTCGAACTCAAAGACTGACTCCTGACCCGGACGCTGGACGGGACGAACTGCGAGTATGGGCGACTCGTTGTATGCCTTGATGAACTCCGACCGGCTGATACGGACCTTGCTCACGCCGGGCCTGATGCAATGATACTGCATGCGTCCCGAGGGGTTCGCGGTAGCGCTATACACCATCCGATACCTGATCGGAACCGGCGAAGGTATGAACCTCAGCGTAGTCATCATGGGTATGCAAAAAATCAATTTTTCACGCGCAATCGCATTCTAGGCTTATGAGTGCTCCCCGTGGAACATTCTCTACTGCGCCAAAAACGCATTTCAACTGTACAGGTTTACACGTGAATAAGCAATCTACGACAAAATAGCGAATTTTCCATGTGCTGAACTGCACGCATAAGCTGAATTTCAGCTTACATTGATTTGCTGTAAGCACTTGGTAACGAGGAACGAAAGGCAGCTAGACTAAAGTGCATTCTTTGTTACCCAGTACCGGTAAGCGATGATCGCCTGATCGAGTTTTGACAGACGACTCAGGTCGCGCCGGCTATACCGGGGAAGGACAGCCTTGTTTACGGCGGCGAGCCATCGGAATAGTGTCTTCCTCATGGTTAATCCAAACCGGGTGCGAATATAGGGCCGTGCCCGTTCGGAGAACAACGAAGAGGTGCTGTTTTTTTCCGGCCACCTGTCTGATAATTCGTTGTGCCCTTCCAACGTTTTGGGTAATTGCACTATATTTAAAAAATTTCACTCCTGGTCATGGAAGAAAAGGAAGTCGCCCCATTCCTCATTTTTTGGAACAATGCAATGTGGATCGGGGGGATTATCATGGTCGCGGCGGGGATCGTCCTGTTCATCGCCCACAAGGTCCGAGCGCTGTCTATCTCAGACTACAAGGCACGATACGACTTTCTGAACGCCCGGGAGATCCGGACCTATAAGATGGTCTTCCTGTGCTTTGCCATCGCCGCCATGTTGTTCATCAACCTGTACGGGGCCAACAAGCTCAACGAGATGGGGGTCTGGTTCTTTGTCCGGCTCTTCATCTCCCTGGCGGGAGGTACCCTGGTGGGGTACGTGGCATACCTCATTATGGACTACTATTACCCCACGATTCTGAACCGCAAACTGAAGAAGCTGCGGTATACGCCCCGCACATCATCGGCAGGCAACCCCATGCGGCTGCTGAGCGAAGAGGAAGAGGACGTTCACCTGGAGGAGGGGATGCAGGCCGAGGAAAGCGCGTTCTCGATGGACTATGACGTGTGGGTGGATGAGAAGACCGGAGAGGTGAAGATCGAGAAGTATCAGGGACACCTTGAGGCACTAAAGTGCAACAGTTGCGGTTTCTATACAATGCAGGTCGTGCGCGAGGAAATCGTCACCCCCGCAACAGCCACAGCCCCTGGCGAACTTATCAAACACTACCAGTGCCGGTATTGTAAGTCGGTGAGAGCCACGGCATTCAATATCTCGAACAAGGGGCCTGAGGATTATAGCCTGGCCAACCTGAAGTCGGGATTCCGGAAAAACAAGAACATCGACATGGTCAGGATTGAGATCCACTCGAACACCACCGGCAAAAAATTCTTCGAATTCGACAGCACGGAACAGGCGAGAAAGTTCCTCAGCGAGTACGAGGACAAGGGCTGAGCCCGAACTTTTTGATGGCCGGCCCAACTGAGGGGAACGGATTACGTTTGACTAGGATAGAAAATAAGGCATATTTTTTGACGCCGGGATAAGGAAAAATAAACATGAACAAAGTGCGAGAGATGAAACGAACGGTTTTTGCAGTACTATTTCTTTTATTTCTGGGTTGGCAGGCATCTGCGGAAACCTTCGCTGATTCGGTAAGACTTGAGGCCAAGCCATACTATGGAAAGGAAGCAAGAATAATCGTCTACCTGCTTAACAATAACCATTACAGCAAGATCAAATTCAATGACTCGCTGTCATCAGTAATCCTGGACGAATACATCCAGACCCTCGATAACAATAAGGCCTACTTCCTGGCCTCGGACATCCAGGCCTTTGAAAAGTACCGATACAAACTGGACGACCTGACGGAAGCTGAAGATGTCAGCCCCGCTTATGTCATTTATTCAGTCTTTGCGAAACGCTTTCGCGAACGCAACGACTATGTGCTCAATCATTTGGTCAACAAGGAGTTTGACTTCACCATAGACGAGTACTACGATAACGACCGCTCTAAAGAACCGTGGGCAAAGGACGCGGCCGAACTGAACGAAATCTGGAGAAAGATCATCAAAAGCCAGGTGCTCAGTCTGAAGCTGACGGGAAAGAAACCTGAAGAGATTCGGAAGACTGTGGCTGGCCGATACGAACGCCTCGCCAAGTCGATGAGCCAGTTTAACTCGGAGGACGTGTTCAGCATGTATATGAACACGATCACCTCGGCCTACGATCCCCACACCAACTACATGTCGCCAAAGGCAGCCGACCTCTTCAAGCAGAGCATGAGCCTTTCGCTGGAAGGAATTGGCGCGCGGCTTCAGACGGAAAACGACTATACGAAGGTGGTGGAAATCCTGCCTGGTGGACCCGCAGAGAAGAGCAACGCCATCCATCCCAACGACCGTATCACGGGTGTGGCACAGGGTGAAGATGGAGAGATGGTGGATGTAATTGGTTGGCGCATCGACGAAGTAGTTAAACTCATCAAAGGGCCAAAGGGAACCAAAGTAAGGTTGCAGATCCTTCCGGCAGCAACCGGCATTGCTGGTCCCCCGGTTGAGATCACCCTCGTTCGTGATAAGATCAAACTCGAAGACTTGCACGCGTCCAAGAGCATAATCAAGTACAACAAGAATGGCAAGGAGATGAAGCTGGGTGTGATTGTACTCCCAAGCTTCTACATGGACTTCGAAGCGCGTCAGCGACGCGATCCCAACTACGTCAGCACTACGCGCGACGTGGCGCGGCTCATCCGCGAACTGGAAGCTGAAAACATCGACGGCCTGGTAATCGATCTGAGAAACAACGGAGGCGGTTCACTGGAGGAAGCCATCAATCTTACGGGTTTGTTTATCAAGGATGGTCCTGTAGTACAGATCAAGAACTCCGCCAACAGGGTGGAAGTACAGAAGGACACGGACCCTACGGTCGTATACAGTGGTCCGCTCGTGGTATTAACGAATCGCTTCAGTGCTTCGGCATCCGAGATTTTTGCCGGCGCTATTCAGGATTACAACCGCGGCGTCGTGGTAGGTGAATCGACACACGGCAAAGGAACCGTGCAGCAGGTTATCGATTTGAATCGGTTTTTCAATGAACCCGGTGTACAGGTTGGTGAACTCAAGCTGACGCTGCAAAAGTTCTATCGCGTAACCGGTAGCAGCACGCAGGTGAAGGGCGTGACGCCAGACATAGAACTTCCGACGCCTTATGATCCGGAACAATTCGGTGAGCGGTCATATCCTAACGCGATGCCCTGGGATGAGATCAGCGGTACGATGTATCAGCGCACTCCGCTAGTCAATCCTACCATCATCGCGCGACTGAACCAAGCGTACAATGAACGGCTTAAGTCGGATAGCAGCCTTAGCCGCTTCGTCAAGGAAACCGACGAATTCCGGAAAAGTCTTAACGAGACGCGCGTTTCACTGAATGAGGCTGTACGTCGCGCAGAAATGGAAAAGGCGAGCAAGGAATCAGCGAACGCTCTCAATACGAGAATCCGAAGCACGGAAATACCGCCGATCGAAGATTTGTCAGACCTGAAGGACGAATACCTCCGCGAGGGATTGCTCGTTCTTTCCGACCTCATAGCCACAAAAATAGGCTGACATCGGGTCAGCAGATTTTAGATACAGCAATGTACATTCGTATTTAATCGAATGTATATTGCCGTAGTCTACCTGCGCCTGACTCCATGAGTGAAGAACTACTCAAAGCCATTATTCAGCTTTTCGCCATTGTTTCCCGGGAGCGGATTACGGACGATGAGCGAAACAACATCAAGGAGTTCCTCAGTCATCACCTTAACCGTAACGAGATCAAGTATTACCTTGATCTGTTTGACGAGTTCGCGCACAGCTATCGCGCACAACCACTTGTAGAACTCGGGTCGCTCGACGAGGAGACCGCGCAGTTCGTGGATGACTGGTCGAAAATCATGCAGATTGTCCGGCAGGTCAACCAGGCGCTCACCATGCAGCAAAAACTGGTGCTCGTCATCAAAATCATTGAACTCGTCTACGCCGACACTGAACTTTCCGAACGCCAGAGTAACCTTATCTTTTACATCGGGCAGGGACTTCGCATACCAAGGCCCGACATCGAAGCGCTCAAGCAATTCGTCATGGGCCAGGATATCGACGAGCTGTCGTCAAAGAATATTCTGATCATCGACGAAGGTTCCGGACACGATAACCATCCCGGACCTCGCATCGTCGAGAAAAACCTCACCGGCCTTATCGCCATCCTTCGCCTGCCCGACGCGGAAGTGTATTTCGTCAAGTACCTGGGCATTTCGGTACTGTACCTGAACAGCATGCTGCTGCGCAGCCGTATGATCGATGTGTTCCCTCCGGGAAGTACCATCCGCGGTAACAAGATCCAGCCGATATACTACAGCGACGTTGTTGCAAAGTTTCTGACGGGTGAAAACCGCGCTACGCTGACCTTCACCGCCGAGCACATTTTTTATCACTTTAAGAGCGGCAAGGCGGGGTTGCAGAACATCAACATTGCCGAGCAGGGAGCAAAGCTCATAGGCATTATGGGCAGCAGCGGATCAGGAAAGTCGACGTTGCTCAACGTGCTTAACGGGTCGGAAAAGCCATCCAGCGGAAGGGTACTCATCAACGGCATTGATATTCACAAAGATCCCGACGCCGTGGAAGGTATCATCGGCTACATCCCGCAGGATGACCTTCTGATGGAAGATCTCACTGTGTTCGAAAACCTGTACTATGCGGGAAAACTGTGTTTCAGACACTATACTGAAGAGCAACTGGAAGACCTCGTCAACCGTACCCTGATAAGCCTTGGTCTTTCCGATATCAAGCATCTCAAGGTGGGCAATGTGTTCAACAAAACGATCAGCGGCGGACAAAGAAAACGCCTGAACATCGGACTTGAATTGCTTCGCGAACCAACGGTGTTATTTGTAGATGAACCCACATCCGGACTTTCATCGCGTGATTCGGAAAACATCATGGACCTGCTGAAGGAATTGTCGTTGCGGGGAAAGATGGTGTTTGTTGTGATCCACCAGCCGTCGTCTGACATTTTCAAGATGTTCGACACGCTGATCATCCTCGATACGGGAGGCTTCCAGATTTATTACGGCAATCCCATAGAGGCTGTCATTTACTTCCGCGAGATCGTTAACGCTGCCAACAAGACTCAGGGTGCATGTCCGGAATGCGGTAATATCAACCCTGAGCAAATCTTCAACATCATTGAAACAAAAATCGTTAACGAATACGGTCGGCTCACCAACACCCGAAAGGTAAGCGCTGCGCAGTGGTATCAATACTTCAAACAGCGTATTAAGGTTCCGCACCTTGAACACGTGTCGGAGCCGCTTCCGGTAGTTCAGAAGATTCCTAATGTTTTTACGCAGTTTCGCGTGTTCGTCACGCGCGACACGCTTGCCAAGCTGGCGAACCGGCAATATCAGTACGTCAACCTTCTCGCGGCGCCTTTACTCGCGTTGTTTATTTCATTCATGGTGAAGTACTACAACGTGGTGGGTGAGCAGGCACCCGTGTATTCTTTTTACGAGAACGAGAACATCCCCGTATACTTTTTCATGAGTGTTGTGGTGGCACTCTTTCTGGGGCTGACGATGAGTGCCGAAGAGATATTCAGAGACCGGAAGCTGCTCAAACGGGAGCGGTTTCTTCATTTGAGTAAGGGGAGTTATCTGTTTGCAAAGATCGTGGTGCTCTTCACGATATCCGGGATCCAAACCATTTGCTTTGTGCTGGTCGGAAACCTCGTGCTTGAGATTCCGCTGACGGAAATGCGGTATTGGTTTATCCTTTTCAGCTGCTCGTGTTTCGCAAATATGCTCGGGCTCAATATCTCCGGCGCTTTCAGTTCTGCGGTGACTATCTACATCCTCATTCCTATTCTGATCATTCCACAGCTGTTGCTCAGTGGGGTCGTTATCCGGTTTGATAAATTCAATCCCAAAGTCACTAAGCCCGTGGCCGTACCCTGGATCGGAGAGATCATGGCATCGCGTTGGGCATTCGAGGCGTTCATGGTAACACAGTTCAAAGACAATCCTTTTGAGCGCATGTTTTATGACTACGACAAGGAGGTCGCCAATGCCAACTACAAGAGGCTGTACTATATTCCCGCACTTGAGTCGAAACTCGCGTATGCGCTCAGCCAGCGGCGACACTGGCGTAATCCGGACAACACTGACCTCCAGGCCACATTTGCTTTGTTACGTGGCGAAATCCGCTCTGAGCTTTCAAAAATCGGGGAGGATAAGTTTCCCGGCTGGAAGCGCCTGGCCATCGGAACGTTTGACTCCGCCACATACGATTCGGCATCGCTTTTCCTCAAAAGACTGAAAGCCTATTACCAATTCAAGGCGCAGCGCGCGACCAAATCCAAAGATTCGCTGGTCAATGCACTGACAAACACGGAAGAACGACTGGCAGAATTCCAGGCCATGCGTCGGCGCTATGTGAATGAGGCGGTGTCAGAAGCCGTAAAAAACACATCGGTCACCGACTTTGTTGTTGAGTACAATGGCCGTCTGGTTCAACGTATTTATCCGATCTACCAGGATGAACACAGGCCGAGCCACGCCCTTGATTTTTCCGCGAACCTGTATCAGCCTACGAAGCATTTTCTTGGGCGATACTACGACACGCTTTATTTCAATCTTTGCGCGATTTGGTTTATGACTTTTTGTTTATTTGTGACAGTGTATTTTGACGTATTTCCCAAAATTATCCGTGCTTTCGAACGACGGAAATACCGACGAGCCTAGCTACCCCATATGACTATGAGAACGATCGCAATTCTCGCAGCGACAGTCGTGCTGGCCGCCGCCTGCCAGCAAAAGAAGACGGTGGATGAGGCCGCTGCTTCTTACGAGTGGCCGGAACTTGATGCCTTTCACATGGTGATAGCCGAGAGCTTCCACCCATATGCAGACTCGGGGAACCTGGAACCCGCCAGAAAATATGCTGCTGAAATGGCGTCTCTTGCCGAAGAGTGGGCCGGGCAACCGCTGCCGGAAAAGGTAGACACCGAAGATACACGCGCCCTCCTGAACGACCTGGCCAGAGAGACAGCTGCATTCAGTGCAATTGCCGATACCGCGCCGGACGACAGTCTTGCAGCGAGCCTCACGTCATTGCACGACCTGTTTCATAAAATCCAGGAGACGTGGTATGCACCCTCGCACGGGGATGCGGCGCATTGATCCAAAAAGACTTGCACATTTCAGAATCAACCTGAACCTTAAACCTGATAACCTTCTTCCATGCAATCCACAGTTGTGACTCCCTCGGAGAAGAGAACCTTGTGGTCTGTGATCACAGCGTCTTCCGTGGGTACCCTCATCGAATGGTATGACTTTTACATATTTGGCACGCTGGCCGCTGTAATTTCAACGCAGTTCTTCCCGGCGGAACATCCAACAGCAGCTTTTCTGTTAACGCTAGCGTCTTTTGCCGTAGGCTTCGTTGTTCGTCCATTTGGTGCCCTTGTATTCGGTCGGTTGGGCGACATGATCGGAAGAAAATACACCTTCCTGCTGACGCTCATTATCATGGGGTCCTCAACGTTCCTGATCGGATTGGTGCCCTCATATCAGACTATCGGCCTGGCATCGCCGATCCTGGTAGTT
>Ga0207873_1003620_pt1 | contig 11055 bp, 8 predicted proteins | sample BGWIniCompost_FD_187373 | JGI IMG/M metagenome (GOLD analysis project Ga0207873, IMG submission 187373) | Cellulose adapted compost microbial communities from Newby Island Compost Facility, Milpitas, CA, USA - BGW Initial Compost (SPAdes)... ... | reverse complement strand
CTGATCAACGACACGTCGCGCACGGACACGTTCCCGTACATCGAGATCGAGGAGCACACGGCGAACGTCGGGCACGAGGCGTCGGTCTCGAAGATCGGCGAGGAGCAGCTCTTCTACCTCATGAGTCGCGGTCTCGGCGAGGACGAGGCGGCGGCGATGATCGTGCGCGGCTTCATCGAGCCGGTCGCGAAGGAGCTGCCGCTGGAGTACGCCGTCGAGCTGAACCGACTCATCGAGCTGGAGATGGAGGGGAGCGTTGGCTGAGGCAACGAAGACGATCGAGGGTGTGACTGCCGCGTTCAACCGGGACGCGGTTGTCGCGCGTACGCATGGCGAGCCCGACTGGCTGCGCGAGCGTCGGCTCGCGGCCTGGCGGGTCTACGAGGAGACGCCGCTCCCGACGACGCAGCTCGAGGAGTGGCGGTATACGGACGTTTCGCTGTTGGCGCTGGAACAGGTCCACCTCGCCGAGCCGGACGCCGCGGCGGATGCGACGGCCGCCCGGGCGGAGCTGGAGGGGAAGGCGGCCGCCGGGCGCGTGGTCCAGGTCGATGCGTCGGTCGTGGAGACCTGGCTGGACGAGTCGCTGAAGGCGAAGGGCGTGCTGCTCCTCGACCTGGCGACGGCGGCGCGGGAGCACCCGGAGCTGGTGCGCGAGCACCTGGCTACGCAGGCGGTCCCCGCGGAGGCCGGGAAGTTCGCGGCGCTGAACGCGGCGCTCTGGACGGGTGGCGTCTTCCTCTACGTGCCGCGGGGCGTCCGGATCGAGGAGCCGATCCGCGTCGTGCGGTGGATCGGCCGGGCGGGGATCGCCGTGTTCCCGCGCACGCTGATCATCGCGGACGAGGGGAGCCACGTCGCGTACGTGGACGAGTTCCGCTCGCCGGACCTGGACGGGCCGTCGCTCTCGTGCGGCGCGGTCGAGGTCTTCGCCCGCGACGGCGCGGACGTGCAGTACGTGGCGCTGCAGCTCTGGGGTAAGGGCGTGCGGCACCTGTCCACGCAGAAGACGATCGCCGGGCGCGATTCGAATCTGGACACGCTGGTCGTGAACCTGGGCGCGAGCGTGGCGCGCGTCGACCTGGGCGCATGGCTGGCGGGCCCCGGCGCACGCAGCGACATGCTCGGGCTCTACTTCGCCACGGGGGACCAGCACTTCGACCACAACACGCGGCAGGACCACGCCGTCCCGCACGCGACGAGCGACCTGCTCTACAAGGGCGCGCTCTACGACCGGGCGAAGACGGTGTTCCGCGGGATCATCCGCGTGCACCCGAAGGCGCAGAAGACGGACGCGTACCAGACGAACCGCAACCTGCTGCTGTCGCCGGACGCGGAGGCCATCACGCTGCCGAACCTCGAGATCGAGGCGGACGACGTGCGCTGCTCGCACGGCGCCACGGTCGGGCAGCTCGACGAGGAAGAGCTGTTCTACCTGATGAGCCGCGGGCTGACGCGCCAGCAGGCCGAGCGGCTGGTCATCTTCGGCTTCTTCGGCGAGGTCCTGGATCGCCTGCCGCTGCCGGGGGTGGTCGAGGAGCTGCGCGCCGCGATCGAGGAGCGGATCATATGAGCGCGGCGGCGGGCGAGTTCGTGAAGGTGGCGTCGCTGGACGACGTGGCGCCGGGCACCGTGCTCGGCGTCGAGGTCGCCGGCGTGCGGGTCTGCCTGGCGAACGTAGATGGCGAGATCTACGCGTTCCAGGACAACTGCACGCACAAGGACTTCCCGCTCTCGGCCGGGGAGCTGGAGGGTCACACGATCGTGTGCTCATGGCACGGCGCGAAATTCGACGTCCGCGACGGCCGCGCCCTCGCGCTCCCTGCGATCCGGCCGATCAAGACGTACGAGGTGAAGGTCGAGGACGGCCAGATCCTGGTGGCCGTCTGATGGAGGGGGTCGATTTGACCGTCGCGTCGCAGGAGACCCTGGATGTTGCGGCCGTAAGGGCGCAGTTCCCTGCCCTGGACCAGCGGGTGCACGGGCACCCGCTGGTTTACTTGGACAGTGCGGCGTCGGCGCAGCGCCCGCGGGCGGTGCTGGACGCGGTCGAGGACTTCTACGTCCGCGACAACGCGAACGTCCATCGCGGCCTCCACGAGCTGTCGCGTCGGGCGACGGAGCGTTACGAGGCCGCGCGGGCGACGCTGGCGCGCTTCATCGGCGCCGCCGACCCGGCCGAGGTGATCTGGACCCGGGGCACCACCGAGTCCATCAACCTGGTGGCGATGACGTGGGCGTGGTCGAACCTGCGCCCCGGCGACGAGATCGTGCTCACGCTCCTCGAGCACCACTCGAACCTGGTGCCCTGGCAGCTCGTCGCCGAGCGGACGGGCGCGAAGCTGCGCTACGTCGACATCGACGATGAGGGCCGGCTCCGGCTCGACCAGCTCGACGCGCTCCTCTCGGAGCGGACGCGGCTGGTCGCCGTCGGGCACGTCTCGAACGCGATCGGCACGGTCAACCCGGTCCACGAGATCATCGAACGGGCGCATTCGGTCGGCGCGAAGGTGCTGGTCGACGGCGCCCAGGCCGCGCCGCACGTGAAGATCGACGTGCAGGCGCTCGGATGCGACTTCTACGCGCTGAGCGGCCACAAGATGGGCGGGCCGATGGGGGTCGGCGTGCTGTGGGCGCGGCGCGAGCTGCTCGAGGCGATGCCGCCGTATCAGGGCGGCGGCGACATGATCGACGTGGTCGAGCTCGAGCGCTCGACATGGGCCGCGCTCCCCCACAAATTCGAGGCGGGCACGCCCAACGTCGCGGGCGCGGTCGGGCTGGCGGCCGCCGCCGAGTGGATCGAGCGGCTCGGCCAGGATCGCATCGCCGCGCACGAGCAGGCGCTGATCCGGTACGGCATGGAACGGCTGAGCGCGGTCGAGGGGCTCCGTCTCTTCGGCCCGAAGGACCCGGCCGAGCGGACGGCGGTCTTCTCCTTCGCGCTCGAGGGCGTTCACCCCCACGACGTCGCCACGATCCTGGACGCGGAGGGGATCGCCGTGAGGGCCGGACACCACTGTACCCAGCCGCTCATGCGGCGGCTGGGCGTGCCGGCCACGACCCGTGCTTCGTGCTGGGTCTACAACACGACGGAAGAGCTGGACCGGCTGGCCGAAGGGTTGGAGGTCGCTCGCCGGATCTTCGCTTGACGGCAGGTACCGCCGTCACGGATCGTCAAACGTTGTCAATCCGTTGTCCCCCATCGGGACGGTCGCCATGGAAGTAGATCGTTCGACCCCGCAACTCGGCTCGCTCTACCAGGAGCTGATCCTCGACCACTACAAGCACCCGCGCAACCGGGGCGAGCTGGAAGGGGCGAACGCCGAGGCGCACCTGAACAACCCTACCTGCGGCGACCAGATCCGCCTCCAGCTCCGCGTCGAGGCGGGCAGGATCGAGGACGCCAGATTCCTTGGCGACGGCTGCTCGATCTCGCAGTCGTCCGCGTCGATGATGACGCAGCTCCTCAAGGGGAAGACGGTCGAGGAGGCGGGGGCGCTCGCGGCGCGGTTCACCCAAATGATGCACGGCGACCCCGAGGCCGCGCGCGACAAGGCGCTCGGCGACCTCCGGGCCCTCGCCGGCGTCAGCCGATTCCCCGTGCGCGTCAAGTGCGCCCTCCTCGCCTGGAACGCGCTCACCGAGGCGCTGAAGTCGGTCTGATCGGGCGCACGTCGCCTGGATCAGGCGGACGACGGTCTGGTCAGGGCTTGATCAGACCGTAGAGCCGCACGTACTCGATGTCGAAATTGTCGATCCACCGGCCGAGTACGTAGTCCTCACCGATCTCGAAGATCGTGAAGCGATCGGGCGTCTCGATCGTTCCGAGCATCTGGCCGGTCGGGTCGAAGATCGTCCAGCGGGGCGGGTGGCGATCGGCGGGGCTGCGGTACTCCTCGACCCAGAGATTGCCTGCCGCATCGACCTGGAGCTGTGCGAACGCCGGCATGGTTTCCGGGAACGGTATCTCCGCCAGCATTCGCTCCGCAGCCTGCCGGTTTCGCGGTCCCACGGCCGTGAGCACCTGCTCCTTGTAGCCGCTCACATCCTCCGGAGTCACTCGCCGCGGCTCGACAAGGCGGCGGATCAGCATCTCCAGCGTGCCATCCGCCGCGTACCTGCGAATCTCGTAACTGTCCGACGCCCCGTAGAAGAACCCCGAACCACCGATGGCAGTGGACGCGCGGCTGCCGAAGGGGAGAGACGACACGCTCATGGCCTCCCCATTCACCCGGACCAGGTGCTGGACGCCGGGGAAGCGTCCGATGGAGTCGACCAGGGCTCCGTCGAAATCGTAGCGCAGATAGAGGGCCGTGTCGCGGCTCACGCCGGGCTTCGCCTCACCGTGAACGAAGATCCGAATGGTCGACACCAGCAGGGTCCGGTCCGCCAGGGCGCCGCGGGGAGACAGCCCGGAACGGCCCGGTGGTACTTCCAGCGTGAAAGAACGGGCGAACGTACCTTCGTCGTCGAAGATCGAAAGCCTGCGCAACTGGTAATCGTAGGCGACCAGCGAATCGCCGAGCCGGAACAACATGCCCAGGCTGCCGAATTCGCCAGGTCCCTCCCCCGGCCGTCCGGCCAATGAGATGAAACGACCGGAGGGATCGTAGAAGCGGATCTCACCCGAGCTTCCGTTGGCGACGGCGATCCGGCCGTCGGCGAGGCGCGTGGCGCCCACGACATTGTGGAGTTGGTACTCGGGTGCGCCCATCACGACGCCGATCTGGACCACAGGCTCGGCGGTCAGACGCCACTCTTCTTCGTCGCGCCAGAGGGGTACAGAATTCTCGACGATGGTGATACCGGCGCTGTCGCGCACGACGGCGCGCACCCGGGGCTGCTCGCCGGCGCTGCAGGCGGCGTTCCCAACCGCCAGCAATCCCACGACGACCCACCGTGAGGGTACACCGGTTCGCTTCGCCATGGCATCCGCTCCCGTAGACGTGAAAGCAGCGCTGTAGTGTACCGTACAAGGAGGTTCGTTCCGAAGTCAACGATGGGAGCAACCGCGCCCCCGACGGTGGGCGGTGCACCCGCGGCGGTCGCCCGTTCGTGTGGGTTCAGCGCGCCATTCGGCGGCTTGAAGCACTCTCGGCCTGCGGCCGCGAGTGGCGGTTCCACGCGGGGCGCGCCGACGCCCCTTGACTTCCCCGTGCTCGCCTTGTTGATTGGCATCGCGTTGCGCCCCTGGCGGACAGGGGCGTCGTGCGACCCTCCCCACCCCGAGCCCGGGGCCGTTCCCGTTCACGCTACGAACCTGGTCCACAGGGACGTGGCCGGTGACCGCTGCGGTGCGAGGGTGCACCGCCGGACCGGTGCCGCGCCCCCCCTCGCTCAGGAGTGGTATCCATGCAGGCCTGGTGGGAGCGAGACCAGATCATCTCGGCGTTCATCGTCGGCACCTTCTCGATGACCGCGGCCATGATCTCGATGGTGGTTCACTCGCGCCGCATCGAGACCGCCGCGAAGAAGGCGGCGGAGGCGGTGGCGGCATCGACGCAGGGATCGCGGACGCGGAAGAAGGCGGCGGATGAGAAGGCGACGTCGTCCGCCTCCACGCCCGCGCGCCGCGGCGGACTTCGCCGCTACCGTCGGCTCCGCATGCTGGGGCTGGTCGGGATGTTCTTCGTCGGGCTGGTCGTCGGCAGCGTCGGGTACCGCGTCGGCGCGAGCACACTGGGCGCCCTCGGCCTCGGCCTGGGCCAATCGCCCGGCGGGAGCGTGAGCAGCGTCCAGACGTTGCCGTCTCTCATCGCCGAGTCGCCCGCCATGCCTGCGACGCCGGCCGGGGTCCGCTCGGCGCCAAGCGGGACCAGTCCCGTGCCCGAAGCGGCGACGGTTGGGACGGCCGCGGACGGTGCAAATGGCACCGCGGACAATGCGATGGAAGCCGCGGACAGTGCGACGGAAGCCGCGGGCGTCGCTCCGGGTCGTCTCTCGGACTGGCTGCGCTCCCTCGGAACCCGGGTCTACTATCGCTACGCCGAGCGGCTCCCGGACGCGTGCTCCGGCGCCGCCACGGTGCACGGGAGCTGGGACGGTGGCGGCGACGGCGAGCCGGTCCGCTGCGTCGACAGGGCATGGCTGGTTTTCGACCTGGCCCCGTTGCTCGAGAGCGGGCGTCTCGTTCCCGATCGGGTCTACTGCTTCAACTTCAGAGACGAGGCCGGCCGCTGGGCCGCGCACGATCCCGCCAACTCGCCCGGCCTCGAGGGGGTCGCCATGGACGCGCCGGAGGACGTGTTCGGCGGCTCCCCCCTCGGCCTCAGGGTGATCCGCGAGGGTGAGGCGCATCTCGTCACGTTTGCGACTGCCGTCGCGTCCTCGCCCTGCTGAGGTAGCGTGCACCTGCTTAGCTCCGTCGCGCATTTTGCGCATGCTCCCGCGGGGCGTGGATAAGGCAGCAACTATCGCTCGAGACACCAGGATGGCATCCGAGGACGCACTCTGCGGCCTCGCGCAGTCGTAACCGCCTGCCGTCGTACGTTTTTTCGCGAGCCGCTCACTTTGCGCAAAGACGCTCGACTCCGCGGATGTTAGCCCTCTGCCCAGTGGATCTCCTCGGGGGGCGTGGCACAGCGGCAGCGAGCCAGCTTTCACGTTTCCACAGAAATGCAGATTGGCCATGCCCCACGGCGGAGCGTAATACGGCAACGATTGCCAGGCGTAGCTCGGCCGCACTTGGTGCAAACTGGTGTACGCGATCGAACATAGAAGATACTTGCATGGCGGTTCTGTTTGGCTGTTTTTTCTTTATGGCCAACACCGCGCGGATCGGAGCCTCCCAGAGGCCGGTGACCCCTGTGGGTGGCGCATTCAGTTTTGTACCGGCCCTCCGACGCCGACGTCACGCTAATTCATACAAATGCTCAGGCCGCGGCACCGGCTTGTGTCTGCCCGCCCCGTGCGGGCTGGTGTTTGCATAAATCGCAACAGGGCAGATCTCATGCATTTGCGGTACGGAACGTCGTCTCGAAGTTTGACAGCGTCGAGAGTGCGACCCGATAATGGATCGGGCGAGGGCAGACCTTGGCATCTATTGACCCGATTGCCCGTGACGGATTGCCGCAAGGAAAAGTAGGTTTACACTGGGCGCAGCTGTACGCTACGCGTGCACAGGGCAGTTCAATTACGCGAGGATGGGCAACAGGAATCCGCCTCAGAGCTGCATAGCGGCACAGCCTGTCGCAAATAGAGCGTACCTTGGCCACATTTATTTCTTCATCCAACTCGAATGTATTCTGACATTGTGGTAAATTACGCTCTCGTGTCCAGGCAGGACGATCTAATTCGCACAAGTACCTCCTCAGTTTGGCGTCGAACGGGGATCAAGCGGGCTGGAGAGTAACCCAAGCATCAATGAGGTCTACCGAGGACCGCAGCACTGGGTGACGACTATAATCCCTTTGGTGGTGGCTATCCGGTCCACGAGCGGCGTCCGTTAACGTGATATTCAAAGGGAATTGGATTCTTACTCGATTGAGCACGGCAACTTTATCAAAGGGAAACGGATATGGCGAGCGGCAAGCTTCTGCGACAACTCATCAAGTACGGCGCCCGTGGCGACGTGTTACGCTTCCGTGCCGCAGCTGAAGCCGCGATCGCCGAAGAGCGTCAAAAACAGCATCACCTATTAGCAAACGATCTTGAGCGGCTACTCTACGGTGAGTATCTGGCGCTTGATAGCCGGCTCGGGGGGTTGCCCCCATCTGCACAGCTGCCGCGCGCGAAGGAGAGCGACTTGCCGCTACTTGAGGAGCGCCCGGTCGTTCGGGAAGTTGATGACATCGTCCTATCCGATTCCACGATGCGCGCGCTCAACGAGATCATCCGGGAGCACCAGCGTGCGGACCTGTTGCGTGCGTATGGGCTGCAACCGGCACAGAAACTCCTTTTCTTTGGGCCGCCCGGCTGCGGCAAGACTCTGGCCGCAGAGGTCATAGCTGGGGCGCTTTCCCTTCCGCTCGTCTTGGTTCGGCTCGACTCGGTGGTTTCTTCATTCCTTGGGGAGACAGCTTCCAACCTTAGGCAGGTTTTCGATTTTGTTTCCCGTACGCCGGTGGTCGCCTTATTCGATGAAATCGACGCACTGACGAAGGATCGTGGAGATAGTACAGACCATGGAGAGTTGAAGCGCGCCGTCAATGCTGTGCTGCAGATGATGGATGGATACCGAGGCCCAAGCCTCCTGATTGCGACAACAAATTATGAATCCATCCTCGACCGTGCTGTATGGCGTCGGTTCGACGAAATCCTTCGCTTCGAGAAGCCGGACGATCGTCAGATTGTTAGGCTTCTTACGTTGAAGCTGGCAGGAGTACGGCGAAATTTCGAACTCGACGAGGAGCCAATTCGGCGGCTATTTCGCGGACTGTCGCACGCGGAAGTTGAACGCGTTCTGCGTCGCGCAGTCAAGGACATGGTCCTAGCGGGAGACGAGTTTCTAGAAGTGCGCCACGTGGAGGCAGCTCGCGAGCGTGAACAAAGCTGGGAGGGATAATGCCTGAACCGATCCAGCCGCAGTCCTACGAACATCTACGGCTCGAGCGAGAAGCTCCAATCACTGAAAGACACCGACAACCAAATCGACGCCGGGGATTCCGGCCAGATGATCCGCGAACGTTCGGCGCACAGTTGGCAGAGAAACTTGCCGTTGCTAGGCAACGCGTCGAAGAGGATATCGGAGGGTACGACGACCGACGATTGCTGAAAATAGTAATTCGCGACGGGGAGGTACTACCGGATTTCGAGGCCATCCCGGGCGTCGAGTTCGTGAGCCAAGAAGATCGGTCGATCATTCTGGCGTTTGCCAGTGACGAGGCTCTAGCTGAGGTCGAGGCACGTCTTGCCTCACTAGCGCGGGACGGCACTGTAACTCGACAGCAACTATTATTTGCAATTGAGGATTTCGGTCGCTGGACACCCGCGGAGCGCACTGGCAATGCATTGCGGGAGCAGGGATTTCCTGAATCCGAGCCATTTGTTCTTGACGTCGAATTGTGGCCACAGGAACGAACTGGCCGCAACAGATTAGTGGTTGATCAGTTCGAAGAGTGGCTAAGGGGCGTCGGGATTGAAATCCTTGATCGGCTTGCCTTGCCTTCACTGTTGATGGTGAAGGTTCGCTGTACACGCGACCAAGCCGAATCCCTCCTCTTACATCACCGAGACGTGCGTACAGTTGACCTCCCACCCCGTTTCGGTCTTGAGATCGGACTAGTGATGACCGACATCGGAGGAATTCCTGAACCTAGTGCCCCACCAACAACTGCGCCGGCTATTGCTGTTCTCGACTCAGGGCTCAACACTGGGCATCCTCTGATCCGCCCGGCCGTTGGCGACGCACAAGGTTTTCTCCTGCCGGGTCGCCGGGCTGATGACAAAGTGCCTCAGGGGCATGGTACGTTCGTTTCCGGCCTTGCATTATACGGCGATGTGGAAGGCTCGATACGGCGTGGCGAGTTTACGCCGGCGCTCCGCCTGTTCTCTGGCAAGGTCTTTCGGGACGACGGCACGGATCAAGCCGAGTTCGTCGAGAAAGCCGTGATCGAAGCCGTACGCTACTTTGTAGAGGAGTATGGCTGCCGCGTTTTCAATCTAAGCTATGGTGATCTCCACAAGGTGTACGACGGACGTCACCTTCGCGGCCTTGCGTATACGCTTGATCAGTTGGCCCGCGACTTAAATGTCCTTTTTGTGACCGCGACTGGGAACCGCCCGTTTTTCTCATTACCGGACAACTTGCGCGAACGCTATCCGGACTACCTTTTTGAGCCCGATGGTCGTCTTCTGGACCCCGGAACTGCCCTTAACGCAATCACCGTAGGCGGTCTTGCGAAGTACGATGCCACCCAGAACGCCCGGCGATATCCTAACCACTTGGAGGAAGTTCCTGTCGCGCAGAAGGATCAACCATCTCCTATCACCCGCTGTGGCCCATCGATTGGCGGCGCTATCAAACCGGATTTCGTTGAATACGCAGGTAATGTGGCCATAACCCGCATGGGCCGCCTAGCCGACAGAGGGCTGGGCCTGGTTTCCTTGAACAGCGGTTTTGCCACCGGCAGCGCGTTTTGTGAGGCAATCGGAACGAGCTACGCTGCACCCGTCGTTGCACATAAAGCAGCGAGGCTGCTGAAAGAACTTCCCGATGCCTCACCGAATCTCATACGCGCGTTGCTCGGGGCGCACGCGGAATGGCCGAAGGGTGCAGTGGAATTGCTCAATCCAAACGACAACGCAGAAGGTCGTGAGAAGTTGCTACGAACAGTTGGTTACGGGCGAATAAACGATGAGGCGCTGTACCGTTCACTCAGTCACACTGTAACGTTGATTGCAGAAGAAGAGATCCCAACCGACAGCCATCACTTCTTCGAGATTCCGGTGCCGGATGTCTGGTGGGAGGGTACCCGCCGGCACCGCTCCGTCAGCGTTGCGCTGGCATACACTCCAATGGTGCGAACAACCCGGCTAGACTACCGTGCAACACGCATCCGCTTCTCGTTTGTCAACGCCAATACCTTGGACGAGGTGGTCGCGGCTTTTCGCCGGAACCGAGAGGAAGGAATTCCGGAACGGAGTTCAAACCGATGGATAAGTGGTGACAAGAGAAATGCGGCCACCTTGCAGGTATCGCGTTGGTATTTCGGAGGCCCGATAACTCAGCGGCGATTATTCATGGTCGTTACTCGCCAGGATGCAGTCTGGTCACCGGTCAGAGATCAGCCTGAGAGCTACGCCCTTTGCGTCTGCCTTAAGGACCGCGAGCAGGTTGACATCAACCTATATGCTGAAGTACGGGCAGTACTTCAGGCTCGTGCGCGGGTACGGGTCAGGGTATGACGTCATAAATCAACGACCCTACATGTCCTCTCACCAGAAGGATACACGGTACATTCACCTACGCCATTAGTTCGTGACACGCGGTGATTACGCTAGGCTCTGGCCCCATTTTGCTCAGAACTCATCGAGCAGCCAGAACGGGGAGACGGGTGCGAAGACCCGGTCGAGGGCATCGGCTGCGCCGTCGATGCGGGCGAGGCCGAGGCGTGC
>Ga0207873_1003615_pt1 | contig 11069 bp, 7 predicted proteins | sample BGWIniCompost_FD_187373 | JGI IMG/M metagenome (GOLD analysis project Ga0207873, IMG submission 187373) | Cellulose adapted compost microbial communities from Newby Island Compost Facility, Milpitas, CA, USA - BGW Initial Compost (SPAdes)... ... | reverse complement strand
TATACGATCGTGGCGACGAGCGTCGCCGATCCCCGCGCGACGGCGACCGCTCGGGCCATCGTCACGCCCGAGGGCGGAACGGGTGGTGCCGGGGGAGGCGGCGCGGGCGGCGACGGGGGCTCCGGTGGGACGGGCGGAAGCGGGGGCGATCCGGGTCCCGACGTGACCGTATCGATCCATCCGCCCCTCATCGAGGTCGTGACGGGTGGAACCCACCAGTTCGAGGCGACCGTCGAAGGCTCCGACAACCAGGCCGTCGTCTGGTCCGTGCAGGAGACGACCGTGGCGGGCACGATCGACGCCGACGGCGTGTACACCGCTCCGGATACGCCGGGCTCGTATCACATCGTCGCTACGGCGGTGGCGAACCCGAAGCGCAGCGCCGTCGCTTCCGTCACGGTGGTGGAGCCGAGCAGCACGGACGCGACGGGGCTCCTTCCCTTCGAGCGCCGAACGAAGTGGCTGCCGGGACTCAACGCGGTCGGCGGTATCCCGCACGACAACGATCCCGAACGGCCGGCCCGCGTCTACCTGCCCCCCGGGGATCCCTACGGCGGCTACTCGGTCGACCCCGCCCTGGGGGACGGGAGCAGCGACGCCCGGCCGGCGATCCAGGCGGCCCTCGACGCCGCGGCGGCGCAAGCGAGCGAGCGGAGCCGGCGCGTCGTGTTGCTCGCCCCTGGCGAGTACCGGGTGTCCGGCAGCGGGCGGTATATCAGCATTCCGAGCTTCGTGACGTTGCGCGGAAGCGGCACGCGTGGCCCCAATGCGACGCGGATCGTCCAGGCGCCCGGCGGCAACCATCCGATCGTGGTCTTCGGCCACATCTGGGTGAAGAACACCACGCCGGTCGACCTGGCGCTCGACGCGCCGCACGGCTCGACGCAGGTGACCGTCACCCACAACCCGGGCTACCAGGTCGGCGAGCTCGTCTTCATCGATCAGCTCGTCGACACCGAGCGCGTGGGTTCCTGGTGGAACCCCATCAACCAGGCAGACCCCGAGGGCGGCCCGCGGCGCTGGTACAGCCGCCAGAACCGGCCGACCGGTCAGGTGCTCGAGATCACGGCGATCGAAGGCAACACCCTTACCTTCGCGACGCCGCTTCGCCTCACCTACTACACCTCCAACGAGGCGCAGATCGTCAGGTTCTCGGGCGGCCAGCCGAATGGCCCGATGGTACCCGCCAAGCGCTGGTCCGGCCTCGAGGACGTTCTCGTCTCGGGGGGCAGGGGCGGCCACGGCAACGTCGCCTTCTACGGCGCCGCCTATTCGTGGGCAAAGAACATCGAGTCCGTGGACAGCGAGGGCAGCAGCGTCTCCTTCAACAGCAGCTATCGTTGTGTGCTGCGCGACTCCTTCGTGCACAGCACGGCGAACCCGAACCCGGGCGGAGCGGGCTACGGAATCGATCTCACGAACTATTCCTCGGACAATCTCATCGAGAACAACATCTCTTGGAACTTCAACAAGGTGATCATCTTCCGTGCCAGCGGTGGCGGAAACGTCGTTGGCTACAATTATTTCGAGGACGGTTGGGGAGCCGGCTACCCCACGATCCCCGAAGTCGGGCTGAACGCCGCGCACTACGCGACGCCCCACCACGAGCTCTTCGAGGGCAATCAGGCGTGGAACATCGCGGGCGACGCGTACTGGGGCAATACCATCCACGTCACCTTCTTCCGCAATCACGTGACGGGAAGGCGCCGCTCCGTACCGCCGCTCAATCTGCGCGACGAGGTGATGCGGCGGTTCGTCGAGGTCCCCGAGTGGCAGCTGTGGTCCTCGTACATCGGCAACGTGCTCGGCTACCCGGGGATGGAGGCGGCTCCCCAGTCCGGCTTCGTCTACGAGGACACCCCGCCCTGGAACACCGACCCGGTCCCGATATGGCAGGTCGGCAAGCAGCACAACGCGGGGCTCCATGGCCAGGACGAACAGGTCGTCGCGCTGACCATCCGGCATGGCAATTTCGACTACGTGAACAACGACATCGTGTGGGATCCGGAGATCGAGCGTCGTGACCTGCCGCCGTCGCTCTACCTCCATGCGAAGCCGGCGTTCTTCGGCGATCTGCCCTGGCCCTGGGTCGTGCCGGAGAGCGAATCCAAGGAGACGCTCGCGACGCTCCCTGCACGCCAGCGCTTCGACCAGCTCATGGGATTGTAGTGCGAGCCGGATCGCGTACGCTCACCTCGCCGCCCTTCGTCGCGAGGCCCGTCGCAGCCGGGCGATCGGCTCGCCGGCGAGGGCGGCAGGTTCACGCGCGCCTCCGATCGAGCCACGCTCAGCGTCCGACGCAACGAGACCGATGAAGACCCTGTTGCTGATGTCGATCGTTTGGATGACATTCGCCTTGCCCGCCGCCGCCGCTCGACGGTCCGAGCCGAGGAAGGCCTTCCGCGACATGGTCATCGGGTTCTTCATCGTGACCGTCCTCTACTATCTCTGGGTCGCGTACGGTCATACCCGCTACTTCCAGCCGATCGCTTCCTGAACGAGATGCAGCCTGCGTCCGCAAGCAGGGCGGGTCGGCTGCCGCGCCTTCTGGGAGCCGCGGCGATCCCGACGCTCGGCGTGGCGATCGTCGCCGCGATGTTGGCGACGGGCGGCAATCCCGCGGTCGTTCTCGCCCCACTCGTCCTCCTGGCGGTCACGTTCTCCGTCATCCGGATCCCGCTGCGTTGGTCGGCAACCGGACTCGTCTTCCTCATCCTCTCGCTCGAGATCTCGACCGACGCGTACGGCGTCTGGCAGAGCCCGCTCGTCCACCTCGGCGACCTCCTCGGCTACGGGTTCTCGAAGGTCGCCCGCGTTCCGGTCGCAGGCTTCGAGGTGGCGGTCGTCGCTCTCGTGGCCGTCGCGGCCTTCCGGCGCGCTTCGGGCGCGACCGTCGACGGGACGAGGGCAACTCCTGCTGCTCCCATCGTCTCGTTGTGCGCCGCGATATCGGCGATCGCGTGCCTCGCCGCGATGGCGCACGGCGTGGCACGGGGGCAGGGCGTCGCTCTCTGGAAGGCGCGCTACATCCTTCACATCCCGTTCTTCTTCCTCTTCTTCGACACGGCGTTCCGCAGCGCCGCGGACTTCCGCCCGATCGCGATCGCCGTCGTGGTGGCTGCGCACATCAAGGCCCTGCTCGCGTCGTATGTACAGCTCGTGGTGGCTCCCGCGCTCACCGGCGGACGGCTGGCCTGCGCGACGAACCATGGCGACTCGATTCTCTTCGCCATGGCCGTGACCATCATCGTGGTGCCGGTGCTGCTGCGGTTTCGCCGCCGTGACGTGCTCCGCGCGATGGTCCTGCTTCCATTGCCGCTCTGGGGCATGGTCCTCAACGATCGCAGGCTCGTATGGGCGATGCTCGCGATGATCGGCGTGCTGTTCTTCCTCGCCACGAGTTGGCGCCACTGGAAGACGGTCGTGGTCCGGATGGTCGCGATCCTCGCTCCGATCGTCGCGGCGTACATCGCCATCGGCTGGAACAACACGGACGCCGGTGGTCTGTTCATGCCGGTCGCCCAGATCCGTACGATGCTGGACCCCGAGGTGGATCGCTCGACCCTGTGGCGCGATCGCGAAAACTGGAACATCGCGATGTCGTTGAAGCACTCATCGCCGCTGGGCATCGGCCTGGGCGGCGAATACGTAGAGTACATGTTCAACGACGACCTCACGGCCATCTACCCGGACTATCGCGGGTGGCCACACAACACGATCCTCGGGCTGCTGCTCCTCGCAGGGATCCCGGGTTTCGTCGCGCTCTGGCTTCCCTATCTGGTCACCGTCTTCCTCGCACTCCGTTCCGAGCGGATGGCCGAGGTGCCGGAGCATCGGATATACGCGTATCTGATCGTCGCTGCAGTGATGACGTGCCTGGCGGTCGCGTGGGGAGACACCGGCTCCCATTTCATCCAGTACAAGCTGGCGATGGGCCTCGCGATGGCGCTCGCGGGCAAACTCGCCGTCGAGACCGGCGCGTGGCCGATGCGCTCCAGGCCATCGATCGCGAGCTGCGCGGTCTGAGGATCGGACTCGCCACCGGCGACGGGCGGACTTCGGGGGATAGACGTGACGGCACCAGGAACGAGCGCAGCGCCAACGAATTCCGGGACGGCGATACCGAGCGCACCGCAAGCGCCCGGACGTGCCTCCGTCGCGCGGAGCGCCGCCCATCTCGTGGCTGGCCAGGTCGCGACGACGCTCCTCTCCATTCTCCTCAACGCCCAGCTCGGACGCACACTGGGGCCGGCGGAGTTCGGCCTGTACTTCTTCCTCCTCAACTCGACGTACTTCGTCCACGTGTTCATCGAGTGGGGCCAGGGCTCGATCCTCCTGCGGGAGATCGCGAAGCGCCCTTCGGAGGGCGCGGTCCTCCTCGGGAGCGCCATCCTCATCCGCGTTGCCCTCTGCGTCCCCGCGCTCCTGCTCGGCACGGCCATCGCCTGGCTGCTCGGCTACGAGCCTCGGACCAATCTCTTGCTCGCCGCGACGATCGTGGCGTGGCTCCCCACGGTTCTGGTGCAGACCTACGGCCTGGCGCTTCGCGGCAACGAGCGGATGGACCTGGACGCCAGAGCGACGGTCTTCAACAAATCGCTCCACGTCGGGATGGTGACCGCCGCATTTGCGATGGGTGGTCGCCTCGTCTCGGTCATCGTCTCTCTCGGCCTGTCCGGCCTCGCCGCGCTCTGGTTCACGGCGCGGCAAGCGCGGTCCATCGGGTTCGAGAAGCTCCGCTTCGAATCGAGCGCAGCCCGTTTCCTGCTCCGCGCCGGGTTCCCGGTGCTGCTGATGGGCATCCTCACCCACGCCCAGGTGTACCTGGACACGCTGCTGATCTCCTCGTTGGCGTCGGCTGAAGTCCTGGGCTGGTTCGGCGCGGCCCGCTCGATCACCAACACCTTGATCATGCCTGCGTCGATCCTCCTCACCGCGTCGTACCCCAGGTTCGCGCGTGCTTCGACCGACCCGGCTGCGTTGCGGGAGGAGTTCGCGGCTGCCTTGCGCCCCGTCCTGGTCCTCGGCGCACTCGTGGCGACCGGTACGGCTTTGTTCGCCGACGTCGCAATCGGTCTCATCTACGGGATTTCCGGCTACGGCCCGAGCGTGACCATCCTGCAGGCCGGGGCTCCTCTGCTCTTCCTGATCTTCCTGACGTTCTTCTCGCTGTCCCTCACGATCATCGTGGACCGAGCGAAGGAGATGGCGGCGATCCGCACGGCCGTCATCGCCGCGACCGCCGTCGCAGCGTGGTACCTGATCCCGATCGCGCAGGAGCGTTGGGGCAATGGCGCCCTGGGTGCGATCCTGGCATCCACCTGCGCGGAGCTGCTCCTGCTCGCTGTCTCGACGGCCTTCCTGCCGCGCGGCGTCCTCCGCCTCCGCATGCTCGGCGAGCTCCTGCGCGTGCTCCTGTGTGCCGGTCTCGCGGCGGCCACCGTCCTCGTCGCCCCGATCGACACGCCTTTCCTGACGATTCCGCTCTTTCTGTTCGCGTTCGGGCTCCTGGCCCTGGCAACCCGTCTCGTCGTCGCGCAGGATCTCCGGACCCTCCGCGACGCACTCGGCCGCCGTTTCTCCCGCGGCTGACGGCCCCACCCGTCCCTTCCTCGGAGCACCGCATGACCCGCCCCCTCCGCATCCTGGTCGTCGCACCCTATCCCGCCAGCCCGGCGACCTTCGGCGCACAGCGCCGCGTCGAGGGCCTGATGCGCGCACTCGGCCAGGAGAACGAGCTCTCCTTCGTCGGCCTCGCCTCGGACCTGTTCGACCGGACGCGCGCCGAGGAGGCCATGCGCACCTACTGTGCGGAAGTCGAGCTGGTGCCGCTCCCGGAGGGGACGGGCCTGCGGAAGCGCCTCGCGCAGCTCCAGTCGCTCGCCTCGCTGGCGAGCTACGAGCGGATCACGCTGAACACGCCGGCGCTGCAGGAGGCGATCGATCGGCGCCTCCTCCGGCAGCCGCACGACGCCGTGCTGATCGAGACGCCTTTCCTCGCCTACAGCCGCTTCCGGCTCGCGCCGGCCCGCGCCCCGAGGCCCCGTCTCGTCGTCGACGCCCACAACGTCGAGTTCGACCTCGCCAGGCAGTACGGAGAGAAGTCGAGCGGCCTCGCCCGGAAGCTCTACCACGCGGCCAACTGGCGCAAGCTCCGGCGGGAGGAGATCCACGCCTGGCGCACGGCGGACGGCGTGGCGTTCACGTCGCCGGACGATGAGGCGCGGGCCCGGGCCATCCTCCCGTCGCTCCGCGCGTGCGTCGTGCCCAACGGCGTCGACACCGAGCGCTTCTCCCCCGGCGAGGCGCCGAGGGACGGACGCGCCCGGACGGTCGTCTTCTTCGGCACGATGAACTACTTTCCGAACCTCGACGCGGTCCGGTGGCTCCTGCGGGAGATCTGGCCGATCGTCGCGCGCAGCCGGCCAGACCTGCGGCTGAAGATCATCGGCTCCCATCCGACGCCCGACGTTCTCGCCCACGCGGGGCCCCGGGTGGAGATCGCCGGCCTGGTCGACGACCTGCAGCGGCACCTCGACGAGGCGATGGCCATCGTCGTCCCGCTGCGCATCGGCGGTGGTACCCGCTTGAAGATCCTGGAATCGCTCGCCATGGGCAAGGCGATCGTCTCCACGCGCCTCGGCGCGGAGGGCATCGCCGTCCACGATGGTGAGAGCATCCTCCTCGCGGACGAGCCGACTTCGATCGCCGAGGGCCTCGTGCGCCTGGCCGACGACCCGGCGCTCGCAGCGCGGCTCGGCGCGAACGGCCGCACCCTCGCGGAGTCGCTCTACTCCTGGCCGGCGATCGGCCAGGCGCTGGAGGGCTTCCTCCGGGAGCTGGTCGAACGCGAGCCAGGCGCCCGCGCCACGGCGGCGTGACGCCGGCCGGGCGCTAGCCGTCGAAGCGCCCGAGGACGGGCACGCGGAGGTATTGTTCGAGCTGCCAGCGTTCGAGGATCGTCCCCTTCCGGAGATCGAGGGCGACCGCCGCGACGAGGGCGAAGAGCGCGCCACCGACCACGCCGCTGAAGAGGAACATCAGCGCGTAGGGCTTCGCCGGCCCCTTGGGAAGGCGCGGCGGTGAGATGATCGCGTAGCGGTGCTTGAAGGCGGCTTCCGCGGTCTCGCGTTCGAGCCGGGCCGCAGCGATCCGCTGGGAGATGTTCGCGAGCTGGTCCTGGAGGTTCCGGACGAGCGCGAGCTCGTAGTCACCTCGGGGATCCTCTTCGAACAACGCCTGAAGCGAGTCCATGCTGCTGACCGTGCTGACCTGCGCCTGCTGGCCAGCGCCGGCTCCCAATCGTTCCATCTCGGCGAGCAGGCGCTGGCGCTCCGCCCGCAGGGCGGAAAGCTCGGTGGATGGGCCCTGAACGCTCGCGAGCATGCGCTGCGTGGCCGCGATCGCAGGATGATCGGGCGCGTAGATCGTCTGCTGGCGCAGCAGCTCCGCCTGCAACTCCAACGCGCGCTGCTGACGAGCGGACTCGAGCGCCGCGAGCGCGCGCTGATTCGATTCGAGCGCAGCCTGGACGCGAGCCAGCTCCGGGTTCTCGGCCCGCCGCGCCGGACGTGCGACGGCGGGGCGAACCGCCCTTCGATTCCCCCGCTCTCGAGCGACGCGCTCCTCGATGGCGGAGATCCGCTCGTCGATCTCCTTGACCAGGCGCGCTTCGTGTTGCTCGAGGATCGCGATCTGCTCCGCCACGGTCTGGATGTCCGCGGCGTGCCGCATCTCGAGAAAGCTCTGCGCGGCGGCCTCCACGACGTCGTAGGCGATCAGCATGTCCCACCACTGGAACGTGATGGATACCGTGCCTTCCGGGTAGACGACGATCCACAGCCGATCCTCGAGCGTATCCACGAGGCTCGCGAAGACCGTTTCGGGCGTCCTCGGTTCGCCCTTCAACGTGTCGATGACGGCATGGACGAATCGCAGGGCCGGCGGGCGTGCCTCGATGTAGCGCGATGCCAGGTTGGTCTTGCGCGCGAGCGCCTCGAGGTTCTCCCGGCGGAGAAGGATCTCCCGCGCTGCGCGGGTCGGCGCGTTTCCCTCGTTCGGGCGCTCCTCCACCAGCGCCCCGGAGAGCGGGGAACCAGCCAGGATGATCGTGCGGACCTCGTACCGCTGCGGAAAGTACAGGATGCCGACCAGCGACGCGGCGAACACCACGAGGAAGGCGAACGCAGCCGCCACGGGATGGCGCAGCGGAGCCCGCAGGGCGAAGAGCAGCGCGTTGCCGACCAACGCCAAATCGAAGACATCCGGATCGGCGGCGCCGCGTCCGGCGTTCTGCGCATCGTGCTCGACCACCCGCTACCTCTTTCCGCCGATGGAAGGGATTCGCGCCTCCATCGGGTCGCTTTCCGACGCGGATGCTTCTCCCCGCGGCCGATTGTGCCACGGGCACCGCATCACGGTGCAGCGCGCGACGCGCGCTCGACGACCGGTGGCTCCTGTGGACCGATCCCGATCGGCATTCCGAAGTCCGGCTTGCTCCCCCGCCCGAGGACCCAATCGTAGATGCGAACGATCTGGTCGGACTTGGCGTCCCAGGTGAAGTACCGGAACGCGCGTTCGTGCGCTCGTTCGCCGACCGCCTCCACGACATCCCGGCGTTCCACCAGCATCGAGAGGATCCTGCGGAAACCCGCGACCACCTCCTCCCGTGTTCCGAGCGGGACCTTGAAACCCGTCCCGTCCGTCACGAGCTCCGCGGGGCCGGCATAATCGACGACCACGGGCGTGAGGCCGAGCGCCATCGCTTCGAGGACCGCGCCACCGCCGAACTCGCGGATGCTCGGAAAGGCGAAGACGTCACTCTGCGCCAGCCTGGGCGCGACCTGCCGCTGATCGGCGATCCATCCGGCGAGCTGGACGAAGGGAGCGATACCCTCCTTCTCGATGAGGCGCTCGAGGTTCGACCGCTCGGGACCGTCTCCAATCACGTCGAGGACCAGCTTCCCCTCCCGGGCGAGCGGGCTCGCCGCTTCGAGGAGCATGTCCGCACCCTTGTACGGTACGAGTCGGCCGACGAAGGCGACACGGAGCGGAACTCCGGTCCGGGCCTGGCGCCGACCCCGAACGCGGTTCGGGTCGATGGCGTTCTCGGGGAGATAGAACAACTTGTCCGGCCAGGCGACGAACTCCGAGTGGGTATGGAACGAGCCGGCGATGATCGCGGCGGCGCCCCTGCGCGTCGCGCGGTAGCCCGGCACGAGCGCGTGCGCCGCTCGCAGGTAACTCAGCCACTCACCTTCCCGATGTTGCGCCGCGCGGAACTCGCGCGGCCAGGGGACGCCTCCGTTGATCGGCCCCAGCACGAAAGGGACGCCCACGGCCCTGCACCAGGCAGCCATCGGGCTCGGCGTGGTGGGGCTCATCGGAACCACACGATGCACCAGATCGAACTCGCCGCGCCGAATCGCCGGACCGAACTGCCGCCAGGCGAGGCGCTCGAAATTCGGATAGGTGATGGCGGACAGCGCCGTCGTGAAGGTCCAGCCCAATCCGGTCCACCGCTGGATCGTGCGCGCGGCGGAGGCGATGGGTCGCTCGACGGCCGAGGGATCGATCGGTGTGAAGTCGACTCCCTGCTTCCATCCCTGCCGCTCGATCGCCTCGGCGTTGACCGATTTCGTGACGAGGTGGACGTCTGCGTGCCGTCGCAGCGCCTGCGAGAGACTCCAACCGATCAAAGAGACGCTCGACGACTCCGGGTTCGCCGAATCCGCGAGGATGAGCACGCGGGGCCTGCGCTTCGTCATGTCGGACCTCAGAGCGCCGGCCCTGCGATGGCGATCGGCTGCGCGGGCTGCCTGCGCTGACGCCAGACCGACTCGCCCTCTGCCTCGAGGCGCCGGATCGCGCGCCGCTTCCCCATGATGAGGCTCATGTACTGGTATCGGCGCAGGTACCGCCGGAACTCCGGGTCGTCGTACCGCTCCTCGCCCTTCAGCGCGCTCGAGAAATAGCCCCAGATCGCGGCCCCGCTGCCGATCAGCATCGGGTGGTGGAACGCCCGGAAGACCGCACTCGCGACGAGGAAGAGCGGCGCCGTGCCCATGAAATACTGGCCGAAACCGTACCGTACCCGACCCCGTACGATGCTGCGATCGCTCGATCCCATCGCCCGCAGGTGCAGGATGCGCAGGTTCTCGTCGTTGAACGCGCACGCCTTCCAGCCGAGCATCCGCGACCGGTGGCAGTCGATCCCGTCCCACATCACCTGCCGGACGAAGCCGCCGATCTCGCGAAAACACGAGACCCGGTAGAACTTCGACATGCCCACGGTCATCTCGTCGCCGCAGGCCTCCGGCACGAGCTTTCCGCTGACCGGGTGGTGGAACCAGGGCTTGCCGGAGCAGGACCCGAGGCGCGGATCCGCCTCCATGCGCTCCATCAGGCCCTCGAAATAGCGATCCGGGAGCTCGAGATCGACGTCGAGCTTGCAGACGTAGTCGTAGTCCTCGAGGCGGATCGCCTCGAGCCCCGCGTAGAACGCCTCGATCACCCCGGGCCCCACCGCGCGACGGCCCCGATCCTCACGCCGGATCACCCGGAGCCAGGGGAGCTTCGCCTGGTACTCCGCGAGAATCGCCGGCGTCTCGTCGGTGGAGCCGTCGTCGACGACGATCCAGCATGCCGGCTGCACGCTCTGCCGCGCGACGGAATCCAGCGTGTGGCGGATGTACGCCGCCTCGTCTCGGCAGGGCGATATCAATACGTAGCGTCTGGACGGCATCACGGCATCCCCCCGAGGCCCGTGCGAACGCGCACCGTAGCCGCGGGCTCCACGGCTGTCACTCCCACGGACGTGTAGGTCAGCGTGCGACCCCGTGGCGTGCGCACCACCGGACGAGCACGAAAATCGCCCAGATGCGCGACCAGTACAGGCCCGGCGCGCCGGCGAGGTACGCTCGCCACAGCCGCTCCACGGCCTTCGGCTCCAACCCCGCCGCGCGGACGGCGGCCGGATCGAGGAGCGCCGCGTCCAGCGCCCCGCGGAGCCCCTTCCGCATCCAGGCGGCGTAGGGGAGTTCGAAGCCCTGCTTCGGACGCTGGAAGAG
>Ga0207873_1003614_pt1 | contig 11069 bp, 10 predicted proteins | sample BGWIniCompost_FD_187373 | JGI IMG/M metagenome (GOLD analysis project Ga0207873, IMG submission 187373) | Cellulose adapted compost microbial communities from Newby Island Compost Facility, Milpitas, CA, USA - BGW Initial Compost (SPAdes)... ... | reverse complement strand
TCCGACGTTCCTATATTCTGAAGGGATAAAGGTAAAATACCGTTCTCCTGAAGGCAAAAATGCGGAACTCGCGCTTGCCATGATATCAAAACCCAGTGGTTTGTGCGGTTTGGCCGTGACATACCATCCATTTGCGATTGCCAGACCTTCTCCCCGGACAAAAGGACCGGCATATGCCGCCACCAATCGCCTGACGTCCTGGATATTGTCGCGGAAGAACTCGTCGGCAGGGTTTTGCGAGCGGCAAAGCAGGGGGCAGAAAAAGAACGATATGGCGGCGATTATGGCGGAGCTATTCATACGCTGTGGATTAAACGTATTTAACTAAACCGCGCGCCTTACAATTTGTTGGTCTCAGTCCTATTGACGGCCACTGCGTTGGCGTCAAAACTCAAACTCCAGGAGCGCTCCGTCGCGGCTTACGCTGAACCGAGCAGGGACATTGAAGGGAACGGCCATGTTGTCGGGCTCATGGCCGGAAGGAAATCCAAAGCAAACGGGAACGCCCAAGCCGGCCGTGTATTCGAGGACGATCTCGTAGGCGGTCTTGCCATAAGGCGTGTCGTTGTCCTGCATATTGGTCATATGGCCCACTATGACTCCGGCAAGGCCTTCCAGTTTACCCGCTCTTTTCAGGTGCGTCATCAGGCGGTCGAGGCGGTAAAGGTATTCTTCCACTTCTTCCAGAAGGAGAATTTTACCGCGCGGATCAAAAGAGGACGGCACGCCGGTAGAATGCACAAGCATGGTTATATTCCCGCCTGTAACTTCCGCCCGGACTTCGCCCTGAATGTTAAAAGGATGCGCCTCGGAATAAATAGAATACGGCTGTCCAAACAAAACCGTTCTGACGCTCTCGACCGATCTGGCGTATTCAGGAAGGCCGTATTGAAAAGGCATCGGTCCGTGCAAGGGATAGAAATGCTTTTCCGCGCCCAATACAAGCAATGCGGAGACGTCGCTAAATCCCACGATCCATTTGGGACTGCCGGCAAGCGATGAGAAATTGACGCGGTCGAGAATGCGGGTAGCGCCATAACCTCCCCTGGCGCAGAATATGGCTTTTATATTCCGGTCGTCAATCATTTCCTGGAGATCGGAAAGTCGTTCGTTGTCCGAGCCCGCAAAAATAAGGTGGGATTTGAAGATGTTTTTCCCCAACCGCGGCTTCAGCCCCCACCCCTCGATGATGCGGACCGCCGGAAGGATGTCCTCCTTTTCCACTTTCTTACCAATAGCGATAATGGCCGCCTCGTCGCCGGGAGCCAGGAATGCAAGACCGTTTTTCTTCATATGTGTTAAACAAAAAAGCCCCAAAAAGATTGAGGCTTTTCCCTTTTTGTCATCAGGATTGCTTATTACTTTTCCGCCGTAGTATCGGTTACGCCCAATTTGGCCAACACCTGGTCGGTGATGTCGTCTTCTTCCCTCGCATAAAGCAGAATGTTGAATGCGCCGGCGCCGTCGCTAAACACGTGCGTGTAGTTGTTGGCTGTGGCCACATCCTTGATGGCTTGTTCAATCTTTTGATATACCGGATCGAGCAACTGCATCTGCTTCTTTTGAAGCTCGGTGTCGGCATTTTGCCTGAACTTCTCTATCGAAGCCGCCTGGTTTTGGTATTCCTGCACCTTGTCTTCATAGACGGTCTGCGCCATAGTTCCTTCGCCCTGCCTGATTTCCTGTTCAAGGTTTCTCAGCGTCTGTATTTTCGACTCAAGCTGCTTTTGCAGTTGAGCGCTGAATGATTTGATTTCGGATTCGATAGCAGTATATTCAGGGAGTTTGGTGACGATATAATCTACATTTGTGTAACCGATCTTGACTCCTGTGCTGGACGTTTGGGAGAAAGCGGTTATACCAAACAACATCGCTCCGATTGTTAAAATTAGCTTGCTTTTCATGATAGTGATAGATTTATTTGATTACTTTTTTATGATAACTTTTTAATTACTTTATTAGATCGTTCTGATCCCCCAAGCCCAGCTCCTCGAGCACATAATCTGTATAATCGTGGATCGGGTCGGTATAGATCATTACAATATCGCCGGCTTTGTCGAATACGATTTGAAGTTTGTGTTCCTTAGCCACTTTTTCAACCGCCTCAAACACCTTGTCCTGAACCGGCTTAATCAGCTCTTTCTTTTTTAGGAACAAAAGCCCTTCAAATCCAAATACTTTCTTATGATACTCTTTTACCTCATTTTCCTTTTGCCTGATCTCGGCAAGCCGTTCGTCCTTCATCTCCTTGGTCAGCAGCACTTCTTCGGCTTGTAGGGCGTTATACATCGCTTCTATTTCCTTGTGCCGGTTCTGAATGTCGGCTTGCCATTCCATCGACAGCTTATCGATTTCCTGCTGCGCCTGCCGAAACTCGGGCATCTTTTGAAGGATGAACTCCGTATCAACATACCCAAAGCGCTGCGCCATTGCGTGGCCGGATATCAGGCATACCAAAGCCGCTATTGTCAGCAATCTCTTCATTTTTACCTGATTTGTTGACCAAAAGTAAACTGAAATCTCTGGTGTTCCGGTCTCAGGCCTCCAATGCTGGTGTCGAGCGGAACGCCCCAGTCAATCCCCAACATACCAAAGGCGGGCATAAATACCCTCGCTCCAACGCCGACGGTGCGGAACATCCTAAAAGGATTATAGTCTTCAAAATTGAGCCAGTTATTACCCGCTTCAAAGAAGCTCAACAGGTAGATGGTCGTGGCCTGTTGCATTGTGACGGGATAACGGAGCTCTAACCCAACTTTATTATAAATCGTTCCGCCCCTGATTCCATTCTTGTCTGTGGGAGTCAGGTCGCGTTGGTAATCGTCGCTATAGCCTCTCATGGCGATAATATCCTGGCCAAGCACCCATTGACTGGTCATCCCCGACATGCCGCTGCCGCCCATTACAAACCTTTCAAAAGGACTGACGCCCACCGACCGGTTGTACGATCCCAAGAATCCCATATGGGCTTTGGCTTCCAGCACAAGGTTGCCAGCGATCCGCATATAATGCTTGGCGTCGAACATCCACTTATGATATTCCACTTTCCTGTAGCGGTCGATCGGTTCCATCTTGCTGTAATCATCGTCGCTGAACAGCGAATACGGCGGACTCAATGTAATGCTCAACGCAATAGACGACCCGGAGCGCGGATACATCGGATTATCGATGCTGTTTCTTGCCAAAGTCGTATTGAAAGCGATGTTGTTGAAATAACCGTCGCTGATATTGTTGGCGATACTGTAATCGTTCAGGTTATACCGGTTGAACGACAGCGTGTTGCTAAGCGTAAACCAGTCGTCCGGCCATTTCAATCTCCTTCCTAGTGAGATGGACGCGCCGGTCAGCTCAAACGATGCGTTGTTAGGAAGGTTGGGGTAATATCTCTCGTAATACCGGTTGTCATAAGGTCTCTGACTGGACCTGTTAAAACTGACAGAGAGCGAGTTTGGCTTCTTCCCTCCAAGCCAGGGTTCCGTGAACGACAAAGATACATTCCGGTAAGCGGACCCGTTGGCCTGAAACCGCACAGCCAGTTTTTGACCGTCACCTACAGGCAATGGCCGCCAGTTTTCGAATTTGGGAATATTCCGCACCGAGAAGTTGTTAAACACCACGCCGAGCGTGCCTATAAACCCATACATGCCGCCCCAGCCGCCCGACAACTCGATCTGATCGCTTGGCTTTTCAACCAGTGTGTAATGGATGTCGACGGTTTCATCGGCCTGGTTGGGCACCGGGTTGATCCCGATTTGTTCGGGGTCGAAATATCCCAGCTGCGCCAGCTCGCGTTGCGTTCTGATCAGTTCGTCGCGGTTAAACTTTTCGCCGGGGAGCGTTCTCAACTCCCGGTAAATCACGTGATCATGCGTCCGGTCGTTTCCTTTCACCACCACATTCTTGATCGTGGCCTGCCCTCCTTCGAAAATGCGCATTTCAAGATCGATGGAATCGTTTTCGATGTTCACTTCCACCGGATCGACGCGGAAAAACAGGTATCCGTTATTCATGTATAACCCGCTGATATCGGTGCCGTTCGGATCGAAAGAAAGTTTTTTCTGCACCAGGGCAAGGTCGTACACGTCGCCTTTTTTGATTCCAAGCACGTGCGAAAGCAGCGAATCGGAGTACACATAATTGCCTGTCCAGATCACGTTGCGGAAATAATACTTTTTCCCTTCGTCAATCTCAATATCGATGTTGATGCTGTTATTGTCGGCAAAGTAAATGGAGTCGCGAACAATCTGCGCGTCCCGGTAGCCTTTGGAATTGTAAAACTCAATGATCTTTTCCTTATCAGCCTTATATTCGTCGGCCACAAATTTGGAGGTCTTAAAGAAGTTCAGCTTCACATTGTCGTACAGGTATCCGCGAATATCCTCAAAATTGGCGTCTTTGCGTTTGGTCAGCAAGTTAAAGGCCTTGCGCGGCGTCATCGTTACGACACCCCGGAAGAGGTCTTCCACCGCCGTTAAACGCAAATGCTCGTTGGTCTTTTTCATCTTCTTTTCCACGCGCCTGTCGGGAATATTCTCATTGCCAAGGATATTGATCCGGTTGATATTCACGCGGTCGTTCCTGTCCACTACAATGTACATCCGTACGCCGTTTGTCATCAACGTATCGGGTTCTTTTTCTATTTTCACCTTGGTATTGAGAAAGCCCTTCTCTACGAAGTAGTTTCTGACGGCCAGTTCCGTATTTTTCACTACTGCGTCGGTAAGCACTTTCCCCCTGATCAGGTCTATCTTCTCTTTGAGCTCTGTCTGGTGGGTTTTTCCAATGCCTTTAAACTCATACCGCGTCAGGCGAGGCCGCTCTTGCAAATCGATGGTCAGATAAGCTTTATCGCCGTCCACGCGCGTCAGATAAATGGCGATGTCGGCGATGATGCCGCTTTTCATCAGTTTCCTGATGGCGGCTTTGGTATCTTCCCCCGGGATGTTGATGCGGTCGCCAACTTTCAATCCCGAAAGGGAAATAATTGCATTAACGTCGAGCGTTGTGGCGCCCGTCACCGTAATATCCGCAATCTCATATTCTTTTGGGGGCGCGCCATAATCTACCTGCGGCTGCTCGTCGACGAGCGCCCGCCGCCGTCCAAATTGATATTGGGCGAAAGCCGAGTCTGCCAGAACGAATAATAAAAAGATTAAGAATAACTTTCGGATCATCTTCAATATCAAATTTGTTCGCTGATCAACCCAAACCGCCTTTCACGTTGTTGATAAGCTGATATGGCTTCATATAAATGTTCCCTTCTAAAATCAGGCCAAAGTGTTTCGGTGATAAATAATTCTGTATAGGCGATTTGCCATAAAAGGAAATTGCTGATCCTCATTTCACCGCTAGTCCTGATCAATAACTCCGGATCCGGTATGTCTTTTGTGTCCAGATACCGCGAGAAAACCTCGCTGTCGATATCTTCCGGCTCCAGAAGGCCATTCTTTACATCCATGGCGATCTTCTTCGACGCTTCAAGAATTTCCCATCTTCCGCTATAGCTAAGGGCGATAATCAATACAAGGCCGTTGTTGTATTTTGTGGCCTCCATGGCTTCGCTCAATTCATCCTGACAGCTTTGCGGAAGATCGAGAATATTTCCGATCGATCTTAACCTGACGTTGTTCTTCATTAACGTTGGGGTTTCATCCTTAATTGTAGAAACCAGCAACTGCATCAGGGCGTCCACTTCCTGTTTGGGACGGTTCCAGTTTTCCGTCGAAAACGCGTATAAAGTCAAATATTTCACTCCAAGTTCTGCGCAGCCTTCGGTAATTTCCCGCACAGCCTTGACGGCATTCCGGTGGCCATAAATCCTCTCGGCGCCTTTGTTTTTGGCCCAACGGCCATTGCCGTCCATAATCACTGCAATATGCGAAGGCAAATTACCTTTCATCAGTTTGTCCTTCATTCTCTTTTTCTATAGAACTTTAGATAATACAAAAATGCTCTTTTTTTCTTAATATATAAAACCCGGATACAATTACTTCCAGGCGTGAGGGCAGGGAATGTCGTAAAATGCGTAGGAAATTGTGATGGCGAACTGATAGTACCAATCGTTGTCGTACCAGTTGCCATACTGGTAATTTTTGTCGGCCATATCGCCGGCCGACACGTTGTCGAGATAATCGAAGAAGGTTTTCCGCGCGCCGTATTCCGCGCCCAAGATGACGCGCGGCGTAGCGATATATTTTATCCCAAAACCGACGGGAATAACAGGTTGAATGCTGCTGAAATTGTCGTAAGGATTGCTTTCGCCCGTGAAGTAAAATAACCCGACGCCCAGAGCAAGATATGGCGAGAAACGGGCGACGGCGTTTTCGCTCCTGAAATCGAGAAAGTGGTATTCCAAAGAAACATCGCCCTGCAACAAGAACACATCGAATTCCCGCTGGCGCTCGGCGGCAAAAGCGTCGATCGGGTCGGAGTCGTCGCCGTGAAGGAACCCGCCAGCCAGCGAATACCGCAGGCTGACGACTGATGAGAAATTCTGACGATAAAACAAGGAGACGCCCGGCCTGATGGAAAGCGGTTTTACCGTTCGCATCATATCCCCGGTATAGTGCATTCCCCCCAGGCTAAAACCGATTTCGGAATACTGCGCATGCGCTTCTTTCTGACCCGCAAAAAGAAAAAAGCCTGCAGCGATAAGGCCGGTTAGCCAAAGGGCTTTGCTACCCCGAATTTTTTCTATAGGTGATTTGAACATTGTAATTTATTGGGAAATGTTGGAATTGTTCCTTTATCAATTCCGCTAAGGTAACCTTTTTCCTGTAAAACGCGCAAGATTAAAACCAAATTGTCCCCAAAGGGGAAAAGGTTGCGGTCCGTCGTCTAATTCCTGGCGTCCACTCCCCAGTTCAGTTTCACCCGCAGCGTGTCAAAGAAATTTTGCCCTTCCAGCTTGACCAATCTCGCTTTGAAATCTTCCTTGCGCACGGATATTTTCACCGACGGATCTACCACGCTGTACCGTGAATCGAGCGTGGCCAGAAACCGGCGGCTTCGCCCTTCTACCCGGAAAGATATCCTCGAGTTTTCGGAAACCACCATCGGACGCACATTCAGGTTGTGCGCGCTGATGGGCGTAATAATGAAATTTTTGGAGGTGGGAAGCGCCAGCGGACCGCCACAACTGAGCGAATATCCTGTGGCCCCGGTGGGCGTGGCGATAATCAGGCCGTCGGAATAATATGAATTCAGAAAAACGTCGTCGATATAGGTGTGCACCACAATCATCGAAGAGGTGTCTTTTTTCAGAATGGCAAATTCGTTCAGCCCGAAATTCACTCCCTTAAAAAGGTCTTTGTTGGCGTCGACATGAATCAGGGTGCGGCTCTCATATTCGAATTTGTTTTCTCGAAGGCATTTGAGGGCTTCCTTGAAGTTATGCTGGGTGATGTGCGCCAGGAATCCGAGCCGGCCGATATTCACCCCCACGATTGGAATTTCATGTGGGCCGATATAGGTGAGCGTATCCAGAAATGTGCCGTCGCCGCCTACGCTGAACATGAAATCGAGAATGGAAATATCATCCCCTTTTTTAATTACTTCGACCGGACCAAACTTTACCGCCGATTTGGTCAGGATTTTATGATAGCTTTCCGTAGCGTAAACGCTAAATTCGCCCGAATGCAGCAAATCAAACATTTCCTGGATAAAGCCCTGTTGCGCCTTTGAAAATGATTTGCCATGAACGCCAATTTTCATAATGAGATATTAAAAAGTTGTCTTTTGCCGGCTAATGATTTTTTCAAAAATTAAAGATACAAAAAAACCCTTCAGGCAGTTGTGCCGGAAGGGTCTTTATAGAAGTATTTCTGATCAGCCGCCGTACCGGAGATCGGTTTCCCATTCAATCAACGGCTCGGCGTTTAAATCGCGAACGCCGGGATTGACCGCCTCGCCGATAAACATGACATGATCGCCAGGTTGCAGGGTTTCGATCACCCGGCATTCAAAATATGCGGGCAACCCGTGAATAAGCGGGCATCCCAACGGGCCGACGTCAAACTCGTAGCCGTTCAGGCGGCCGTCTTCAAAGCGGGTTTCCTTGGCAAACGGCCAAAGCATGGGTTTCTCGGATTTCCCCACTACGTTCACGGCAAATACGCCGCTGTCCTGGATCACCCTCCGCAAGTTTGTTTCTGCCCGTACAGCCGTCATTACCAGCGGCGGCTCAAAAGACGTCTGGCACACCCAGCACACTGTGCCTGCGGCGTAGCGTTCTTCATATTTTGAAGTGAGAATATAAAAACCATATGTGATCTTTCGCAAAGCCTGCGTAATCGCTTCGCGCTCAATGATTTTTCTTTCCATATTGTTGTCTTTTCCTGGTCAAACAGCCTTCGAAAAGGCCCGTATCTTAATGCTCGACAATAAAGGAGATTTTCGCGTTAACGCCATACGATGAAATCTCGCCGTTTTCAACATAAGCTTTCATCTCCTTTATATATATCGACTGGATATTCTTGACCGTCTTCCTTGCTTCTGCCAGGGCGTTCCTTACCGCATCGTCAAAACCTTTGTTGGAGGATGCAATCACTTCAATTACTTTTACTATAGCCATATGATTATTAATTTTGGTTGCCTGTATGAAAAGTCCAACCCGCCGGATTCCGTTTTGTTTTCATTCAGTTTTTCGACGCGCAGTATGTCCTCCAAATCCTTATTTTTTTATTTTAGCGGTAATTGGAAAAATGAAAAATCTGGAATGAATGGAAATACAGAAGCGCTTCCGGCATCCTTTTCGCTTTTCTCAATCGGGAAACCAGGAGCGCTTCCTGCTCTTGCATGTGAAATAAAATCCTGTCGCATGAAAAAACACAAAACATGGATGGCAATCGCGGGCGCAGTTGCGCTTTTTGCCTTGAGTTATTCCGTTGAAGCGCAGACCGCGCGCAACCCGCTTCCAAGGATCATCAATGTTTCCGGCCGCAGCCATATTTCTCCCAGCCTTAGCGGCGACGGCAAGCATATGGTGTTTGTATCCAATTATTCCACAAGCGGGAAAATGGTCCTCAAATACGCCCAACAAACAAGCCCCGACGTTTGGACGGAACCGGTGGAGATCGCCGCAATCAACCTGCCGGGGAAAGATTTTATCGGCGGCCATTGGCTCTCGTACGACGGCAGCCTCCTGTTTTTTACTTCCTCGCGGGGACCCAGCATGGGCGGTTACGACATCTTCTTCAGCGAAAGAAAAGGGTCATACTGGACTCCCCCGCAAAATGTGGGCAAACCTGTCAACTCGGAAGCCCACGACGGCCATCCTTCCCTTTCGCCCGACGGCCGTTTTCTGTATTTTATGCGATGCGAAAAGATGGACAACGAGAAACAGGGCGGATGCGAATTGTATGTGTCGGAAAAAATCTCAGATACTCGTTGGGGCGAGCCTCAAAAGCTTCCGTATCCCGTCAATACGGGCGACGAATCGACGCCGCGGATCATGCCCGACGGCGAAACGCTGGTATTCGCCTCCAAAAGGCCGGGCGGCAAGGGCGGTTACGATCTTTACCAGTCGAAACTGACCAACGGGCAATGGAGCGCGCCAAAGCCATGCGACTATTTGAACTCTGACGACGACGACCTGTACGTTAGCGTGCCTGCGCATGGCGAACTCGTTTTTTACTCAGCCCTGTTCAGGGACCGGCATACCATAATCAAGGCAAAAATACCGGAGGAACTGAAACCTTCAAAAGTGGCGATGATACAGGGGCGGATTCAGGAGACGAATACCGGAAAGCCGCTGGATGGCGTAGCGCAGGTTTATGACGCCCGGACTGGGAAAATGGACCAGTTTGTGAAAACGAAGCCGGACGGATCGTTCTTTGTGATGATAAAAGGAGGCGAGGTTTATGATTTTTCGGTTAGCGCCCGGGAAAACCATCATGTGTATTTTTCAAAAATTTACGATTTGGAGGGGTTGGAAAAATCTGTGATTGAAGACCTAGACCTGAAATTGAAACCGTGCAAGACAGGGACGGCCTTTGTAGCGGATGATATCCTGTTTGAGCCATTTTCAGCCATAGTAGCAAAGGAATCGGAGGTGGCGCTGCTGCGGCTGTCAAAATTGCTGCGCGACAACCGGGGCGCCGGGCTGCAAATTGCCGCCTATCTGCCGGAAGTCAGGATGGACACCGTACCGGACGCCGACCTTACCGAAATCATTGTCGATACGGTTTACCTTCCCGTCGATACCATGCATGTTGCGGATACAGCGTATATGGAAACCGGTTCAGCGGGGTTTTTCTTCGACCAGGACAGCCTGACAGAGTTTGAGCCATGCGCAGACAGCGCCCAGGCCAGGCCGTTATTTACATTGCGATATACCTATCATAACGACCGGACGGAAAAACAAGCCGCGGCGGTTAGGAACAGGCTTATTGAGCTTGGGGTTCCGGAGAGGCTGGTAAAAACCGCGGAGTTCCGCAATTTGGAATCCATGCTGGACGCATCGGAGCGGCAAAAACTCAGACCGGGAAGCGTTGTCATTCTGCTAGACCAGGCGTATTAACGCCCCGGGCCCTTAGCTCCGCGCTCCATGCCTTGGCTTAATTCGCCAGATCCCTTCATTTAGATTAATCTAATTTACATTTGGATTCGCCTAATTGTAATTTGGATTAATCTAATTTGCATTAGGATTTACCTAATCGTTACTTGGATTTATCTAATATGAATTTGGATTTACCTAATTGTAATTAGGATTTCCCTAATTTGCGTTTGGATTTATCGAAGTTTCGCTTGTACAAACCGAATTTTCCATTGTACATTTCCGATATTTTTGCCGCGTATTCGAAAGCAAAATTCCCATATTGGGAAACCGTCGATGGGCATTTTTAATGGCGATTTCCTTCTTCCCTCCCGACTCCGCTCAAGGCATTTTGTGCAGCCCTTCCCATTTCACTTTCCATTTCCCATTGTCGGGGAAGCCCGGATTGGGCCGGTCGGGGGCGCCGTCCCATCCCGCCGCCATCATCGCCGCCGCTATGAGCAGGCCCCCATTTCCTGGCAGGTAAAGCCGTAGCCGCTCGTCCTGGTAGTTGTGTCCGTTTTTCAGGTATGTG